>Ga0334722_10002861_pt1 | contig 18992 bp, 15 predicted proteins | sample C3_bottom_MG_FD_207210 | JGI IMG/M metagenome (GOLD analysis project Ga0334722, IMG submission 207210) | Sediment microbial communities from Yellowstone Lake, YNP, Wyoming, USA - C3_bottom | ecosystem: Environmental > Aquatic > Freshwater > Lake > Sediment | place: USA: Wyoming | collected...
GGCCGAGGGCATCAAGCACATTTCCTTCGACAGCTGCATCATTGCCGTGGGTTCGCGCGTGGCCAGGCTTCCGGGGTTTCCGTATGAGGACCAGCGCCTCATGGACTCGAGCGGGGCGCTCGCGCTCGCCGACATCCCGCGGCGCCTGCTGGTGATCGGCGGTGGCATCATCGGCCTGGAAATGGCCTGCGTCTACGATGCGCTGGGTGCCAAGGTGACCGTGGTCGAGCTGGCCGACGGGCTCATCCCCGGTGCCGATCGCGACCTCATCCGCCCGCTCGCAAAGCGCATCGAGAAGCGCTACGAGGCGATCTATCTCAACACCAAGGTGGCGCGGCTGGAGCCCAAGCCGGAAGGGCTGCTCGCCACCTTCGAAGGCGAAGCGAAGCCGCAGCAGCAGATGTTCAACCGCGTACTGATGGCGGTGGGGCGACGGCCCAACGGTGCTGACATCGGCGCGGAGCGCGCCGGCGTCGCCGTCGACGCGCGCGGTTACATCGCGGTGGACAAGCAGCAGCGCACCAACGTGCCACACATCTTTGCCATCGGCGACGTCTGCGGCGAGCCGATGCTCGCGCACAAGGCCACGCACGAAGCCAAGGTGGCGGCCGAGACGATCGCCGGGCACAAGTTGGCGTTCGACGCCATGACCATTCCCTCGGTCGCCTACACCGACCCCGAAATTGCCTGGATGGGTCTGACCGAGACCGAGGCGAAGAAGCAGGGCATCGCCTACGACAAGGCGAGTTTTCCCTGGGCCGCGAGCGGCAGGGCGCTGTCGATCGGCCGCGACGAGGGCGTGACCAAGCTGCTCTACGACAAGGCGAGCAAGCGCCTGCTCGGCGCCGGCATCGTCGGCGTTAACGCGGGCGAGCTGATCGCCGAACTCGTGCTGGCGCTGGAGCTGGGCGCGGACATGGAGGACATCAGCCTGAGCATCCATCCGCATCCGACGCTGTCGGAAACGCCGTTCTTCGCTGCCGAGCTGGCCCTGGGCAGCATCACCGACTTGTACGCACCCAAGAAATCCTAAGAGCTTTTTTGCGAAACGAGGGATATCTCCCCTTGTGCTCCCCTAAATCAGAGGCCACTTCGGTAATTCTGAAATAGCCTCCAACGAGAATTTGGAAACGTCTATGACCCAGGATGAACTGAAACAGGCCGTGGCGAAAGCGGCGATCAAGTACGTCGTCGAAGACGCCATCGTCGGCGTCGGCAGCGGCTCGACCGCAAATTTGTTCATCGACGAGCTGGCGAAAATGAAGCATCGGATCGATGGCGCGGTGGCCAGTTCGCAGAATACCGCGGACAGATTGAAGGCCCATGGCATCCGCGTGGTCGACCTGAACAGCGTGAGCGAGCTGCCGGTCTATATCGACGGCGCGGACGAAATCACCGAGCACCTGGCCATGATCAAGGGCGGCGGCGGTGCGCTCACGCGCGAGAAGATCGTCGCCGCCGTGGCGGCGCAGTTCATTTGCATCGCCGACGAATCCAAACTGGTCGCGACGCTGGGAAAGTTCCCGCTGCCGGTGGAGGTGATCCCAATGGCGCGTTCCCATGTAGGGCGCGAACTGGTCAAGCTCGGCGGCCAGCCGGCGCTGCGCCAAGGCTTCACCACCGACAACGGCAATCTTATTCTCGACGTGTGGAACCTCAGCATTCTCAAACCGCTGGAGCTGGAAGCCGAGATCAACAACATCACCGGGGTGGTCACCAACGGTCTGTTTGCGCAACGCGGCGCGGACGTGCTTCTATTGGGCACGGCAACCGGGGTTAGGACGATGTCCAGAAAATAGCCCTGCGCCGCGTTCGTGAAATCGGTGCGGAGCCGATGCGCTGCCCCTGGGCGCCGCGGCCGGGGCTAAGATAATGACTGGGCGCGGGGCCGCGGCAAACCGTGTCGGGTAATCAATCTGTCACATGCGCGTGTTAGCCTGCCCGAATCATAAGGGTCATGGAAATGACGGAACATATTTCGAAACAATTTGATGCGGAACTCGAGGCAGTGCGCTCGCGCGTGCTGCAGATGGGCGGCCTGGTGGAGCAGCAGATCGTCAAGGCGGTGGACGGGCTCGCCAGCGGTGACCTCGCGGCGCTGGACCGCGTGATCGAGGATGACCACCGCGTCAACGCCATGGAAGTCGGACTGGACGAGAGCTGCAGCCAGATCATCGCGCGGCGTCAGCCTGCCGCCAGCGACTTGCGTCTGGTCATGGCGATCATCAAGACCATCACCGACCTCGAACGCATCGGCGATGAAGCGGAAAAGATCGCGCGCATGGCGAAGCTGATACACGAGGCGGAGCGCGCGCATCTGCCGCGCCTGGAGCTCAAACATGTCGCGAGCCTGGCGCTGTCCATGCTGCGCAAGGCGCTGGACGCGTTCGCCCGGCTGGACGTGGATTCCGCCTTGCAGGTGGTCAAGCAGGACCGCAGCGTGGACGACGAGTTCCGTTCCATCCTGCGCCAGCTCATCACCTTCATGATGGAAGACCCGCGCACCATTTCCCGTTGCCTGGAAACGCTGTTCATGGCCAAGGCGATCGAGCGCATCGGCGATCACGCCAAGAACATGGCCGAGTACGTGGTCTATATGGTGGAAGGCCGCGACGTGCGGCACACCAGGGGCGAGGAGCACATCGAGGGTTTGTAGCGGGCTGGCGCGATTGAACTGCGCCAGCGTTCGAACCGGAATCTACTTATGCGGCGGCACGTAACCTGCCGCAGCGTCGGCGCCACCGCCGAAGAAGTGCTTCTCTAATTGCTCGGCCAGATATTTCCTCGCCGCGCTGTCCGCCAGGTTGAGGCGATTCTCGTTGATCAGCATGGTCTGATGCTTGATCCACTGCTGCCAGGCCTCCTTGGAAACGCTTTCCCATAGCCGCTTGCCCAATTCACCCGGGTAGGGCGGAAAATCCAGTCCTTCGGCCTCGCGACCGAGCTTGATGCATTTCACCATTCTTGCCATTGCTGCGACTCCTGTCGATGATGGGCGCCATTTTATCCTATCCAGCCCGGCGGCCGCCGCCGGGAGTCCTTTGCAGCATGAGGCGATGCTCCATTGGGCCGGCGCAAGATCGTGCCGCGCGGCATGCCTAGTCCGCCGAGCGCGTGAGTTCGCCGCTCTGGTAATCGCGTATCGCCTGCTCGATTTCCTCGCGCGTGTTCATGACGAACGGACCGTGTTGCACCACGGGTTCGCCCAAGGGCCGGCCGGCGAGCAGCAGAAACTTCGCGCCATCGGCGCCGGCCCTGAGTTCGACCCGATCGCCCGCGCCCAAAATGCCCGCGCTGTGCGCCTCCAGGCTGCGCGCCGCATCCGCGGAAAGCACATTCACACCGCCTTCGAAGACGTAGACAAAGGCATTGTGGCCGACCGCCATCGCCTGCGTAAACGTAGCGGCTGCGGGCAGCTCGACATCGAGGTACAGCGGTTCGGTGGCGAGGCCCCGGATCGGACCGGCCACGGGCCGCGCTTCGGACGCAAGCGTACCGGCGATGACCCTGGCGCTCCCGCCGCCGGGCAGTGCGACCAGCGGAATCTCCGCCGGATCGAGGTCGCGATAGGCTGCCGGTTTCAGCTTCTCGCGCGCGGGCAGGTTGATCCACAGCTGGAAGCCGCGCATGCGCCCGTGCTCCTGCTGCGGCATTTCCGAATGGATGATGCCCCGGCCCGCGGTCATCCATTGCACCGCGCCGCTTTTCAGGTCGCCGCGATGGCCAAGGTGATCCTCGTGCAACATGTGACCGTCGATCAGGTAAGTGACGGTTTCGAAGCCGCGGTGCGGATGCGCGGGAAAGCCACCGATGTAATCGCCCGCCTCGAAAGACGAAAATTCGTCCAGCAGCAGAAACGGATCGAGGCGGGTGAACGGCGACTGCCCTATGCTGCGCCTGAGCTTGACCCCGGCGCCATCGGAGGTGGCGACCGACGGGATGATTCTTTGCAGTGTGCGTGCAGTGCCGCCAGTGTCCATGGCATTCCCTTTCAATTGAAACCAAAGCGGTCCGAGCGCTTCAATTTGTGTTACTTTGACATTCGATTTTCGATCTGCCGTCCTCGCCTTCCATGAATCTCAACAGCAAACTGTTTGCTCCCTGCCCGCGGGGCCTAGAAAGCCCGCTGTCCGCCGAACTGGCCGAACTGGGCGCAGTCGAGGTGCAGGCTGTCGCCGGCGGTGTCGCATTCGAAGGCGACAAACGCCTCATCTACCGCGCCAACCTGGAAAGCCGCATCGCCACGCGCATCCTGCTGCGCCTGTTCAGCGTTCCGTACCGCAGCGAAGAGGACATTTACCGCGCCAGCCATGAGTTCGATTGGCCGCAACAATTCGATGTCGGGCGCAGCATCCGCGTCTACCTCACGGCACAGCGTTGTCCGCTGAAAAGCCTGGATTTTCTCACACTGCGCATCAAGGACGCGGTGTGCGACCGCTTCAGAAGCGCGGTCGGCAGCCGGCCGAATGTGGATACGCGGGCGCCGGAGGTGCGCATCCACGCGTTCCTGGACGCCACGCAGTTCACGCTCTACTTGGACACCTCGGGCGAGCCGCTGTTCAAACGCGGTGCGCGCGCGGCCCAGGGCGAAGCGCCGATCAAGGAAAATCTCGCCGCCGGCATACTCAAACTGACCGGATGGCAAGCCGGAACAGCGCTGCTCGATCCCATGTGCGGCGGCGGCACTTTCCTCGTCGAAGCGGCGCAGATCGCGCTCGATATCGCGCCGGGCAGCGCGCGCGGCTTCGGCTTCGAAAAGCTGAAGCAGTTCGACGCGGCTTTGTGGCATGAGCTGCGCGCCGAGGCCGAGTCGCGGCGCAAGCCGGTCGTGCCGCTGCCGATCTACGGCAGCGAACTCTACGGCGACACACTCAAACTCGCCCAGGCCAACCTGCAGGCGGCCGGTCTGGCGCAGGCGGTGCAACTGAAACAGGCGAATGCGCTGGAGATTTCCGCGCCGGCCGCGACGGGTGTGATGGTTACCAACCCGCCTTATGGCGAGCGCATGGGCGAACAGCAGGAGCTGGCCGAGTTCTATCCAAAATTCGGTGACGCCCTGAAACAGAAGTTCGCCGGCTGGAACTGCTACATACTCAGCGCCGACATGAACCTGCCCAAGCTGATCAAGCTGCAGGTGTCGAGGCGCACGCCGCTGTTCAACGGGGCGCTGGAGTGCCGCCTGTTCGAGTACAAGATCGTGGCCGGAAGCATGCGCGGACCCAAGACCGGCCCAAGCGGCGACAGAGGCGGCGCAGTCTAACGGGATGCGGTCTTGCGTGCCTTGACCGTCTTGGCGGCGGTTTTGGTGGCGGCCTTCTTTGCAACGACCTTCGCCGCGGTCTTTGCGGCAGTTTTGGCAGCCGGCTTCACCGCGACCGGCTTGGCCTCCAGCGGCTCAGCAGCCGCGGCCTTGCCCGGCTTAGCCGCGCGCGGTGCGAACTCGAAGCCGACCTTGCCGTCTGCGCCGCGTACCAGAAAGGCCGAAAATGGCCGGCCTTTCTTGGAAATGAAGCGATGCAGCAGTTCGGTCCTGCCGGTGGCAAGGAGCTTTTGCATCTGCTCGCGCTCGATCGGCCGCTGCAGGATGATGCGGCCGGAACGAAAGTCGCAACTCTTGTCCGGACCCAGGCTTTTCTCGCACACATAGGCCATCGGCTGTTCGAACACCCGTGCGGCACACTTGGGGCAGGCGCCCAGAGGCTCCAGGCCGGAGAAATCCGGCGCCTCATTGGAATCGCCGTTCGACTGTCCGAAATCGAATTCCGCCTTGAACTCGGGCGACAGGCGCACCACGGCCGCAAACGGTTTGCCCATGCGGCTGCGAAAGCCCTGCAGCGGACCGATGCTCTGCTTGGTGATCAATTCCTCGATTTCCTCGGGCGCGAACTCGCGGCTGGAGACGACTTTCCAGATATTGAAGTCGCAGGCCTGGCATTGGAATTTGCGGTAGTTTTCCTGCACGGTGCCGCCGCATTTCGGGCACGGCGCCTTCAAGGTGAGGAAGGCGGTGTCGGGAATGTCGCCGTTCTTGATCGCGGATACCAGCTCGCGCGTGGCGCCGACGATATGCTCCATGAACTCGGACCGATCGAGTTCGCCGTGCTCCATCTGCTTCAGCTTGAATTCCCAGTCGCCGGTGAGTTCGGGCGAGGTGAGCTCGGTGATGCCGAACTGGCGCAGCGCGAACATGAGCGAAAATGCCTTGGGCGTGGGCACGAGTTCGCGCCCGTTGCGATGCACATAGTCCTCGAAAATGAGGCCCTCGATCACCGAGGCGCGGGTGGCCGGCGTACCCAGGCCCTTCGCACTCATCGCCGCGCGCAATTCCTCGTCTTCAACCAGTTTGCCCGCGCCCTCCATGGCCGAGAGCAGCGTTGCTTCGGAGAAACGGGCCGGCGGCTTGGTCTGGTTGGCCCTGACCTCGACCTCCGTCGTCTTGACTTTCTCGCCGCCCTCGATCGCGACCATCAGCGCGTCGTCTTTTTCAATCTCGCGGCCGTAGATCGCGAGCCAGCCCGGCTTCACCATCACCCGGCCTTCGCTCCTGAACGGCTCGCCTTCGACGCGGGTGATGCGCGTGGTGACCAGAAACTCGGCCGCGGGGAAGAACACCGCGAGAAAGCGCTTCACCACCAGGTCGTAGAGCTTGCCCTCGGCATCGGACAGATTGCCCGGGGCCTGCAGCGTGGGGATGATGGCGAAGTGATCGGAAATCTTGGTGTTGTCAAAAATGCGCTTGCTCGGCTTGACCCAGCCTTCTTTCAGCACCTGGCGCGCGAACGGCGCGTAGGCCGCGACGCCCTCGCTCTTATCCTTGCCTTTGGCCTTGCCGGCGAGCATTTCCATGGTCGATTTCACCGTCGGCAGGTAATCCTCTGGCAGCGCGCGCGCATCGGTACGCGGGTAGGTCAGCACCTTGTGCTTTTCGTACAGCGCCTGCGCCAGGGAAAGCGTGGCGCGGGCGGAGAAACCGAAGCGTCCGTTGGCCTCGCGCTGCAGGCTGGTGAGGTCGAACAGCAGCGGCGAGATCTGCGTGGTCGGCTTGGCCTCTTCGGTCGCGATGCCGGGCTTGCCCTCGCATTTCTGACGCAAGGCCTCGGCACTCGCCGCGTCCCACAGGCGTTCGGCCCTGGCTTCTGCGTCCTCTTCCTTCGTCGCCTTGGCGAACTTCTCGTCGAACCAGCGTCCGCTGTAGCTGCCTGCGGCGGCGGCGAAACTGGCATGTACTTCCCAGTAGTCGCGCGACACGAACTTTTTGATGCGGTCCTCGCGCTCGACCAGAATCGCCAGCGTCGGCGTCTGCACCCGGCCGACGGTGGTCTTGTAGAAACCGCCTTCCTTGGAATTGAATGCGGTCATGGCGCGTGTGCCATTGATGCCCACCAGCCAGTCGGATTCGGAACGGCACACCGCTGCATCCGCGAGCGGCAGCATCGACTTATCGCTGCGCAGTCCGTCAAAGCCGTCGCGGATCGAGCCCTGGGTCATCGATTGCAGCCACAGACGCTGGATCGGCTTTTTGTTGCCCGCATGCTGCATGATGTAACGGAAAATCAACTCGCCTTCGCGTCCGGCGTCACAGGCATTGATGACGCCGGTGACGTCCTTGCGCTTCAACAGCTTCAGCAGCAGTTTGAGCCGGTCCTCGGTGCGTTCGATCGGCTTCAGATCGAAATGCGGCGGAATCACCGGCAGGTTCGCGAATGACCACTTGCCGCGCTTTACCTCTACGCCCTCCGGGGCGACGAGTTCGAGCAGATGGCCGATCGCCGACGACAGCACGTACTCGTCGCTCTCGAAATAATCGCCATGCCGCGTGAAGCCGCCCAATGCGCGCGCGACATCGTTCGCGACTGAAGGCTTTTCGGCAATGATAAGTTTCTTGGCCATGAGGTTTCGTCAGCGCTCGAGCGCGTGCTCGTAATTTCGGCCGCGCGCGACATCATTCGCAACAGAAGGCTTTTCGGCAATGATGAGTTTCTTGGCCATAAGGGTCCGTCAGCGCGCGCTCGCGCGCTCGCAATTTCGGCCGCGCGCGACATCATTCGCGACAGAAGGCTTTTCGGCAATGATGAGTTTCTTGGCCATGAGGTATCGTCAGCGTGCGAGCGCGTGCTCGTCATTTCGGCCGCACGCGATATCGTTCGCGGCGGGGCGCTTCTCGGCACGGATGCGTTTTCGGGTCATAGTGTGTGTTCGGCAGCGCGCGCCGGATCAATCGATATTCATCCGCGCCCCACTGCAAGCCGCAGCATGATAAGTGCAAACCGGACGGCGAAGCAAGGAGACACGGCGATACGCCGTGACAAACTTCCGCGAAACAGGGACTTAAATTACTGCAATCGCCCTAGTGCATGAGCAATTGCGCGCGATCGGAGAGCAGTTCTTCCAGGATAAGGGAATCGATCGAGTGCTGCTGGCTCCACAGAACCATGAGTACGATCACCTTCAGTTTCTCGACGCTGACGCTGTCTTCCGACAGCGCCATGGCACGTTCGATGATGATCTCGCGCAGCAGCGGTGTAAGCACTTTTGCGCCTTCGAGAAAGGCGAGGAAGCCGCGCCCTTCCACACCCAGCTTGGCCGCCTCCACGTCGGCATAGCCGCGAAACGCGGTGCTGCCTTCCAGGGAATCGGGGAATGTGCTCGCATCGCGCGTCGACAGCCCTTGCAGCCAGGACAGCGCATCGCTGATGTCCTCGTGCTCGAAACCTGCGGCGGTAAGCTTGCGCGCCAGCGCGTCTTGATCGGGATAGAGGTCGGACTGGTAGTAGTTTTCGAACAGGTAGACGAGGATGTCGAACATTCTTGTAGGCGGCTTCTTCCAGTTCCTAATTATACGTGGGGAAACGTCCCCGCGTGCTTCCCTGAGTCTACCGCCTAAGGACAAGGCGCTTAGGCGCTCTCAAGAGATTCTCTGGTACTGCCCGCCGGGCAGACTCGCGACTTTACCGTCGAGCTCGAGCTGCAGCAGCATGGCCGATACCGCGTCCGCCGTCAAGCCGCTTCTCGCGCATAGCGTGTCAATATCACAGGGATCGTGACCCAATTCCGCGAGCAGACCGCCAAGCGCCGGCGCAAGCGCGGCAGGCGGCGCTTCGATCCCGGTCATTCCAAGTTCCTGCAGCAGATCCTGCGCGCTTTCCACCAGCTTCGCGCCCTGCTTGATGAGCGCATGACAACCCTTCGCGTGCGGCGAGTGGATGGAGCCCGGAATCGCGAACACTTCCCGCCCCTGCTCGGCGGCCAGCCGCGCCGTGATGAGGGAGCCCGAGGCGAGCGCAGCCTCCACCACCAGGCAGCCGCGCGCAAGACCCGAAATGATGCGGTTGCGCCGGGGAAAATTGCGGCCATGCGGCGGCGTGCCCAGCGGAAATTCGCTGAGGATCAGGCCTTCGCGCGCGATGCGCTCACCTAGGGCACGATTGCGTTGCGGATACAGTATGTCGGCTCCGGTGCCGAGCACAGCGATGGTGGAGCCCGCCCGCTCGAGTCCGCCGCGGTGCGCTGCGGCGTCGATGCCCAGCGCCAGACCGCTGACGATCGTGAGACCGGCGGCACTGAAACTGCGCGAAAATTGCTCCGCGTTGCTGACTCCCTGGGGCGTGGCATTGCGGCTGCCGACCACGGCGAGGCAGGCGCGCGCTAGCAACTCGCGCCGGCCGCACAAGTACAGCAGTGCGGGCGGATCGGGAATCTCCAGCAGCGGGCGCGGATAATCGGCGTCGGCTAGCGTGACGACGGCGCGGCCGTCTTGCGCTGCCCATGCCAGTGTGGCGTCGATCGCGGCCGAATCCAGATCGGCAAGTATGCCGCCGGCAAGCTCGGCGCCGACGATGCGCGCGAGCGCTGTCCGGCCGGCAGACAGCACCTGTTGCGGCAGCCCGAAGGCGGCGAGCAGTCTTCTCAGGCTTTGGCCACCCAGCCCCGGTACGAGGCTGAGCTTGATCCACGCAGCGAGTTCGGCATCGTGCTGCAAATTCGCAGAACCCTAGGGGGTGGCGCGCAGCCCCTGGTCGCCAGCGCAATTCACGGGGTAATGACCACGTCGCCGATCTGCACCGGGCGGCTCGCGGACATCACCAGGGCGTAGGAGACTCGGTCGAAGACGCGGAACACGAATACCAGGCCGTAACGCTCATCCGGCAATTTAGTCGACTCGATCTTGTCCGCGCCGAACCATTTGCTGCTGGACGTCTTCTCCAGGTTGGTGCGGCCCAAGCGCAGCAGGGCGAGCACATGGCCGGGCTCAAGCCCATCGTTCCTGCCCTGGTTGAGCGTGACCACGTTTTGCGGACCGGTTTCGCGCAATCCGTCGCGGGTCGCAATCACCCGCCCCTGAATGGATGCCGCCGGCGCATGCGGCGCATAGCGATTGAGCGTGAGGGGTCCGACGGCAATCAGCCGGTCGCCTTTGCCGATTTCCCGCTGCGCGCCGTAAATCTGTACGGTGGCCGGATCGCCGGTCTTGATGACCCTGCTGTCGCCGAGAAAAATCGCTTCGTAGCCCAGCGTCTTCTGGCTGTCAGGATCGATCAGCGCATTGCCTGGGCGGTAGATCTGCCACCGGCTGTCGATCTTCGCCTCGCCGATGCCGCTGACGTAGGCCACATCGCCGGAACCCAGATAGACGCGATCCGCCTGCGCGGCGATGATGCGCGGCGCCAGATTCAGGCCATCGGGTTCGATCACCAGAGGCCGGGTGAGGAAGGGCTCGATAATCCGCGGCGGAATGCCCGGAATCGCCTGCCTGCTGGTATCTTCGGCGCGCACGCGCGGCGACAGCTTCACCGTGTCGCCCATCCTGAGTTCGGGCTGCGGCGCGGAACGCTCGAGCACGATGACATCGCCCGGATAAATCCAATGCGGATTCTTGATATCCTCACGGTTGAGTTTCCACATTTCCGGCCAGCGCCAGGGATCTTTCAAAAACTTGGCGGCTATGCTCCACAGCGTATCGCCCGGCACGACGACGTAGCGATCAGGCGCGTTGTCCTGCAGCTTGATTTCCGACCGCTGCTGGGCCATGAGAGGCGCGGCCGCGAGCGCGGCGGCGAGCACGGCGGCGAGCACGGCGGCGAGCACGGCGAATATGATAGACTTGCGCATAGGAGCCTCGAACCTATCTAAATGGAGGGCTGAATCATATAAAGTCTAGCACGCTTTTTATAGATTTCATTAAATTTAGCACCTAATCCGTTCAATTAGCAAGTTTTTATGTCTCGTCTAAACATCCTGCGCTATCCCGATCCCCGCCTGCACAAAGTCGCGGCTCCGGTGGAGGAGGTAAATGCCGAGATCCGCTCCCTGGTGGCCGACATGGCCGAAACCATGTATGCCGCACCCGGCGTGGGACTCGCCGCGACGCAGGTCGATGTGCACAAGCAAGTCATCGTCATCGATGCCTCGGAAACGCGCGACCAACTGCTGACGCTGATCAATCCGGAACTTCTGGTCGCAACCGGGGTGGCCGATTGCGAAGAGGGATGCCTTTCCGTGCCCGGGATTTACGAGAAGATCGAGCGCGCCGAACACGTGGTTGTGCGCGCCCTGGGGCTAGAGGGCAAGAGCTTCGATATCGAGGCGGATGGTCTGCTCGCAGTGTGCATACAGCATGAGATGGACCATTTGAAAGGCCGGGTATTCGTCGAATACCTGTCGCGCCTGAAGCAGTCGCGCATCCGCGCCAAGATGCAGAAGCAGCAACGCCAAAGCGCGTAACCAGCCCGCTGCCTGTTCCACGATGCGCCTCATTTTCGCTGGCACGCCGGAATTTGCCGCGCACGCCCTGGCGGCCCTGCTGCAGGCGGGGCATGATGTCGCGCTGGTGCTCACCCAGCCCGATCGCGCCTCGGGCCGGGGGCTGAAGCTTGCGACTAGCGCGGTCAAAGCGCTGGCACAGGAGCGCGGCCTGAAGGTGTATCAACCTGCCAGTCTGAAAGACGCCGAGACGCGCATGCGCCTCGCCGCGATCGGTGCAGATGCGATGATCGTCGCGGCCTACGGACTGATTCTTCCGCAGACCATACTCGAGCTCACCCGCTTGGGCGCAATCAACATCCACGCTTCGCTGCTGCCGCGCTGGCGCGGTGCGGCGCCGATTCAGCGCGCCATTCTCGCCGGTGACGCGCGCACCGGAATATCCATCATGCAGATGGACCGCGGGCTGGACACCGGTCCGATCTTCGCCGCCGAGTCGGTGGCGATTGCGGCCGACGACGACAGCGCGAGCCTGCACGACAAGCTGGCGCAGATCGGGGCGCGCCTGATCGTGGCGGTGTTGGCGCAGCTCGAGCGCGGTGAGCTGGTGGCGCGGGCGCAGGCAGGGGACGCGAGCTATGCCGCGAAGATCGATAAGGCGGAGGCCGCGATCGACTGGAACCAAGCTGCGACCGACATAGAGCGCAAGGTGCGCGCGTTCAGCCCGCAGCCGGGGGCATCGACCGCGATCAAGGGCGTGGCGCTGAAGATCTGGCGCGCCGAGCTCAGCGGCGCGCAGGGGGCCGCCGGCACGATACTGGAGGCCGGCCCCAGGGGCGTCGTCGTGGCCTGTGGCCGCGGGGCGCTCGTCGTACGCGAATTGCAGCGCGCCGGCGGAAAAAGGCTGCCAACGGCACAGTTTCTTGCCGGCTTCCCGCTCAGCTGCGGCGAGCAGCTTGAATTTTTTTCCGCAAACACCATCTAACAGGCTTCGACAACAAAGCGGAATCCCAGGATGTTCGGAAACTGGCTCAAGACCACTATTCTGATGGCTGGCATCGTGGCGCTGTTCGGTGTCGTCGGCGCCGCATTCGGCGGTGCAAACGGCATGCTGGTCGCGCTCGTGCTCGGCGGCGCGATGAACATTTTCGCCTATTGGTTCTCCGATGCAATGGTGCTGCGCATGTACAACGCGCAGGAAGTAGACGCGGCGAGCGCGCCGCAGTTCTACCGCGTGGTGCAGGATCTATCGCAGCGTGCAGGACTGCCCATGCCGCGCGTCTATCTCATCGACGAGGCCCAGCCCAACGCCTTTGCCACCGGGCGCAATCCCGAGCACGCCGCGGTCGCGGCGACCACCGGGATACTGCAACTGCTGACGGCGCGCGAACTGCGCGGCGTGATGGCGCACGAGCTGGCGCACGTCGGACATCGCGACATCCTGATTTCCACCATCGCCGCCACCGTGGCCGGTGCGATCTCGTCCATCGCCCAGTTCGGGTTTCTGTTCGGCGGACGCGGCGACGGCGAGCGCCCCAATCCCCTGGTCGGGCTGATCGTGATGATCCTGGCGCCGGTGGCGGCAATGTTGATCCAGATGGCCATCTCCCGCGCGCGCGAATTCGAGGCCGACCGCGGCGGCGCCGAGATCTGCGGCGACCCGAATGCGCTCGCCGATGCGCTGGCGAAGATGGAGCGCTATGCCAAAGGCTTGCCGATGGAAGCGGCCGAAGCGCATCCGGCGACCGCACAAATGATGATCATCAACCCGCTTACGGGCGGCGGCTTGCAGAACCTGTTCAGCACCCACCCTGCGACCGAGGACCGCATCGCGCGATTGCGCGCGATGGCGTAGGCTGCGCGCCTGCGCGCGATGGCGTAAGAAGGTCTGCGCGCCCCGGCGCAGCCTGACTTAATCCATCAAGCCGGTTCTCTCCGCATGCCAGCCAGTGTAGGATGCGGGCTCGTCCACAACTATATCGGCGCGGCGGCCCTCGCGACTGCAGCCCTCATCCCTTGTCCAGATCAGCCAATCTCGAATCCGCGCTAGCAGCCGCTGGCGACGCCATCGCGCAGGTGCTCGCGGGCCATAGTCTGACCGACGCGCTGCCGAACCTGGAACCGGGCTCCAGCCTGCGCGCTGCGGCGCAGGATCTGGCCTACGGCACGCTGCGCAATCTAGGTTTGCTCGATGCCATCCTGGCGCAGTTGCTGCACAAGCCGGTCAAACCGGCGCTGCAGGCGCTGCTGCTGGCCGCTCTGCATCAATTGCGCGCCCGGCCGCGCAGCAGCCACACCACGGTGGATCAGGCGGTGCGTGCGGTATCGCGCTTCGAACCGGCGGCCAAGGGGCTTGCCAACGCGGTGCTGCGCAATTACCTGCGCGACGCGGACGCGCTGGTCGCGCGCTGCGACTCCGACCCCGCCCATTATTCCTACCCGCAATGGTGGATAGACAGGGTGCGCGCTGCCTGGCCGCAACGCTGGGACGCCATCCTCAATGCGGGCAACCTGCATCCGCCCCTGAGCTTGCGCGTCAATTGCCGGCGCCTGACGACCGAGCAATATCTGGCGCAACTGCGGGAGCGCGGCATCAATGGCGAAATCATCGGAGCGCAAGCGATATTGCTCGAGCGCCCGGTAGCGATCGAGTCGCTTCCCGGATTCAGCACGGGCATGGTATCGGTGCAGGACGCCGGTGCCCAGCTCGCCGCACAGCATCTGGACGTCCGGCCCGGCATGCGCGTGCTCGACGCCTGTGCCGCGCCAGGCGGCAAGACCGGACACATTCTGGAGCTCGCCGATTGCGCGCTCACCGCACTGGACAGCGACCCGGCGCGCCTGCCCCGCATCCGCGACAACCTGGCGCGCCTAGGCCTGGCAGCGCGCGTCGTCTGCGCCGACTGCCTGGCGCCTGAGACATGGTCGGACGGCGGCCTGTTCGAGCGCATTTTGCTGGATGCGCCCTGTACTGCGTCGGGCGTGGTCAAACGCCATCCCGACATCAAGTGGCTGCGGCGGGAAAGCGATATCGCCGCGCTGGCGGCGATTCAGGCCCGGATGCTGGATGTGCTGTGGCAACTGTTGGCGCCGGGTGGTAAATTGCTATACGCGACGTGCTCGGTGTTTCCCGAGGAAAATGCACGGGTGATCGAGTCCTTCCTCGCGCGCTGTGAGGGAGCGCGCCGGCTGCCGCTGGCGGGACTCGAACAAGGACAGCTGTTCCCCGACGCACGCCACGACGGTTTCTTCTATGCGCTGTTGGAAAGGAACGACGACTCGAAATGAGGGGATCACGGTGGAACAGGAACGGCTTCCTCGGCTCCTCATGCGCCCCTATCCCAGGGGCTGTTTCTAAATGATCGAGGCAGCTGTTTGCGCATGAGCCTGCGGCTGCTCGTTTCGCTGCTGCTCGTACTCGCGCTCGGCTGGACCGGCGCAGCGCGCGCCGGCAATATCGAAATCAGCCATATTGCGCTCGAAGGCAATGACGAGGGCTACGCGCTGGATGCGGATTTCCAGATCGAGCTGAACCCCCGGCTCGAAGACGCGATCGACAAGGGCGTGGCGCTGTACTTCGAGGTCGAATTCGAGTTGACGCGAAAGCGCTGGTACTGGTTCGACGACAGCATCAGCCGGCAGCTCATGTTGCGCCTGTCTTACCACGCGCTGACCCGCCAGTACCGGATATCGAGCGGCGCTTTGTATCAGAGCTTCTCCACGCTCACCGATGCGCTGCGGGTGCTCTCCAGGGTGCGCTCCTGGCAGGTGCTGGAGCCAGGACAGGTCAACGTCGGCGCAGATTACCAGGCGGCTTTGCGCATGCGGCTGGACGTGACGCAGCTGCCCAAGCCGTTCCAGGTCAATGCGCTGACCAGCCGGGAATGGAATCTCGCCTCCGACTGGCGGCGCTGGCCCTTCAGGATCAAGGCGCCGGTGACGGAGAAGCCGCCGCAATGAAATACGTACTGATATGCAGCGTGGCGCTGGGCGCGATCCTGTTGTTCCTGCTGGCGGCAGCGAGCGGCAACACCGCGCTGTTCTCCCGCCATTACGCCTTGTTGCTGGGCCTGAACGCGGCGCTGGCCGCAGCGCTGCTGGCCTTGATCGGCTATCAATTGTGGGTGCTCACCACCAAGCTGCGCACGCGCGTGTTCGGTTCGCGCCTGACGCTGCGCTTCCTGCTCATGTTCCTGCCCATGGTCATCGTCCCCGGAGGGCTGGTCTATGTAGTGTCGCTGCAGTTCATGGCGAAGAGCATAGAGTCCTGGTTCGATGTGCGCGTCGACAACGCACTCGAAGGCGGACTCAATCTCGGCCGCACCGCGCTTGATCTGTCGCTCACCGAACTCAGCGCCAAGGCGCGCCGCATGGCGCTGGAGCTGTCGGACAAGACGCCGGCGCAGCAGGTCGTACTGCTCAATCGCCTGCGCGAACAGGCGGGCATAGAAGATGCGTTGCTGCTGTCGTCCGGCGGTGGCGTCATCGCCAGCGCGAGCAGAGGGGTGGGCAAGCTCGTGCCCGACCTGCCCAGTGCCAGCATCCAGCGCCAGGCGCGGCAAAGCCGCGGTTACTCGGCGCTGGAGGGCGCTCCCGACAAGGGCTTGAGCCTGCGCGTGCTGGTTCCGGTGGCCGCGCTCAGCATCGCCGAGGACGAACGCCTGCTGCAACTGCTGCAACCTGTGCCGCCGACGCTGGCGCGCGACGCGGAAGCGGTGCAAGAAGTCTACCGCGACTATAAAGAGCTATCCCTGTCGCGCCAGGGACTGAAGGAGATTTACATCCTCACGCTGACGCTGACGCTGCTGCTGACGCTGTTCTCCGCCACCGCGCTCGCCTTCCTGCTCTCCGCCCGCCTGTCCGAACCTCTGGCGCTGCTCGCCGCGGGCACCCAGGCGGTAGCGCGCGGGGACTACAGCCGCCGCACGCAGGTCACCAGCAGCGACGAGCTCGGAATTCTGACTCAGTCGTTCAACAGCATGACCGAACAGCTGGACGACGCGCGCAGGGTCGCCGAGTCACAGCGCGCCGAACTCGAGACGGCCAAGGCTTATCTGGAGAACATCCTCGCCAACCTGTCCGCCGGCGTGCTGGTATTCGATGATCAGCTGCGGCTGCGCACGGTCAATCACGGCGCCGGCGCCATCCTGCGCGAGGAATTCGGCGCCTTGAAGGACCAAGCCCTCGCCGAATGGCCAAGCTTGCAGCCGCTGGCGCGCGCCATCGTCGAAGGCTTCAAGCAGCATGACGGCGAAACCTGGCAACAGCAGCTGGAGCTCGACGAGCGCATGCTGCTGGTGCGCGGCTCGGTTCTACCGCACGCGAGCGGCGGCGGCTATGTGGTGGTGTTCGACGACGTCACCAAGCTGGTCCAGGCACAGAGAGCAACGGCCTGGGGCGAGGTGGCGCGCCGCCTCGCGCATGAAATAAAGAATCCGCTCACGCCGATACAGCTCTCGGCTGAGCGGCTACAGGCGAAGCTCGCCAACAAACTCGCCCCCGAGGACGTGGCCACGCTCGACCGCGCCACCGAGACCATCATCAATCAGGTCGCCGCGATGAAGGGCATGGTGGACGATTTCGGCGAATACGCGCGCACGCCCGCACCCAACCTGCAGGCGCTGGACCTGAACGCCCTGGTGCGCGAGGTCCTCGGCCTGTACGAGCACGCGGGCGCGCTGGTGCAACCCGCGTTGAAGTCGGGGCTGCCGCTGGTCACGGGCGATCCGACCCAGCTGCGCCAGGTGATACACAATCTGCTGCAGAACGCCCAGGATGCTCTCGCGGGCAGCGCGGGGCCGCGCATCGAGGTAGAGACCGAACGCGCAGGCAATTTCGCCTGCCTCAGAATCAGCGACAATGGCTGCGGTTTTCCAGAGGCCATCATGACGCGCGTGTTCGAACCCTACGTGACCACCAAACCCAGGGGCACCGGCCTCGGTCTCGCAATCGTGAAAAAGATCATCGACGAGCACAACGGCGCAGTCAAAGTGGAAAACCGCTCCGGAGGCGGCGCCAGCGTCAGCATTACGCTGCGCCTGCAAAACGAATCGGCGAGGGCGGCCTGATGCCTCAGATACTGGTCGTAGACGACGAAATCGGCATCCGCGAACTGCTGTCTGAAATTCTCGCGGATGAGGGCCACACGGTGCAACTGGCGGAAGACGCGGCCCACGCGCGCGCGCTGCGCGCCGCAGAGCGCCCGGACCTGGTCCTGCTGGACATCTGGATGCCGGACACCGACGGCATCACCCTGCTCAAGGAATGGTCGGCGAACGGCCAGCTCACCATGCCGGTGGTGATGATGTCCGGACACGGCACCATCGAAACGGCGGTGGAGGCCACGCGTATCGGCGCCATCGATTTCCTGGAAAAGCCGATTGCCCTGCAGAAGCTGCTGGCAACGGTGAAGCGCGCGCTGCGCAACGGCGGCGGCCAGGCGCAGGCCGGACTGACGCTGCACGGTCTGGGGCGCTCGGCGCTGCTGGTCGACCTGCGCAAACGCCTGGAGCAGGTTGCCACGCTGTCGCTGCCGGTGCTGCTGCGCGGCGAACCAGGCGTGATGCCGGAGTTGTTCGCGCGTTATCTGCATCAGCCCAATACGCCGTGGGTGGTGGCGGGCGCAGCCTTGATCGATGCGCCGCAGGATCTGCTGGAGCAGGCCGCGAGCGGTCTGCTGTTCATCGAGGAGCTTTCGGTGCTCACGCGCGCGCAGCAAAAGAATCTGGCATTCATCGCAGGCAAACAGGACAAGTCCAAGACGCGCATCGTCTCCTTCACCGCTGAGGAACCGACGCGCCTCACGGCCGAATTCGGTTTCGACGCGGGCCTGCTTGCACGCTTGTCCGAATTGACGCTGATGCTCCCGGCGCTGCGCGAACATGCGGAAGACATCCCCGACGTCGCCGGCATTTTGCTGGCGCAACTGGTGGAGGCGAAGCATTGCCCGCCGCGGCATTTTTCCACTGCCGCACTCAATGCGCTGCGCCAGTACCACTGGCCGCGCAATCTGGAGGACCTGCAAGCGGCGGTGAAGAATCTGGCGCTGACCGCCCTGGATGAGGAAATCGGCGCAGCCGACGTGGAGCGCGTGTCGGCGCAGTTCCACCCCGCCGCCGCGGCGCGGGTTCCCCTGCCGCTGGAGCTGCCTCTGCGCGAGGCCCGCGAGGCGTTCGAGCGCGCCTATTTCGAGCAGCTGCTCGCGCGCGAAGGCGGATCGATCGCGCGCGTGGCCGAAAAGAGCGGGCTGGAGCGCACCCACCTGTACCGCAAGCTCAAGGCCCTCGGAATCG
>Ga0334722_10002862_pt1 | contig 18988 bp, 16 predicted proteins | sample C3_bottom_MG_FD_207210 | JGI IMG/M metagenome (GOLD analysis project Ga0334722, IMG submission 207210) | Sediment microbial communities from Yellowstone Lake, YNP, Wyoming, USA - C3_bottom | ecosystem: Environmental > Aquatic > Freshwater > Lake > Sediment | place: USA: Wyoming | collected...
CATGAAGTTGGTGTCCTTCGGCGTCACCCCGCCCTGGAGGTAGCCGCTGTCGTAGCCGCGCCCGTAGCAGAGCTTGGCGGCGAACCCGGGAAGCTTCTCAAGATCGGGAGCCACGCCGGCCGTGGCGCCATCAAAGGCGTAGTCGATCATGATGCCCGGAGTGCCGCCGCTGCCGCTGACCTCGCGATTGTCACGGATGTTGGTCGGCACTCCGCCCGTCGAAGGCCGGCGCCCAGCGGAAAACCAAGCGGGCTGACCGAAAAGGTCGTTGACGGTCCCATAGGCGCGGTCGACAAGCAGTGCGTTGCTGGCCGGAACGTGTCCCTGCGTGCCGTCGAAGACGGTGCTCTGCCGGTCGCCGAAGAAACCGGCTTGTGTGGCTCCGGAATCGGCCATACCGAAGGTTTTATAGGAAAGCAGGCGAGCCGTGAGCGTCACGCTCTCCGCCGGCTTGACGTGGATGTCGAAGCCGAGGCGGTTGGTCAGCAGGGAGTCGTTTTTGACCGTCTTGGCCGGAACCGTCGCCGAGTTAGGCACCGGGCCGGTGAAGGTCCCAAGGAACTGCTGATAGGTCGGGATCTTTCCGCGCAGCATGTGGTGGCTCACCCGCAAATCGCCGCCGAAGGTGATCCAGTCTGGCTTGCCCGCCTTTGCCTCCGGACTTGAAATCCTGCCGCGAAGCTCTTCGACCTGCTTGGACAGCTGGTCCACTTTCTTGGCCAAATCAGCGTCCTGCGCGGCGGCCAGCGACGCCGTCATCAGGAGAGTGAGAGCGCCTATCGCGGGCACAAAAGTGCGCGGGGTTCGGATCATGGGACCTCCTCATTAACGACTTGCGCGGGGGCCCTCGAGGGTTTGGGCCCCCGCGCCTTGTTTTCGAACGCAACGATCCTGCCACATATATCTGCGTATGCGGATATATTATGGAACGCCGAAAGATCTCTTGCCTCGCGAGGCCGGTCGTGTTAATATTCTCTTCGGTCATGGCTAAGCAAGTCGACGGAATGTTCAGGGCTTTCGCGGACGTCACCCGCCTAAGAATCCTCCACCTCCTCGCCCGCAAAAACCTGTCCGTCTGCGAGATCATGGCCACGATGAGGGTCCCCCAGTCGAAGGTCTCCAGGCATCTCGCCTATCTGCGCGGCACGGGTCTCGTCACCTGCCGCAAGCAGGGGCAGTGGCGGCTCTACGTTCTGGCTAAGCCGACGACCCGCTTTCAGGCGCGGGCCATCCACTGCCTAAAGGACTGCTTCGACGAAGTGGCTGTGCTGCGCCGGGACTTGGACCGCCTAAAAGTCGTGGGCCCGATGTGCGCCGCGCGCAAAGCGCGGCTGGCCGCCGCGCAGAAGAAAAAAGGCCTCTAGAAGATTTCGAGGGCCTTCTCTAAAACCGCGTCCCTGACGCCCCCGCCCTTCAAGGGCGCGCCCATGCGCTTGCGAAAAAGCTGTTCCGAAACCGCCTTCGCATCGATGTCGGAGACGTTGACGGCGATGTCGGGCTCGATGCCGCCCCGCTCGCCCGACATGGTCCCGTCGATGGATCGTCCAGAAGGCAGGAAATAACGGCGGCGGGTGATGCGCATTCCGGAACCGTCGGCGAAGTCGATAAGATCCTGAACCGTCCCCTTGCCGTACGTCCGGGAACCCACGATCACGGCCCGCTTATAATCCTGCATGGTCCCGGTAAAAACCTCGCTGGCCGAACCGGAACGCCCGTTGACCAGGATGGCCAGGGGGATGTCGAGCGGGGACTCCTCGCCTGCGGTTTTGTACGACATCGTCACCTCCCCCTGACGGCGCAGGGAGGCGATGAGCTTGTCCTTCTCGAGGAACATGGAGCACATCTTGGTGACCGACGCGCTATATCCACCGGGATTGCCCCGGAGATCGATGATGAGCCCGCGAACGCGCTGGGCCCGGAGCTTGCCGACCTCCTCCATGAAACGCTCGTCCGTATCCTTGCGGAAAAGCTCGATCCGGATGTAGCCGACGTTTCCCCTGAGGACCTCGGAGAACACGTTCGGGGTGGAGAACGTCTCGCGCGTGATGGTCTTCGAGAGAATCTGAGCGGCCCCGCTCTCCGCCTTCCCCCTGCGAACGACGAGAGTCACCGGGGTGCCGGGCTCGCCGCGGACCTTGTTGAGGAAATCATCCTCCTCCAAAGGCCGGATGTCCTCGCCGTCGACGCTGACGACGACGTCTCCCTCCTGGAGCCCGGCCCTCTCCGCGGGAGAGCCCTTGAGCGGAAAGTCGACGACCGCGTAATCGCCGACCTTCTTGGCCTCGACGTTCATGCCGATGCCGGCCGTGGCCCCCGCCAGCTTCGCGTTGAACGCCTTGTACTCCTCGGGGGTGAAGAACCGAGTGTTGGGATCAAGCGTCTCGAGCATCCCCTTCAGGGCTCCGTAATAGAGCTTCTGACCGTCGACGGGAGAGACGTACAGATTATCGATAAGACGACGGATCTCCCGGAGCCTCCACAACTCCGGCTCTCCGAAGCCCGCCTGTTTGAGATTGTCGGCGTCGGTCTGCGGGAAGAATTCCTCGGGTAGCGGCGACGTCGCCGCAAGCCGGACTTCAGGCGGGCTCACGGCCGCCTCCCGCCGAAGCTGGTCGAGGGCGCTTTGAGCGCCCAAGAGCGGCGCGCCGGGCGCCAGGAAGACTGCAAGCAGAGCGCAGAGGATCGCCGTTCTCATCGGGCTTATCTCCCCCCCTGGGACGCCAGGATGTCCAAGGCTCTTTCCAAGGCCAGATCATCCGCCGCGGGCCAAGACTTCGAGACGCCCATCAGCTTCATGCGGAGACCAGCGGCTAAGGTTTGATCCGTCTCTGACGAAAGCGGAACTGCGACGTCGGGATCGAGCCCCCCCTGCCTGCCGACGAGAGTTCTGTCGATGCTGCGTCCCGACGGAAGATAATACTCCCCGGTCGTCAGCTTGAGGGCGGAACCGTCTCCGAAGCGATTGAGGATGTCCTGAACGGTTCCCTTCCCGTAAGTCTTGGAGCCGACGAGCGGGGCGCGCCGATAATCCTGCATGACTCCGGCGAAGATCTCTCCGGCCGAAAGCGTGCCGCCGTCGACGAGAACGATCAGCGGCAAATCGCCGTAGCGTCCGTCCGTCTCGGCGGAATATTCGCCGGTCCTCCGCCCCTTCCTGTATTCGGAAACGATGAGCTGGCCTTTCTTCAGGAACAAGGAACAGATGTTGACCACGGACGAGAGGTAGCCGCCGTTGTTCTTGCGAAGATCGACGACAAGCCGTCTCATGCCCTGAATCTGGAGCCTCCCCAGCTCTCCGAGGAAAATCTCATAGGAATTCGGCCGAAAACTTTCGATCTGAATATAACCGACGTCGGGGGCCAGCATCTCGCCGCGCATCGTGGGGATCGCGACGGAATCCCTCACGACGGCGATCTCAAATCCTGCCTCGCCTCGCAGAACCCGAAGATCGACCTTCGTTCCGGGCTCTCCGCGGAGCTTCCCCAAGGCTTCCTCGAAAGACATGGCCCGAACATCCTGCTCGTCGATGGCGAGGATTTTGTCTCCCTTCCCGAGCCCCGCCCTTTCGGCCGGCGACCCCGGCAAGACAAGATCGACGACGGCAAGCTCTCCCCGATCCTTGGGCCTAAGGATCTCACCGATCCCGGAGAAATCCTTCTCCATGCGGGCGAGCGCGCCCTGATATTCTTCGGGAGTGTAAAAAACCGAGTTTGGATCGAGCTGCTTGATCATGCCCCGGACGGCGCCATAGTAGAGCTTCTTGCGCTGAACGGGATCGACGTACTCCTCCTCGATATACTCGCTGAGCTCTTGGAACATCTTCATCTGCTCGTCGGTAAATCCCGCCTGACGAAGCTCTCCAAAAGAGACGAAATTCCCCAAATCTCGAGATTTTTTGACCAGTTCGCCGGACCGTGAGTTCGAAAAAGCTCCCAGGGCCTCATGGGCAAGGACCGGGCGATAGCCGCCGGAGATAAGAAGCAAGAGAAGTTGAGTCGCCAGCCGTTTCGTCGACCGAAACATGAAAAGCCCCCTGGATTTGTCCATTATGACTCGAAGGGCGCGACACTGCCTGGGACGAACGGGTCGTTTCACTACCCCAGAAGACCTGCGCCGAATCAGGCCCTTAGACCCTGCGGCGTCAGTTGAGGGTCTGGCGGAAGCGATGTCCCGCCCAGAGGATGGCCGCCACGCCGAGTGCCGCCATCGCGGCCAGGTTAGGAAGCACCGCCCCCAGGTCCCCTCCCTTAAGCATGAGATGTCGAATCACAATGACGAAGTAGCGCAGGGGGTTGAACCACGCGATCCAGGAGATGGACCGTGGCATGTTCTCGATGGGGAAAATGACGCCCGAGAGCTGAATGGATGGGAACAGGAAGAGGAACCCGCCCAGCATGGCCTGCTGTTGGCTGCCGGAATAGGACGAGACGAGGAAACCCACCGAGACCGTCGTCGAAACGAAAACGAGGGTCGAAAGAGCGATCAGCCAGAGCGGCCCCACGATGGGCACCCCAAGGATTTTGGCGACCATTAAGACCAGTGGAAGATCGATCATCCCCAAAAGAATGAAGGGAACCGTCTTGCCGACCAGAACCTCCCAGGGGGCCACGGGGGCGGCCAGCAAGGTCTCAAGAGTGCCGCGTTCCCTCTCGCCGGCCATGGACATGCTGGTCAGCACGACGGTCACCAGACACAGCATCAGGCAGAGGGTGCCCGGAATCATGAAGGTGGCCGTGTCGCCGGAGGGATTATAGAGCGTGCGCACTGAAAAATGGAATGCATCCTCGCCGGAGGTAAGCCCCTCGGCCCGCAGATGGGAGGCGAAGACCGCCGAGGCGTAGGTTTCAACGCCCCTGGCGCGCATGGCGTTTAAGGCATCGACCAAGAGCTGGTAGGAGGCCGTCCCGCGGCCCATCGCGCGAGGCGCGCCCTCCGGGGGCGCAATCAGAACAGCCTCCGCGCGGCCGGAACGCACCCAATCAAAGGGGTCTCCTTCTCCGGGCGGCACGGGCACGAACCAGCCGCTGGCGTAAAAACGCTCGGCCAAACGGCGCGTGAAGGCGTCGTCAGGACGCGCGGAGACTGCCAGCCGCACATTGCGGACCTCGCTTGAAAGCGCCAGGCCAAAGATCGTGAGCTGGACGACTGGCAGGATGAAGAGGATGCCGCGCATGCGCGGGTCGCGCAAGGCCTGGACCAGCTCCTTGCGGATGAAGCCGAGAAGGGTGGGGTTGATTCTCATGGCTCGAGGTCCGTCTTGAACTTCCTCCAGGCGATGGCCACAAAGATCCCCGACAGAACGGCCAGCGCGAAAAGCGGCGCCACCAGCATCCCGAACTTAGGCGCGCGCAGAAAAAGTGAGCGCGCCAGCGCCATGTACCAGCGCGCGGGCAGGATCATCGTCAGCCGCTGGAAGACCGCGGGCATGCTCTCGATGGGAAAGATGAAGCCGGAGAGGAGCTGGATGGGGATCATCCCCGTATTCATCGCGGTCTGGAAAGCCAACTGCTGTTGGCGAGTCACTACCGAGATGACCAATCCTTGGGCCATGGTCGCAACAAGGAAAAGACCCGTGGCGAGAAGGAAGAGGAAGGGGTTGCCGAGGAAGGGCACCCGAAAGACGAGACGCGCCAGGGCGTAGACGAGAGCGGCTCCTCCCAGGCTGAGCGCCATGTACGGGGCGAGCTTGCCGAGTATGATCTCAAGAGGCCTCACGGGCGTTGCGAGAAGAATTTCCATCGATCCGTTCTCCCACTCCTTGGCCACGGTCAGGGCGGTCAAGAGGGAGGAGACAAGACCCATGACGACGACGAACAGCCCCGGGACTACGAACCAGTGGGTGTCCAGTTCGGGATTAAAAAGAAAGCGGGTCCGAAGTTCCGCCGGCGGCTGAGGGACCTCGGTGAGGCGTCGGCGCGCCGCGAACTCGGCCCCGACCAGGTAGGAAGAAACGATGCCGGCGTTCTGGTTGTCGGCCCCATCGAGAAGGATCTGCGCCGAGGCCGGACGCCCGGCGCGAAGGTTCTTCTCGAACTCCGGCTCGATGATCATCGCGGCCTTAGCCTCTTCGTTGCCGAGGGCCGCCGCAGCCTCGACGGAGGAGGCGGCGCGCCGCACGCGGAAGTAGCTTGAGCCCGAAAGCATGTCCGTCAACTCGCGCGAGGCGCGGCTGTTGTCGCCGTCAGCGACGAGGAGGTCGACATGACGCACATCGAAGTCGATGGCAAAGCCGAAGAAGAGCACGAGCATCACCGGCAGGCCTAGGGCAACGGCAAGGGTCACGGGGTCGCGGCGTATATGGCGCGCTTCCTTATGCGCGATGGAGAGGGCGCGGCGGGCATCGAAGGCCGCGTTCATTTCTCCACCGCCTCGACAAGCCTGATGAAGACGTCTTCCAGGGACGGACGGACGGCGCGAACCGTCACGCCCGGGGCCAGGGACGACGTCAGGCGGCGCAGAGACTCCGCGTCGCGCACGCTCGCATGCCAGCGCAGGCCATGGGCCTTCAGCGACTTCACGGCCGGGTCAAGGCGCAGGGACTCAACCCAGCCTGCGGCCGCAGAGGGCGAAGCCTCGAGTTCCACCAATGGCTCGGGAAAGGCCGACTCCTTGAGTGAATTCGGCGCGTCCAGGGCGATGAGACGGCCCGAGCTCATGAGGGCGATGCGACCGCACTGCTCGGCTTCGTCCATGTAGTGGGTGGTCACGAAGACGGTCTTGCCGGAGCCTGCGATGGCGCCGATGAGCCCCCAGAAGCGGGCGCGAGCCGCAGGAGAGACGCCGGCCGTCGGCTCATCGAGAAAAACGACCTCCGGATCGTGAAGCATGGCCGCCGCCAGGGACAGCTCTTGCTTATAGCCGCCAGCCAAATCTCGGACCAAAGTCTTCGTGGGCTGGTCAAATCCGATCGTCTCGAAAAGCTCGCGCGTGCGACGCAGGAGGGTCTCCCGAGGCATTTTGCGCAAGGCCGCGGCGAATGCCAGGTTCTCCGACACCGTCATATCGTCGTAAAGGGTGAAGCGCTGGGACATATAGCCCACCTTGCGCTTGATGGGGAGCAGCCCGTCGTGCGCGTCGTGGCCCGCGACGACCACTCGGCCTGCGGAAGGCACCAGCAGGCCGCAGAGAGCGCGAATGGTCGTCGTCTTGCCCGCGCCGTTGGCGCCGAGGAAGCCGAAAATCTCGCCGGGAGCCACCTGGAAGCTCGCGCCGTCAACGGCCGTAAAGTCTCCAAAACGAACGGTCAAGCCCTCGGCCTCGACGGCCCAGGCGCTCACGGGGCCCTCCTCGCCGCGTTGCGCAGGAAAAGCTCTTCGAAACTCGCGGCTCCCGCCGCGCGCAGGACGGCACGCGGCTCCCCGGCGGCGAGAGGTCGTCCCGCGTCGAGCAGATGGACGCGCGCGCAGCGCTCGGCCTCGTCCATGTAGGCCGTGGAGAGGATAATGGTCACCGCTTGCCCCGCCAACCGATAGAGGAGATCCCAGAACTCGCGGCGGCTGATGGGGTCCACACCGTTGGTCGGCTCATCTAGGATGAGGACTCGGGGCGACTGAAGGAGCGCGCACATCAATCCGAGCTTTTTATACATCCCCCCTGAAAGTTCTCCCGCGGGACGATCCACGAAAGGCTCCAGGCGCGTGACTTGAAGCAGTTCCCGGCGGCGCTCGCGATACGACTCCTCGGGCAGACGGTAAAGATCGCGGAAAAAGTCCAAATGCTCCGCGATGGACAAGTCGCCGTAGAGACTCTGCCGTTGTGGCATATAGGCCATCTGCGGGCGAAGTTCGGCGAAGGCGACGACGGCCCCATCCTGCGAGAATCTGATTTCGCCCTCATCAGGACGAAGAAGTCCCATCAGGACGCGCAGGAAGGTCGTCTTGCCGGCTCCGTCGGGGCCGATCATTCCGTGGAGAAGCCCCGGCTCAAAAGAGAGGGCGCAGCCGTCCAGCGCCTGATTGCGGCCCAGGCGCTTTTTAAGGCCGACGACCTCGATGGCGATGCCGGGCATATAAATCGGACGCCCGCCTCAACGCGGCAGGAGGACCTCAACGGGCATTCCGGGCTTAAGGACCCGGTCCGCATTCTCGAGCTCGACCTTCACCCCATAGACCAGGCGCGTGCGCTCCTCGCGCGTCTGGACGTTCTTGGGCGTAAACTCCGCCTGAGGTCGGATGAAGGCAATGCGACCCCTGCGGGGCGCGTCGCCGGCCTCGGGCAGGAAGACCTGGAGGTCCTGGCCGGGCTTGAGGCGATACAGCTCCGTCTGAGGCACGTAGACGAACGCATAGACGCCGCCCAGGTCGGCCAAGGTCAGGAGCTTGACGCCGGGGGAAGCCCACTCCCCCGGCTCGCGCAAACGGGCCAGGACGGTCCCATCGATAGGCGACTCGACACGACACCAGGAGACCTTGAGGGCCGTGTCGTCGCGCCGGTTCTTGGCGCGATCATAGGCCTCGAACGGCGTGGCGCCGTCCTTATAGAGGCGCTCGGCGCGAACGAATTCGCGCCCCGCGATCTCCGCGGCCAGACGCAGGTCTTCGCAGCCCAGTTCCACAAGGATTTGACCCTTCTTGACCTCATCTCCCTCGCGAACGGAAACGCCCGACAAGGTTGAAGAAATCCTCGGAGAGAGCGTCACCTCCGTGGCCTCCGCGGTGCCCGTATAGCGGAAGTCGCGCCCGCGGAAATGTCTCCATCCCAGGAACGCCGCTCCCAGGAGAACCGGCACGACGAAGAGTTTTTTATTCTTTTTCATGATCATCCCCTAGGGGCCAAGTCGGCCAGGATCGAAAGCTGGATGAGGACCTGAGCGCGGGTGCGCGCGGCCTGAACTTTGGCCTCAAGGGCGCGCAGGTTGGCGCTCTGGACCTCGAGGTAGTTGGAGCTCCCGGCCTTGTAGGAAAGATAGACCAGGCGCGAGAGTTCATCCGTCTCCGAAATCGAGCGGTCATCCACCTCCTCCTGCTCGCGCAGGCAGCCCAGGGCCGCGCGGGCCTTGTCCCAATCCCGCGCCAGTTCCTCCGCCGCCAAGTCCCCCCGCCTCTCGGCGGCCTGCGCCAGGTGCTCCTGCTGACTCGCCGCGAGGGCCGACTGACGTCCCTCGAAAAGCGGCAGGCTCGCGGTCAGTCCCACTGACTTCTGGGAAACGCTCTCGAGCACGGGACCGTTTGGATAGTCGTAGCCGGCCCGCGCCGTCAGCCTCACGACGGGCCAACGCCCCGCAGCGAGGGCGCGCGCCGTCATGCGCGCGCCCTCCGCCTGACGCCGGAAGGTCTGCACGCTCGGGTGCGCGACGTCCGGGCCGAAGGTCTCGGCCGAGGCCAGAGAAGGCGGCACGACGGACAGGTCGTCGAACCGGACCAAAACGGTCGGTTCTCGAAGGCCCGCGACAAGTCTCGAAGACAGCCGCACGTCCGAGGGACGTGAGAGGTCGAGGCCCTCTCCGAGTCCGGTCAACTGAAGAAGCTCGCGAAGCGCCCCGGAGAGATCGGACTCGGCCTGAAGGAACTGCTTGCGCCGGGCGAGGACGTCCTGATGAGAAGACAGCAGTTCGATGCGGCTGGCCGCGCCTGCCTTAAAACGGCTCTCGATGTCCTTGTACTGAGCCTCCGCCAAGGATAGGGAATCCGACAAAAGTCGGAGCTGTTCCCCCGCGAGTTGGGCCTGGGCGTAAGCCAACCGCACCCCCAGAACCGATTGGCTGGCGGCGAGGCGCTCCTCCTCCCCCTTGGAGGCGGCGCGCGACTTCTGGGCCTTCCAACTCTTTATGAGAGCCCCCTCGTCCCAAAGCGTCCACGACAGGGTGGGGCCGACGGAAGTCGCGCGGTGGTCGCCGAAAGGCCGCGCCGGCTGTCCCGCCGCAAGGGAAAGCGACGGAACCTCGGTCTGATAGCGATAGGAGCCATCGAGCGTCAGGCGCGGCAAAAGGGCCGAGAATTGCTCCTCGGAGCGATCGCGCGCGGCCGCGCTCTCTTGCGCCGCGGCCTTAAGTCTCAGCGAGTGTTCCCGCCCGGACGCCTCAGCCTCCGCCAGCGTCAAGACAAATCGCGGGGGTTCCGCAGACGCGGCGGCGGCGGCAAGCGCGAGCAAAAACAGGGCCCTCATAAGCGCCCCACAGGCGAGAGCCCCGCCAAAGCCATGTCGGCCCGGATCTCGATCATCTCATCGGAGAGAAGCTCCTCTGAGAACTCCTTAAGGGATTTGCCGACGATCCGACGCAAGCCGTTGCGCTCCATGGTCGTGATGGCAACGTTGGGCAGGGCCATGGAACCCATGGCGAACATGCACAGGGCCGGCACCGGCAGAAGACGAACCGTTTTCGCGCGAAGGCATTCCTCCATCAGGCCGATGAGGACGGAAACGTGCCGCGGGAAGTTTTCCTGGGCGAAGGCGAACACGTCGGGCTGGGCGTTGAGCAGTTCCCGCATCATTAGGGTGTAGGGAACGCGGTTGTCGCGCGCAAAATGAGCGAAGGCCACCAAAACGCGCCGCAGGCGCGCGCGAGGCTCTCCGGGGCCTTCGGCGGCCTCGCTGAAGGTCTTAAAAAAATCGTCGTAGATCTCCTGCAGAACGCGGCGCTGGAAGGCCTCCTTGCTCTTGAAGTAATAATGGAACATGCCGGGATTGACGTTGGCGCGGCGGGCAACTTCACGAATGCGGAGCCCGGAAAATCCAGTCTCTGGAAGCATGGCCAGGGCGGCGGACACCAGCTTGCGATCGAGGTTTTGGGAGGGTCGAGTCATAATTAGTCTCCTGCATAATTATACATGCGTCCAGCAAAAACCGCAAGGGCCCTAAGAATGGACCTATTCCCATGTAGGCCATTCGTTTTCCCCCTCTAGGTCCGACGCTCCTCGCGCCCCCGGGCTTTTCCTCTTATCCTGCCCCTATGACCTTCAGGAAGGCTTGGGTCTCGACCTTCGCCCTCGTCTACGCGCTCACAAACGCCGTTCCCGCCGTCGCCCAGCGCGCCATCGTCTCCGTCGTCGCCCCGCCCGCGGCCTCGCTTTCGGGATTAGGCGTGGCCGGCGCCGCGCCGTCTCTCTCCTCTCCCCTGCCTCAACTTCCCGCAGCCCAACCCCTCCAGGCGCTCCTCCCCACCCCTGCCGCCGCTTCCATCCCGGCGGAGTCCTCTCCGGAGCAAGTCCAGGCCTCGCCGACCGTCCAGGAGGGACTCAATGATCTCTCGACCTCTCTGCAAGAGGCCAGCCTCTCTTCCCCAGGCTCAACAGCCCCCCTTCTCGACAAGGCCTTTGACTCCGCTCCCCAGCGCTCCGGAGAAGTCTCGGGCGTCGCCGCTCTCGCTGGAGAGGCCTCCCAACCCGTCCGCCCCCTCTCCTCCCTGCGGCAGCTGCGCCTGGGCACGTACAACGTCCTCAACCTCTTTGCGAAGGTCGGCAAGCACGTCCCGGACCCGGACCATCCCGGCAAGCTGAAGCAGGTCTCCGAGAGAACCCCGAAGGAGGAACAGCAGCGGCGCGAGCAGGCCAAGGCCATCTTGGAGAGCGGCCTCGACATCGTCGTTCTCCAGGAAGTGGAGAATATCGCAGTCCTCCAGGACTTCGCGCGGGAATATCTCGGGGGGGCCTACAAAGCCCTCCTCATCGAGGGCAATGACGAGCGGGGCATCGACGTGGCCTTCCTCGTCAAGAAAGACCTCCCCTTCCAAGTCGAACAGCGCAGTCACAAGGACGAACAGTGGACCGACCCGACGACGGGCAAGGCGGGGAAACTCTTCTCGCGAGATCTGCCTTCCCTCATCGTTCGCTCCGAGGCGCGGGCCGAACCTCTTTTCGTCCTCTTCGGAGGTCATTTCAAGTCCAAGCGCGACCGGATCGGCGATCCCGAATCAAAAATCATGCGCCGCGCCCAGATGGAGCGCACGGCCGAGATCCTCGCCCGCTATAAGACCGAGTTCGGGGAGAACGTCCCTCTCATGCTGGCGGCAGACTTCAACGGCGACCTCAACTCAGACGACGTCTTCGCGCCCCTCTGGAACGCGGGGCTGGCCAACAGCCTCGATTTAGGCGCGCTCCCGGCCTCCGCGGCGGAGCGAGTCACCCACACCTTCCATCCCCGCGAAGGACAGAGCCATGCCTCCCAGATGGACGGCATCCTAGTCTCCAAGAGCCTGAGCAGGCTGGTCCAGCGCGCCGAGGTCTATCGCTACAAGAACCCTGACGGCACTCTCCGTCCGGTTCCGGCGACCTACGCCGAACGCGCCCTCAATCCCTCCGACCACTTCCCGCTCTTGATGACGCTCGACTTCCTGCCGCTGCTGCGCGCCCCGCCGCAGGCGCCGCGCCTCGGCCTCTTGCCCGAGCCGGCGACGACCCGCCCCGCCGGCGAACGGACGCTGGGGATATTGGGACTGGCCTGGAGCTTCCTCACACTCACCTCAATGAGCATCGTCATGCCCGTGCGCAGCGCCTTCCTGCTGGCGAAGTTCGGCCCGGAGGTCATGCCCTGGGTCTACATGGCCTCGGCCGTCTTCACCGGCCTGGCGGCCTGGCTCTACGCGCGAGCTACGAGCCTGCCGCGCGCCAGGCTCCTTGCCGGGACCTTGGCCGTGCTGGCGGCGGGCCTGGTGGCCTGGTGGGCGCTGGCGCCTCTCACGATCGCCTCGGGCCCCCTGTCATTTGCCTTCTCGATGTGGACCGACGCCTTCACCATCATGTCGGTGACGATCTTCTGGACCTACGCCAACGACCGCTTCAAGGGCGACGCGGCCAAGCGCTGGTTCGGCCCCTTCGCCGCGGCCAGCGCCTTGGGCGGCATGGCGGGCTCGGCCTTGACCAGCCTCCTCGTCAAAAGCCTCGGCGCTCCGACGCTTCTTCTCATCGCCACCGGCGTCTTCGCCGCCATCGGGGGCCTGTTCTTCCTGATGGAACGACGCCCCGACCCCGCCGCCGCGAGCGCGGCCGAGGCCCCGATCCCCGCGCCGGCCAAGAAGCCCCTCTCCGACCCCTGGTCGGTGGCGCGCGCCATCCTCGCCTCTCCGTTTCTTCTGGCCATGACCGCGGTGGTCTTCCTTGAGCGCCTGGTGCCCGATTTCTCAAACTATCTCTTCAACGTCATGACCCAACAGGCTTACCCCACGCGCGAGGCCATGGCCGCCTTTATGGCGGCGTTTAGTTTTTGGCAGAACCTGGCGGCTCTGGTCACGGGAGCCTTGATGACGCAGTGGGTCTTAAAGAAGCTGGGCGTGGGCAAGACCCTGCTCGGAGCCCCCCTGGTCAACTTCATCGGCTTCATCGCCTTCGCGCTCTCGCCCACGCTCGGCGTGAGCGTCGCCGCCAACGGCGCAGACGGCTGGCAGCGCTACGGCTGGTTTAAGGCCGCCAAGGAGACGGCCTACACGGCGGCCGACAAGGACGTCCTCTACCAGGTCAAAGCCTACGTGGAGATGTTCGTCTACCGCTTCGCCCGCGGCGCGGCGGGGCTTCTGCTGCTTCTGCTGGCCGGCCGGTCTTTCCTGGGCCTGGGAGCCGTGCCCGTGGCCTGGGCCGCCGTGCCCCTGGCAGCCCTCTGGGTGTGGGCCGCCTGGAAACTGGGGGCGGAGTACAAGAAACTTCTTAAAAAACCCTAGGGAAGAGGCGGCAGGCCGGGACGGTCGATGGTCTGGAAGATTTTGAGGAGCCTCTCGACCCAGCGCGCGTCCATCTCGTCGAAAGGGGCGGTGGAACGCGCTTCGAAGACCGCCCAGGGTTTGCCGTTCTTGTCTTGGACGGGAACGAAGAGAACCGAGACCCCGCCTTCCTCCTGGAAACGAGGCGCTCCCGAAGAGAAGGATTCCCCCCGCAACCCGTCGAGACCAACCGCGGCTGCAGCGGGACCCGGGCGGGCCGGGCCGGGCTGGAAGGCCCGTCCATCGGGCTGAAGCACCCAAAGCCCGCATCTCTGCCAGGGGCTCTCTCCGAAAGCGTCCCAAAGAGCGTCGACGACCTCGCGCATGATTCGCTCGGCCTGGGGAGCGCGCCTTCGCCACTTCATGTCGAGCGTGGTCTTGACCTTGTCATAGCGAGCCCGGGAGGGGCGGCTCTTGATGTCGGTGGGCTTCGGGGGAAGATTCTCGTCGTTCATGCGGCGTTCTCCAAGACGGCCAATTGCCCGCAGGCCCCGGCGATGTCCCGTCCCAGATTCTGGCGGACGGTCACCTTAAACCCGGCGTGAAGGATCTTCTCTTGAAAAGCCCTCGCCCCGGATTCGTCGGTAGGCTGATGCTGCGTCTGAGTCTGATTGTAGATGATGAGGTTGACGTGAAGCAAAGACGACGGCCCAATGTCCTTAAGCCAACGGATCAGGGCCTCGGCGTCTTGCGGGCGGTCGTTTTCGCCCTTGAGCAGGACGTACTCGAAGAAAAGCTTCCGGCTGGTCCGAGAGAGATAGGTTTTCAAGGCCTGCGCGAGCTTTGCCAGGGGGTAGGCCTTGTTCATGGGAACTAAGCGCGTGCGCAGCTCGTCGTCTGCGGCATGAAGGGAGATGGCGAGGTTGACCTGGGGGAAGTCGCGGCCGAAATCCTCGATGCGCGGGGCCACGCCGGAGGTGGACACGGCGATATGGCGCGCGCCGATGGCGAAGAGCTTCTGATCCATGAGGGTCTTGAGGCTCGCGGCGACCTGCTCGTAGCAGGAGAAGGGCTCGCCCATGCCCATGTAGACCACATTGTCGAGGCGCCCATCGAGACCCATCCTCTTCATGTACTGCCGCCAGAACAGGACCTGGTCGGAGATTTCCTCCGGAGTCAGACTGCGCGTCAGCCCCATGAGTCCCGTCGCACAGAAGGTGCAGGCCACCGCGCAGCCGACCTGCGAGGAGATGCAGGTCGTCCAGCGCGTGGGGCTGGGACGCAGGAGAACGGTCTCCACCGTCCCGCCTCCTCTAAGATCGAGCAGGGCCTTGTAGGCACGGGAGTCCGTTGAGGCGTCCACGCGGCGCTCCGTCAAAGAGAGGATCGGAGCCTTCTCGTCCAAGGCCTTGCGAACCTCCAGGGGAAGGACGCCGATCATCTCGTAGGCGGAAACGGCCTGGTCGAAGACGGCCTTGCGAATCTGATCCCAACGATAGGCCGGCTGGCCGAGATCCTGAAGGACCGAGCGGACCTTGGCCGCGTCCATCAGTAGACGAGCTCTCGGACGTGCTTGTTGTCGAGGAGCTTGCGCACGACGTTCTTCTGCTCCAGGCGCGGGCCCGCGGCGTACCACTCGCTGTAGTAGAAGCCGGACTTCTTCATGAGCTTGCGGCGCAGGACCTTCACGTCGGCCACGCGGAAGATGCTCTTGATCTCCTCCAAGCCCTCGTCGTCGAGGTCGGAGACGATGCGGAAGGTGTGGCGCTGGCGCAGCTCGTCGATGAGGCTGTCGAGGCGCGGGAAATAGGCCTGCACGATCAGGGTCAGGACCGAGGCCACCGAAGCGATGGCGTAATGCCCGAAGCCGATCGACACCCCGATGGCCGAGACGACCCATATGGTCGCCGCGGTGGTCAGCCCGGTGACGTGCTCGCCCTCGCGCATGATGGCCCCGGCGCCGAGAAAGCCGATGCCCGTGATGATCTGGGCCGCCAGACGCGTGATATCGGCTCCGGGCACGCCGAGGGCGACCTGCTTGGAGAGGATGGAGAAAAGACAGGAACCCACGCAGATGAGAATGTTCGTGCGCAGGCCGGCGGCCTTGTCGGAAAGCTCCCGCTCAAGACCGATGACCGCCCCTAAACAGAGCGCGATGAAGAGACTAAGCGAGTCCTGCGCGAACTGAGTCATGCTCCCTCCTCGAACGAGTCGATAAAGCCAGCTCGGCCGCGCGGCGGCCGGAGCGGACGCAATCCGGAAGACCGACGCCCCAGTACGAACAGCCGGCCAGGATCAAGCCCGGGTGGCTCTTAAGGCAGGAGCCCAGGCGCTCCAGTCTCCGCGTATGGCCGACGTTGTATTGCGGGTTGGCCTTGATCCAGCGGGCCGTCTTGACGGCGAGCGGCGAGACATCTTTAAGGCCCAAAATCTCATGGAGCTCTTCTTGAACGCGCTCCTCGATGCGCGTCAGGGGGCCCTCGGCGGCCTCCTCGCGGCCGGCCCCGCCGACGAAGGCGCGGAGGACGATTTTTCCCTCCGGTGAGCGAGCCGGGAACTTGCTTGAGGAGAACGTCGCGGCCGACAAGGTCGATCCGGCCTCGCGCGGGATGAGAAATCCAAAGCCGCGGGGCGGATTCGGGAAAGAAGACGCGTCGTAAATCAGAGTGGTCGTCGCCGTCGAGACGAACGGGATCTCGCGCAAGCGGATGGACAGCTCGGGATCGAGGACCTCGACGGAGTCGGCCAACGCGGAGGCGGGGGAGGAGGCCACCACGGCGTCGGCCTCGATGGAGCCGCGAGGAGTGACCACTTCCCAGCGCCCGCCGCGACGCCGGACGGCCTGGGCCGGGCAATCGGTGCGGACCGACCCGGACGGGAGACTGCGCGCCAAGGCCTCGATGACGCGCCCGAGCCCGTTTTTGATCGTCATGAACGTCGTCAGGCCCTCGCGGCGCGCGCGCTTGGGCGCTCCCAGCCACATCGAGCGCACAAGCCCCCCCCGGCGCTCCATTTCCAGGAGCTGCGGGAAGGTGCTCTTAAGGCTCATCTTCTCCGGGTCTCCCGCGTAGATGCCGGCCAGCATCGGTCCAACCAGAACCTCAAGGGCCTCGCGCCCAAGCCGGCGGCGCGCGAAATCGGCCAAAGACTCGTCTTCAAGCCCGCGTCCGACCGGAAGAAGCGGCTCAAGCGCCATGCGCAGCTTGCCGCGCATGGAAAAAAGAGGCGAGAAGGCAAAGGGCAGGAGTTTCGTCGGCGAGACGAGGTTCATTCCCGCCGGCAGGGCGACCAGGCGGCCGTCCTTAAGGACGCTGACGGTCGGATCTCCGGCCGTGCAGACCAGCTCTCCCTCCATGCCGAGTTCTTTAATGAGCTCCAGCATCTCGGGCTTGAGCGTTACGAAGCTGTCGGGCCCCGTTTCGACGGTGGCGCCGTCGACGAGCTCGGTGCGGATTTTTCCCCCGATGCGCGGCGAGGCCTCAAGCACGACGACCTCGGCTCTATGACCGCCGCGCCCCAGCGCGAGCTCCCGCGCCGCCGTGAGGCCCGTGATGCCGGCCCCGATGACGACGACCTTTTTGGGGGGCTCCGAGCGGTCGTGCCTCATCGCGAAGTCATCTCATGGACGTAATTCGCCACGTCTTCGACGTGCTCGACGGGCGTATTGGGCAAAATGCCGTGGCCGAGATTAAAGATATGCCCCTTGCGTCCGCCGTTGCGGTCCACGACGTCTTTGACGGCCGCCCTGAGCGCCTTCCTGTTCGAGAAGAGAAGCACGGGGTCGAGATTGCCCTGCACCGGCCGCTTCCCAAGGCGTTTTCTCGCGACATCGAGATCGATGCGCCAGTCCACGCCGATCACGTCGCCGCCGGCGAGCGCGAAGTCCTCCAGAAAGCCGTTTGTGCCGGTGCCGAAAGAGATGACCGGCACGCCGCACTTGGATATCTCCTTGAGGACCCAGGCGGAATGGGGGCGAACGAAGCGGCGATACTGTTCGGGCGTGAGGTCTCCGATCCAGCTGTCGAAGAGCTGGAGGGCCTGGGCCCCGGCCCCGACCTGGGCTTTTAAGTATTGAGCCGTCACGCTCCGGACCTTCTTCATGAGGCGATCCCAAAGGTCGGGACGGTCCGTCATCATGGCCTTGACGCGCTGGTAGTTCTTGGACGGCCCGCCCTCGATCATGTAGCTGGCCACGGTGTAGGGCGCGCCGGCAAATCCAATCAGGGGAACCTTGCCGCCGAGCTCGCGACGGATGAGGCGAACGGCGTCATAGACAAATCCCAGGTCCGCGGCCGCCGTCTTGTCGCGCAGGCGCGCGATGTCATTCTCCGTGCGCACGGGGTTGGCGATGGTCGGGCCCGGAGAGAAGCTCAGCTTCAGGCCCAGGGGCTCGATGGGCAACAGGATGTCGGCAAACAGGATGGCCGCGTCGATGGGAAGACGGCGCACGGGCTGGAGCGTGACCTCGCAGGCCAGCTCCGGGGTCTTGGCCAGCTGCAGGATGGAGTGCTTCTTGCGCAGCTCACGGTACTCTTCCATATAACGCCCGGCCTGGCGCATAAACCAGACGGGGGTTGCGTCTACGGCCTGGCCGCGGCAGGCGCGCAAAAAACGCTCGTTGCGATAAGACATTTAGGAATGATACCAATTGCCGGAATCAGGAAGCGAGAAGGGTGTCGGCCGTGCTCAGGAGGTTGAGCAGGGCCTCGTCGGTCTTGGCGCGCCACAGCTTGCGACGGACGTTCTCGTTGGTGACCAGTGAGGCGATGCGCTGGAGTATTTTCAGCTGGACGATCGGGGTTTCCGCCGGCGAGATGACGAGAAAGACCAGGCGGATGGCCACGCCGTCCGGCGTCGGGAAGGAGGCGGGCTTGGCGTAGCGGCCGACGGCGATCATCGGGTCGGTCAGCCCCGGGATGCGCGCGTGGGGCACAAGGACCCCTCGCCCGACGGCGCTGGCGAATTTCAGCTCCCTCTCCCAGATCGCGGCGAAGGCCGCGTCGGCGTCCAGCTCGGGGCGGAGCTTCTTAAGCTTGCCCAGCAGGTGGTGAACGGCGGCCCTGCGATCCGATCCCGGCAGGTTGGCCTCCACGGCCGCCTGGAAGAAGAGAGCTCCCGAATCCCAGGAGCTCGGCTTATCGAACTCGTCGTGCACCTCGCCGACGAGCTCCTCGACGATGTCTTCCAGGGTGAGGATGCCCGCCACCTGATTGCGGGCGTCGCGGACGATGGCGACGTGGATGCCCCTGTCCGGCATGACCTTAAGGAGCTTCTCAAGAGGCTCCGACTCGGAAGTCTCGAAGATCTCGCGCCTGATCTTTCGCAAATCGGGCTCGCCGCCGCCCTCTCTGAGGATGAGGTCCTTGATGTGCACGTAGCCGACGACCGTGTCGAGGTCCTTCTCGCAGAGCGGGTAGCGCG
>Ga0334722_10002863_pt1 | contig 18987 bp, 37 predicted proteins | sample C3_bottom_MG_FD_207210 | JGI IMG/M metagenome (GOLD analysis project Ga0334722, IMG submission 207210) | Sediment microbial communities from Yellowstone Lake, YNP, Wyoming, USA - C3_bottom | ecosystem: Environmental > Aquatic > Freshwater > Lake > Sediment | place: USA: Wyoming | collected...
ATGAACTTCGCTATGAGCCGAGCGAAGACGCGCTCCGCAGAAAATCTACGCAATCCGAATCCCGTCGTCGTGCTCGATGATCTCGGCGACTGCGCCATGATGTGGCTCGCAGGGCGCATCGTTACGTGTCCTCCACGCGCGACGAAGAACCCATACACACCACCAGGAACACTTTGGCCACGCTACGAGCTCAAAGTCGTGCCGGCCGAGAGCTACACGATCGGTAGTCCTCGCCAGATCGGTAGTCGCCGCATGGTGCTCAAGTGGCGCATCATCTTGTGGAAGTTCGACCCCGATCTTCCTCGCCCGGAGCAGAGTGACGTCGGCTTCGCACGCGATCAAGGAGACGCCGAGAGAATTGCGTTCGATTACGCACGCAAGCTCGCTGCAAAAGAGCCACGCAACCCGAACGACATCCGTGTGTTCAACGAGCACGGTCAATGTGTTTGGTCGTTGCATGGGAACTGCTGATGGCTGAACGTCTGACCGGCCGCAAGTTCGTGATCACGTACACCGTGATCTGCCTCGACGTGTGGGGACACGGACCCGACGAGTGCAGTTCAGCATCCGACTGCCCGTGCGTCGGCCAAGACGACGATGGCGAAGATGTTCACGACCCCGACAAATTCAATCAAGGTGAGTGCGACGCCGAGTACACGGTGAACAACATGCACCGCTGCGGCTCGATTGAAGTCGAAGCCGACGAAGTGGAGTACAACATCGGTTCTTCTCACGCCTTCACGTCACACGCTCCCGATGACGATGCCATCGTGCAGGCACTCATCGACAACGGCCACTTCAAGCCCAGCGTGAAGCCGAACGATGTCGAGTTCGAAGGCGAGTGGGATGCGACGCTCTTCCTCGAGTCGACAAAGGATGGCGAGCCGCTCTTCCATCTCGAGTACGAAAGCTCGATCGCAGTTCCTTAGCCACGCATCCAGAGCTGATGCCGGACGAAGTAGAACGCACCGATAGCGACGGCGAGCCCTTCGATCCCGAGCAAGACCTTCTGAGCCACACTCATTTCGGATGAGTCGCTGCTGATGGGTCGTGTCGGCATCGGGCACATCGGTCCGACCTTCGTAGCGATGGGCGTACAGCCGTAGATCGGTACGCCAGGCTGACGAGCCACCAAGAGTGGTTTCTCGTCGTGGACCATGAGCCCGCAGAGCTCCGGGTTGGTCATGACATCGAGCGTGTCGTACGGCTGCCCATCGATGACGCAGTAACGACTGAGCAACGTCGCCATCTCGCTGTAGTCGCTCTGGTTCAGTTCGTGGAACGGTGGCCACCAGTATCCTTGGAGAACGCCAACCGTTGGTTCGCTCACCGTCTTGGCAACGCTGACGCCTTTCCAGTTCGTGCCTCCCGGCTGCGGAATGTACTGTCCGTAGTTCTCGGCCTTGCCTGGGTAGAGGGCGAGCTTGTTGTCGATGATCCACGGCTTGCCTGGCCCGAACACAATGCCGCTGCTGTAGTTCGCTTGAGCGATAGCTACATCGAGGAGCTTCGAGTTCTGACGCATCGTCGAGATGCGCATCATCTCGTTCGTCGTGAGACCCATCATGCTGAGCGTGATCGGTGTCACTGTCACCGCGCGTTGCATGTACGTGAGATCGGCAAGACGCGCCGTGAGGAATGTGCAGCCGAGGATGTCGGCCACCTGCTGCATGAGCCGCGCACCCATCCCAGGACGGAAGCCGTCGAGCTTCACCGCGTCTTGCGTGACGTAGAAGACGCCATGATGGCTGGCGCCACTCGGACCCTTCCAATCGTTCGTGACGGGCGCGAAAGACACCTCAGCCTGACCCGCGCTCACCGCCGCAAGAATGGCGGATTCGTAGGTCGGATCATTCGCGGAGGGAGGGAGAGTGAGCATGACCCACTCTACAACGGATCTACTTGCGCTGGCTCGCGCTCGGTGCAGCGCTCGGCTTCAAAGCCGGTGCAGCGTCGACCGTAGCCGGAGCCGCGTCTGGAGCAGGAGGTGCTGCATCCATTGAAGCAGACGATGCAGCTTCGGGAGCTGCATCTGATCCACCCGAAGTCGACTGGCACGAATTGCACGAGCAGAGCGAAACCATGACCGCGAACAGAAGAACAGTTTTCATGGTCGGCGAGCCTACCAGATCACGGGTTCGACAAGGGAGCCACGACGTGATGAGCACTCACGGCGGCCCACTTCTCGAGCGCGAGCTTCACAGCTTCTTCAGGCGTCCATCCGCCGGGTGAAAGACAGAGCTCGGCCTCTTCGTTTGTCTCGCACGCTTTGACGCAGAGAAGATCACGCTGCGGACCTGTCCACACGCCGGCGTGCCATCTCGGACCGAACTTCTCGGCGCGGTAGTTACGCGGCCCTGGATGGAAGTACGTGATGTCCATGAAGCCCGCGTCGTGAAATGCTCGCCAGAGCTCTTCGTCGGTCATATGCGATACGATAGACCCGATGGACAAACTGGTGAAGAGTTCGGCCACGCCATCGTCGATGGCGGAAGCGCTCCCGACCCAGCGCGGATGTCGCTGGGGTTACGTTGGAGCTGAGCCACCAACACACGCCGCGAAGCGCGCGTTCGATCGAGAGTGGGACAACATCGATTGGCGCTCCGACGCGCAAGGTGACTGGGGCTTTCTCGACATCGACGGCTCGAAGTGGGCTGTCTACGTCACCGCCGATGCGTACGCCTACTTCGAGTGTCGCAAGGGACCGCCACGTCAAGCGTACGACGTCCCTGATCGCGAACGGTTCGTACGAAGCGAAACTCCACCGCCACACCCGATGGCTCATCTATGGGGTACCGGAACGAATCCGATCAAGCTCGACTACAACGAGATCTTCCCCATGAAAAAGCCTCGTCGGCCGCGATGGTGACAGGTCTTCGTTGCCAACGAACCGGCGCAGTGTGACGAGAGGGCATCGGTGAGCGATGCTGCTTGATCAACACTCCAGCTACACCGATCGTGAATGCACCGAAGATGACCCACAGCACGGTGTTGGCAGACGACGGTTGCGCTGGCGGAACAGTTCCATACGCTGCCAGTATCACTTGAGCGTTCGCGATGCGCTTCGACGGATCGCGGCTCTTGGGCCGCTCGAACTGGTTCATGAAGACGGTGGCCGCGTCAGCGACGTTCGTAGTCGATCGAAGAAGCGTGAGCCCGAAGCTCGGGTACTTGAGGAGCTCTTGCCACAGAAAGTCGAGCTGGAGCTCGAGCGACCATGGATCGCGTCTTGTTTGAGCAGCGTACGAGACGACGTTGAGCGGCGTCGTGTCCCAGCGACCACCAACCTCCCACTGCGCGATGCCGCGTCCGGGACCGGTGGGTTTCTGATGAATCGTCGGGTCGAGACCCATGCCCGACTCTGATTGCAGGTTGCCGATGATGCCTGCCGCTTGAAAATCCGTCAGGCCCCTAGCAACAAGGAAATCGAACGCGGTCTTGACGTTCGGCGACATACGGTGAGGCTACCACTTCAGCGGCACGGCACGATACGTCCCGCAACGAACGCTGTGATGCACATGCCGTGTGCGTCACGCACGGGTACCGGATGCGGATGAGGAGGAGGCGTTTCACCGAATTGTGGTGAGCCTCGCGACAACCACGAAGCACGAGCCACCGCAGCTTGCATCGCTTGCGAATGTTGGTGGTAGCCCATGAAGTCTTCCGTCATTCGTCGGAGACCACCACCCAATCGTGTCACCTGGATCGGAATCCAAGCGTCTCTGCGCTCGTCGTAGCGAAGCCTCATCTCGTAGCGCGGCCAGCTCATCGCCTCGAACGTATCACCCGGCTGCGGCTTCTGCCTCGTCGTAGGAGTAGAGGCGCTCGTACACACCCACGCCCGCGAGCTCTTCGCCCGTCGGCTGCCGAAGGTGATCGAGCTGCTTCCCATAGACCGCGAGCACGTTCTTGCGATCGGGCACGTAGGCAAGGAGCTCGCGAGCCATGAACGACCAGTAAAGTCCCGGCCAGCCGCACATCGAACCGTCGGTGTTCTTCCCGAGGTAGATGACGGTGTGAGCACGCTCGATGAGCAAAAGAAGACCCGAGTTCGGGTTGTTCTGTGGCCACGAAAGAAGAGCGACGTCGATCGGACCGACTACGTCGGCGTAGTCTCTGAAGAGAACTCGCACAATCTCGATGTGTGGATCGGTTGATGAAGGGATGTACTCCTTGTCGATCGCAACGACCTTGCGCGCGCCGTGTTTGCGCATGACGCGTGCGAGTTCGAGCTCGCCCGCACCGAGATCGTGCACGACTTTGCCCTTCGTGTACTGGGTGAGCACTTTGAGCTGCTCGCTGTTGAGGTGCCCGTAGCTCATCGAGCCGTGCGTTTTTTCTTGCCAGCTTTTACGATGACACGTCGACGCTTACGAACGGGACGGCGATCGAGACGACGCACACTGCGTTCGACGTTGAAGAGCACCTCGCAATCGCAGTACCCACCGTGCTCGCGAAAAAACGCGATCGACTTCTCGACGTCGCATCCCATCGCTTTGAGAATCGGCGTCGCGAGGGCGTAGTCCGGCCCCGACGAGCATTTCCATGTCGTGGACTTGGCATCTCCCGGAACCTTCTGCTGGAAGTTGCAACCCTCCGGGCCTTCGAGGCGCTCCGTGAACTCCTCCCACTTCGGATGATCCACCGTCATGACGCTGAGTTCAGTCATCGTTTGCCTTTCGACCGTGACGTTCGATGCAGAGACAGCTAGGTGCTTCGGCCCTGTTGGAGCAGCCAAGCACGAGACACTCGCCGAGCGTTGACGGTTTCCGAGCGTCGATCGGCCACCCGTTCGTCGCCCACATGATGCGTCCCTCGTCGAACTCTTCTGCGGCCGAAGCAGACAACTTCATCCCTCTCTTTCGCTCCACGATCCAACTCCTCGAGTACAGCACGAGCGTGGCACACGTCGCAGAGCTCCTCGCGGCAGCCTCCGGCGTCGAGGTTCCCGCATGGTCTGTACGACGCGAGACGCTTCAACGCTTCGTGTGCTGCATCACGATCCTCACACGCGCGCTGCCAGTCGAGCGTGACGTCGTGCAGTGCTTCCGCTTTCTTGCGCCACACATCTCGCTCTGTCTCGGCTGCGAGAAGCTTCGCTCCCGCACGCGCTACGCAGTCACGATGTTCTGACTGGTACGAACGCAATTCACTCTCGACATCCTTGAACCGAGACGTCGGTGTGAACATGTGCGAATGACCATCGTTCCACACCTCGATATCACCGTTCGGATGCAGGACGATGCGCGGAACTTCAGGATCAGCATCGTTGGTCCAAGCGACACGAGCGCGTGACTCGTGAGGCCCTGTGTGCCCTTCCGTGAAGACGCACGGATGGAACAGGTGGTTCCTTGCCTTGCACTCGCTCATCAGTTAGACGCGTTCTTGAAGACACGATCCCAACCATCGCGGTACTGCTTGGTCGCCACCTGTGCGGGACCGATTTTGTAGCTGTCGCGAATGGCGTAGCGTCCATCACCGATAGAATCCGCCATGGTCATCTCCGTATCGGGCGGGATGGGTTGACCATCGCGCACTTGCATGACTCGGCCAATCTCGTACGTGTGATCGGGACGATGTCGAAGCGCATGCTGACCACACGTCGAGAGCACGAACTCGTCACCAGCAGTGCAGCCCTTGTGATCGTGGTCCATGCATCCTCCAATCACGCATTCGGAATGAATCGAGGCGTCGAGGATCGGTTGGCCTCTCGACGCAGAGTGTCGGCGCTGAGCACATCAATTCGATACGCCGGGTCTCTCGCCAAAAAACGATCGCACTCAGGCTTCTTGTGGAAGATGTCCAAGCCGTGCGTATGAAAGACTGCCATACGACCTCCACAATCGGGGCACGGAAATGCGTTAGGGCTGGTATCAACGCGCGACTTTGCTTCCTCGTCCGTCATCATCGGTTAGTCCTTCAACTCGTCGAACACCGAACGACCTGATTGCGGTCCTACAGTCGCCGAGCAGTAGTGGCACTTGAGCTTCGACTCGAGCACCGAGAACGGTTGGATCGCTCGCGCGGGGATGAGAAATCGTCCTCCCCACTCGAAGTCGTGTCGCCCGAGCCAGCATAGGAAGCGCCGCCATACGCTTGTATTGCGCTCCGCAGAACGGTAAGGATGTCCCGAACGGTAAGGCATCACGCTGGTCCTAACCAGGAAGAGAACAGTCATGAGGTGAAACATTGTTCACAATCCATCGCCCGAGTCCCGCTCCAGAACCCCACATCGGTTGCCCCGCGTGTGGCGAGCTCGACATCGACATGATCGCGACGACAGATGCGAAAGACCCGCTCCTCGTCTGCGGAAGCTGCACTTGGCAGTGTCGAGCGTCGTCCTTCATCAAGTACCTCGATGCGCATGACGGTGCGCGTAGAACTGCGGGTCTCGAGCGTTGAGTCTAGCTCGGCGGTGGGCGTCCGCAGCGATGCTTCATCAAGAAGTCGTCGAGAAGCGACGCTATCTTATCGGCGTTGTAGTCCTTGCCGTTCGGCTCGTAACCGACCTTGTCGATCGTGAGCACAAGCCGCCACCCACAGTCTTCACGGGCGCACTCGACGATGCCGATGACACCGCCGTGAGGCTTGTCGAGGACGATGCCTTGCCCTCGACGAGGACCCTTCTTGAAGTAGATCACGAGTCGCGCGTCTCGCTCTGACCGTTCGGGAACATGTTCGCGATCGTGACCGGCTTTCGCACCGACAAGATCTCGAGCAGGTGAACCATGATCATCGGCAGAGGTTCACCAAAGCGAGGCGCAGAACGATCGACGATGAGGTACGGCGAATCGCTCGAACCGCGTACCTCGATGAGCGTTTGGGTCAACTGCTCCCAACGCTTCTCTGTTCTCTCACAGAGACGATTGAACAAACGCTGCATCGATTCCTCGCCGCTCTTGCCGGCTTCGGTCTCGATCGATTGCCCATCACGAACAACTCTTGCTCGCCAGTTGCCGAGTGCAGTCTTCTTCGCGCCGTTGGATGAACCGTTGTCGTCGAACTTGCCCTCGACGACGTCGATCGTCACGTCTTCTCCGTGAACGACCTTCGCGAGCTTCATGATGATGTCGATGTTCATGGCTTCTCCTCGAGCACTTCTACTACGCCAAGTTCTCGGGCTGGTTGGCCATCGCCTTCTTGGCGAAGAAACACGCTTCCTCGAGCTTCGTCTTCACGATGGCAAGCTCCTGCCGTTTGCCGGTGAGCTGCCAGCGACAGCATTCACTGTGGTGAGCAAAGTGTCGAACGCTTCCGCGATCGTCTTCGCCTTGGACTTGCCCTGCTCGTTGAGCATGCGAACTTCGAATGCCTTGTCCATGATCACTCCTGTCCTGGTTCGAGAAGACTCTGCCGATCGCGAGCAGCTCGACGAAGGAGCTGCCTCATGAGCTCTGCGTGGGTGACGCTCGCCTCGCTAGCCATCATCACGAGGTTGTAGTGATCCTCCTCGTTGAGGAAGACCATGACCTTCACGAGTTTGCCACGGTCACCGGGAAGGATGCCGCGCTTCTTCATCCACTGCATGCAGTTGGAACACCAGACCTTGTCCGCTTCGCGGGTCAGGTGCGTCGACGCATTCTCATCGGAGAAGAGATAGCCGCACGCACTCGCCGTCTGGTCGTTCTCGTCGTCGATGCAGTAATGCAACATGAACTACTCTTGTAGTGCAGAATCGAGATCGGGTCAACGCTTCCGCATCACTGGGTGCGTTCGATGAACGATCCCAATTTCGACAGCACGTTATGCGACACCTCGAACCCGTAGATCGCGACCTCGAGTCGTGCCAGCGCGAGTGCTCTGCGGTGAAGATCATCTGCGAATGGCTTGTCCGACTCGATCAACAACGACACCACATGCCCCGGCGTCACGAGAAGCCACTTCGGCAAGCGTACTTTGCCGACGTTCAAGTCCTCATCGATGACACCGAGACTGTGATCGACAACCAACCGGAATCTGTAGCCAGCGAGGCCGTGGCTCGGAAACGTGACGCTGCCGATGAGCATCGCAACCTGCGTAACGCCACGGACACCGAGCGAACCGATCTCCTCGTACGAAGTCCACGCAGATCGGTCCTCGAGAGAAACCGCATGGTTCGCGTCCTTCAAGCCACGCAACTTCACGCGGTAGAGTTCAACGGGCGGTTTGCGGAGTTCCTGTTCGATGTTCACGTGTTTGCTATAACGCCCGACAGCCAAGTGCGTCCATCCTTCGTGGCTTCCTTGTCGTACCCGTCAGCCAAGTCCCGTGCGACCACGACCGGGAGTTGGTAGCGGACGCCGACGCGCAGCGATCCCAAGTCTTTCATCCATCCCATAAGCAGGTGGAGCCGATACGACATCCTCCAATTTCGTAGCCTGCATCCACGTCTGCCCGCATCGCGCGCAGTACGTATCGCAGCAGATGCACGGCTCTGTGAACGGTTCGGGCGGACCCTTGTTGTCTCTGCCGAGACGCAAGAGCCGCATGTCGTGCCCACGCCATCGACAGACGAGCCAACGCTTCCAACGTTTCGGTGGTGGAAGCGCGATCGGCAAAGGGCCGTCACGGTATGCGCTCACTGAGCGTCCTTGCACTTCGGGCACAGATCACGCTCAGGAGACGTGCTCCATCCAGCAAGACGCGCAGAGCAATCGTTCTTGTAGGAGCAACACAGAGGTGTCTCGGACATGTCGACGATCTTGTCGAACGACCCCAAGATAGGGCCTACGGCACTACAGCCATCGCACACGTGAGCGAAGCCGTAGTGAAGAGGAACGCAGCGAATCATTCCGAAGCCTTCGGCGCCGGCGGAGGTTTGCTGAGCGACGTTGCTTCCATGACGACTTCTTCGATCGGACGCGTACGTGTGAGGTCATCCATCTTGAGCGCGTCGTCGATGGCAGCTCGTACATCACCATCTCCTACGAGCGCGATCTCGAGGCGTCGACGAAGAAGCGCGATACGAGCGATCGAGAGATCGCGCTCATCACGCTCTTGAGGGCGGTAGTGCGCGCTCGAGATGTACTGCTTCAACTGTTCTTCACGAACCGCACCCTGCCCAAGGGCCGTCGTCAACTGACCAACCTGCGCACGCGCTACCACAACATCCGTAGCGTTCTTCGACACGCAGATTCGACACGCTGTGCAGGACCCACACGTCGACGCGATCGGATGACCACACGGCGCCTTCGTCGACTTCTTTTTTGCTGCCATGATCAGTTCTCGCTTTCGCGGAGTGCACGTCGAACTTCTTCTTCAGTGAGAGTTCCGGCACGGAAGACACCGATGACGAACGTGCCGTCCGGTTGTCGCATGTAAGCCATCGTGCCTTTCTTGCCGTCTTTGACGAAGCGATACACGTCCCACTTCTTGTCCCGAACCTCGACGGTGAACGCGAAGTCCTCCTTGCGAAGGTTCTTGGCGATCCAATCGAGGAGGTTTCCAGGTTGCCACATGTTCCTCAGTAGAGGCTGTCGTAGTTGCATCCTTCGTGGACGACACCCTTGCCAGGGCGCCACCACGCACGGTCTCCACGCGTGATGTACCTCTCGCAGGTGACACACACGCCTCGGTAGTTGAGTACGATCAAGCGAGGCTGCGGACGTCTGGATTGTGTGCGTTTCGGAGCAGGCCGTTGTTGTGGCGCTGGACGAGGTTGAGGTGCAGGACGTGCCGGACGCGCAGCAGACGGACGAGCTCCGTTCGGCAACACGACTAGGAAGCCATGATCACGAATGAGGCGGCACGCGAGCACAGCGCTCGTACGCGCTTCTTCCTCTGACGGTGAAGACGCAAGCGCGATGAGATGAACAACTCTTTCGAGGATTTTCGCGTCGCTCATTTCAGGCATCCCAAGTGGATGACGTCCGTACCACGCAACCATGCCTCGCTGGCGATTTGTACGTCTTCACCGCAGACGGCACAAACCGATGAGCACATGACGACGATGCGTAGCAGTCGAGGAGGTTGTGTTGGACGAGGCGGACGCGGCGGCGGACGAGGTGGCGACCACGGTGTAGAACGTGAAGGTGGAGGTGGCTGCGGGCGAGCGCGAGGAGGCGGAGGCGGATCATCCTCAACGGGTTTGGATCGTTCGTGACGAACGACGATCAATCGATGCTCGAGAATGAGCTGACACGCGAGCAGAGCACTAGTACGCGCTTCCTCCACTTCCGGTGAAGTCGAGAGCGCGATGAGCTTCTGGACGCGATCGAGAACCTTGTCACTCATTGCATCACGCTTGTATACCATTTCGAGAACGACAAGGAAGCCACGAAGGAGTTACGGCTCGTGCCGGCGATACTTGCGGAACGCGTCGTACATCACGCCGCGATCCTTCTCGACGTTGTCGATGCGCACGGCGATGCGGTTGAGTGCGTCGTCGAAGCCGGGGGCTCCCCAAGCTCAAGACCGCGAGCGCCAGGAGCACGAGCTGCCGATCGGATTCTTCGAGTTCGAGTTGGACCATCTTCTCTCTGGCTTGTAGAACGGTTGTGCGCCCGGGAGCTGCCCGTCCCCGAGAATTGTCACGGCTTCACGGCCTTAGCATGAGCCACCAGGAAGACGCCTGTACGTGGCAACGGGTTTTTCAAAGACTTCGTCTGTAGAACGCCTTGATGCCGCACACAGGACACCGTCGGTACATCTTCTTGCCGGACTCGACGCGTACTTTGGCAACGTGACCGCTCTTGCACGTGACGTCGTAGTCGCCTGGACGGAGAGGCCACTCGACGCGAGGCATGCGATCCGTGCGAGTCATCGTCGGTGAAGAACCGACAGCACATCTTCCCAAGTGTCGACGCGTGTTGCGAGCGGGTCCACGGTGTCGTTGAGCAGACGTGGCGTCTTCCACACCATTCCTGTCACCTTCGGGTCGCGTCCCGAACGCACCCAGTAATCGAGCCACTCCTTCACGTGCGAAGGCTTGTCGTCGATGAAAAAGTCTCCATGGATGCGCTCTTTGTGTTTCGCATGGATGACGTGCTGGATGCCGAAGTGGTGCTTCAGCCAGAGCTCGCGCTCGTGCATCCACGTCGGCGAGCCTGTGAAGGGTGAGGTGACGATGACGATGTCGGCGATCTCACGAAGTCGTCGGACACCTTCCTGCGCATCCGGGTAAAGCGGGATGCTGGTGCAGCCGCCAGCATCCTTGAGGATGCCGTAGACCTCGTCTTTGGCATCTTTCCTCTCAGGAATGCTGTCGAAGATCTCCCACGTGACGACTTCGTTCGGGTTGTAGCGATGCCCAGTTACCTGGTGCACGAGCTCGAGCGTCGCCGACGTGAAGTCAGCGATCACGCCGTCACAATCGAGGAGCACGGTCGGCTTCATTCGTTTTCTTTCGAGGTGATCTGGTTGAAGCCGATCGGGTGATCTCGGCGTTTGATATTGAGCAGCGCACCTACGCTGCACTCATCGCGATGACCCATTCGCGCAAGCCTCCATTCAGGAGAAGTCGCGCTGAGATGCGCGGGATCGAATCCGTGGCATTCGCCGCACGATGGATAGCCCGCGTCCAGTCGCCACCACTGCGTCTTCGCCAGCACCGTGCGCAACTGTTCCGTTTGTTGATCGACAGCATCCGAAACAGCGGTCGAGAAGTTCTCCTCGAGCCCGAACGCTCGATTCTTCCAGTTCTCGATCTCAGCGTGAGCGCTTGCGAGTGCTCCTTCGGCTGCATACGCTTGCGTAAGAAAGCGATCTGCATCAGCGCGGGCAGTGTCACGTTGGCTTCGATACAAAGCCACAACGTCCGAACGGCCACCGACCTCGTGTTCGTCAACACGCGCCTCTGTATCGACGGCAGCGAACTCAGCAGCAAGCGAAGCGATCTCACCGTGCTGGAGCGTGCGGGAAAGTTCTTCGTCAGTCATGTGATTGACGGAGCACAGCCACCGCTTCGCACGCTCTTCGTGGACGTTCATTGTTCCACGCCTATTACTGTCACCTGGCACCGGTCACACGAACTGGTCATCGTTTGGCTCGCTTTCGCTTCGCGTCGTCTTTCAGATCGGCCGCAGACTTCATGTACATTTCGGCACACTTGAGCGCGCCGGTCGCGCCTCGGTAGTTCTTCTTCGAGAGCTGCTCGATCGCGTACGCGAGATGTGACATCGCCATGTCGACGGCCCACGGGATTGTCGCGTACGTTTCTTACCGACGCCCGCTTTCCGTGTTGAAGAGCTTGGCGAATTGCTCACGGTCGTTTCTCTCCCTCCGCTGGCGCATCGACAATGACGTCTTGGCGCCGCAACGCCTCGCGAATCTCTGACATGAGACCCTCGTTCCTCGGCACGTACGTCAGGAGGCACCGGTAAGCCGCCTCCAGCAGCCGCCGTGTAGCAACGATGCGACCTTCTCGACGTCCTCACGGCGCTCGTAACCGCTCATCGCGTCCTCGCTTTCCGGCTGTTTGACCCTGTGTTCGCCATCACTTCCATCCCTGCTTACCGACCCAAAAGCCACACGATGTTTGCAATCATCACGGCGAGCACGATCCCAGTCACGATACGCGGGCGCGTTCGGAAAACGAAGAGGCTGCCAACCACGATGCAGATGACTGCTGCCCAAGTAGCGTCTACCGCAGCGAGGTGAGGGTCTTTGCCATCGATCCACACAGGCGCACCGTACCAAGCAAAGCCGAGGACTGCTGCGAGTGCGATGATTTTCACAGTGATCGCAATTCGAAGGAGAACACCTCTCTGACGTTCGAACTCACCAAGAAGATGCTCGGGCACATCGTAATGACCGCCTAGTGCATCCGTATATCGATATGTCTTCATGGGTTTCTCACCGGTTCTGGAGGTTCGAAGCACGTCGGCTCTTTCCCATCCGCGATGTCGCGTAGATACTTCAACGCCCACGGCAGCCGCGCGTCGTACTCGACACGATGTGACGTGCAGAGCGTCTTCTTGAAGCCTTCTTCACCGAGGGTCGATGCGAGATGTGCCGCGCCTACGATCCCTGTCGAAGACGACGCCAAGCGACTGTCGATGCGCAGCAACGCACAAAGCAAGCAGCTCATGATCGTCCAAGGTGAGGGTTGGCTACCCAAGCCTGCACCGCCAGAGCAGCATGCTCACGACAGCAGCCGTGGAGTTTTGACGGAGAGTCCGCGACGGGCTGCACTTCGACGTACACCCACTTTCTGTCTTCTTCGGTGAGTCGATCGGGCTTCACGTTGATGCAACCGAGAGCGTCGCACACGGTTTGCGTTCTGGATGTCATGGCTACTCCACAGGAGGGACGGGCTGAACGATGATGGGAGCAGCAGGCTGGATGATGAGAGGAACAGCGAGTTGCTCGGTCACGGGCGTGTGCGTGATGGCTCCGAGCATCGCGCCGATCTTGCGTGTGAAGCTCGAATCGGCGACGCCGTCTTGCATGTCTCCGAACGGATTCTTGAAGACGTACTCGAAGTTGCCTCCGAGGCAGGTTGCTTCGTTGCGGAGCCACGGCTCCTTGTGCTCGAGGATGAGCATCGATGCGAGCACTTCCTCTTCCGGCGGCACCGTCCAGTCGTGGAAGTGAAGGATACAGTCGTCGTCGAGGTCGATGCAGATGCGCGTGTGGTGCGCTGCGATGATGCTGTGGCGATGCGCGATGAGGTAGCGGTGGCCCGAGAGACCGCCTTGCACGATGATGTAGCGCTCCTTCGCCCACGTTGCGTGCTGCTCTTTATTCAAGAAGGAGAGAAGCACTTGCGTCGCTTCGGGGATCGCATCGACGTAGCAATCCGGGCACGACGGCGTCGGACGCGAAATCGTTGCAGCGGCTTCAGCGTCGGGCTTCTTCGCGAGCGCCTTGCTCTCCTCGCTCGGCTCGACCTTCGCCGGATCACGATACGGTTCGGGAGGAGCCTCACCGGCGACATGCTTCTCGCACGTCTCGACATGACCGTCCTTGAAGCGGATGGCCGTCAGCGTTCCTGGACCAGGACGCATGATGGCCGCGACGACGGGTCCGACTTCTTCGATCGGTGCTTGGATCGTAACGGTCTTGCGCTTCCAGAGCGCCGGCAGCGTAAGGAGTGACGTCTCCTCGTCGAGCCACTTGCGATTGTTGAAGGCAACGCTGAGCGCCGTCAGTACCTTTTTCTCGGCTTCGGTCGGTTTGACGATCGAGAGCTCGGTCTTCTGCGGGTCCTTCGAGCTCGGCTCGAGACGAAGGTCGCCGTTCCACGACGGGGTGAACCACTTCATGCGCGTGTCCTTTCAGTCTTCGAGTGCTTTGATCGCGTAGTCGAGAAAGTCTTCGTGTGATCTCGGATGCTCATATTGCGCATTCGGGTGGATGCCAGCGACTTCGACGCGCTCGATGCGTCGAGCAGGTTCCCATCGACCACCTTGTTCGATACCGACACACGGTGGAATGCAGCAGTAGCCGCCAATAGCTTTCGCTGTGTGCAGATGACCGCGTGCGCAGCGTCCTGCGAAAGACGGTGGCGTGCGGTACGTAGTCATGATCAAGCAGCCTTTCGGTACTTGGGAACGACGAACGCAGGCCGAGAGAAGAGACCCGAGAGCTTGGTGAAGACACGATGGCCGAGCACGTTCTCGACGTCTGACTCACGCACGGTCTTCTTCGTGAGCAAGAGCACCACCATGTGATGAAACCGATGATCGCTCGATCGCACGACATGCCGCGCCATGCGGTAGCCGTGCTTGAGCACTTCGAGCTCAGCGTCCTCGAGAGGGTTCTTGTAGAGCTTCTCGAACGAAGGCGTTGATCCATCGAGCGGAGTCCAGGGCGGAGACACCGCATGATCGGCGAGCTTTTTGGCGAGGGCGCGCACCTTCAAGAGATCGGATTCGGCAGCCATCGACGATGCTTTGCCGTGCACCCACGCTTCCGCAGCGACGCCAGCGAACGTGATGACGAGCTCGCACCACATGCCGTCAGGTTTCTCTGTCGAATGGATCATGTACTCGACCACACCGCCGGTCTTCGTCTCGATCGTCGCCACCGTCATCTCAGTCACGTACGTGCACGCCCACGCAGCAACCGCGTGCCCAGCTTCGTGTACTGCCATTCGACACTCGGGCGTAGCGATGAAAGTCTTCGCCTGCTCCGTCGAGACGGGCTCAGCCTTGAGCTTAGGTTGTGGCTCGGGCTTCAACTTCATCCTCAAGAGAATGATGGCCATGCCGATCAAGAACAACGTGAACAAGAAGAGGGTCATGGCTACTTGTGCGTGCACTCGCTGAAGGTGCGGCACGTGCACGTGAACCCATCCGCATTCGGAGTCGCCAACTCCGGCCCTCCGGGTTCGCCCGGCTTCGGAGTCGGCGGTCGAAGGATCTCGAAGTCGTTCTGCTTGTACGGACCGGTGCCGTCGATCCAAACGTCTGTCGTTCCGTCGTGTGCGAACCGTTCGACCTTGCCTACGAGCCCCGAGATCTTGTGACGCACGACGTCGCCCACACGCATCAACTCGCTCATGGTTGTCTCCTTTACGCGATTGACTTGAAGCCACGCACGTCCAGCGCCCGTAACGCGCACGTCGAACAGTTTGTGCGGACCCGCTGCGTCGTAGACCTTCGTCTCTCGGATGCGCACCCAACCGAGCTTGGACAGCGATCGAGCCATGGTGTTGCTGACGCGACCACCACGAACGATTTCGGCTAGCGCCTCGAACATCGCCGGCGTGATTTTGATGCGGTTCGGCATGATTACTCCCTGCCTTCGATGTCACGGCGGTAGTCGAACGGCGTATCGAGCACTTCACTGATCGTGACCATCGACGCGCAGCCGGGCCGTCGATCGAACTCCACGAACTCGTGGTTGCGCATGATGATGCGCGAGATGACGCGGATCTTTCCCTCGATGAACCGAATACCGCGACTGGTGATGCGGTAGTACCCCGCGTGCGGATTGCCGTCATCTCGAGCGATAGGGCGACGCTCGATCATCTTCCAGTAGATGAGGCGCATGTACTCGCGCGATTGAATGATGCTCGTGAGCTTGGCGCGCTTGGCGAGCGTAGGCACGTGCGCCCACGTACCGTCGCGGTGGTAGAGGTAGAGCGCGACGAGGAACTGACCCATCGCGCGGTTGAGCGGACGCGAGCGCGTCACGATCTTGTTGTGACACGTCTTGCAAATCTCGACGTTGATGACTGCTTTGTTGAGTCCTTTGTCGATGCTCATGTCTGTTCTCGCTGAGCAGGATGCCAGAGCGCTTCCCACTGCCACGCGACCCTGCCTGTCGCTTCGCGCTGAGCGAACCACGCATCTTTCCAAGCATCACGATCGCCTTTGAGCTTGGTGACTTGCGTGCGCAAGCACTCGATCTCCGTGTGCACAGTGATCGGTCCGATCAGCGACGCACAATCGACGCAGTAGTGCGCAGTCACGCAGCACCTTCCTTGCGAGGTGCGAGCTTCTTCTCGAGCTCATCGAAGGCCGAAGCGAGACTCGCGACGCCAGCCTTGTCGCCATAGGCCATCGGTACGAAGGACGTGGAGCACGCTTCTGCGATCGGCTTGAACGCGTCGTGACGCATGAACCCTTCGAGAAGAATCACAGCGCCGAGCTTCTGGCTTCGGATGCGTGTGATCAACGGTCCCTGTGCTTTGGGGTTGTTGTGATCGATGGCGTGCCACTCGACGTTCAACCCGAAACGTTCGTAGATCGAAGTGATCTTCTCGGGGATGTACATTCCTCCTGCGAGAAGGATCGGCTTCTCGAGCTTGCGTAGAAAAGGCAGCTCAGGCCACGAGTGTTGCGCGTTCGATGCTTCAGCAACCTTCTTTGCAGAAGGTGGCGGCTTCTTTGTCGACGTAGGCGGAGTCTCGGCGTCCTTGTCGAACTGTTGGACCTTGCGCCTCGACATCGCAGCGATGGATGGCCACGAACCACTGCTACCGAACGCGAGACCCTTGATGAAGTCCTGCACACCGCCTTCATGCTTCAAACGACCCACCGTCGGGATGATCTCCTGAAGCTTCTCGGCGTAGTGGTGGTCCTGCGGAATACGTTCGAGCAAAATCCGCGTCTCTGCTGCGATGGCCTGCAAGAGCGGAGAGAGACGCGACACGTGCTGCGTCTTGAAGGTCTTGCGCAGTCCCTCGATCTCAGCGAGAAGACGCTTGGCGTCCGTGACGTCTTCGGGTGCGATCCTCCTGAGCTGCCTCCTCGTAGCAGAGAGCTGCGCGCCCTGCGTCAATAGCGCTGCGAACGTCGGTTCTGCGGGCTTGGGCTGTAGTGGCTCGGGCTTTGGAGCTACTTCCTTCGGTGGGCTAACAGGTGAGACTTCGGGAACGGGAGCAGATGGAGAAACTACCGGAGCAGGATCGATGGTGCCGCTCATCCCGCTCATCGCTTCCAGCAAAAAACTCTGCGCTCGTTTGAGATCCTCCAGCTCAGGAAGAGGGTCTTGTCCGAGCGCAACCAAGATGGTGTTGTTCACCCTCCGTTCGACGTCTTGTCGAAGGACAGCTTCGTAAGCATCAAGCGCAGCTCGAAGTCGAGAGAGCTGGTCGGTGACCGGCTTCATCTCGACTTCGAGCTTGGCTTGCATCGCCGATTGAACGGCGTCGAGCTTCATCGCTTGCCGCCGGCTTGCTGACGCGCCTTCTTGGCCTCGCGGCACGGCTTGCAACGTTTGGGTGGAGTGAACTGCTTCTCCTCGTAAAACTTCGCCTCCTTCTCTGAGAAGAGGAAGTCCTGGTGGCATTCGACGCAGTTCAATGTCTGATCGGGCATCGCAGTCTCCTTCGAGCTCAAACGTAACCAGCTTCAACGCTGTGTCATGCAGACGCAGCAACCTCTTCGGCTTCCTCCTCCTCCTCTTCAGAGTCCTCAGCAGGAACAGGAGCCGCTGGAGTTGCTGTCGCGATCCCCGTGATCGCACCCACAGCAACTCCGAGGTAACGCTTCTTCAACTTCTCCGGGGTCTCGATAGCGAAGTCGCGCATGCGATCTTTGTCGACGGGACGATCACCATCGAGAGCGCGACCGACGAGCTTCTTCTCGATCTCAGCCGACAAGTCGATCATGCCCCGATCACGCGCGATGGACGCCGCGATGATGAGCGCACTCGGCGTCTCGTTCTGCGAGTTCATGATGCCTGGGATAGCGCCGATGATCTCGCGGATGGCCTTCGCTCCGAAGGTCTCGGCTGAAGACATATTGGGATTTGGCACCAAGGCACCGCTCGAGTAGCCACTCATCGAGTCGCTGTCCTCACTGTCTTCGTCCGACGAATATTGCCGCCGCCTACCCTTGACTGCTGCTTCCGGGTTCTTGAACACCATGAAGAGGTCACGTGCTCTCGCCGAGAGCTTGCCGATGGCGACGAGGTTCTTGTCGAGGTCGCCTTGCACGAGCCTCAAGAGCTCAGCGCGAATCGAATCCACAAACTCAGTCGGTAGTGCGTTCATGGTGTCTCCTCCACAGCAAGGGCCTTCGCGATTTCGTCTGCCGAGATGTCTTCCCGCATGTCCTCCTCGTCGTCCGGGAGAACGTAGAGTCCGATCGTGTCGGCGCCGCCACCAACAGCCTCCTCACACGCATGGAAGCCAGCTACGAATGCTGCGACGCGATCCGCTTCCACGAAGTGACATCGGTAGAAGCATTCAGAGATGAGAACGACTACCCGCTTCTTCACGGTTCCTCGAACTTGGTGATGACAGCCGCCGGCTTCGGCACGACGATCTCACCCTTGATGATGAGGACACGGGACTCCTCGTCGTGGTTGATCCGCTTGCCGTCGTACTCCTCGAAGTAGCCCTCTGACTGCTCCGGCACCTTCGCGAAGAACCCATCCTTCGCAGGCGTCCACCCTTCATTCTTCGGGTCGGGCAAGATTTGCTTCTCGAGCTCACGCCAGGACATAGGGCCTTCGATGCGAATTGGATCGCCTGTAATGATGAAGTAACCAACCGCCATTAGAACCTCCGTGCTTGAAATACGATTGTATAGCAACAAGCACGACGAGCGCGCAAGACTCAGTGTTTGGCGAGTTTCTCTGGCATCGCGATGTAGGACTTGCCGCCGGCATCCT
>Ga0334722_10002864_pt1 | contig 18987 bp, 32 predicted proteins | sample C3_bottom_MG_FD_207210 | JGI IMG/M metagenome (GOLD analysis project Ga0334722, IMG submission 207210) | Sediment microbial communities from Yellowstone Lake, YNP, Wyoming, USA - C3_bottom | ecosystem: Environmental > Aquatic > Freshwater > Lake > Sediment | place: USA: Wyoming | collected...
GTCCTTCATGGCAGAAATCTTCTTCTCGTTGATGAGTATAAAGACATCATCAAGATTGCATTCCATTCTCTCGGGATCTGTAACGAAATAGGGGGAAGAGTAGCCTCTGTCGAACTGCATGCCCTCGACAACATCGAGCGATGTCGTCATGCTCTTTGCCTCTTCGACCGTAATAACGCCATCCTTACCGACCTTGTCCATGGCATCGGCAATCAGCTCGCCGATCGTGGAATCATTGTTTGCAGAGATGGTCCCTACCTGGGCAATCTCCTTCTTATCCTGCACCGGCCTGCTGATCTTCTTCAACTCACCGACGATAGCCTCAACCGCCTTCTCGATGCCCCTCTTGATGTCCATGGGGTTTGAGCCGGCAACGACGTGCTTGATACCGCCGCTATAGATAGCATAAGCGAGCACGGTTGCCGTGGTCGTTCCATCACCGGCAACATCAGAAGTCTTGCTGGCGACCTCACGGACGAGCTGTGCTCCCATATTTTCATATGCGTCTTTCAGTTCAATTTCCTTGGCAACCGTCACCCCGTCCTTGGTGATCGTCGGTGCGCCGTATTTCTTATCGATAACAACGTTCTTGCCCTTGGGACCAAGGGTTGCCTTCACTGCGTCAGTCAGCAGCGTAATGCCCTTTAACATCGAGCTTCTTGCTGCTTCATCAAATAGAAGCTGTTTTGCCATATATTATTTCCTCCTGAGAATTGTTTTTTTCGTTTGAATTATCCGGGATGTATTCCTGGAGTGATTCAGAGAATTAAGGGAATTATTCGACGATGCCGAGAATATCCTCTTCCTTAACGATCAGATAATCAGTTCCGTCCATGTTGACCTTTGAGCCTGAATACTTGTCGAAAAGGACCGTGTTGCCAACCTTCACCTCTTTGACCTCAGAACCAATAGCCTCAATCTTTCCCTTCTGCGGCTTTTCCTTGGCTGAATCAGGGATGTAGAGTCCGCCAGCGGTTTTTTCTCCTTCTTCAGAGTAGGATACAAATACCCTGTCCTTGAGTGGCTTAAATTTCATACGCTTTTCTCCTTTCTTGGTTATTAATTTGCGGGGTTGTTAGCACTCAACCTACTTGAGTGCTAATATAACAGGAAACAAATCGCTTTGGCAAGAGTTTTTTGAAAAAATAATCAGTAAAAAATAATGCGGGTATGTTACACAGCTGAATAAATCAGCTTATTCAGCTAGTTATGGCTAAAATGATTATTTTGAAGCCCCTTTCCGTGCTGCAATAAAGTTTTCAATAGCCTCCCGGTAATAGTCAAATACATCACGAATCTCCTGAGGAATCCTGTTGTCGTAGAGCTTCTTACCCTCCTTGACCTCAGAGGCAAAGACCGCATAGAAGTCACCGTCTCTAATCGCCGCCTCCACCTTAGCAACGTTATAGAGATGGATATCATTAATAATAGTACGTGCAAGTCGCCGTGCCTTCTCGATTTTCTCGTCAGGAGCTGCCGATGGAGCTGCCTGCTCCCTCACCGCTGTCTTCGCCTCCGCACCAGGCTCAGGGGCCTGTGCAGCACGCGGGGCCGCGGAAGACGACGGCTCTGCCGCAGGTCTGGGCGAGGCAGCCGGATGTTCACTGTCTCCGGATTGCGCCGGCCCGGCCTCTCTCCCGCCTTTCAGCCGGTTAATTTTCTCAAGCAACTGCCCGGGGACATCAAACTCTTCGATATAGTCATCTGCCCCGTACAGCGAGGTCGGCTCCCTGCGGTATTTCGTCTTGTCATGAATCGCCGGGATCAGGATGAACTTCATATCCTTTGTCTCGGCCCTTGCTTTTACCCTCCGGCAGACTTCAAACCCGTATATCTTCGGAAGAGCCACCTCGATAATCGCCAGGAAAGGAAACTCTTTCAGGGCTTTGACCATCAGATCGATACCATCTGTGGCGGTAATGACCTTATATCCGCCGGAACCCAGGATCGAAGAAATCTCCTGAACCAATGCCGGGTTGGAATGGGCAACAAGCACGGTCGAGCTGTGCAATTCTTTCTTCTGCTGTGCCGCAGGCTTCCTGACGACAAGCACTGCTGCACACTTGGGGCACTTGAATTTTGATCCCGCGGGAGAAAGTTTTGTCTCATCGACTTTCAGCTTTATCGCACATTTCGGACAGATAACTATCACCTTCGAAACCTCCCTGGCAGCCATAATTTTATCGTCAAGAGTCCGGTCAGGAAACCGCCTGCATGGGCAAACCAGGCAACACCTCCATGGTGCTCCGCTCCCTGTGACAGAAAACCGCTCAAGATCTGTATAATAGCCCAAATTCCAATAACTATCAAGGCCGGAATTTTAATAACCTGGACAAAGAAGCCGAGGAACACAAGTGTATTAATGCGTGCAGAAGGAAAAAGAAGGATATAGGCGCCGAGCAGACCTGAAATGGCGCCGCTCGCTCCTATCATGGGGACCGTTGAAGCCGGATCGACGACAGCGTGTGCATAGGCCGAGACAATGCCGCAGAACACATAAAAGACAAGGAATCTGATATGACCAAGACTGTCTTCGATATTATCGCCGAAAATCCAGAAGTAAAGCATATTGCCAGCAAGATGCAGCAGACCCCCGTGCATGAACATCGATGTAAATATTGTCATGAGAGCCGGTATCGGCTGAGTTGAATGGAGATGCAGGATATTCACGGGGATGGCCCCGTAAGCGAAAATGATTTCCTGCCCGCTGCCTTCAACGAAAATTTGCAGGATGAATACTGCTATGTTTATGCCGATAAGCAGCACCGTCACCAGGGGAAGGGTCTGCGTTGGGTTATCGTCTTTATAAGGGATCATGGAATCGTCAACCTTAATGCATATTGTACTATATTGGCCCGGGTGAAGCTCCTCTTCTGGTCCGGGGTTGATAGGGCGGAGGAGAGTGTGGTTCGCAGGCGGTTTCCGGCAGATCTGCCGCATTGTCTCTGCGGCATCAGCATTGACATAATCCCTTATCTACAGTAAAGTTTAGTATGTCGGATGAGCAGCAAAAAGGCGAAGGCTCTGCGCTCCAGGAAGTAGACAGAAAGATTCGCTTGTCAGTAATAACAACGACCGTTGTCATTGTAACGCTGTTCGCTCTCGTCCTTTACCGCCGCTACCCACTGACCCCGTTTTTTTTCTACTTCATACCCGATGTTTCAATAAATCTGATCATCTTTCTGTCTTTTTTACTTGCGCTGATCGGACTGTATCTCTTTATCAGAATGTCCCGGCAGGTGGTGAGAATCATTCACGACTACAGCAGCAAACTCGAGCAGCTTCTGAGCATTACCAGGGATCTGCGCGAAGAGATTTATGGCGATATTCTCCTTGAAAAGATCCTCGACAACGCCATGGCGATAACCAACGCTGATGCCGGTTCAATTCTTCTCTGTGAAGATGAAAAACTGGTGTTCAAGATTGTCAGAGGGGAGAAGGCATCTCAGTTGGTGGGGACCACTGTGGACCCGGGTAAGGGGATTACGGGGTGGGTCGCCGATACCGGGCAGACCGCACGGTTGCTTGATGTAGCGTCTGATGGCCGGTTTAATGCGGATATTGATGCCTTGACCGGCTATGAAACAAAATCACTTCTCTGCATCCCCCTGGTTGCCCGTTCTGCTGTTATCGGGGTCATTGAACTTCTAAACAAAAAGGATGGGCACCCCTTCCGGAAGCGCGATGAGGAAGTTATCTCTTATCTGGCTGGTCAGGCTGCGATCTCGATCATCAGAACACGCTTTTACGAGGACCAGAAAAACTATGAGATACACCTGACTGAAATGCTTCTTGAGTCCATTGATGTGCATATCAGCGAAAAACGGGGTCATTCCAGACGGGTCGCCCGGTACAGCAATATAATGGCCAAGGGACTGAATATGACTGAGGATCGGAAAAGAAGGCTTTATTTTGCGGCGCTCCTCCATGACGTGGGGTTCATGAAAATCAACTCAGAGGAAACCTTCAGAAAAGAGGAGTTCATGCGCCACCCTTCAATTGGCTATGAGATGATCAAGCCGATCACGTTTTATGCTGACATCGCGACGTTCATCCTCCATCACCATGAACGCTATGACGGCCAGGGCTATCCTTCGGAGCTCAAGGGAGAAGAAATTCCGCTTGAGGCCAGGATTATTGCTATCGCGGAAGCGTTCGATGCAATGGTCAGTCCGACATCCTACAAGGTCCCTATCAGCTCGGGAGAGGCCATCCTGGAGTTACGGCATAAGGCAGGCACCCAGTTCGATCGTGAACTGGTCGAAATATTCACAACGAATATCGATACTCAGCAGATTAAAGATTAGCTGTCAGGAAAGAGAAAGGGCCCTGAAGGCCCTTTCTCTTTCCTATTTATTTCTGATGTCGGTCTTGCACGAGACCTTCGGGCTCGTCCCTCAGGTCTGTATCCCGAGCCGGGGAAATATAACCGTCTGCAGCACGATCCAGATTGCAATAACTGCAACACCGATCAGGATATCACTCATGGCTATTTCCCTTTGGTGTCTTCAGCAGACGATGCTGCCTTTGCAGCCTTACCCTTCGGCTTCTTGATGCTCTCGTAATCAATAAATTCAAGAATTGCCATCGGTGCAGAGTCCTTCAACCGGTTCCTAGTATGCACCAGCCGCAGATAGCCGCCGTTTCTGCCTACAAAGCGCGGAGCTATCTCATTGAAGAGCTTCGAGGCCACGGTCCTGCAGGTCACGACAGTCAATACCTGCCGTTTCGAATGCAGATCACCCTTGATCCCGAATGTGATCATCTTCTCTGCAATGCGCTTGGTCTCTTTAGCCTTGGCTACCGTGGTCTCTATGCGCTGGTTCTCAAAAAGAGCGGTAACCAGACATCTCAGCAAAGCCTTCCGCTGGTTCGCGGGCCTGCCAAACAATCTTCCATCTACTTTATGACGCATCGTCGTTGATACCTCCGGGTTGTAATACAGCGTCTTTACTGAGGCTGTCAAGGTCTATCTTCATGCCCAGATGAAGCCCCATCCTGCCAAGAATTTCCTTGATCTCGTTAAGCGACTTTCTTCCAAAATTCTTTGTCTTAAGCATCTCAGGCTCGGTCTTCTGAACAAGCTCGTGGATCGTCTTTATATTCGCATTCTTGAGGCAGTTATACGACCTTACCGACAGCTCCAGTTCATCGACATTCTTGAAAAGATTATCGTTCAGTGATGTTGCACCGTCGTCGCCATGTTTCACGGCAGACTCGTCAGCAGACACCACATCGAGGTCATCCTCCTCGAAAATCAGAAGGTCGAAGTGTTCGATGAGAATCGTAGCAGCCTGTGATATAGCCTTCTCCGGGGTTATGCTCCCATCTGTCCAAAACTCCAGGACAAGACGGTCATAGTCTGTATCTCTCCCGACTCTTGCCTTCTCAACCCAGAAGTTGACCTTCTTCATCGGCGTGAAGACCGCATCAACAGCAATCATCGATACCGGAAGGCTCTCTTTATTTCTCTCGGCAGACAGGTACCCCTTGCCGTTTCTGATATACACCTCGGCATCAAAGGTTGCCCCCTTGTCAAGCGTTGCAATTACCTGCTCAGGATTCAGAACCTCAATGGATGAATCTGCCTGAATGTCAGAGCCCTTGACCTGTCCCGGCCCTTTGACCTGAAACGTTGCAATCTTGCTGCCGGTACCGTGATACCTGAACCTGACCGATTTCAGGTTGAGGATGATGTTGATAACATCTTCCTTTATTCCGTTTATGGTAGAAAACTCATGCAGCGCCCCGGAAATCTTAACCGCGGTAATCGCCGCTCCTTCAAGTGAGGAAAGCAGTATCCTTCTCAGGGCATTCCCCATGGTTGTGCCAAAACCCCGCTCCAGCGGTTCTACAATAAGCTTGCCGTAATCGCTGGTGAGCGTCTCTTCATCAAACCTGATCTTCTCAGGTAGTTGAAAGCCTTTTTTCCTTAAATTCATAAGGCCTCCCTATATGCCTTAAATTTTATACGATTTCAGACGAAAACGCAGGGGCAGAGGACTCCTCGCACCCGTGCTTTCCGTTTTCTAATATGTTATTTTGAATACAACTCAACGATGAGCTGTTCCTGGGCTGGAAGCTGTATCTCTTCCCTCTCAGGGATCTCTGCAATTTTACCCTTAAAGTTCTGGAAGTCGACCTCCACCCAGGCCGGGATCCCACGCTGCTCTGCCTTGGCAATACTGTCGATGATAAGAGGAATTTTCCTGCTCGCCTCTTTCACTTCGACAATGGCTCCCTTCGCCAGAGCGCATGAAGGAATGTTGACCTCCCTGCCGTTGACCATCACGTGGCCATGGCAGACCAGCTGCCGGGCACTTGTTCTGTTCGGAGCAAAGCCCATACGATAGACAACATTGTCGAGTCTGGTCTCCATGATCTGCAGAAGAACCTCACCCGTTACGCCTTTTTTCCTCACAGCCTGGTGGAAACATTTTCTGAACTGCCGCTCCAGCACACCATAACTGTTGCGAACCTTCTGTTTTTCTCTCAATTGCACGCCATAATCGGAGAGCTTGCCACGCCGCTGCCCATGCTGTCCGGGAGGGTATTGCCTCCGCTCAACAGCACACTTTTCCGTAAAACAGCGATCTCCCTTCAGGAACAGTTTTTCTGTCTCCCTGCGGCATAACCTGCACTGCGGTCCTGAATATCTTGCCACTTAAACTCTCCTCCTCTTCGGCGGCCTACAGCCATTATGCGGTACCGGTGTTACATCCTTTATCAGGTTTATATCCAGACCCGCAGCCTGCAGTGCACGTATTGCAGACTCTCTGCCGGCCCCCGGTCCTTTGACATACACATCTACCTGCTTCATACCAATATCAATAGCCTTCTTGGCAGCTGCCTCGGCCGCGATCTGCGCGGCATACGGGGTCCCTTTTCTTGACCCCTTGAAGCCAAGATTGCCAGCGCTCGACCAGGTGATCACTCCTCCTGTCGGATCGGTAATCGTCACGATCGTATTGTTGAAGGTCGCCTGAATATAGGCAGAACCGCTGGTTATATGCCGTTTATCCTTTTTGACCCCTTTTTTTCTCTGAGCCATGGGCTAAGCCTCCTTCTTCTTTCCGACAACAGCTTTTCTCGGACCCTTGCGTGTACGGGCATTCGTCTTCGTCCTCTGTCCCCGTAACGGCAGGCCTGACCTGTGCCGCGTTCCTCTGTAGCATCCGATATCGGTCAGTCTCTTTATACTCATCGATATATCCCGCCTGAGATCGCCCTCTACTCTGAGGTCTCTCTCGATAACGGCCCTGATCTTGACAGCATCCTCATCCTTGAGATCCTTGACCCTGACATGAGAGTCGACTCCAACCTCCTCCAGAATCTTCTGGGAAAGAGATCTTCCTATGCCGAATATCCTCGTCAGGCCTATTTCAATGCGCTCATTTTTTGGCAAATCTACTCCAGCGATTCTCGCCAATGTATACCTCCTCTTTTATCCCTGTCTCTGTTTATGTTTGGGGTTATCGCATATTACGCGTATAACACCCTTTCTTTTGATAACCCTGCATTTCGAGCATATCGGCTTAACTGATGAACGAACCTTCATGGTAACTCCTCACATTTATCGTCTATTTAAATCGGTATGTTATCCTGCCCTTGGTGAGGTCATATGGCGATAGTTCTATCGTGACCTTGTCACCCGGCAGTATCTTGATAAAATGCATCCGCATCTTGCCAGAAACATACGCCAGGATCACCTGACCATTCTCCAGTTCAACTCTGAACATGGCATTCGGCAGTGTTTCTAAAATTGTTCCCTGAACTTCAATACTGTCTTCTTTTGCCATAAACGTTTATTATAATCTTTCAGTTATATTTCGTCAATATTCTCGGCAGATCCTCTGTAATACAGATCGTGTGCTCAAAATGAGCCGACTTTCTGCCATCGAGTGTCACTGCTGTCCATTTATCTGCGAGGACTTTCACCTCGTATGTACCGGCATTAACCATCGGCTCAATCGCCAGGGTCATCCCCTTTCTCAGCCTCGGCCCCTGGCCGGGCGATCCGTAGTTCGGAATCTGAGGCTCCTCGTGCATCTCCCTGCCAATTCCGTGTCCCACAAACATTCTGACCACTGAAAACCCTTTTTGCTCAACATGTTGCTGAATCGCATGAGATACATCAAAAAGCCGGTTGCCCTCAACAGCCTTTTCTATCCCTTTATATAGCGATTCCTCGGTCGCTCTCAGCAATGCGGCATCTTCCTCGCTGATTGTTCCCACAGGGAGAGTCCTTGCGGCGTCTCCGTAAAATCCGTTCATAAAGACCCCGACATCGACACTCACCAAATCCCCCTCAGCTATTCTTCTGGCGGATGGAATACCGTGCACCACCTGCTCATTCACCGATACACAGATACTGCCCGGGTAGCCGCGGTAACCCTTGAAGGCCGACCTGCCACCGAGGGCTCTGATACGGGCGTCTGCAAAGTCCTCAATCTCCTTCGTCGTTATGCCCGCCCTGACAATCTGACTGAGAGAAGCAAGAACGTCAGCAACAACTCCGCAGGGCTGAGACATCGCCTCTATCTCATCTTGTGATTTGAGGAAGATCACCGAGCATTTTCAGGCCAGACATCCACATCCGGATACTGATGGCCTGCTCCCCGCTGTTGAAATGCCGCACGAGCCGTCAGGTGCGCCGGCCCCTGATTCTGCCTTTTTTCAGAAAACCGTCATACGAGCGCGTAACCAGATGGGACTCTATCTGAGAAACCGTGTCGAGTGCAACACCGACAGCAATTAATAGTGAGGTACCACCGAAATAAAACGGAACCCCGAATCTGTTGATCAACACCTCGGGAATAACGCAGACCAGGGCAAGATAAATCGCCCCGACAAATGTCAGCCTCGTCAATACCCGGTACAGATATTCCGAGGTCTTCTGTCCCGGACGAATGCCGGGGACATAGCCGCCATACTTTTTGAGATTGTCGGCAATATCCACGGGGTTAAACACAATAGCCGTATAAAAATATGCAAAGAAGAAAATCATACTGACATACAGCATCGTATATATCACGGTGCCAGGCGAGAGCTGCTTTGCTATGGACTGCACCCACGGAATGGCTATAAATCCGGCGATGGTTGCAGGGAACATGATAATCGATGAAGCAAAGATTGGCGGAATAACCCCGGCAGTATTAATCTTGAGCGGCAGGTGTGTCGACTGCCCCCCGAAAACTTTCTTCCCGACGACGCGCTTGGCATATTGAACAGGTATCTTGCGTTGTCCGCGCTCCATCATAATGATCGCTCCGATAACCGCCACCATCATGACCACCAGGAATAACACGAAGAAAATTGAGAGCTCTCCGGCCTGGATAAGCCTTATGGTGCTGACGATTGCATTCGGGAACCTGGCCACAATACCCGCGAAGATAATCAGGGATATGCCGTTGCCGATTCCCCTCTCGGTAATCTGTTCGCCAAGCCACATAATGAAAGCCGTTCCCGAGGTGAGCGTTATCATAGTAATTAACCGGAAAGACCACCCCGGATTCTGTACAAAAACTCCATTGGACATGCTCTCAAGACCTGCAGCGATACCAAATGACTGAATAGCGCTGATAACAACCGTCCCATACCGCGTATAGCGGGTGATTTTCTTCCGACCTGACTCACCCTCTTTGGCGAGCTTTCCTATGGCGGGGATGACAACGGTCAGTAACTGCATGATAATCGAGGCACTGATGTACGGCATGATCCCAAGGGCAAAGATGGTGACCCTGGAAAGCGCACCACCGGAAAACATATCAAAGAAACCCATAAAGGCTCCGCCTTTATCAGTGAGAAATTTACTCAATTCCTCTCCATTTATCCCAGGGGTTGGCACATGGCAGCCGACCCGATAAACGGTCAGGAGTGCAAGCGTATAGAAAATGCGCCTTTTTAATTCCTCAATCTTGAATATATTCTGAAAACTTGACAGGAGTCCCAATTACAGAACCTCTGCCTTGCCGCCAGCAGCGGTGATTTTTTCCATTGCCGAGGCGCTGAATGCTGCAGCCTGTACGGTGATTGGCCGCTCAATCTTGCCATTACCCAGTACTTTCAGGCCATCCTTCAGGTCCTTAACAATCCTCTTTTCCTTCAGGACAGCGGGCGTTATAAGGTCAATGCCCTTCAGCTCGTTGAGGCTGTCAAGGTTAATGGTGGCATAGGTCTTACCAAAAATATTCGTAAAGCCGCGCTTTGGAACTCTCCGTTGAAGAGGCATCTGGCCACCCTCAAAACCGAGACCCATCGAGCCGCCTGAGCGTGCCTTCTGTCCCTTATGACCTTTACATGATGTCTTGCCGTGACCTGACGCCACGCCTCTTCCAACACGTTTGCGCTTATGGGTGCTTCCTTCAGCAGGTTTTATATCCTGTATATTCATTCCTTCTTTAACCTCCAGCTATTCTGATACCGTCTCAACTGCAACCAGGTGGGAGACCCTGTTGATCATTCCCTTAATCGCCTTGTTGTCCTCGCGCTTCACTGAAGAGCCGATTCTTTTCAGGCCGAGTGCCTCCAGGGTTCTGCGCTGCTTCACCGGAAGCCCGATATATCCTTTTTTGAGAACTATCTTGAGCATTAGGTATTCGCCTCCTGTGCCTCTTCCTCACCCTTGCCGCGCAGCTTTATAATGTACTCGGGGTCCTTCAGACCGGTAAGCCCGTGTATCGTCGCATGTACCGTGTTGAATGGGTTGTGGTTCCCGAGTGCTTTTGCAACAATATCCTGAACTCCCGAGACCTCAAGTATGGCCCTGACCGCACCACCGGCAATCAGTCCGGTTCCCTTTGGCGCCGGGTTCATGATCACCTGACCGCCACTATATTTTCCGATAATCCTGTGGGGGATCGTTCCGTCTTTCATCGGGAATTTCAAAAGTGACTTTTTGGCCTGCTCAACAGCCTTCCTGATCGCCTCAGGGACTTCGGCAGCCTTGCCCTTCCCGATGCCGACCGTGCCTTCGCCGTCACCAACGACTACCAAGGCACTGAATGAAAATCTCCGTCCACCCTTGACGACCTTCGCCACTCTATTGATGAAGACCACCTTATCTTTTAAATTCAATCCTTCCGGGTTGATCCTAGCCACCTTACCTCCTTGAACCTTTATCAGTCATTCTAAAATTCCAGTCCGGCTTCCCGTGCTGCCTCGGCAAGGGCCTTAATCCTTCCGTGATAGAGGTAACCGCTTCTGTCGAATACAACCTTACTAATTCCCTTTTCCTTAGCCCTGCCGGCTATCAGCAATCCGACTTCACGCGCTGTCTTGCTATTACCCTTATGCTGCGTTAGTGCCCGCATCGAACTGTCGAGGCTGGAAGCCGCAACCATCGTTGTGCCGGTCGTGTCGTCAATGACCTGCGCATATATATTATTGAGGCTTCTGAAAACGGAAAGCCTTGGTCTTTCCGTCGTACCGCCTAACGTCTTCCTGATGCGTTCATGACGCCTCTGTCTTCCTATTGTTCTGGTCCTGGCCAACGTATAACCTCCTACCGGTCATTCACACGAAGACGATGCAATGCACCATCCCCGACGATGTTATTTTTTACCTGTCTTACCCACTTTAAGCTTCAGCCGCTCCCCGGCATAGCGTACGCCCTTGCCTTTATATGCATCGGGCTTCCTCAGAGACCTCAGGTTTGCAGCCACCTGGCCTATCTTCTGCTTGTCGATTCCGGTAAGGGTGATCTGCGTCTGTTTCTGATCAACCGCAGCCGTAATACCATCAGGCAGCGGGAACTCTACCGGATGGGAATATCCCAGGGTCAATACAATCTTACTGCCCTGAACCTGCGCCCTATAACCGACACCGACAATATCAAGCACCCTCTGATATCCCTTTGTCACCCCATCGACCATATTTGAAACAAGACTTCTGGTCAGACCATGGAGGGCCCGGGTCTTCTTCTCGTCATTACGCCTGGCAACGACAATGGCGTTATCCTTGACAGACAGCTCGGTTCCCTCAGGGAAACTCCAGCCCAACTCACCTTTCGGGCCTTTAACTTTGACACTGCTGCCGGCGAGTGTCACATTTACCCCGCTCGGGATCTCTATCGGTTTTTTGCCAATTCTCGACATTTATGATTCTCCTTTACCAGACGTAGCAGAGGATTTCTCCGCCGACTTTCTCACGCTTGCATGTCTTGTCGACGAAAATCCCCCTTGACGTTGAGAGTATGGAAACGCCAACTCCCCCCATAACGTTCGGGATCTCATCCTTGCCTGCGTAGACCCTTCTGCCGGGTTTACTGATCCTCTTGATGCCTGATATTATCGGTGCATTATCAGTGGTATATTTCAGGGTTATCCTGAGGATGCCCTGTTTCTTGTCCTTCAGTATCTTATATGCCCTGATAAATCCTTCTTCCTTCAGTATCTTTGCAATCTCAAGCTTCAGTCGCGATGCCGGAACATCTACTTTTTCAGCTTTGATCATGGCAGCGTTCCTGATTCTTGTGAGCATATCTGCAATTGGGTCAGTTAACATCAAAATCCTCCCTATAAATCATATACTACCAGCTCGACTTGGTCACCCCAGGTATCTGGCCGCGCAATGCCAGAGTCCTGAAGCATATGCGACACATGCCAAACTGCCTGAGATAGCCTCTCGGCCTGCCGCAGACCTTGCAGCGGTTATGCGCCCTGACAGCAAATTTGGGCGTCCGTTTCGACTTTTCTATCATACACGTCTTTGCCATTACAGTACCTCGCTAATTTCTAAAAGGGATGCCAAAGTAACGCAATAGAGCCTTACTTTCCTTGTCTGTCGCTGCAGAGGTGCAGACGATGACGTCCAGTCCGTGAACCATCTCAACCTTATCGTAATCTATCTCCGGGAAGATAAACTGCTCCCGTATGCCGAGGGCATAGTTACCCCTGCCGTCGAATGATTTGCCCGACACGCCCCTGAAATCGCGGATGCGCGGGAGGGCAATTGTTATCAGCCTGTCAAGGAATTCGTACATGTTCACGCCACGCAGGGTAACCTTGCATCCTATCGGCATGCCTTCTCTCAACTTGAAGGTCGCGATAGATTTTTTTGCCTTGGTAACAACGGGTTTCTGGCCGGTGATCATACCAAGCTCTTTCTGCGCCGCGTCAAGAAGCTTAATGTTCTGTATAGCCTCTCCCAGTCCGACATTCAGCACAATCTTCTCTAGTTTCGGAACCTGCATGATGTTCCTGTACTCAAAATCCTTCATCATAGCAGGGATAATCTCTTTCTGATATTTCTCTTTCATTCTTGGAGCCGCCATGCCTAATCTATGACCTCCTTGCATTTTTTACACGAGCGATGTTTTTTGCCGCCATCAATCACCGTCGCCGCAATTTTCGAAGGCTTGTTGCATTTCGGACATACCAGCATAACATTCGACAACTGTATCGGGGCCTCTTTTTCAATAATGCCGCCCTGTGCATATGTCTTGTTCGGCTTCATATGTTTTTTGATGATATTGATCTTCTCGATCAATACCCGTCCTAAAGTCTTATCGACACTCAGCACCCTGCCCTGCTTCCCTTTATATTTACCGGTGAGGACGTGGACTGTATCTTCTTTTTTTATACCCAAACTCATGTTTCCTCCTAAAGAACCTCTGGTGCGAGTGAGATAATCTTCATGTAATCTTTCCAGCGAAGCTCACGCGCTACCGGACCGAAGATTCTCGTGCCAACCGGTTCGCCCTGAGCATTTATCAGGACAACCGCATTCTGATCAAACCGTATATACGAACCGTCAGGCCTCTTTGCCTCTCTGCGGGTGCGGACCACAACTGCCTTCGTCACCGACCCTTTCTTGACATTACTGTCCGGAAGGGCCTCCTTGACAGCAACAACTACTACATCCCCAAGCCTCGCGTACCGGCGCCGTGACCCGCCAAGGACCTTTACACACTGGACCCTTTTCGCGCCTGAGTTGTCTGCTACTTCAAGCATAGTCCTTAGCTGAATCATTTCTCGCTGCTCCTTTGCGATTTGCCCATGATTTCAAGGACCAGCCATCGTTTGTCCTTGCTGATTGGCCTGGTCTCGATGATCTTGACATCATCGCCGATAGCGCACGAATTGTCCGAGTCATGAGCCTTAAACTTGGTCACCTTCCTGACAGTCTTTTTATAGACTGGATGCTGAAACTGCCTCGTGACCGCTATAACGACTGTCTTCTCCATCTTGTTGCTCACTACCTTGCCTGTATAAACCTTGTCAGCCATCTTTACCTTCCAGATCTAGTATGTTATACCGAGGTTATGCATCTTTATGCTGCTTTTCAGTCAGCACCGTCAATACTCTTGCGATATCCTTACGCAACGTTCTGATCCGCATCGGATTTTCTATTTCACCGGTTGCCTTCTGAAACCTGAGGTTGAAAAGCTCTTTTCTCAGGTCCTGCTCTTTCTTGAAGAGCTCGTCCGGACTCTTGTCTCTCAGTTCCGCTATCTTCATATGACGTTCTCATCCCTTCTGACAAACTTCATTGACAACGGAAGCTTGTGTGATGCCAGCCGGAGCGCCTCTTTTGCCACAGCCTCCGTCACTCCCGACATTTCATAAATGACCCTTCCAGGTCTTATGACTGCTACCCAATATTCGGGCGCTCCTTTTCCCTTACCCATACGTGTTTCAGCAGGCTTCTTGGTAATCGGTTTGTCCGGGAATATGCGTATCCATACCTTGCATCCCCTCTTGACATGCCTGTTGATCGCGATTCTCGCCGCCTCAATCTGACGGGAGGTTATCCAGCCAGGCTCCATCGCCTTAAGCCCGAACTCCCCAAAAGAGACCTCGGAGCCGGTATAGGCCTTGCCGTTCATGTTCCCCTTCTGCATCTTTCTAAACTTGACTTTTTTTGGCATTAACATAGCAAAAACCTCTTATATCGCAGCTGCTTCGGCCGCGGGCCTTACAACCTCCGGCAGTACTTCACCGGTATAGACCCAGACCTTCACGCCGATTATTCCGTAGGTGGTCTTCGCCTGAGCGAAACCATAGTTTATATCCGCCCTGAACGTATGAAGAGGAACCCTGCCCTCACGGTACCATTCAGTTCTCGCTATTTCAGCTCCGGCAAGTCTGCCGGCGCATGCTATCTTGATACCCTGAGCCCCAAAACGCAACGCAGAGGCAACTGACTTCTTCATGGCACGCCTAAACGCAACCCGCTTTTCAAGCTGCAGCGCGATATTTTCAGCGACCAATTGAGCATCAATCTCCGGCTTGCGGATCTCCTTGATATCGACGGCAGCCTGTTTCCCGCTCAAAAGCTCAATGTCCTTGCGAAGTTTTTCGACCTCGGCACCCTTTTTCCCGATGATGATACCAGGCCTGGCAGTATGGATAATGACCCGTATCTTCTGTCCGGCACGCTCTATCTCGATCCTCGAGACCCCGGCGTGGAAAAGCTTATCCTTGATCTCCCTGCGAATCGTGATATCCTGCAACAACTGGTCAGCATATCCCTTTTTCAGGTACCATCTCGAGTCCCAAGTTCTTGTTATGCCTAATCTTATACCCGTCGGGTGCGTCTTCTGGCCCAAAGTATCCTCCTGATTATTTTTCTGTCAATATCAGAGTGATATGACAGGTCCTTTTCTTGATCATGTTTGCCCTGCCCATCGACCTCTGCTCGACCCGCTTCATGGTTGAGCCCTGATCAACACTCGCCCTACTGATGACCAACGCCTCTGAATCGATATTCGCGTTCTTCTGCTCTGCATTCGACATGGCCGATTTCAGAATCTTTTCGATAACGCGTGCACCGCCATAGGGCATAAACTTCAGTGACAACAGTGCCTCTCCAGCCTTTTTCCCCCTGATCAGATCAACGACTCTCATCGCCTTTCTGGGGGTCACTCTCACATATTTAACTTTAGCTTTTGCATCCATATGCGTAACCCTTTACTTTACTGAAGTAGTCTTCCCTGAGCCTGCATGGCCCTTAAAGGTCCTCGTTGGAGAAAATTCTCCGAGCTTGTGACCCACCATATTCTCTGTGACATAGACCGGTATAAATTTCTTGCCGTTATGCACAGCGAATGTATATCCTATGAAATCAGGAAGTATCATTGACCGACGAGACCATGTCTTTATCAGCTTTTTCTCGCCCGATGCGATGCTATCCTGAACCTTCTTCATCAATTTCTCGTCGACAAACGGACCTTTTTTTAAAGAACGCGGCAAGGTTACTTCCTCCTCTTCACGATATACATATTAGTTCTTTTGTTATTCCTCGTTTTAATGCCTTCAGGCTTACCCCACGGCGTACACGGCGGCCTGCCTCCAGAACTCCTGCCCTCACCACCACCAAGAGGATGGTCGACCGGGTTCATAGCAACACCTCTGACATGCGGCCTTCGTCCGACCCACCTGCTTCTGCCGGCCTTGCCGAAGGAGACATTCTCATGCTCAGCGTTGCCGACCTCCCCTATTGTTGCCATGCAGTTTGACGGAATCCGGCGTACTTCTCCGGAAGCAACCTTCACCTGCACATAGGTTTCTTCCTTTGCTATCAACTGGGCTGAGGTTCCTGCGCTTCTTACCATCTTGGCACCCTGCCCCGGGCGCAGTTCAATGTTATGAATAAACGTTCCGAGAGGTATATCGCTCAATGGCAGGGCATTCCCTACCTTGATCTCAGCTCCCCTGCCGGAAACAATCTCTTCTCCTACATTCAGGCCCGCGGGGACAATGATATACCGTTTATCGCCATCACGGTATTTAAGCAATGCGATTCTCGCCGACCGGTTTGGATCGTATTCAATCGTAGCCACAATGGCCGGCACTCCGGCCTTATCCCTCTTGAAATCTATAAGCCGATACTTTCTTCTGTTTCCGCCACCTCTCTGCCACGAGGTAACGCCGCCGGTGTTATTTCTCCCACCGGTCTTCTTTAAAGGCTTCAATAAAGCCTTTAACGGCTCTGTTGACGTTACCTCAGCGTAATCCATAACCGTACGGAATCTTACGCCTGGTGATGTTGGTTTATATTTTTTAATTCCCATTATGCACCTTCAATAAAATCAAGTTTTTCACCCTGTTTCAGGGTAATGACAGCCTTTTTTCTGTCCGGCCTCTTACCGACATATTTGCCATACCGCTTCCACTTACCATAAATCTTAACCGTCGATACCTTCTCAACCTTAACCTTGAATATCTCTTCAACGGCCTTCTTTATTTCAAGCTTATTGGAATCCCGCTCTACCTCAACAAGGAGCTTATTTTCACTCTCCTTGAGGGCATTCCCCTTCTCGGTAAACAATGGTCTTTTGATGATCGAATAGACACTCTTCATTTCTTTGATGCCTCCGACAGCATTTCAGCGGCCTGCTTCGTCATGAGCAGCCTGTTATGCACAGCAACATCATACGAATTAAGGTCAGTCACACGGCGGACAGTGACGCCCGGGATGTTTCTGGCTGAAAGCATTACTGTTTTGTTATATTCCGGCACGATGACCAGGACACTTTTTCCCCCGAACTGCAGACTCTGCAGGAGGGACACCATATCCTTTGTCCTCGGCCTTTCAAAGGCAATATTGTCAATTACCGAGACCTCACCATCAGCAAGTTTCCCGGAAAGAACCGCCTTCAGTGCAAGCTTCTTTGCCTTTTTCGGGAGATCATAAGAATAGTCCCTGGGCTGAGGGCCGAAGACAATTCCGCCACCCCTCCAGAGAGGAGAACGGCTGCTTCCCGAGCGTGCCCTTCCGGTAGATTTCTGCTTCCATGGCTTCTTTCCGCCACCGCTGACGAAGCCTTTTGTCTTGGTCGAATGCGTTCCCTGCCTCTGGTTGGCAAGAAAGTTTACAACCGCACCGTGCACAACGCCCTGCTTTGCCGTAACGCCAAACACATCGTCAGACAGCGCGATCTTCCCAACCGCTTTATTCGATTTATCTTTTATTTCAAGTTCCGGCATCCTAGTCGTCCTTTCTAATCTCAAGGTAGGTGCCTTTTGAGCCGGGAACGGCACCATGGATCAGGATGAGGTTCTGCTCAACCCTTACATCAACAACAGCAAGATTCTTGACCGTAACCCGTTCTGATCCCATATGTCCCGGCATTCCCTTGTTCTTCCAGACCCGCGAAGGGAATGAGCTTGCACCTATTGAGCCCGGCGCCCTGTTAAACATCGAGCCGTGAGATCCCGGACCGCCAGCATAGTTATGCCGTTTCATGACACCCTGAAACCCTTTGCCTTTGGAAATCCCCGAGACAGCCACAACGTCACCTTTTTTAAACTTGTCGACCGTCAGCATCTCGCCGACCTTCAGGTCACCCATAGGGAACTCCCTGAGAAGTCTATACGGGCTTACTCCAACCTTCTTGAATACGCCCTGCATCGGTTTTGTGACCCGTTTCATTTTCTTTACCTCAAAAAAGCCGACTTTTACTGCTTCATAGCCATCCTTTTCAAGGGTCTTAACCTGGACAATACAGCAGGGACCAGCTTCGACAACCGTAACCGGCCACATCCTGCCGTTTTCATCGAATACCTGCGTCATGCCAATCTTCTTCCCAAGAATACCCGTCATAGCTTTATCTCCACATCAACACCGGCAGCAAGCTCAAGCTTCATCAGCGCATCAACCGTCTGAGGGGTAGCATCATGTATGTCAAGCAGTCTTTTATGTGTCCTGATCTCGAACTGTTCCCTCGATTTCTTGTCGACATGAACTGACCTGAGAACCGTTATCTTGCTGATATGTGTCGGGAGAGGGACTGGTCCCGCAACCCTAGCTCCTGTCCTGCGGGCCGTGTCGACGATCTCCCGAAGGGACTGATCCAGTACCCGGTGATCATATGCTTTTAGTTTAATTCTTATTTTCTGATTCACGTTTACTCCAAGACCTCAGTAACGACTCCGGCTCCAACCGTTCTGCCGCCCTCTCTGATCGCAAACCGGAGTTCCTTCTCCATGGCGATCGGCGAGATCAGCTCAACCGTCAGACCCACATTATCTCCGGGCATCACCA
>Ga0334722_10002865_pt1 | contig 18986 bp, 16 predicted proteins | sample C3_bottom_MG_FD_207210 | JGI IMG/M metagenome (GOLD analysis project Ga0334722, IMG submission 207210) | Sediment microbial communities from Yellowstone Lake, YNP, Wyoming, USA - C3_bottom | ecosystem: Environmental > Aquatic > Freshwater > Lake > Sediment | place: USA: Wyoming | collected...
ATGAAGTTGGTCCCGGTCGCGGCGTTATACAGGGTGCCTGTGGAGGCATTCACCAAAGCCCCATAGATATCATTATTCGCAACACGGGCATCCTGCCAAACAACGAGGAACCGCTGGTTCGTACTGTCGTTAGCGACTGCCGCATTCATTTGACTGTTAGCGGCACTGGCGATGATGAAATTGGTTCCTGTCACAGTATTGACCAGGGCACCTGTGGAGGCGGAAACAAACGCTCCATAGATATCGGTGCCAGTTGCGGCGTTTCGATTATCGCTCCATGCCACCAGGAACCGATCGTTCACGATGTTATAAGCTGTAGAGGCGTAAACTTGGGTATAGGTATTGGTCGCTATAGAGATCATCGAGCCCTGCAAGGTCGTATCAGCATTCACCAACTGTCCGGCAATATCCCAGGCCGGAGCGCTGAACACATCCGCAACAGAAAAGAATCGGTTGTGATTGCTGTCGTATGCAGTTCTTGCATTCACACCGTAAGAATAGGTGGTATTCGGGTTAAAGATCTGAAATTGAGAACCTGCCAGTGCGCCACTGCTTGTGAGGAGTTGACCGAAAGCAAAATTAGAAAAAGTGATCGGGGTACTGAGTGTAAAGGTCAGGAGATAGGTATTGTTGGTTGAATTGTGGGCAATGAATGGCTGATAATTCCCCGCCGCGGATGCAGTGCCATAGGCCGCAAAGGCGAGTTGAAGCTCTTTGGCGCTTCGTGCGTCCTTGACGCCGATTTCCTTGAGCGGAATGGTGAAGTCATACACCTTATGTTCGTATGCGACCTTGTCGGTGTACGCGAAGTCAGCCTTGCCCCATCTCTTCTCCGGTACCGATACCTTGAACTCCTTCAGGCCCTTCGGTGTGTTCACGTAGACCTTGGCGTAGTCCTTGCCACCGTCCATGGTGTTGTCGGGCGTAAAGTCTATTTTCACATAGAGGTTCTTGTCGTCGTTCCGCACCCAGCCGTAGGTAAAACCCGAGGGATGGCCGGAGCCGGTCAGCGAGTATTCTTTGAAGAACGGATCGTCAGCCTTTTCCGAGTTCAACTGATAAGAGTAGAAACGGGAACTCTTGTTCATCGGTTTGAAGAGGTTGTCTGTCGGGAACTGGAAGGGTGTCTTGCTGATCTCGATGTTTTCCACGCGCGCGGTCAGCTTAAAGGTCCTGTCCTTTCCGGCGACAGGGTAGGCAAGCTCGATCGCTTTGTGAAAGGAGTCGATGACGTCGAAGTCCTGCTTCGAGATCTTTACCAAAGCCCGCGTATCGTCTGCACCTTTGATAGTATCTGGAGCCGTGCCGCCCAGGAGCGCTGTGTCGATATGCGCTGCGCCTCCGCCCTGCTGCGCGATCCGGATCCGCGCGGGCTGACCTGCGACTACAAGGCCCGAAAGGTCCAGCGTCCGCTCGCGGAAGAACCTGTCAGCGGTCAGGCTGCCAGCCTTTTGCCATGCGCCGTCCTTCCAGACGGAGACCACATACTCTCCGTTAGGCACCATCTTGTCCGGCGAATTGATGCCGAGCGGCGCCAGCGGCGTTACCTTCGGCCCTGCAGAGGCGAAACCCAGAAAAGCGATAACGCATACAGCAGCTATCAACGCAGCACTAATACTACTTCTTACCGTAATCTTCATAATTCCCCCCTTTTCACCGTTTTTAAGAAAAGAAAAGACCAGGAAGCACTCCAGGTAAAAAGCATAGTACAACTTTCTGTTCATTGCAAGGGGTTTGTAGAACGCAGATGGGTCATCATGATGAGGGTTCGTTTCAACGCTCTAGAAGGGATGCGGTGATGAAGATGTTACGAAAAAGGGGGATTCACAGCGCCAGGACGGGTACGAACAAGCAGCGAGTGCTCAGAACATTTTGTGGCTGGCAACCTCGATGAAGGCTTCGACGATCTGGGGATCGAACTGGCTGCCCGAGCAACGCTCGATCTCCGCTATAGCCTCGGCCCGGGTCCTCCGCTGACGGTAGGGCCGGTCCGAGGTCATGGCATCGTAGGAATCGGCGACTGCCAGCACCCGCGCCATGATGGGGATCTCTACCTCATAAAGCTTATCGGGAAAACCACTGCCGTCCCACCGTTCGTGATGGTGCCGGATGCCGGGGAGGAGAGGCTGGAAGGTATCGATGTGCTCGAGGATCTTCGCGCCCTGGGAAGCATGTTCGGCGATGGCGAGGCGTTCCTGACGCGTGATGCTGCCCTGTTTGTCAAGGAGCTTCTCTGAAATGCCGATCTTGCCGATATCATGGAGCAGGCCGCAGGTCTGGATCGAGTTGAGGAACTCTGTGCTGTGGCCGAGGACCTCGGCGATGGCAACAGAGTACTGGGTCACGCGCTTGGAATGGCCCGCCGTCCAGGGGGACTTTGCGTCCAGTGCCGATGCGAAGGACCAGGCGATCCCCACGAAGAGGTTTTCGAGCTCATGATAGAGATTGGCGTTGTCGAGGGCGAAGGCAGCCTGATTGGAGATGCCGCTGAGCATATCGCGCTCCCGTGCCGTGAAGTCCTGGCCGTTCTTTTTCCCGCAGGCATAGATCACGCCGAGCGTTCTTCCCCGGGTCCTGATCGGAATGGCGATGCCCGCCTGGCCGGCCGGGAGCCCGGCGAACTGCTGCGCGGCCGCGGTGCCGGGGAGGTGGAGTGGTTTTCCGGTCTTCATGGCCTGCCAGAGAAGCCCGTCGCCCGCCTTGACGCGGGGGTGATATCCGCCGACGATGGGACCCCGGAGGGCGGTCGCCGTGACCAGGTCCCCGCTCTGCTCGTCCAACAGGAGGATGCAGACTGTCTCGACGTTCAGCGTGCGGCGTATTTCTTCTGCCGTTGCCTCGCACAGACGGTTGATCTGCCGTTCACTGCCGATGGTCTCGGAGAGGCGGTAGATCGCCGAAAGCTCCTTGTTCCTGGCGTCAAGCTTCTGGGTGGCCAGGGAAAGCTTGCGCTCGGTCATGGCGAGACGAAGAAGAAGTTCGTCCTTTTCACCATTGAACAGAGACTGCTGAATGTTATTCTGAATTCGATTAGGCATAGCCGTGTACACCTGTAAAACGTGGGTATGATACCCGATGGCGGCCTTCAAGGCAAGTGAACTTTCACGTCGCGAAGAGGAAGGGTTACAGGAGAGTGCAACAAAAGTTAGCTGAGGTTAGCAAGCTTGTTAGCGTGAAAGCATAAGGATCATTCTCCTATGATCTTGACGAGAACGCGTTTCTTTCTCCTGCCGTCAAACTCGCCGTAAAATATCTGTTCCCACGGCCCGAAGTCGAGCTTGCTGTTCGTTACAGCAACGACGACCTCGCGGCCCATGATCGACCGCTTGAGATGGGCGTCGGCGTTGTCCTCGCCGATATTGTGTCGATACTGGGTGACCGGTTCGTGAGGGGCGAGTTTCTCAAGCCATACATCGAAGTCATGGTGCAGGCCCCGCTCGTCATCGTTGATGAAGACCGAGGCCGTGATGTGCATGGCGTTCACGAGGACGATGCCCTCAATGACGCCGCTCTCGCGCAGGCAGTCCTCGACCTGGGGGGTGATATTGATGAAGCCTCTGCGGGAAGGCACGGTAAACAAGAGCTCTTTGCGGAACGATCTCATGGAAAAATCCTTTACTACAGAGGTTGCCGAGGACACCGCGAATAGATCAATACGCTGAATCCAGGAGCGCGCGCATTCCCTGCAGCTTGCTGCGGGGAGCTTCAATTTCGCTCGCCTTTCTCTGTGACCTCTGTGTTCTCGGTGGCAGAATGATGTTAATAATAATGCGCTCTGTTGAGCAAAGGCATTATTAACGGATACGGTCTATTCGGCAAGATAGCGCGACAGCCCCGAAGGACCGGTCAACGGCAGTTCCAGTATGATCTCGATCCTGCCGTCCTCCAGCTGCCGCTCGCTTGCTATAGTGTAGCCCTTGACGAAGCCCTGGATCCGTTCAGCGGTGTTTCTGCTGCTCATGAGGTTCCCGACGGTGCGACCGCCGTCGATCTTGATCTGCTCGACGGTCCGGAGGAGGTTCCTCTGGGCGTTGGACATTGCGGCGCGCTGCGTCATTGCCCGGGCCTGGGCGGCGTTCTCGGCGTTCGCGGGCGGCAGGCCGACGCCGGTGGCGCGGACCTTCCCGGCCGTCCAGTCAACACCGTCAGTGGCAACGATCGGAAGAAGAACGGCCGTTTGCCGCACCCGTTGGTTCTCAGGGATGACGACCGGGGTGATATCGTCGGCATGTCCTGGTGCCGTTACACGCACTTCGTATGTACCTGCGGGCAGTTCCTTGAATTCGTACCTGCCTTCCTGATCGGCGCGCATCGCCGCACGTTCTTTGCCTTCCTGGATAAGCTTGACCTCGCTGTCCGGGCGCGGGGGGACGATCCTGCCCGCCAGGACCGCCTTGCCCGAGCCAGGCATGATCTGCAGCGTCGAGAGCGTGGTCGTCTCTCCGGGCCTGACGACGACATCCTCCAGGCGGATCGGGAAGGACGAGACGGGAGCGGACACAATGATGGTATAGGTCCCCGCTGCGACGGGCAATCGGAACTTCCCTCCCTGCCCTCCGGCGGTGACGGTCGCGACGGTAGCGCCGTCACGGACCGCTGCTACCTGAGCTGACGCGTCCGAGGGCTCGAGTGTTCCTTCGACAGCACCATCCTGGGCCGCGCCCAGGGCAAGCGACGAAAGAACGAGAAGAACGATAGATATTCTGATGAGCATTCCCATGGTTGTCTCCTTTGTCTGCCTAAAGTATAGCATAGGTAACTCAGGAAAATACCGCATGAGCAGAGGCGGGGAAGATCTATCGGCCAAGGGATCTTGCTTTGCGCTGGTCCTCCAGCGCCTTTTCGACCTGGCCGTTCCTGTAATAGGCGTTCGCCCGGTTCGCGTAAGCGGCCTGCGAGTTCGGTTCGAGCTCGATGACCTTCGAAAAGTCTTCGATGGCCGAAGGGTATCTGTTGTTGCGGTAAAGAAGTTTGCCCCGGTTCAAGTAAGCCGCCCGGAACGCCGGTTCGATCGAAATTGCGCGGTCAAGATCTGACAGCGCCAGTGCGTCCTTGCCGAGGCCGGCATAAGAAGTTCCGCGGTTCAGAAAAGCTGCGGCATTGTCCGGTGCAAGGGCAATGACGCGGGATAGATCCTCAACGGCAAGTTCATACCGGCCGGTCTCGCCGTAGGCCAAACCGCGCTGCCGAAATGCCTTCACATAGGCCGGGTCCGCGGCGATCGCCCGGGCGTAGTCATCGATCGCCTCAGGGAGGAGGCCCTTCGCCTGATAGGCAAAGCCCCGGTTGAACCAGCCTTTTGCCAGCGACGGCGCCTGCGCAACGATCTTTGAAAGGTCTGCGATGGCGAGGTCGTACCGTTTTGTTTCAATGTACGCCAGCCCTCGGTTCAGCAGGGCGGCAATGTTGTCCCCGTCGATCTCCAGGGACCGTCCGAACGCTTCGATGGCGCGATCATACTGTCCCTGGGTGTTGTAGGCAAACCCGAGATTGTTGAGCGCCCGCGGTTTGTTCGGGATCTTGTGAACGGCGTCCTGCCAGAGGCCGAGGTCGTCCATCCAGACAGCGTTCCGCAAAAATGATGAAAAGGCAAGGATGAGCACCAGCGCGAAGAGAATCGCCGCTGCCGGCGAATTTCGCCGGAGAGATGTTGTTCCTGAAGCGGCTCTTTTGGTGCGCTTGTTGCTCATAGGATCGTCAACCTGAAGAGGATCGAGGCTGTTATATAAGGCGAGTTGATGGGGGATGGAATAAAACATGCGCGGAGCAGGCAGTGCGTGCCCGCTCCGCGCCGGTCAACAGAACAATTAAACGAATTTCACCGCCTTTACCGCCTTCAGCCCCACGCTGCCGCGGGTCATGACGCTGTAGTGCTTCAGGTCGATGACCTTCTCCTTGCCTTTTTCATCGATGACCTTGACCTGTTCGCCTTTACGCACTGCGCGGAAAAGCGTGATCTCGCCCTTTTTCACGTTCACGAGCTTCACACCTTTGCCCGCGCCGGTGAGCAGCGGAATGTCCTTTCCCGCGACCACCACGGCCTTGCCCTCGTTCGTCAGGAACATGACCAGTGGCAGCTCGAGGATGGCAACGCCCATGATGCTGTCGCCCGTCTTCACGCCCGCGAACTTCTTGCCTGCCCGCGTCGTAACGCTGTTGAACTGCGACAGGTCGAACTTGAAGCCGACCCCCTTTGCCGAGACGCTCAGCGCGAGGACAGTGCCGCCGGCTAACGCCAGCGCGGGTTGTTTCCCGCCCGCCGGGTCGATCTCTTCGGGGGCGGCAAGGACCGTGGTCAGGTTCATGGCCATGATGGGCCGCTCGCCGTCTCCGAACTTGAAGAGGTGCTGGACCGGTTCGCCGAAGCCGGAGCTTGACGGCAGGTCGAAGGCCTTGATCACATAGGCTTTGCCGGCTGACGAGAAGATGGCGATGTTGTCGCGCGTATTGGCCGGGATGAGGGAGAGCAGGTCGTCGCCCTCCTTGAACCGGAGGTTCTCGCCAACGGTCTTGACGCGGCGCACCCAGCCCATCTTCGTCAGGATCATGGTGATGTCCTCGTGAACGACAAAATCGTCCTGAGAGAACTCCACGTCCTCGGCGGCCTTCATCACCGACTTTCGCTTGTCGCCGTATTTCGCCTTGATGTCAAGCAGTTCGGTCTTGATGAGGCCCCAGATCTTCTTCTGGCTTCCCAGGATGGCCTCGATGTCCTTTCTGAGCTTTGTCTTTTCGGCCTTCTCCTTCAGGATCCGCTCGATCTCGAGGCCCGCGAGCTTATAGAGCTGCATTTCCAGGATGGCCCGGGTCTGGTCGTCGTCGAACTTGAAATGCTTCTTGATCTTGACCGCCGCTTCCTCGCGGGACTTGGATTTTCGGATGAGCTTGATGGCCGTGTCGAGGTCGTCGTAGAGCATCTCGAAGGCCTTCAGGATATGGAGGCGCGCCTTCAGCAGCCTGAGGTCGAAGTTCAGCCGCTTCGTGGTGATCTCGAGGCGGAAGTCGAGGAAATACCGCATGATCTCCTTGAGCGACAGCCGCTCGGGCTCCATGTTCGGCTTGAGCGCCGTGAAGTTCACGGCGAAGCTGTTTTCCAGGTCCGTGTGCTTGAACAGGTAAGCGGTGACGAGCTCGGGATTTGTCTCGGCCTTGAGCTCCAGCACGAGGCGGATCACGTCGGTCGACTCGTCGCGGACCGTCGTGACCTGGGGGAGCTTTTTCTCGTCCATCAGGCCGATGATCCGCTCGAGCACCTTCGCTTTGTTCACCTGGTAGGGTATGGAGGTGAACACGATGGCCTGTTTGCCCCGCGGCATGTCCTCGACGCTGTATTCGCCGCGGACGCGGATCGCGCCGCTCCCGGCCTGGTAGATATCCTTCAGCTCTTTCTTGGAGTTCAAGATCTGGCCGCTCGTGGGGAAGTCCGGCCCCTTGATGAACTTCAGGATGTCCTTGAGGTCGATGCTCGAATTGTCGATCATGGCAGCGAGGCCGTCGATGACCTCGCCGATATTGTGAGGCGGGAAGGAGCAGCTCATGCCCACGGCGATGCCCGACGTGCCGTTCACGAGGAGCTGGGGGAAACGGGCCGGCAGCACCACCGGCTCCTTGAGCGAGTTGTCGTAGTTCGGCCGGAAGCCCACGGTCTCCTTTTCGATCTCCACCAGGAGCTCCTCGGCGAGCTGGGAAAGCCGCGCTTCGGTATACCGCATGGCCGCGGCCGGATCGCCGTCAAGGCTGCCGAAGTTGCCGGAGCCATCCACCAGCGGATAACGGAGCGAGAAGTCCTGGGCCATACGGACCATCGCGTCATAGGCCGCCTGGTCGCCGTGGGGATGGAACTTGCCGAGCACTTCGCCGACCACGGCAGCGCTCTTCCGGAACCTCGACGTGGGGCCGAGGCCCATCTCCCACATGGCAAAGAGGATGCGGCGGTGGACCGGCTTCAGGCCGTCGCGTACATCGGGGAGCGAACGCGACACGATGGTCGAAAGCGCGTAAGTGAGGAAGCGGTTTTCCACCTCCGAGTGGAGCGCTGTGGTCAGGATCGAATCTTCTTTCGTGGACATGCGTTACCTCGTGATCGGGGAATAACGTCTCTTGCAAAAAGATGCGGAATACTTCACCTTATGGCGCGGCATTCTACCACAAACAGACTGCATTTTTCAAAGTGAGTTTTTTAGAATCTGGTGTATAATGGAATCATGCTAAAGATCAATCTCAACCAAGCTGAGGCATACAGCCAGGAAACATTTCATTGCGGAAGCTGCGACAAGGACTTCCAGGCGAAGGTCATCACCTGGGTCGACGTTTCGCGGACCCCGCAGGCGAAACAGCTCCTGCTTCGCTGGGAGTTCAACATCATCCAGTGCACGCATTGCGGATGCAGGAACTTCGCCGAAACGCCGTTCTTCTATGAGGATTTTCAGGAAGGATTGCTGGTCGCCGTATTTCCCCGGATCCCGGAGTCCCGCGGCGTGGTGGAGGCGTCGATCAGGGAAAAATACGGATACTACCCCGTTCTCGAATATTTTTATGACCTGGCGCAGTTATGGACGCTCTTGTATCTGCAGGAACACTACAGGACCAATAAGAACCTCCTCATGCTGTCGAGGCTCGGCAAGGGAGAAGCGCGCACCCGGAAGTTCATGAAGTTCCTGAAGGAAGATCCTATGATGATCGACATCCGGGAAAAGCTGACGGAATCGTTCTTCGGCAGCGCGAACGAGGACGATCTGATGGACCTTCTCTCCCGGTCGATCTACATCCTCGAAGAGATGCTTCCCTGGCCCATGGACCGGCGCTGCGTCTGCGGCGGGGACCTCACCAAGGAGTTCAAGTGCTGCGGCAAGAGCGTTGTGCTCGATGATCACGACAAACTGCTTTCGCGGCACTACGTCATCTATTGCCCTGCATGCAGCGAATCGCTTGCCGGCGCTTCCTGCGAGAGCTGCGGAAGGGTATATACATGGAAGCTTGGCACGGTCGCCTCTCATCGACAGGAGAAGCGATCGGGAAGGAAACGGCCGGCGCTGCGGCCGGAGGAACGGCCAGAGACGGCTTGAGACGAAGATCGATCTAGCGTGAAGTGAACGCGGCAAAAGTAAATAAAAAAGGCGGCGGGGATGTTTCCCTCCGCCTTTGCTGTTAGGCCTTTAGAGAATGTGGAGGTGAAACGCGCGTTTTAGCGAACCACTCGATGGCGTTGTTGGAATAATGATAACGTGTTTAGCTTTTACCCCACTGGCTACTGATCACTTTTTGAGGTGCTTCATCGCAGTCTTGATGAACTTTCCGAATTTTCTGTCCTTTCTGCGCTTCTCAACGTAGGACAGCTCATTGTATTCAGATTCTTTCGTCAGCTTCAAATAGTTCTGGTATCTATTCTCATGCAATGTGCCCTGTTCAATTGCGGCCAAGAGCGCGCAGCCGACTTCCTGAGTATGGGTGCAATTCGCAAACCGGCAGGTTTTTGAAAGGTCCCCAATATCAGAAAAGCTTTCCGCAAGGCCTGAGGTGACACCGATATTGCCCAATTCCCTCATTCCCGGGGTGTCGATCACCATCGCCCCCTGCTCAAGAACAATCAGCTGGCGTTGCGCCGTCGTGTGTTTGCCCTTTCCGTCGCTCGCACGGACGGTATTCGTCTCAAAGAGATCACGGCCTAGGATATGGTTCAAGAGCGTTGTTTTGCCTACTCCCGAAGACCCGACGAGACAATACGTTTTACCCGGCTCAAGTAATTGGCGAACTTGATCCACTCCGAAGCCGGTCACGTTGCTGAGCGGAAGGACCTTGCATGTTATGCTGGCCTGGCGTACCTCCGATATCCTTTGCTCCACCATCTCGGGGCTGACCAGGTCGCTTTTTGTCAGGAGGAGTATCGGCTCGATGTGCCCTTCGTTTACCATCACGAGATAGCGCTCCAGCCTGCGGAGATTGAAATCGAGATCGCAGGCTTGCACGATCAAGGCGGCATCTATGTTGACCGCGATCATCTGGTAGTCGATCTTTTTTCCGGGAGTTTTGCGACGCAAGAATGATCTGCGCGGAAGCAGGCCGTGAATGATGGCGAACGTATCAGCGTTGTGGTACTGGACAAGCACCCAGTCGCCTACCGAAGGAAGGTCCACGCTTGACTCAGCGGAGTAAATGAAACTGCCTGCCAGTTCAGCAGGCGCCTCGCTGTTTTCATTTCTTACGAGGTAGCTGTCCCGGTGGACCGCGGTCACGCGAGCCACGGTACAGTCGGGTCTCCCCGCCCCCGTTCTTTTGTCTTCAAACCACTGGTCAAATCCGAGAGTTCTCAGCTCCATATTGTATTATGCGAGCATATCCGACCGGCTGTTCGTTGGCACAAAATTGTATTTCTGCCGGTGCCAATGCGTGGATGACGCGCCCGCCTTTGGCGCGTCGCCGCCGATCCGCTTGCCATTCCTTTACGTTTTGCCCTGCCGAGTGACGATCATATCGAACAGCTTTTCAAAAGCGTCGAACCACTTGTCCTGCGAGATCGTGTGGATGGAGGCGCCGGTGATGAATGTACCATTGTTCTCGTAGCAATATCTTACATCGATCTCGAATGTGATCTCCCGGGGAGTGGGCGCGTTGACCCTCAGGGAGCATTCGGTGCGGTCGCCCGCAGCAAACATCCGGGAGCATTCGAACAGGATGCCGTTCCGGCTGAAATTGCCGATGACCGCTGTTACCCGTTCCTGTTCCTGCGACACCGTGAATGTGAGGTACTTCCTGCACGGATCTGGAATTTCATGGCGCTGTTCTTTCCGATTGTCGATATTCATGAGGCCGCCGCATCGGGGAACGCCGATGTGCTGATGCATCCTTTCTTCTCAATGAGCGCTTTTGTGCGAAAAGAAGCGTGAGAATAGTTTGGGACGATCTCATGCTCTACCCATATATTATATAACGTTGCTTCTATCTGTGCTGTTAATCATCTGTTATTGTTTGAAAAAACACATGAAAAACAACGTTTTCTTTGCGTATCCCCCATTTTAACATCTTCCTCGAAAACGTGCAGGGGCACGCGCAGGGAAGCGGTCGGCGGGGAACGACATATTAAGATATCTTCAAGGTTAAATGTTATGAATGGTGAGCCGTTGCTTCGGTTACCTGCCATACTTGATCCAACCTGTTTGATATTTCCGTGCGCCGCTAACATCGGTGAATACCTGTAAATTGATCTCCTGGAAGCCCTCGGCGATCATTTTCACTCTATGTTCCTCGTAAGCCCCCGGAAGCTGGTCGAACCACCAGTAAAACCACCAGACTTTTTTCGGGAAGGGCTGCAGTTGAGCGCGAAATTGATTTCGGCCCTCATGGTTGCGGCCCTCGACAACGGCGGGATAGAAACCATCCTTCCAGCGTATGTCCATTTCCTTGCCGAACGCGTCGGCTTCCCTCCATGAGGTGAATGCCTTTTCTGCCTGTGGCAGTGCTGTGACTCGCGTCAGCGTAACCTCCGTTCCGACTGAACCGTCATGAATTCCGACAAAGAAACCCGACAACATATTACCGTCATCGCTGAGGGTAAGCTTGTAATCCTGCTCGCCTTCATTTCTGGAGAAAATGACGTTTTTCCCTTTAACGGTTCCATCGATCGTCCCACCCGATTTATTAGCCATGTCATAAAACCGACCTTTGATCACATTATTTTCATCGACGGTCAGATCTACTTCGCCCCAGTATTTGCCGCTGCAGCAGACAAATTTCCATGTGCCGCTGACATCGTGCATCCGGGAACGGATAGCCGCTTCAATATTGATACCGAGCGCATCTGGTGATGTATCGTTATGTCGTTGAAGATCAGCATCGGTAAATTTCGGGACCTCTTCGCCGGAATAAGATTGAGTTGCGAATGCAAATGATATGAGCGTTAGGAGAAGAAAGGATATTGATCTCATCGGATTGCCCTCTTAACAAGTGATTGAACAGTTTTCGAAATCATATAAAAGACCGCATATAATTATCAGGCTTAAATATTGAGATTCGTTTCATCGTCCCGCAAGCTCCGAGCGATGGTGTGTTGTTGGTTCGCAATCTGCTCTTGCTGGGCTCTTGATATGGATTGAGAATATTACAAAGTATACTGAATTGCAAGAGGCAGGTAAAGCGGACACGGTACTAATTAAAGAAAATAAAAAAAGCGGTGAGGGTTGATCCCCACCGCCTTCGGTCTGTTGTCTAGTTGTCTGTCGTTAGATCTTCGCTGCAGCCACTGCCGCCTTCTTCTCCTGCATGATCTTGGGGGTTGATACCACGAATCCCAGGACCGTTCCAAGCAGGCCGCCCGTAACGATGCTCACCGTTGCCGAGGCCGCGATGCCGACGCCGATGCCGACCACGATGGCCGCTCTGACGAAGAGGGTCGGTTCAACCGTCCCGCCCATCAGCTTCTGGAGGATGAACAAGGTGCCGTAGCTGCCGAAGTAGAAGCCCGCCATCACCCCGAATGCCAGGAACATAATGCCGCCCACCACCGCTCCGATCTTCATGCCCGTTTTTACTGTTTCGTTCTTCATTGTCGTATCTCCTTTTTAAAGTTTTATAGTATCGTTCTAGCTTCTAATTCGCTGTTGTCTGTCTTCTTAAACTTACTTATGGGCTGCCGCTTCTTTCCCTTCATGGGCCGCTGAACCTTCGAGCATCCTGCCAGCCAGCCAGCCCACCGTGGTGGTGGCCGTTACGATCACGATCCCGGCGACCAGGACACCTACCAGCATCGATACCAGCACGATGCCCCGGGAGATGAGACCCGGCTCAAGGGGAAGGCCGAAGAGCATGCCTGCGAGATTGATTCCCATGGCGCCGCCGATAAGGCTGCCCGGAAGAAGTCCGAAGATGGCGAAAAGCACCAATCCTGCTCCTGCTCCGATGTATGCACCCTTTTTTGATATTGTGGTCTTCATGTTCGTTGCCTCCTTAGTTTCGTTCGCTTCTGCCTTATACATTGCATCCCCCATGCCAAAGTGTAAGACATTGATTTTTAATGGAACGCCTGCTCAAAACGCTTTGCAGGCCTGCAAATCCTCTCCGATTATATGCTGAAATGCAAACGCTTATCCCTTTCCTGCAAGGTAGTTCACAGGGAGGGTTAGCATGGCGCATTGCACAGACACAATTGACAATCATAATTTTATATGTATACTCATAAGTGTCCCAAGGTTGACCTGAGAGCAGTGCTTAACATATAGAAAAACAAGGGTGTTTCTTTCAAAATGCAACTTATCGATTTGAAATATTTTCTGCCAATAGGCCATAATTCCGCTACCCAGCGGAAGGAGATGGCTTATCATGAACATCGGCAGAACCGTTTTTTCTCAAATTATGGATTTCATTCCCTTGTTCCAGTTTCGCCAGTGCGTAGCTCGTTACAACGGAAACTACAAGGTGATAACGTTTACCTGTCTGGATCAGTTTCTCTGCATGGCCTTCGCTCAACTCACGTATCGAGAAAGCCTCAGGGACATCGAAGCATGTCTACGCGTGGCGAAGCCGAAACTGTATCATATGGGAATCAGGAGCAACGTCTCACGAAACACTCTGGCCCATGCCAACGAAAACCGCGATTGGAGAATCTACGCCGATTTTGCACAAGTGCTAGTGAACCGCTCCCCGGCCTGAAGGCCGGGGCTTCAGGCATCTTGGCATGATCTGCCATGGCCTGCTATTTCTGTGTCTTTATATATTTCCGGATGACTTCCTCATCCACCTTGCCGACCGACTCGGCAAAATAGCCATCCGCCCAGAAGCTGTCGCCCCACAGGAACTCTTCCAGCTCTGGGAACTCTTTTCGAATCACGCGGCTTGTGCCGCCCTTCAGTATCTGTACAACCTCGGCCACGCTTTCGCTTGGCTTGATCTGTATGAGAATATGCACATGATCGGTCTGAACATTGATCTCGCTTATCCACCATTGGTTCAGCCTACAGGCCTCATATAGCAGCTTCTTGAGGCGGATGACTATTTTGCCGCGAAGTACCCGCTTCCGATATTTTGGGATCCACACGAGATGGACTTGCAAACGATGCCTTGTATGACTCCCCGTCCAGTATCTGGCCATGACAAGATCATGCCAGAATTGCCTCCGCTACGCCAGATGAAACTCTGGCTTCGCTCCGGGCTGCCATTCATCCCCAGCCTTAAAAGGCGTGGGGTTTTCTGGCAGTTTTGATAAAAATCGCCAGGGAGTTGTATGCGAACGAAGGCTTTGGCTTGGAGCTAAAGAATGCCGTCTACGCCTTCGATTCAACGACTATCGATCTCTGCCTTTCGGTATTTCCCTGGGCCAAGTTCCGCAAAACCAAAGCTGCGGTGAAACTTCATACGCTGTTGGATCTCCGGGGCAACATCCCCGTTGTGATCAGCATTACCAATGGCAAAACTCACGATGTCAACGCGCTCGACGATCTTGTCTTCGAGCCTGGAGCCATCTATATCTTCGACAAGGCATATGTCGATTTCGCCCGCCTTCTCCGGATTCATCAATCGCTCGCATTCTTCGTGACGCGGGCAAAGAGCAACTTTGCTTTCAAACGCCTCTACTCGCAGCCAGTGGACAAGTCGACCGGGGTACGGGCAGATCAGATTATCATGGTCACCGGTTTCTACACGCTGATGGACTATTCCGACAAACTCAGAAGAATCCGTTACTACGATGTAGAAACAAAGAAGCGCTTCATTTTTCTGACGAACAACTTCACGCTGCCAGCGATCGTAATCGCAAAACTTTACAAATGTCGCTGGCAGGTAGAACTGTTCTTCAAATGGATCAAACAGCACCTACGGATCAAAGCGTTTTATGGCACCAGCGAGAACGCGTTGAAGACCCAAATATGGATAGCCATTTCCGTATACGTTCTTGTGGCCATTGTCAAGAAACGATTGAAGCTAGATCGGAGCCTCTACGCAATTCTACAAGTCTTGAGTGTGACCACATTCGAGAAAACGCCCATTTTGCAGGTGCTTTCTGCACAGAATTACGAAACCGATACCATTGATGGAGATAACCAATTGAATCTACTGCTGTAACCTTGGGACACGTGTGTGCAGAGATCATTATTCATTCAAATCCAAAGGGTCGAGTTCTTGATCGGCATTTTTCAAAGTCGCATGAATATGTGATTGCTTACGCAAAAGACATTCTTCAGACAGATTTATCAATCGAGAAAACAGAGGAAGATATTGGCGAACAATATTCTGAAAAGGATGATCGTGGAGAATTCCGCTTTCTTGAATTGAGAAATACACACCGCGAATTTGGCAAGCACAATAGGCCGAACTTGTATTATCCCTTTTACGTTCATCCCGACAAGTTAACTGTTTCATTAGATCCTTCTGCGAAGTCCGTCAAGGTACTTCCTGATTGGGATGATGGATTTAAAGGTTGCTGGTCATGGGGCGATCCAAAGGCTAGGCAGGACAGCTCCCTCATTTGCGCTAGAAGAGTAGGTGACAAGATAAAAATTTACAGGAAAGCTTATGCGCGTGATGAAAGTGGTGTCGTTGCTAGAAAAAAGCTAAAAACCATATGGTACGAAAATATCTTTAATACGGAAAAGGGTCAGCAAGAAGTAGATGAACTTTTGGGTAGACGGGCATTCCCATCACCAAAGCCGCTTGCGCTTGTTAAAAACTGTATTGCCGTGGCTACTAATAGCGATTCGATCATACTGGATTCATTCGCTGGTTCAGGCACTTCATTGCACGCTGCTATGGAGCTGAACAAGGAAGATGGTGGCAATCGGCAATGCATCATGGTGCAAATGACGGAGGCGACCGAGAAGGAACCGAAGAAGAATATATGCAAGGATATTACTCGTGAACGTGTAAAACAGGCTATTGATAAGTACGACTACAAAAGCGGGTTTAAATATCTGCGCGTGGGCGAGCCCATTGACGCGGAAACCATGCTTTCTGGTACACTTCCCACTTACAAACAATTCGCAAAGTATGCCTATTATCTCTGTACAGGTGAGTATCTACAGGATGAAAGTAGCATCGACGAAATATGTTTTTTCGTCGCGATACACAAAAACCAGGCTATTTATTTGATCTACAAGAAAGACTACGATACGCTTACCCGACTTGCATTGAATTTGCCCGTTGCGGAGGCGATTCTCAAAGCACATAAGAACAAGAAGGCCATTGTCTATGCTCCAGCATGTTTCCTCGACGAGGAATATCTTAAAGCAAATAACATCGAGTTTGTCGGCATTCCGTACAATTTGTTCAGAAGGAATGGTCAGTAGGGTATGTTCTTAAAGAACTATCAAATAAAGGTTGTGAGCGCCCTTAAGCAGTTTTTTCAAGCTGCGCGGGAAACGAAGAGCGGCTTTGCCGCTGCGCGGCTTGCGTTGCCTGAAGATATCCGGCATACCCTAAATTGGGTTGAACCTGTATTTGCAAAGATCCAAAAAGAGTATAAGGACAAGTGTTCGAGCGGTCTCAAGGAATGGTATCCTCGGATAGTGTTGAAGGTGCCTACCGGTGGCGGGAAGACGCTGCTGGCAGTGGAAACTATTCGAGAGTATCAGAATCTTTTCGCGCAGAAGCGCACCGGTTTGGTTGTCTGGATCGTGCCTACCGAAACGATTTACACGCAAACTGTCCGGAAGCTGCGGGACAAAAGCAACTATCTTCGCCAACTTCTCGACCAGTGCAGCGCAAATAAGACGCTGATCCTCGAAAAAGGACAGCGGCTTACTGCACAGGACATCGAGGAAAACCTTGTGGTCCTCTTTATTATGATCCAATCCATCAGCCGCGTTAATGGCAAGGAGGCACTTAAAGTATTCCAGGACTCCGGCGGATATGATAGTTTTTTCCCAGCTGATAATCGCAATGACTTGCATGCGGAGTTGCTTCGCCAATGTCCCAATCTCGATCATATTTCGCCTGTCGAATCCGCATTACCTCTCATTAAAACTAGCCTCGGCAATGCCATACGGGTAGCTCGCCCCTTTATCATCATCGATGAAATTCACAAGGTGTTCTCCGACACGGCGCGCAATACTATTGATAATCTAAATCCCGAATGTGTTCTCGGCCTATCCGCTACGCCGAAAACAGAGATGAACGTACTCGTCTCCATCACTGGTCTAGAACTCAAGGACGAAGAGATGGTGAAGCTTGACCTGCATATTCTCCCCCCGGTCGGGCGCAAGGAAAATGACTGGAAAACGATGTTGAAGGAGCTCAAGAGCCATCGTGAAGACCTCGAAAAGAAGGCAAAGACATTCCAGCGAAGCGGCGGAATTTATATCAGGCCGATTGCACTTATCCAGGTCGAGGCAACGGGCAAGGATCAGCGCGGAAAAGGACGTGTACACAGTCACGACGTAAAAGACTATCTCACGGATCTCGAAGTGAATCCTGATGAGATCGCAATAAAGACCAGTAGTCAAAACGATATCGAGGACGTGAACCTGTTCTCTTCTGACTGCCCGGTTCGCTATATCATAACGAAAGAAGCCTTGCGCGAAGGTTGGGACTGCTCATTTGCGTATGTCCTCGGTATCGTGCCGAATGTCAACTCCGATACAGGCATTACCCAGTTAATTGGACGAATATTGCGTCAGCCGAACGCAAAAAAGACCGGCGTAAAAGAGCTTGATGAAAGCTATGTTTACTACGCCAAAGGCGATACACGCCAGATGATCGAGCGTGTTGATGCTGGTTTCAGAAACGAAGGACTCGAAGACCTGATGAGCAGGGTCAAGATCAAAGACCGGGGCGCGGATGGCCAGACTAAGACTGTAAAAATCAGGAAACAATTCAAAAAACATGCTGGCGGATTCTATCTTCCCGTGTGGCTCGTGACCGGCAACGGTAAATCCAAGCGTAGATTTTCCTATGACATGGACATTAAGGCGGAACTTGATTTCACCAGCTTTGTCCCAAGCAAGGAACAGATTGGAAAGATCGTCGCTTCGTTGAGCAATGAAACGCGAGAAAGAAAAGGCATCGTTATTACCATCGATAAGTCCGGGCATACGGCAGCGAGCGTGGAGTCAGCCGGCACGAACAAGGAAGAGCAGGTCAGCACTGATTATCTGACCCGGCGATACTCGGAAGTGATAGAGAACCCATTTTTTGCGCGTAAGACTGCTACCCGTCACCTGGACAGTGTTCAAGCAGAAATCGGGGATGAAAAGCTGCGGGAACATTTTAGCTATATCGCTTCGATGCTTCACGGCTTCCTACGGGATGAGAAGTTGAGGCAGGAGGAAGAAATATTCCTTCGATCGCTGAATGATAAAAAAATCGTTCTGGCCGTTTCAGATGATAAAGAGATTGGTTATCAGATTCCACAGACAGACACGATAACCATTGACCGCATGCCAAATATATTCAAATATTATCTGTTCGATGATGTTGAACTTTCGACGATGAACAGTCTTGAGCGCAATGTCGGCCAGTTGCTCGATAAACAGGAACAAATCCTTTGGTGGTTCAGAAACAAGGCTACTAAAGGGTGGTACGCTATCCAGGGCTGGCAGGAGTATAAAATCCGTCCGGATTTCATAGCGGCAAAGAAGACGGACGACGGCAAGCTCGAACTTGTGTATGTGATAGAAAGCAAAGGAGAGCATCTTCTAGGGAATGCGGACTCCGAGTACAAGAAAGCCGTGCTTGACTTTATGACGGATCAGCACAAGAAGAATAAAATAGAACGCCACCAGAGTAAACAATTGAACCTATTTCAAGTTAATGAGCACGTTGAGTGCTATTTCGTTGAAGAGAAGAAGGAAGACGACTTGCGGAAGTTGTTCAAGTGAGCTTGAAATATTGCTCGCTTATAAGGGAGTTATTGAACCATTTTTCTAACGTCAAATCGTAATTGCAAGTGTAAACTTATGGATATGAACTGGTTTTCTAAGTTATTCAAGAAAATAAACCTTAATGCCATCAAGCATCCTGTCACTCTGATAGCGTTGGGATTTTTATTTTTTACAGCGATGTCCTTA
>Ga0334722_10002866_pt1 | contig 18985 bp, 16 predicted proteins | sample C3_bottom_MG_FD_207210 | JGI IMG/M metagenome (GOLD analysis project Ga0334722, IMG submission 207210) | Sediment microbial communities from Yellowstone Lake, YNP, Wyoming, USA - C3_bottom | ecosystem: Environmental > Aquatic > Freshwater > Lake > Sediment | place: USA: Wyoming | collected...
GAGCAGGGACAGGACTTTTAGACCCTTTTCTTGCAGATCCTAACTTGGAAGATATATCAATTATTGGAGCAGGAAACGTTTACGTAATTCACAAGTCTTTTGGTGCTCTAAAATCTCCGTTGTTTCTCGGTCAAGAAGAAATTGATGAACTAATGATCAGCATGTCTGAGCAATTTGGAAAAACAATATCTCATGCTAAACCTGTAATTGATGCTAGTCTTCCTGATGGTTCCAGAATTAACATAGTATATGGCAAAGACATTAGCAGAAAGGGAACAAACACTACTATCAGAAAATTTGCAAGTACTCCTCTTTCAATCACTCAGGTATTAACTTCAAAGGCCTTTGACTATAATGAAGCTGCTTACATGTGGATGTTGTTTAATGAAGGAATGAGTTGTTTTATCTGTGGAGAAACAGCATCAGGTAAAACTACTACTGCAATGGCACTTACTGCGTTTATTCCATCTAACTGGAAGATTGTTTCAATAGAAGATACACCAGAACTTACTTTGCCACATGCAAACTGGATTACAGAAGTAACAAGGTATACTGGAAACGATTGGTCGAGTGTAACAATGTTTGATCTATTAAAAGCAGCCTTGAGACAGCGACCAAACTACATCATAGTCGGTGAGATTAGAGGTGCTGAAGGTAACATTGCATTTCAAGCAATGCAGACAGGTCACCCAGTAATTAGTACATTCCACGCTGCAAACATGACCTCACTTGTTCAAAGGCTCACAAACGATCCGATAAACGTTCCAAAAACCCACATGGATAACCTGAACATTGCTTTATTCCAAAGTGCAGTACAAGGACCAGGAGGAAAAAGAGTAAGAAGGGTTCTTTCAATTAATGAAATTCTCGGATACAATCCGGATGGTGGCAACATCATGTTCATACCTGTGTTTAATTGGGATCCTGGTACTGATACCACTAAATTCAGAGGAAAGGGAAGTAGTGCACTATTTGCTTCTAAGCTTTTACAATTGCGAGGTATGAGTAAAAGAGATGAGGCTATTCTATATGAGGAATTAGCATTAAGAGCAAAAATTCTTGAAAAGATGGTAGAAAAGAAGATCTTTAACTTTTATGATGTATTTGACTCTATTTCCCACTGCAGAGAGATTGGATTAGAAGCATTTTTGAAGGAGCTAGATTCGCTGTAATGCAATTATCTCTTCTAAAGTCACTTTCATTATCTGATCTTAAAAAAAGTGATGAAAAATTAGTTTATTTTATTGCATATCTCTATGCCATTTCTACAGGTGAAGTAGAGGCAACAGACCTAGTCAAAACTGCATCAAAAAGTGATTATGGTAATTATTCAAGAGCATTCAGAGATGGTTATCGTTTGGGTGTAGGTTGGACATTTGGTATGGCAAAGTCACTTGAAATGGTTGCTATGAAGGTATCATCTGAACTAGGCAATCCACTAAAACAGCTCTTAGTTAAATTTGCTCAAGTAATAAGACTAGGTGACAAGCTTAGTACATTTTTCAGAGCTGAGTTAACATCTTCACTACTAACCTATGCTATAGAATATGAAAGAAAGCTAGAAATGCAAAAACTTTTTCTTGAAATGTTTTACACCCTAATGTCTACTGCAGCCTTTATGATTGCTGCAAACTCTATTATGACAATGTTAACTGGAGCCAATTCATCAGAACTAATCTTAGTTTATTCTCTAATTGGAGTTGGAGGCTCCATGAGCATGTTTGTTTTTATCATGTACATATTATTCCCTAGAGATAAGCTTGCATTTAGTAGAGAAGACGTAGATCTGAAATTTAGGATTAAAGTTTATGTCTCAATAGGAGCTGGGGCAGGTATAGGGATAGCGCTTTTAATCTCCCAAGCTTTGCCATTAAGCTTAGTTGTAGGCATTTCATTGGCACCACTTTTTTATCCAGGATTATTGGCAAGAAAAATGGAACAAAGAATTAAGAAAATCAATCAGTGGTATCCTGAATTTATCAGACACTTTGGAGAAATTTTAGCAACAGTTGGTTCAATGGGACAAGCTTTAGATGCAGTACTAAGGAGTGATTTTGGACCAATTCAAAAATATGTAATCTCATTAAAAAATAGAATTAAAAACAAAGTTGACCAGCAACTTGGCTTTGAATTATTTTCAAGAGATTGTGGTAGTGAACTAATATCTAACGGTAATCAGGTAATTTCAACCTCACTAGACAAAGGTGGAGATATGAATGAAACTGGAAACAGAGTTGCTGATATTACAATTAAAATCAACGAATTACGTGCAAAAAGAGATCAGACCTCTAAAACATTTGAATCAATCATAATCGTATTACATGTTTTGACTTTAGGAGTTTTTGGATTGATGAATAAACTTACATCAATATTTTTTCAATTAATTAAAACTGTTGATATCTCAAATAATGCTTTTCCATTATCCCCAATTGATCCAGCCTTTATGAATATGATGTTACCAATAATGATTCTTATGACATCTGTGATTAGTTCTGTTGCCCTAAAGGTCGCACAGGGAGGATTGTATAAAACAGTCTTTTATCACATTGCTTTACTTGGAGTGCTTGGTTCTGTTACAACATTTGCAATGAACGTCTTAATGTCTGATTACCTAGAATCTTCCATCTTGAACTTTGGGGACGTTGGAGTTTAAGAACATACTAATTTTTTAAGAGATCAAATTTTCTTAGTTACTTCTAAAATTTCAAGATATAACTCTATCTTCATATAATGTAATGAAAAAAATGTTTGTTCACATCATACACATGTAGGGTTATTGGCATCAAACCAAGATTATGCATGTGAACGATAGAGTAACATCTTCAGTGAAACTAAGTTTAAAAAATAAATTAATGGTATTACACGTAGTCTTACTAATTTCTATTTTAGCAAATAGTGTGTATGCCATTTTTGAAATATCTGATATAAAAGAGGAAAATATTGGTATTTTGAATACTATTCTAGTATTAATTATTGGGGTTTCAATTGGAATTTTTGTACTAAATACAATTTTTGGAAAAATGATATTTAATCCAATTAAAAACGCAGCAAATATTGCAAAAAAAATCAGTGAAGGAAATTTAGATGTTCACGTTGAAAAATCAAATTCATCTGAAGAGGTAAACGATCTTACAAATTCTTTAGATAATATGATTACTAGTCTTCGACAGCTTGTAATGGATGTAAAACAAACTGCAAATAAGATTGCTAGAGACGCACGTGATTCTGCTGCAGCAGCAGAGGAACTAAATTCTAGTGTAGAAGAAGTTTCTACAACAGTTCAGCAAATAGCTACTGGTTCTCAATCACAAGCATCTGAGCTTGCTGAAGCTAAAACAATTGTAGATAGTGTAATGGTTACAAATTCCAAAGAGGGTTCAAGTGCAACAGACAGAATGTCGAGAATAATTGAGCTCACTAACGAATCATCGATTAAAGTAAAAAAGTTGGCAGAGAAGAGTAAAAAAATTACATCGGTTGTAGAAGTAATTAGAGAAATTGCAGAAAAAACTAATCTGCTTGCATTAAATGCAGCAATTGAAGCAGCACGAGCAGGAGAATCAGGTAGAGGTTTTGCAGTAGTTGCTGATGAAGTTAGAAGACTTGCTGAAGGTTCTGCCAAATCATTAGAAGAAATTGATACACTGATAGGTGAAATACAAGAAGATATTCACAGTACGGTAGATAGCATTAATGGTAGTGCATCAGAAATTGAAGAAGGACGTAAAGTTGTAGATTCTTCACTTAACGCACTATCTAAAATTAGTTATAAAGTTCAAGAAGTAGCTGCTGTAGCAGAACAAAATGCCTTTGCCACAGACCAGGCTTATGCTGCAGTAGAGCAACAAACCACTGCAACACAAGAAATCTCATCTTCAAGCCAAAATATTGCTTTAATGGCTGAACAACTTGCTAAAAAAGTTCGTTTATTCAAAGTCCCATCAAATCAATCACCATCATTTAATGAATCAAAAAATGATCATCCATCCAAAGAAGTAATGAAAAACAAGTCCCAAGACAGTAGCTTAACTAGTGAATTTGATGAAATTACAAGTTCTGAAACAGAAGAGGAGGAAAAAATTGAAAGTTGAAACCGTTCCTGTTGATTCTCTAAAAGTTATTGCATTTAGTTTAGTTAACGAATCTAATAAAAAAAAAGAAAATTATGCAGTACCAATAGAACAAGTTAGAGAAATTAGAAATTTTTTAGAAATCACCAATGTTCCAAAAGCAAAAAAATATGTTAAAGGAGTAATGAATCTACGTGGATTAATTATTCCTGTAATTGATATTAAGAAGAGATTAGGATTTGGAGAAGCAGATGTTCTAAATAAAAAAAATTACAGAATTATTATTGCTGATGTAAGAGATTCGATTTATGGTCTAATAGTTGACAAAGTAGAACGGGTCTTGAATATATCTCTCAATGATATTGAACCTGTCCCATCAGATTCCTTTGAATCATATCATTACATCAAAGGAATTGCAAAAATTAACGGGCAGCTAATAGTACTTTTAGATATTATAGCATTACTTGAAGATTCTGAAGAAAATTACAAAGAATCTGAAAATCAAATTGAAATGCCTATTACTAACATTGTTAGTTCTAATTTCCAAAATCATGATATAATCAACTCTGAAAAAAACCAAGAACTAGATGATATACCAGAAGAGCTTAAGGAAGTTTTCAGAGAAGATGAAAAGAATAATTCTTCAATGGAGGTACCAAAATAATTCTTTTCTTATGATTGGAAAATAAATTTCAATCATAAATTTCTATTTAGGAAATTTGGAATAGATAAAAAATGATGACAAAATCTGTTGAAGACCAAATTGAGGTATGGATAGTAAATGATTCCAAGTACATGACTCAACTTCTAAGTGATCTTGTATCTAAAAATAACATAAAGGTTACAAATACCGCAAGAGATGGTGCGGAAGCTTTACGTAAACTCAGTATGAAAAAACCAGATGTAATTTTACTTGATCTTGAAATGCCAACAATGGATGGACTTACATTTATTGAAGAAGTGGTAAAGCAGGATAAACTTGTTCCAATTATAGTTGTAAGTAGTTTTTCTCAAGATGGTGCCAAAATTGTTTTAGATGCATTAGAAAATGGTGCATTAGATTTCGTTCCTATCTCTACTACGAATCCAGAACAAATATCAGAACTTAAGGAAATCCTTCAATCAAAAATTGAAATTGCCGCAAAATCTGACCCTCGGCAACTTATAATAAAAAACATTCAAAAATTAAAACCAAAAAGAAAAGTTGTACCTGCACCTAACGCAGCTACTAGAATAGTTGTTATAGGTTCTTCTACAGGAGGTCCTAACATAGTTCAATCAATTCTTTCGTCACTTCCTGCAGATTTACCAGCTGCGATTTTAGTAGTTCAGCATATGCCAAAAGAATTTACAGGTCCATTCGCGCGCAGATTAGATGAAAATTGTGATCTTCCTGTAAAAGAAGCAGAAGATGGTGATGTAATCACAGAAGGAATGGTTTTCGTTGCTAAAGGGGGTTATCATATGCTTGTTGAACCCAATATGAGAATTAAACTAATAGACGGGCCAAAAAGATTTGGTGTAAAACCTGCAGTAAACATGACAATGGTTTCTGCATCTGAAGTTTTTGGTTCTAATACCATTGGGGTTCTACTAACGGGAATGGGACATGATGGTGCCTTTGGTATGAAAACTATTAAAAAAAGAGGAGGTAAAACTATGGCTCAAGATAGCTCTTCATCAGTAGTTTATGGTATGCCAAAAGCTGCTGTAGATCTTCATGCCGTTGACAAATTATTACCAACAGGGAAAATTCCTCAAACAATTCAAGAAGAGGTAAAAAAACTTGTCTGAAGCTAGTTATCGAGAAATGTACCACTCAGAAGCTTTAGAACATGTTGACATAATGAATCAAGCTTTACTAAAGCTTGAAGAAAGCCCAGATATTAAAGAACATGTAGATCTCATTTTCCGTTCTGCTCATACAATTAAGGGTATGGCAGCTACTATGGGATATGTTCAGACCACAGAATTATGTAAGAATATTGAAAATGTTTTTGATAAGATTAGAAAGAAACAATTAAAACTTAACTCAAATCTTGCAAGTGTTCTTTTCAAATGTATTGATGCTATTCAACAAATGATCAATGATGAAAATAAAAAAATTGATTTAGGTTCATATCTATTAATGCTTGAACACCCAGAGGAATCTCACCCTATAGAAAATACTGAATCAATGTCTACCACACAATTACCTACTATCAGAGTGAAAATGTCTGATCTTGACTCTCTTGTAAATTTAGTCGGAGAATTGATAATTTCAAAAATGAAATTAGAAAATTCCATCAAGGAGGAAGGCTCTGTTAAATCCAAAACATCATTATTGGATTTGGGAAGACTTGTAACTGATTTACAATACCAATCCTTGAAACTTAGATTAGTTCCTATAGACACTATATTCAGAAGATTTGAAAGGGTGGTACGTGATACTTCTAACCAACTAGGAAAAAAGGTTCAATTACAAATGGAAGGAGCAAAGATTGAACTTGATAGGACAATATTAGATGCAATAACTGATCCTCTCCTACACATACTAAGAAATTGTGTAGATCATGGAATAGAAACAACTTTTGAAAGAAAATCTTTGGGCAAACCTGAATCAGGTTACATCAGATTAACTGCTTATCATGTAGGAGAACAAATTGCCATAAAAATTGAAGATGATGGTAAAGGAATTGATCTAGAGAGATTAAAAGCCAAAGCTGTAGAAAATGGAATTTTAACACAGGAAGAAGCCAATGAAATTTCTGATGATAAAGCAATTGATTTGTTAGGTACTCCTGGCTTGTCAACTGCAAATAGCATTACTGATATTTCTGGAAGGGGAGTTGGAATGGATGTCGTGATTAACAGAGTAGAAGATGTAGGGGGACATGTACAAATAACATCTACAAAGGGATTGGGAACTACAATGATCTTATTGCTCCCCCTTAGTATATCTATCATAGGTGGACTATTAGTCAATATTTCTAACGAAAAATTTATTCTTCCATTGTCTAGCATCACTACGACAATTAAGATCAATAAAGATGAAATAAAGAGTGTACATGGCGTAGAAGTAATTGAACATCAAGATAAAATAGTACCAATTGTTCGAGTCTCAGACATACTTGAAATAAAACAAGACAATGCGACTATTCCTAATGAGATTACTATAGTTATTGTAGATAAGGGAGGTAAGCCTTATGGACTTGTTGTAGATTCGTTTGAACGCAAACAAGAGATTGTGATTAAAAAATTTAGTAACACTTCAGATTCTAAAAACTCCTTCACAAATGCTACGATTCTACCTGATGGAAAAGTGGCACTAATACTTGATCCAGGAATGATAATTTAGGAGAAAAAATGGAAGAATCATTAAATCTCAAACCTAAAGAAATTAAGGATTTTACTAAAATTATCAATGAGTATATTGCATTACAGACTTCATCATCGCTTTCAACCTTACTGGCTGAACAGATAACTTACAAAGTTATGATTTTAGATAAAAAATACTTCAATCCAAAAAACATCAGACTGAGTACTAATGAATTACCAATGTGTGGAGTAAGACTACGGGGTAAAGGGGATGTCCATATTGAGATTTGTTATGCAATCAAAATGAAATATGCTAAAATGATTGCAGCAAAACTTCTTGGTAAGGATGAAATTTATGAAATCGACGAAATGGGAGCATCTGTCATCCAGGAAGTGGCCAATATTTTGACTGGTTCATTTTTTAATGCAATGTCTATAGGTACTGGATTTAGAGTAGATCTTTCTACTCCTGATTACATGCAAGGTGATTTAACATCAATGGTAAATGATTCTGCAAAGGACGTCATCAAACCATCGGAATCTGCAATAATTGCTGATACAGAACTAGTAGGAGAGAAAAGTGGAATTAGAATACATATGATAATTGTACAGAATTCAGATGATGCACGAAAACTGTTAACTAAAAATGGCAAGGATAACTCCTCCGAATTTTCATCAATCGTAGATTCAAGAAAGTATAGAACTGGTTCAGAAAACACAGAGCTCGATTCTCTTATTGAAGAATTACAAAAAGAGGCAAACTAATTATGACTTTGGAAGTTTCAATTTCAGATAAGGATCTTCAACAAATTAAGGAATCTGTTCTAAAAAACCACGGATTAGATTTGTCATACTTTAAGCCAGCATTTCTTGCAAGAAGAATCCACGTGAGAATAAAAATGTTGAATATGAGAAGTAGTTCCGAGTATGTAAATTTTCTAAATTCCAAACCTGATGAAATAGGCTCTCTATACGACTCTCTATCAATTAATGTGACAAAATTTTTTCGTGATAAACAAGTCTGGCAATTCTTTATGCAAAAAGTAATTCCAAATTTACTTGAAGTGACTAAATCAACTGATACTATACGAATATGGAGTTGTGGTTGTGCATCAGGCGAAGAACCATATAGTCTTGCAATAATGTTTAACGAAGCACTCAAAAATACTGACTATAAATTCAAAATACTTGCTACTGATATCAACTTAAATTCTTTGAGAGAGGCACGTGCTGGCGTTTATACCAATGATAACTTGAAAAATTTAGATACACGATTGATTACAAAATATTTCAAAAAAATTGGAAATGATAAATATCAAATAATCGAAAAAATTAAGAATTTAGTATCATTTAATCCTGGAGACATTACAACATTTCCAGCAACCTATCTTGATGTTGTTTTTTGTAGAAATTTACTAATCTACTATGGAAAAGACGCTCAAGATCTAATTTTCAAAAAATTCTATACCGTCTTAAAACAAAACAGATTTCTTGTTCTGGGAATGGATGAAACCCTCTGGGGCCATAAATTACAAAATTCATTTGTTCCCATTAGTGCTAGAGATAGAATTTATCAGAAAAAACTACCAACGGAGACTCTTTCTGAGTTAATTACAGGTAAATAAAATGATTCAGCTCTTTTGTAAAAAATCAGGAAAAAACATCATTAGATTTTTCCAAAAATGTATGTTCACGCCGAACAAACTTAGGATTATTACTCTATCCGAGACAAGAAATTCTATGCAACAGAGGTATGAAGTACTATGACTAGAGGAATTGCATCTAAAATTTTAATTGTAGATGATGCATCATTTATGCGAAGTGTCCTAAAAGATATTATTAAAAATAATGGGCTTGCATCAGAAATCTTTGAAGCTGCTGATGGTATTGAAGGTGTCAAAGCTTTCCAAAAAGTCAAACCCGATCTGGTAACAATGGATGTTAATATGCCCCGAGCTGATGGAATTCAAGCCTTACGTGCAATCCTTAAGATAGATCCACATGCAAAAGTTGTGATGATTACATCTGTTGAAGAAAAACACATAGTTCAAGATGCAATTAAACTTGGTGCAAGAGATTATATTGTAAAACCATTTGATCGTTCTAATGTTCCACTTACCTTAAACAAAGTGATTCGACAAAGATAATTTCTTTAGATGCATTTTAGAACGATCTATTAGACCCATCGATTTTAGCCCAATTGTAACTGCAAAAATTGCAATTGATAACATTACAATTGCCCCCGATGGAGTAATATCAAACAAATAAGAAATTAGTATACCAACTATTACAGCAGAAACTGCAAATACGATTGAAAGAAGGGCAGTTTGTTTGAAGCTACGGCCATACATTATTGCAGTTACATTTGGAATCACAAATAGAGCAGAAATAAGCAATATTCCAACCAATTGTATTGAAGTTACAACAGTAATTCCAGCAATGAAAACTATAAGATAGTTTATCTTTTCCACTGGAATTCCACTAACTTTTGCTTGTTCTTCATTAAAAGTAGAATAAATTAATTCTCGGTATAATAATAAAATCACAATCAAAATTATACCTGTTAGACCAAGAACTAAAACTGTATCTTCAACACTTACTAGTAATATGCTACCAAAAAGAAAGCTAAAAATATCAACATTAAACCCGCCAGAAATGCTGATCAAAATTAATCCTATAGCAATTCCTGAAGATAGTAAAACTGCGATAGAAGCCTCACCTGATATATCAAATTTTTGCTTTATTCTTGTAATCACTAGAGCACTGACAAGTGAAACTACATAAGCAGTCCACATAGGATAAATGCCAATCAAAAGTCCTGCTGCAATTCCTCCAAACGAAGAATGAGCCACTGCATCACCAAATAGAGAATATCTTCTCAAAACCAAAAATAAACCAACAACGGAACATAACAAAGCAATTGCTATTCCTGAGACAAGGGCTCTTTGCATAAACCCATAGTAAAAAATTTCTAAAGTCATGACTCTACGTGATTATGCATGTGTTTTTGCATCGAAGCTTCAGAATATTTTTTGACTAGTTCTTCGTTACTGAAAAATTCATCAGCAATTCCATGGAAAAATAGTGTTCTATCTAGACACGCAACCTTATTTGCAAGTTTATTTACTGCATCTAAATCATGTGATGACCAAATTATAGTAATATTTTGTTTTTTGTTGAGCTCACGTAATATTCCATAAAATAATTCCGTGCTTTGAGTATCAATTCCAGTCACAGGTTCATCTAAAATTAGGACTTTGGGGTCATCAACCAGTGCCTTTGCTATAAAGACACGTTGCTGTTGCCCACCTGACAACTCTCCAATTCTTTTATGGCTTAGCTCATGAATCCATACATCCTGAAGAACCTTATCCACTCTTTCTTCATTAGATTTTTGTCTTAAACCCATCCTTACTATTTCTTTAACTGTGGCTGGAAAATTCTTCTCAAAAATAGGTTTTTGGGGGACATAGCCTACATCTCTTAGGTATTTTTTGGATCCTCGTATGTTTTTTCCAAAAAAGTGAATTGAGCCATTGTATTGAGTATTTAGTCCCAACATACAAGAAAAAAGAGTAGATTTACCAGCACCATTTGGTCCAATTATTCCCAAAAAATCATTCTGTTCAACCGAAAAACTAACATTATCAAGTGCTCGAACTCCTGGATATTGAACTGTTAGGTTTTTTATTTCAACAACTTTCAATTACACAATGCCTCTTTTAAATTAGCAAGATTTTGCTCCATCCGTTCCAAATAAGTTCTGTTTTCATCACCAAATTCTATTGGAGAAAGAACAAGTAACTTGCTACCTGTTTCATCGGCAATTACCTGGGACAACTTTTGATTTGTAAATTCCTCAGTGAAGATCACGCTAGTTTCTAATGTCTTTGCCAAATCAACTACTTCCTGAATGTCTTTTGGACCTGGATCTTCTAAAGTATCTATAGATTTTAAGACAGTATGTTGATTCAATCCATATTCTAATGCAAAATATGAGAAAGCATTATGAAATGCAAAAAAGTCTTTTTTATTACATTTTGAAAGTTCATCCTTGATTTTCTTATCTAAAAATTCAAGTTTAAGCTTGTAAGAATCTGCATTTTTTTGATAATAACTTGCATTTTTGGGATCTAATTTGATAAGTGCATTGGCTATATTTTGTATTTGAACTCTTACCATGATTGGATTAAGCCAAATATGTGGATCAGTTTTGAATTCTTTGTACACATCGGTAAGAATTTCTGAATTACTTTCTGGGCTTGCTTTAATCGGTATAATCCCATAACTAGTATCAACAACAGTTAGATTCGAATTGATTTTGTGAATATTATCTACCCAATTTTCAAAACCAATACCGTTAATTATAATCAAATCTGATTCTTGCATTCTCTGAATATCCTTAATACTCGGCTCCCATTCATGTGGCTCTACCCCAGGTGGAACAAGGAGAAAAACTTCTACGTTGTCTTGGCCAACCTCTTTTGTAAATTCGTAAAGTGGATAGAAAGATGCAAAAATAACAATTTTTTGGTTTTCCAATGGAGTCTTAGTAAATTCCATGGATTGTGATGAATTCCATATTGCAATTGTTGATAAGGGTATGATTAGCGCTATGGCAATTATGGCAGTCCTTGTCTGATTGAACACACAAATCCCTACCTAATATTATTAATATATCTATAAAATATTAATAATTTTAGCTACTAGATATATAACCAATTTAATAATATTAATCCCATGCCAATCGTTTCTATCTCACTAAATGATGAAATTCTCTCTCAACTTGATAATCTAAAAAAATCAATGGGCTTTTCTGGAAGGTCTGAAGCTATACGTGCAGGAATTCGAACCTTTGTTTCTGAGGCAAAACAAAAAACTGAACTTTCCGGAAATATCCACGCAATATTACTTGTTGTTCATAATGATGAATTTGATCATATTGTCAGTGGAATAAAACATAGTTTTGAAGATCTTATTACAACTCACCTCCATAGCAAAATTGAAGGTGATAAATGTATGGAGCTTTTTGTAATAAATGGTGAAGCTGAAAGAGTTTCCACAATTACAAACGATTTTCAAACAAATAAAAAAATGGATACTGTAAAACTTGTCACATTATGAAAAATAAAAAATTAATAATTGTAGCCACTATTTGTCTGTTTAGTTTCTTAATAATTCCATTAGAAAATAGCTATGGTCACGGCTGGGGAATTGATACTACCTTAATTGAAATAGCTGGTAGAAAAATTTCTGTTTCAGTTCAGCTGCCACTCTACTCTGATGAATCAAATGATAAAGTGATCACGATTACGGCTATTGATAAAGAAACAAAAGAAAATATCAAAAATGTTACTTTTTTAATTGGACTTTATCATGAGAATAAAATGATCTTAAAAAATTATTTTTTTACACCAGATGGTAACCTTATAATCCATGTTATTCCAACTGACCAGAAAGAAGCAAAGATTATTGCTAACAAAGACTCTTTCCTTGGAGCTTGGTATGCAACAGATTCTCAGCCAATTCAATTGGAAGGAAACGTCTTTGAATCAGGTGGACTATTTAATTTTGAAATAGAAATACGAACCATAGATAAGCCAACTAATATTGTTGAAGATCTAGGAGTGTATTCTGTTGATGTTAGCATGGTTGAAACAACTGATTATGAAAAACAAAGTGCAAATGGTGACATGATCAATTTTAGAACAACATCCTATTTTGACAAATTATCGCATTTCAATTATGATTCTAAAAATAATTTGGTGACATTTGAAATGCCATTTAATTGGAATGAAAAAATCATATCCCATGTTCCAGTCATTCACGAAGAAGTTCATTTTCCTAAGAATTTTACCGATTTTTTGTCACATAGTTATACTGGACAAATAAATGGAATCGATTTATTCAAATCAAATGTAATAATTGATGATTATACCAAAGAAGACGAAAGGATAGTCCATTTTATAATACTTCAGGATCATCTTCAATATCTAAAGCAAGAACAAAAAAAGATAAGTGATAATCTGCCTGATTACATGTTATTCACCCTGAAAGCAAATGATAAGGTAGAGTTTCCAATGTCTGCAATGACAAGGGATGGAAAATTTCAAGTGGATCTTTCATGGGATCCAATTGACATTGAACCAAATAAAAATTCGAAATTTATTTTTACTATACGTGATGGAAACACTGGTCAACCACTAAGAGAATCAACATATGATTTTATTATTTTACAAAATAATGTAGAAATATACAAAACTTCAGGAAAAGCCGAGATTGGGGGACAATCCGAAGATTATACGTTCACTGAAAGTCAAACTGGACCTACAGTGATTAGATTTGAAAATATTCGAGGAACAGATTCAAATACAGAATTTGGTTTGGTTGTCGTGCCAGAATTTGGAGCTATGGTTATTCTAATATTTGCTAGCGGATTAATCTCAATGATAACTATAAACAAAAAATTTTTTAAAATCTAGATTATTGAATTAAAGAATCAATTCTTCTTTTATCCCTAACACTCTTTACAAAAAATAATGATGTTGCAATAATTCCTAATGCAATAAGCGGTGATACAAGTTCAACATATTTTAGTTCACCTTTTTGTGTTTGGAGTTGTGTCACTCCAGAACTTGGAGTTTCTGAAATTTTTATCATACCTAGTTTGTTTCCTTGTTGTTCTACAAACCATATATTGTCTTTATCATCAGAAGTTAAAAATTGTACAGAAGATGTTTTAGTAGGTACTTGTACTTCGATAAGATTATCATTTTGTGGATCATAAACACCTATTTTATCAATTGTATGCTGTGCAAACCAAATGTTGCCGTATCTATCTTCAGTCATACCAAATGGTAACGCTTTAGGATCAGGCACTCCAATTCTTTCAAATGTTTCTAAAATTGGATTAAACTTTACTATAGCATGACCTGTGTGTGCAATAATCCATAACATTCCATCTCTATCAAAGTAAATTGCTTCTGGAGCTTCTATAGGAGAATCAGGAGTGAATTCTCGTATTTTTCCTGTTTCTGGATTTATGACACCAATTTTTCCTGCCTGAGATTCTGTGAACCATATATTCCCAGAAGAATCTCTCAAAAGTGCAAATGGCCCACCTTCCTTCGTGGGTATGACATGTTCTACAAAATTACCCAAATCTTGATCATATTCTAACAACAAATTTTTGTCTACAACTGAAACCCAGATATTATTTTTAAAGTCTGCTTGCAAAGATATGGCTATCCCTTCTGTAGGAAGTGAAACAGTTTGAATTTGTCCACTTTCTGGATTAAGAAATCCTATTTTTTTATTTGGCGTGTCGGTAAACCAAATCTTTCCATTATTATCTTGTGCTAAAATAATGGTTGTTAGTCCTTCAAACTCAAATGACTTAAACTGTTGATTATCAAGTGTAAACTGCCATAATCTTGGTTTTGATGGATCACTTATCCATATAGTATTTTTTCCATCAAATAAGGGATAAAGAGGAGCTGAGTCAACTGATGGAAATTGATATTCTGTTATTTCAGTTTTTAATTGTGTGAGTTTTGGTTTTACTATAAGATCAAGAATAACAACTTCATTAACTGTCTTAGTTCGTTGAGCTTCTATCTCAACTTGCCAATTACCAGAAAAACCAAAGGTAACATTTCCTTCATATTGCACTAAAGAAGTTTTTTCATCTTGTTTTGAAGTTATTGGGATCTCAATTGGAGCAATATTTCGTTGTGGATTTGAGACCTTTATCTTTAGTCCATTAATATCTCCTAATGAATTTCCATCAAAATCTGATACAATCACACTAATAGTATTTTGACCACTACTGAAGGGATTAATGGTCATCTCAAACTTGGCATTTTGAGAAAATTCTACGGTATGATATCCGAAAATAACTTCTTGTGCTTGTACTTGTTGAACTTCTCCAGCTGGTAGACTTGCATTGGTTAATAGTGCAACTACTCCAAGTAACATAATTCCTAAAGTAGACTCTATTTTTAGAGAACGTATTAATTTTTTGTGAACCGTAATTGAACCAGACTTGATATTTTTCTCAGCTTTTTTCTGAACTCCAAACTGGTTATAACCTCCTATAACAATCATGATTGAAGCAATAGCAATTTTTGCTAGTATGAGCTTACCATAAGTGGATCCTAATAGTAATCCTACATCACTTTCTAAGAACCATAATAATGTGGGTCCAGTAATTACTAAAATTCCGAGAGATATTACAATCATGATAGAAAATCTTGGAATAGCTAGAAGAGAAAGTAGTTCTCTTTTTTTATCATCAAGTATGGAAAAAGATGGCAATAGAATGAAACCAAAAAAGATTATTCCACCAATCCAAACTGCAGCTAAAAGATTATGAATATAGTCTAAAATTATTGCTGGTCTTTGTTCACTTGCAGTCCCGTGTCCTATCATAGTTGATGTGGATATTAATGCAAGTGCAAATATCAAAAAAAGTACTTTGTGTTTTTTAGCAATGAGTTGTTTTCGTTCCATCCAGAACCAAATAATCAATAAACCTATTGTAATTATCATCCTAGTTATCCATACAATACCAAATGTTGTTTGAATAACAGCAATAGGAGAAGTTTCCAGTCGTAATGTCTGAACAATTAGCATTAAAATATTTGAAATAAAAATAGCAATTAGCCCAATACCTATAATTGATAAAAATTTATTATGAAATTTTTCATGTAATTGTTGTAGTTTGTCTCCAACTAGATCTTTTCGTTCATATTTTAAAATCAGTAGTGCTGAAATAATACCACCAAGAACAATTGTTTGACCAACAAGACCTGGGAATCTAGCTCCTGCTTCTGGATAAAACAAAGTTTCAGAGGTTACTTGTTGTTCTAATAAGGCCGGATCAATTTTTACATCTCCAACAGCAAAGACAAATGCTTCATCAACAAGATGACCATCAATTTTTGAAAGGACTTTGCTTGTTACAGTATACACACCCTTTTGTAATGGAGGTGTAGTCACTACTAGTGAATTCGTTCCTTCAAAATAAGACGTATCCTTATTATCAATCTGATTGCCGTTACTATCATATACTTTAATTGCGCTAAAGTCAATTTCAACTGCTTCTGAATATCTTGCAGTAACCTGTGTAAATCCTACTGGTGCATTTGAACCCTGGGAAGGATTCGTTTCTGTAGTAAATGGATGCCCTTCTGCTAAAGGAATTCCTATAAAAGAAATAATAAAGATTATCAACAATAATATCTTCATTTATTATCCAAATTACACATGGCAATTTAAACAATCAAGAGATTCGATGTTTGTACCATGTTGAGAAAAGATAATACATGTACACTATCACCATTATTTATGCGCGTTCTTTTGGTTTTTCTTTTAGTTTTTCTTATGGGAGGATCTATTTATTCAACGGCAGAAGCACATAAAACAGTAAATGTAGACAAATATGCAATAGAAGTGGGTTGGGATGTTGAACCACCTATAGTGGGATTTAGAAATGCTATAACTTACGAAATTAGTGAGAACATATCTTCAGGTGTCAAATCAGGAGTAATTAACGCCTTCAAAAACTTGGAAGCAACAATTAAGATGGGAGGAGAATCAAAAGTATTGGATATTGATTCTGATCCAATACCTGGACATTATTTTTCAAACATAATTCCAACAAAAACTGGTTCATTAATAATTGAATTAAAAGGAGACATTAACGGAGTTCCTGTTGACGTTGAAATTCCTGTTGAAGATGTTGAAAACACTGCAGTTCTTGACTTTCCACAATCATCTAGTTCATCATCTGGCCAAGATGTTGTTGCTTTAAAAAATGCAATGTCATCTCTGCAAAAAGATGTAACAGATATCAAATCAAAAATTGGTGGTATTGATTCAAGTACTAGTGAAATTAGTACACAAACAGCATACAACTTTGGTGTATTTGGTTTGTCACTTGGTGTAGCAGGTGTTATTTTAGCAATAATTGCTATGGTAAAAAGAAAATAAGATAGAGTATTCCTAAAGTCTTGGAATCACTCTAGTTTTTGCAGTAACTGCTATGATACTTACTATGGATATTCCAAGTATCATCATTGCAATTGTACCAAATTCTGGTACTACTTGTAGTTCTAGTACTTCACCTTTTGGACCACTCCAGTTTGCCTCTTCGTTAGGAAGCCCAAATCCATTTAGAGTTACTTTAATGTCTACTGGATTATTAGATCCCAAAACTCCTGTGAGATGTTTACTAGTACCTTTATGATCATGTACTCCCATTTCAGATAGTACAGTTTTACCATCTTGTGTAGCTACAATATCATAGTTTACATGTTCCTTTAGTCCGCCACCATTAGCATCTCTGAAATTTACCTCAAGTGATAACATTTCATTGACTGTTGGTTCCTTTGCGCCAATTTCTACTCTGACTGAACCATCAGAAGACATCCCAGTAACTACTTTTTCTTTAGGCATATTATCGCCTCCTACGGTAATTGTACCCATAGGAATTTCTATGCCTCCACCTACTGTGTTTAGGACATTCCCTACCATCCATGGATGAACCATGCAGAAGTATGGATAATTCCCCAATGTATCAAATTTATGGGAAAACGTACCACCTGCCATGATTAAAGTACTATCCCAGTTTCCATCAGGTCCATCTTTAGCTGTTCCACTGGTTATAGTGTGTGCAGCAGTATCACCATTTGTCCATGTTACTGTATCACCAGGGTGTACAGTTACAGAAGCTGGCATAAAACATTCATTTGTTTTCTCACATCCAGGTGTAGAAGAACCTGCTGGGATGCTAACTGCTGTATCTGCTGCAAAAGCTGCTGGTAAAATTGGAACTATTGTTAGTGCAACTAGCAAGAAAATATATTTATTTTTTAAAGTCATTGAACTTTTTATAAAATACAATAATAAAAACTCTCTTATTAGATATTGTAATTTTGAGATCTAATTAAAAAAATAAAATAAGATAGAGTATTCCTAAAGTCTTGGAATCACTCTAGTTTTTGCAGTAACTGCTATGATACTTACTATGGATATTCCAAGTATCATCATTGCAATTGTACCAAATTCTGGTACTACTTGTTTTTCTGCAACAATTACATCCTTGGGACCAGTCCATTTTGCTTCCTCACCTGGAAGACCAATTCCTAAAGATTTTACTTGAATATCTATTGGATTGTCACCTGATGCGGATACAGGAATCATGTGCTGTCCCATCATGTCAGTATGTGCATGTCCAGTTTCTTGCAAGACGACATTACCATTTTGTGTTGCAGTGATTTCATAGTTGACATGTGCTTGATTGAATTTAAGATCAACTTGAACTCCACCATCAGTTGCTGTGTCAGTCACAGTTACCGTTAACTCATTTGCTCCGTGCATTTCTCCAGCAGCTTCTACGATAACTTCACCAGTCATCCATGGATGAACCATGCAGAAGTATGGATAATTACCTAAGGTGTCAATCGTAGTGGAAAATGTTTTTCCTGCCATGACCAAAGTACTATCCCAGTTTCCATCAGGTCCATCTTTAGCTGTTCCACTGGTTATAGTGTGTGCAGCAGTATCACCATTTGTCCATGTTACTGTATCACCAGGGTGTACAGTTACAGAAGCTG
>Ga0334722_10002867_pt1 | contig 18978 bp, 15 predicted proteins | sample C3_bottom_MG_FD_207210 | JGI IMG/M metagenome (GOLD analysis project Ga0334722, IMG submission 207210) | Sediment microbial communities from Yellowstone Lake, YNP, Wyoming, USA - C3_bottom | ecosystem: Environmental > Aquatic > Freshwater > Lake > Sediment | place: USA: Wyoming | collected...
CTCAAAAGGTGTGATGATATCACATAACAGTCTTGCCTGCAATGTCAGATATGCTCAGAAAAACATGCCGCTGGAATCAGGGGATCCTGTAGTTTCATTCCTTCCTCTTGCACATACTTACGGATGTGCTTTTGAGTTCCTTTTTCCCTTTACATTTGGTTGTCACATTACAATACTTACAAAGACACCTTCCCCCCAGATACTAATCCAGGCTTTTAAGGAAATAAAGCCACGTCTTATTTTGTCGGTTCCCCTTGTAATAGAAAAGATTTACAAGAAGCAGTTACTCCCGATTATAAGCAAGCCACATATGAAGATTCTTCTGGCCATTCCGGGAGTAAATATTCTGCTTCATAAGAAGATACGGGAAAAACTTGTTGAGACATTCGGGGGCCGGTTCAAGGAGGTAGTTATAGGCGGAGCAGCCTTCAATGCTGATGCTGAGATATTTTTCAGGAAGATCGGATTCCGTTTCACGGTAGGTTACGGAATGACTGAATGCGGACCTCTGATAAGTTACAGATCCTGGAATACGACAAAGCTGGGAGCTTCAGGCAAAGCTGTTGATACACTTGAAGTAACTATTGATTCTCCTGATCCTGAAAAGATTGTTGGAGAAATAATTCTCAGGGGTGAAAATGTGATGATGGGTTATTATAAAAATGACAAAGCTACAAGCGAGATGATTGACAGCAAAGGATGGATGCATACCGGCGACCTTGGTGTCATTGATAAGGATGGTAATATTTTTATAAAAGGAAGAAGCAAAAGCATGATACTCGGTCCTTCTGGTAAAAATATTTACCCCGAAGAGATAGAATCCATCATAAACAACAAAAATTACGTAGTTGAATCTCTTGTAGTTCCTGAAGATAATAAGCTGGTGGCACTCATTTTCCCTGATTATGAGATGCTCAGGAAAGATAATATCACGGAAGAACAATTACTGGCTTACCTTGAGCAGATTAAAAAAGAGATTAATGAAAGAGTTCCTGAATTCATGTCCGTAAGTAAGTACAGGATTCACCCGGAGGAGTTTGTTAAAACACCTAAGAGAAGTATTAAAAGATTTCTTTACACAAAAGAATAATGTTTCATTCCTGCTTAAGGGAGCAACAGCTGAAATATAACCCCTTTTAAGGAGCGGGGAAAGGTAACTTGGAAAGAAAAAAGAATATGCAGTTGTACGTTGTAATTGTTGCCGGAGGAAGTGGTAAAAGAATGGGAGCGGAGATCCCCAAGCAATTTCTTGAACTTGCAGGAAGGCCCGTCCTGATGCATACAATCGAAAGATTCAAATCATTTAATGAGAATATTGAGATTATTACAGTTCTTCCGGAGGGCCAGATCCGTCACTGGTTGGAACTACAGACAAAATATTCCTTTACAGTACCGCAGACACTTGTAAAAGGAGGGTCAGCGAGATTTTATTCTGTAAGAAACGGGCTGGAGTTTGTGAATGTACCAGGACTTGTGGCAATTCATGATGGCGTCAGGCCTTTTGTGAGTATTGATACCATAAAGAAATGTTTTGAAACAGCTGAAAAACTTGGCAATGCCATACCTTCTATTCCGGTTTCTGAATCACTCAGGATGATATCGGAAAATGGCAGTTATCCTGTTAACAGACTGCTGGTTCGACAGATACAGACACCTCAGGTATTCGATGCCGGACTGATTAAAGAAGCTTATCAGCAGAATTATAGTCATGAATTTACTGATGATGCAACTGTTGTTGAAAAGATGGGAGAAAAAATAAATCTTATTGAAGGGAACAGGGAAAACATAAAGATCACCAATCCTGAAGACCTTTTGATATCAAAAGCTCTGTTGCCGATTATTTCCTGATAATTCAATTTCTGAAGGGGGAAAATATACTATGAAAGCAAAATATCTGTTGATTGCAATTTCTGTTATTTTATTAACAGCATGTGCTGAGCTGATGAATGTCATTCAGACATCAGGTCCGGTTCCGCTGACCGAAGATGAAGTTGTAAGCGGACTGAAGGAGGCTCTTATTACCGGGTCAAAGAACTCTTCAAATATATTATCGGCTGAGAATGGTTATTTCGGTGATGCTGCTGTCAAAATTCTCCTTCCGGATGACGCAAAGGTGATCGTTGACAATATTTCAAAAATACCGGGAGGTGACAAATTGGTTCAAGATGTTATACTAAGAATAAACAGAGCTGCAGAGGATGCTGCAAAAGAGGCTGCTCCGGTATTTGCCAACAGTATAAGGCAGATGACTGTAAAAGATGCATTCAATATTCTCAGAGGGACAGATAATGCTGCAACAACATATCTCAGGAATACAACTTCAAATGAACTTTATTCTCTTTATAAGCCTAAAATACAGGCATCTACAGAAAAAGATATAGTAGGAAACATATCTACAATGGATTCCTGGTCAGCTCTTACCGGAAAATGGAATACACTGGCCGGCTCAGTTGCCGGAAGGCTGGCAAATCTGAAACCTGTAAATACCGACCTCAATGACTATCTTACCAGGAAAGCGCTCGATGGTATTTTCCTGAAAGTGGAAGGAGAGGAACTGAAGATCAGGAAAGATGTATCTGCCAGGGTTTCTCCGATTCTTCAGAGAGTCTTCGGGAGCCTCGATAATAAGACAAATTAACAATGATGAAATTCTGATGTTTGAAAAAAGTGTATTTAGTTCCAAAGGACTTGAAGTAAGAATTTCAGATTATGCCAATGAGGGGATCCTCGATATTCTGAATCATTCAGTTCAGGGAACTGAAGGTGGCATGAGATTCTCATTGCAGAATATAGCTTCCAGGATTGCAGCTTATAAGGATCAGATAAGATTTGTTTCGTTATACAAGAAAAACAAGATTACAGGTACAGTCGGATCGTGTTACCGGATATCGGGCCAGGGTAAATTAAGGTATCCTTCTTCTTATCTCAGGTATCTGGCTTTTCAGTCGACCTACCAGTCTGCACCTGACTGGAGGAGAAGAATGCATCCGGTTATCAGGCATGAAAAAGATGACAGCTTCAAACAGAAAACACTTGAAATTTTCAGTAAACCGCATCTGCTTGAATTAAGCGAAGTATTTGAAGGGGACAAACATATTATGTATGCATTCCTGGAGAGTAAAAATGAGAGGTCGAAGAATATTGTTCACCAGGCAGGATATGAATACATAAGGTCTTTTCTTACTGTAGCTTTCAGCAGGTTTTCTCCGAATCCCGATGAACGTGTTTCTCTGCTCTCTGAAGAGGATAAGCCAATGATGGAAAAACTTCTCAGGGATTTTTACAGGGATTATTCTTTTTTTACTTCAGCATATTCTTTCTATGGAGACAAATATTATATTCTCAGGGAAGGGAATGAAATAGTTGCCGGAGTACTGGCAATTCCGACTTCATATAAGGTTTATGACATACCCGGTATCTGGGGCTGGGTGATGATGAAGATCCTTCCCGGTATGCCATATTTCAGAAGGTTGTTCCGGCCCGGGGAGTTCAGATATCTTGTCTTTGATTCAATATATTGCAAACCGGGACAGGAAGAACTGCTGGCTCAATTGTTTGAAACAGCATGTGCAAAAGAGGGGTTCCATACAGGCCTGACATGGCTCGATGACAGAAGTGATCTTTATGACAAAATAAGGACCAGGGTAAAAATGGGGCCGCTTAACAGGATGCTCAATGCCAAGCCCGGACTTATTTATACGAAATTCATAAATATGACCGATGAGGAAAAGGAGATTTTCTACGATTCACCGGCATATATCTCCGGATTTGATTTTTCTTAAAATCCCGGTTTATCAGACTCCTCAAATTTGATTAAGAGATTTTATATTTTATTAGAACTTTCTGATCTATGTGTTCAAAAGATCATTATAAATAAAAGATATGAAAACCAAAACTCTTCTTCTGATCCTGATCTCAGTTTTTACCTGTAATTCATTGAACCTCTTTTCCCAGGAGGATGAAAGATATGTACCTGAAACGGATCCGCTGGTACTTAAAAAGCTTGATGAGTGGCAGGATCTTAAATTCGGGCTATTGATGCACTGGGGTACATACAGTCAATGGGGGATTGTCGAATCATGGTCAATCTGTTCAGAAGATGAACCATGGTGCAGAAGGAACAACCCAAATTATGTCGAGTACAAAAGAGATTACGAAAACCTTCAGAACACATTCAATCCGGTTGATTTTGACCCTGTAAGATGGGCAAAAGCTGCCAGGAATGCCGGAATGAAATATGTCGTTTTCACCACCAAGCATCATGATGGGTTCTGCATGTTCGATACAAAGCTCACTGATTACAAAGTCACAAGTTCCAAAACGCCTTTCCATACAAATCCCAGGGCGAATATTGCCAAAGAGGTATTCAATGCCTTCAGGGCTGAAGGTTTGTGGGCAGGAGCATACTTTTCAAAAGCAGACTGGCACAGTGAATATTACTGGTGGCCGAATTTTGCCACACCCGACAGAAATCCTAATTATGATATCTCAAAATATCCCGAGAGATGGGAGAATTTTGTCCGGTTTACTCAGGGTCAGATAATGGAGCTTGTCGGAGGCGATTACGGTAAGCTTGACATTCTCTGGCTTGACGGAGGACAGGTTCAGAAACATAATGACGAGGAGATTTACAGATATATCGACAGGATACAGAAAACGCCAAGGGAAGAGCTATACAATTCTATTAAATCAACCGGCTACAAATTTTCAAAGGTGCAAAGTCAGGATATCAGAATGGATGAACTTGTAGCAAAAGTAAGAGAGAAACAGCCGGGGATGATAGTTGTCGACAGGGCGGTATATGGCAAAAACCAGAATTATCTGACTCCTGAAAACAGGGTCCCCGATCACGCCCTTCCATATCCGTGGGAATCATGTATTGTTGCCGGAGAGAGCTGGTCGTGGAAGCCTGATGCAAAATATATAAGCAGTACCGAAGCCGTTCATATGCTGGTTGATATTGTAATCAAAGGTGGCAACCTGTTGTTGAATATTGGTCCCGGACCTCAGGGACAATGGCATGAGGAAGCTTATAAACTTCTTGATGATATTGGGGGATGGATGAAAATAAACGGAGAAGCTATATATGGAACCAGAGCGCTGGCACCCTACAAGGAAGGGAAAGTGTGCATTTCAAAAAAAGGAGATAACACTGTATATATTTATTACATGGCTGATGATGGCGAAAAGATACCTTCACAGGTTGGGATGACCACATATTCACTGCCAAAAGGAGCAAAGATCAGAATGTTAGGTACTGATACTTCAGTGAAATGGAGTAAAACTGAAACCGGGTTTACAATAACAATTCCGGAGAAGTTAAGAAATAATCCTCCGTCAAAATATGTAAGTGTGATGAAGGCTACTTTCTGACAATGGATCATTACCTCCTGACTGATTTACAGCGGAGGCAAGTTATCCATCAGGAAATGTCATTTACTGTTTTTATTCCAGGAAGCTTCCAAGAATTGAACTGCCCTCTTTTCCCCTGTTACGGCCAAATGGGGCCAGTGCACGGATAAGTTTTCTGATTGGCATAGACTGGAGCCATACTTTTCCTGTACCACGCATTGTTGCCAGGAATAATCCTTCACCTCCGAATACCATCGACTTTAGACTGCCTGTAGCTTCAATATCAAAGTCGAGAGTCGGTTCGAATGCTACAACGCAGCCGGTATCTATGCGAAGTATCTGGTTATCAAGGTGACGCTCTATAACAGTGCCTCCTGCATGTATGAAGACTTTGCCATCTCCTTCCAGTTTCTGAAGAATGAAACCTTCTCCACCCAGTAAACCTGCTCCAATTCTTTTGTTGAGAGTCACAGAGAGTTTTGTTCCCATTGCTGCACAAAGAAAACCGTCTTTCTGAACAATAATGCTTCCTCTTAATTCTCTGAGGTCAAGAGGCACAATGGTTCCCGGGTATGGAGCAGCAAAGGCCACTCTGCTTTTACCGAAACCGTTATTTGTGAAATGAGTCAGAAAAAGTGATTCTCCCGTTATGATCCTTGAACCAGCCTGGAACAGTTTTCCCATTATTCCCTGGTCCGGCGCTGAACCATCTCCCATTTTCACCTCAAAGGTTATATCCTGCTCCATATAGACCATTGCTCCTGCCTCTGCAATAACTGTCTCCCTGGGATCAAGTTCTATCTCAACAAACTGTATGTCATCTCCGAAAATCTTATAATCAATTTCATGTGATACCATGGCAAAAAATATTATAGGTTAAACTAATATAGGAATACAAAATTAAGAATCAGCGGGCAGTAAGTTAAAGGATTGAAGAAAATTATTATTTTTGACGCAGTAATGGGTTGTTAGCTCAGTTGGTTTAGAGCATTACCTTGACAGGGTAGGGGTCACTGGTTCGACTCCAGTACAACCCACCAAAAGAAAAGCGTAAGCAGTTAAATAATGGCTGAATACGCTTTTTTATTTGACATGGTTAGTAAGGTGGGCATGGCCATATTTCATAAATTTTGAGTTAAGGAAGCTGTAAGTTTCAATGTGAAGTTTATTCAATCAGATTTGAATCTGAAAGGCGATTATTTATTAAAGTTTTATTCTTTTAAACTACCGGGAATGAAAAAACTATTCGAGCATTTTTTAATTTTTCGAAGGGCTCCAGGTCTGTTGATAAGATATACTCCTGCAAGGATAAGCAGTACGGATATGAGCATTGCAGGTGCCAGTTGTTCATTATCTGATAGTCCCCAAAGAGTTGCCACAATGGGTATGAAATATGCCACAACCGAAGCAACCATAGGTGAAGTATCTCTGACAAGAAAATAATAAATAGCATTTGCAAAAGCACTTCCAAGAATCGATAAGATTGCTATATAACCGAAGTTAAGAAGCCAGTGAGGAGTTAGAAATACGGCATGTATATCTGTGCCCAAAAGCAAAGCCAGTGCAAAGGGACTCAGAATAAAAAAGGAAAGGGATGTTATTTCAAGTCCATTCAATCCTTCCACCTTACTGACCTCATTATTGCTGAATCCGTTCATAAGTGTGGCAAGAACCACAAAGAGGCCATAATAATTAAATGTCAAAGAGCCGGTATAAAGTAAACCAATTGCACCTGCAAACCCCAGAAAGACTCCGGCAATCTGCGATCTGATCGCTTTTCTTTTGTAGAATGAAATGCCTATTATCAGAGTAAATGCAGAACTTAAAGAGTTCAGCATACCGGTAAGAGAGCTGTCGATCCTCGTTTCGGCAAGCGGATAAAGGAAGGCAGGAATTCCGCTTCCAAAGAAGCCTATAATGAGGATAGAAAGGAAATTTTTCTTATTGAATTTTGAAAGAGTGCGCAGGGCAACCGGTAAAAGGCATATAAATGAAATAAGTATTCTGAGGGAAGCCAGCTGATAAGCTGAAAAAGAGCGCAGCCCCTTTTTCATCAGGATATAACTGGTGCCCCATATAATGGAAAGAAGTGCGACAGCCAGCCAATGCCATATTTTACTGCTTTTATTCATAACGACGAAGCTGCAAAAGTAAAATAAAGAATAACAGGATTGGCACTTAAAGGATATTTTTAAATAAGATGAGTATCGGTATTCAATAATAAATTTTTAAAATGATTAAATCTCAGTCATATAATCAAATGAACTCACCCCAACCCCTCTCTGCTCCGCAAAGAGGGGCAAAGCCATCATCCCTCTCTTTACAAAGTAGAGAGGGGAAAAAGGGGGTGAGTACATTCATAAAAAAGCATTTTTCAGATTATTATTGTTCATATCTGATAGTCATATCAAATAATAAATGTGTTTTTTACACTTAATCATAAGCTTGTCATTTTTTAGCTGGCTCAGATAAGATCAATTCAGATTTTATTTACCTGGTCAGTTATCAATATCCTTAATCATTGCTGGGAATGTAGTTTAGATGCCCGGCTTTTAAATTTTATATGATCAGCTTACTTTCAGATGTTTTGCAAAACACTCCTTAACATTTTGCCACATAGCTTCGGATAGCACATGTTCAGCACCTGGTTCAATAAACCAGGTAAAGTTATCAGGGGCGCCGGCTTTCTTATAGGTTTCAGCAATACGTGTCAATCCTCTTTTTACAGATTCAACGGGACTCCCGGAATCTTTTTCTCCGAAATTGAGATGGAGAGCTCTGGGGGCTATAAGTGCAGCAATCTCAGGAGTATCCCCATATTGTTTCCATCCGGGCACAAAATTAGGGAAGCAATGCAGAATATGATTCTCTTCGATTGCCTCATAAGTCGGCAGGCAACAATTACCAATTATACATCTGAGTCTTGGTTCCATAGGACCCACAAGCCATGCATGGGTAGAACCCATCGAGTGACCATAGCATCCAAGCTTATCAGGAATTACTTCAGGTCTCTGGCTAAGGTATGTTACTGAAGTTTTCATATCCAGAACATCTCTCCATGCCAGGGAACGTCCCCTGACTACCTGGCGGAGGAATTCGAAACGTTCATACTCTCCCTTTTTAAGTATCCCTGAAGGATCCTGTCTCTCTTCAAAACATAGGGAATCGGGACAGAGGACAACGTATCCCTCCCTCACAAGAGCCACTGCAGTATGGTGCATCGGATTTCCGGCCAGGCCTGCCGGCTCCGATTTTCCAAGATGATATTCACCGTTATGCTGGTGCCATACGGCTATTCCGGGTGCAGGATTTGACGCAGTTACATTGTCAGGAATAAGAATCAGTGAAGGGATTCTTTCTCCGGATTCTACTTCATAGGTCAATGACTCAATGCGATAGCCATCTTTCTTTATGGTCTCCCTTAAAATTGTATTAAGAGGAACTGCTTCAGGGAAAGGACCCCCAAGGCATTGCTGGTATTTTGTAAGAAGATCCTCAGATGTCTGTTTCCAGGAAACGGTTGTTTTTGTTTCAGAAGTGCATGACTGGGTTATTGCCATTCCTGAAGCGACAGCACCAAGTCCCAGAACAGCATTTACCTTAATGAAACTACGACGGTCCTGCCGTCCCAATGGGTTGCCAGAGGATTTCTTCATAAAGTCAGACAGGTTTAATTCGCAAACACTCTTATGGGAAAAATACTTATTTGTCTTATAATTCTCTTATTTTAATGTTTTTGAACCAGACTGGATATCCATGGTCCTGGAGACCAATATATCCATCTTTTGAGATTCCTTCAGTGAACCCGGGGAAGGTTTTGAATTTACTGTTCTTGACGAGTTCATCCCATGCCGGTGTCCACAATTCGTACTCAACAACCTTCACTCCATTCTGGACGTGTGTAACTTTCCCATTCTGAACTTTAATTACGATGGTGTTCCATTCTCCTGCAGGATGAACTGTTTTTGGATCAGCTGCAATCATATCGTATAATGATCCTGCCAGATGGCTTGCAATTTTATTATCTGTAGCATCGGCATTATCAAGAACCTGTACCTCAGGCGATGCATAGTAAATAGGTTGCCCCGGCACTTCCCTTACATTGAAGAAGATACCTGAATTCGCCATTTTACTCGCCTTCCAGTCGACTGTAAGTTCGAAGTTCTTAAATTTCTTATTTCCAAACAGAATATCGCCGTTTGCTCCCTGTCCGGGTTGTTTTCCCTCACCGGTGAAAACCTTCATTGCGTTATCCTCAATTGCCCAGTTCTTTGGCATAGCAGTTCCGTTACACTGGCGCCATCCTGTAAAATCTTTTCCATTGAACAGAAGCACCCAGCCATCCTTTTTCTCCTGTGCAGTAAGAGTGTTGGGTTTTTGTGCTGATACAGCTGAAAATAAAAACATAACAGCCAGGCATGATAAAACAAAGATCTTTTTCATAATATTATTATTAAGATTGGTTTCTGATGCAAATTAGGAAAAAAAATCGGTTTTGCCCACCTAAAGGACTAACTGCCTTAATTTAAAGCCACTCTGCCCCCCTAAAGGGATTAATTGTCTGATTTTGAAGCCCCCCTGCCCCCTAAAGGGATTAATTGTTTGATTTTGAAGCCCCCCTGCCCCCCTAAAGGGATTAATTGTCTGATTTTGAAGCCCCCCTGCCCCCCTAAAGGGGGGTTAATTTGGCGTATGGCGGGGGCAAATACGTAATAAATGAATTTTTAAGTGCGATATAATCAGCACATTATAATAAACGACTAAAATAATAGTCATTATTTCTGTAATTTATTTGCGTGACTATAAAAATAGTCATATATTTGTATTGAAGGATTGACAAAAACGGTAAAAGGCGCACGACTTAAGGCACAGGGAAGAAATACCTTCAGCCTTTCTCACTACGCCTTAAGCCACAATTTAAATAGTAGTACTATGCAACTAACAAGGGCAGAAGAACAAATCATGCAGATATTATGGGACCGGAAAGAAGGTCTTGTTAAGGATATCCGCGACAGTTTCAGCGATCCTAAGCCGGCACGGAATACTGTGTCGACTGTACTGAGGATACTGGAAAAGAAGGGATTTGTGGGACATAAAGCATATGGTAACGTTCATCTTTACCATCCGCTTGTTTCAAAAAGTGAATACTCAAAAAGCCAGCTGTTTGGTTTGATGGAGAGTTATTTCAATAACTCTTTTCCGGCTATGGCTTCATTCTTTGCAAGGGAAAAGGATCTTTCTCTTAAGGAGCTGGAGGAGCTACTTGAGGATACAAAAAAAGAGTTGTCGAAAAGCAAAAAAAGAAAATAATGGAGACATATTCACTTTATCTGCTTAAATCAGTTGCATGGCTTACAGGATTTGCCATTGTATACCTGATTTTTTTGAGAAATGAGCGTTTTTTTACACTGAACAGGTTCTTTCTCCTTTCAGGAATATTTGCTTCATTTCTGCTTCCGTTTCTTACTATCCGCTACACAATTTTACTTTCTGTGCCAGGGGTAATCCAGGCAGAGGGTGAAGTTAGCGGCGGTGTTGAAAATATATCCGGTACCGGAATAATGAATACCGGATTCTTGCTGGTCCTTATCTATTTATCAGGGGTTGTTTTCATTGGATACATGTTAATCAGGCAAATCAGACCGGTAATCAGGTCCATTGCAAAAGCTGGTATTGACTCATCTTCCCCGGTAAAGCTTATCAGAACATCTGATTATTCCGGTTCTTTTTCATTTTTCTCCTGGGTATTTGTCAATCCTTCAGTTACAGATATTGAGATGAAGGAGATAATGAATCACGAACTGGTGCATATCAGGCAGAAGCACTGGATTGATCTGGTGCTTGCAGGGATTCTCTGTATGTTACAATGGTTCAATCCGCTGGTCTGGATCTATGGCAGGGTCATAAGGCAGAACCATGAATATATTGCCGATGAGGTGGCGCTGCAGCGAACATCCGATCCGGCAGTTTACAGAGCGACCCTTTTGAATCAGATTGCCGGCTCACAGGTCGTCACTCTGGCCAATTCTTTCAACTATTCACTAAACAAAAAAAGATTTAAAATGATGAAAAATATAATAACATCACCATACAGGAAAATGAAAGTATTTCTTATCCTTCCTGTATTTGCAATAGTGCTGTACGCTTTTGCAAAACCGGAATACCGGTTTGATACCGGGATTCAGACAGACAACAGTCAAATAGGTTCTTTGCAGGAGAAAACCGTGAAAGGAACAGTTATGCGAAATGAGAACGGAAAGCCTCTGGAAAAAGCAACAATAATAGTGATGGGAACAACTACCGGTACCATAACAAATGAAAACGGACGGTTCAGTATCGGTAATATTCCTGAAGGAGGGGCACTTACTATAACATATGTTGGATATAAATCAAAGGTCGTAAAATTTCAGTCCGGCTCAGACATGACAATCAAAATGGACATGGATACGATCAATGCCGAAAGATTCATTAATCAATCAGTTCCGCCGCCACCGCCACCACCACCACCACCACCACCACCGGTTGAAACTTCAACCAGCAAAAGTGCTGGTGATAAAACGGGGAAAGATACTTTTATAGTGGTCGAGGAATTACCGCAATATAATGGTGGAATTAATGCATTGAATTCCTGGATATATGCTAACCTGAAATACCCGGAAGAAGCATATAAAAAGAAAATAACAGGAAAGGTTTATGTTACATTTCTTATAACCAGCACCGGGAAGGTAAAAAATGCTGAAGTAAGAGAACCGGTAAATCCTCTTCTGGATGCTGAGGCAAAGCGGCTTATCAGCAGCATGCCTGACTGGAAACCGGGAGCACAATCGGGAAAACCAGTCGATGTCTGGTACAGGGTACCGGTGGAGTTTAAATTGCAATAAACTGATTTTTAACCACAGGGGACACGGTGGTTTTGCACAGGGGACACAGAGAACTATTTATTTCGGAATGTCTCTGTGTCCCATTTGTGTTTTTAATAAGTGATCCTTATGGTTAAAGGATTTCTAATCCTCATCCTCCCCACCAAGTTCATTCTGCATGAAGAATGCAGCTCTTACTGAAGGAGGACATGGTGAATCAAGCCCCCTGACAGCTTTCCATATAACCTCATTAAAGTCGTTGTCATTTATTCTGTCTTCCTGGGTGAGATCAAACCTATCGCTCTTCTTCTGCCATACACTTTCAGTAAGATTCTTTTCATCGAGGTTATACTGACATGGTTTTGAATTAAATACAGGATGATCGGGAGTATTGTTAAAACATCTCCAGATAGGGTTGGCGGAAGCATCGTACTGGCTCATTGGTGGTAATCCAAGGATAAGCTCAATCGTCCGGAGCAGTGATGAGGTAGTATAAACGGTATGATCTACAAAATTCTGTTTTACATATCCACCGGCGATATAAACAGGACTCCTGTGGGCATCTACATGGTCGGGGCCACTCTGAGCATCATCTTCAACTACAATTATGAGACACTCCTTCCAGATAGAACTATGGCTGAGATAATCTACAAACAAACCTACTGCCAGGTCATTATCTGCAACATGTGCAAAAGGAGTCGGCCTGCCAAGGCTCAAGCCTTCAGTATGGTCATTTATAAACCTGAGGGTATTAAGCTGAGGCACCTCATTTTTCGCAAGCAAAGATTCAAAATCATTTTTCCATTGCCTGAACCTGGTTGTGTCACGGATGGATGGCACCCATAGAGAATAATCCTTGCAATAGTGCCCTTCCAGAACTGAGATGCTGGGTCCGTTATCTCCTATAAATTCACCATAGGAACGATATGAAACATTCTCTCTTTTGCAGGCATCCCACAGAAATCCATTCTTGTTATTTGCGATCTTTCTCTGCCCTTCACCAGGGTAGTCACCGCCTCTGCCGCCATAGCTTGTGGGCCAGTTTTTCTCCAGATAATCAGTTGCATAAGCTCCCATGGTCCAGTTGTGTCCATCGGCACTCACTTCGCCATTGACATATAAATTATCGAGGAGTACAAATTCCCTTGCAACAGAATGCTGGTTAGGTGTTATATTTTCACCGAAAAGCACCAGGTTTGGATCACCATTTCCTTCTTTCATATCACCGAGGACCTGATCATAAGTCCGGTTTTCCTTAATAACATAGAAAACATATTTTATCGGAGACTTGCCACCTACTTTTGTCGGAACAGGATTATTCTCATCACCGCTTGAAACAAGTTCTTTCTCTTTGATATAGGGAGTATTGTTATAGACTGCCTTTGACCAGACAGCCAGTTGTTTATCATCATAGCTGTTAATAAATCCCAGAGTTCCCCGGAAGAGACCGCCTATATACTGAACTTTTGTTTTTTGTTCAATTCCGCCCTCATGATGGATAACCTCCTGGCTTGTCATAGTAGGCTGTGGGCCAAACGGATTTGCTTTTGAAGTAAGTCCTTTTCCATTGCTTACCAGCACCTTCCCGTTTACTGTCCGTACACATGTAGGATACCATCCGGTGGGAATGAATCCTTTGCTTTTTGAAGCTCCGGGTTTCGAGACATCAAAAACAGCAAGAGAGTTATTGTCAGCATTTGCTATGTAAAGAGTCTTGCCATCCCCGCTCAGAGCAACACTGTTAGTGGTCGATCCGCAGAGAGCATCGGGATATAGTGCTGAATTAAGTGTTTCTACAACTTTTTTCTGTTTGCAGTCTATCACTGAAACACTATTGTCATTTGCATTGGCAACAAAAAGGAATTTGCTGTTTGCACCAATGCACATATCATTTGGATTATCACCAACCGGTATATTTCCGGTTATCTTCTGCAGTTTGGTATCGAACAGAATAACCTTGTCACATCCCCAGCAGGTGATATAGAGTGTTTTCTTATCAGGAGAAAGGATGCATGTATATCCTTCTCCCCCAAGGGGATGCTGCGACAGAACTTTCTTTTGCTGAAGGTCAACAACATAAAGTGAATTATTTTCTTTTGTAACTGTATAGAGAATTTTCTTTGAATCATCAACAGCCAGCCCTGCTACGGAGATCCTTTCGGGCCATGGTTTTCCAATTGTAATTGTATCTGCGCCTGAGAGCTTATTATTATTTACAGAGTATTTAATTATCCTGTTATCATTTCCCCCTGAAGCATAGATATATTTTCCATCATTGGAAAAGGTTAATCCCAGCCATGATTTTGCGATCAGGATTGTATCAAGGGTTACCTCTCTTTCCACATCAATCAGCTGAATTGTCTGGTCGCTCTGTCCGTTGTTTGTTATTGCTGCCAGCTTTTTGTCGGGAGACAGGGCAATATTCAGAGGGAGATCTCCCAGAGGAATTTGTTTTCCAGCAGGAGTAAGGCTCCATCCGTTTGGAAGAGTTAACCGGCTTGATTCGATCTGTTCCAATGACTGAGCCTGAGTATTACAGATCAGGATGAGACATAAAACCGCATTAATGAAGAGAGTTCTGTTTATTATCTTAAATGCTTTCATCATCAGAGAATATTTTGTTGATGTTTAAAATTATAAAATAAATTGACTTTTAGTCCGCATTTATGAAGGATGTTTTCTCAGGATCTTCTCCGTGAAAGTTCCTGACCAGGCTTAATTTCAATTCATTTGGCTCCGTCAATTGTGCTTTTTTTCCCTTCTTTGCTGACCTGCGGCTTATAATCAACATTCTCTATTTTAAGCACAACCGGATTTGGCCACTGGTTATTGGTATATAATCGTTGTCCGTTTACGGCGCTTATTACCAGGCCAATCGGAGTATTGCTTGTGTAGATTTTTGCATCATAGCCAGGCTTGTATTCCACCATTTCACTGGCATATCCGAGGATGCTTACTTTTGTCTGGTCATTTCCGGCCAATGTTTTAAATACAAACTCTTTTCTTTCTCCGTATTTCCATTCTGATCCTGCAGGAACGAAGGCATAAACAGTGTTCTTATCTTTTGCCTTTGTAAACCAGATATCTCTTTCCCTTGTGATTTCCCATGGCCGGATGTTGTGAATTCCTTCCTGGTTTACCATATTCCATAAAGCTATCTCACGAAGGAGAGCTTCCTGTTCAATCTGGATCTCCATCCGGTTTTGGACCTATATTAAGTAACAGATTGCCTCCTTTTGCCCTTATCTCAATCAACATGTTGATGATCTCTGTTCCACTTTTATGCGGATCGTTGGTAGGCTTGTATTGCCAGTCGGTCCCCATTGTAAAACATGCCTCCCATGGTCCCGGAATTGGTTTATTGGGGAGGTTCTGCTCCGGTGTCTGCATCTGTCCGCGTGTAACAACAAGATCGGGCTGTAACTGCCAGGCATATTCTTTTAAGCCCTCTTCGGGTCCGTCAAAAAAGAAAATATCAATCTTTCCATAGTTGGTCAGCAGCTCTTTCAGCTGTGCCTTATCATGTGCCATAAGACCAGGATTATTGACAGGATAATGCAGAGGATTCTGCAATCTTCCTATGGGGATATTATTCTTATAAAAATAGTGGAAATCTTCAGGTGAAAAGTAGAGCCCGATTGCAATTCCCTGTTTCCGGAAGGCATCGAGCAGCTCTTTCATTATATCCCGTTTAAAGGCTGTGTTCATTATGTTGAAATCAGTGGTTTTTGTATCCCACATGCAAAAACCAGAATGATGCTTTGATGTGAAAACAACATATTTCATGCCTGCAAGCTTTGCCAGTACAGCCCACTCTTCAGGATCGAACTTCCTGGGATTAAATGTTGCAGGCAGGTCATTTATAAACCTCTTAAGGTAGTCTTCCGAAGCTCCTGCCATCGAGTGGCTGATTACTGCTCCGATCTGCGAGTCCATGCTCCAGTGAATGAACATGCCGAATCCCATATCCATAAACCATTGCTCACGTTCCGGTTTATTTGAGTTCTGTTGTCCGTAACCTGATATGGAAATAATTAATGACAAAACCAATGCATAGGATAACCGTGATTTCATATTGTAAATTTTTGATATCAGTATTTAGCCTGACCAGATTAAGATCCGGAGATACATTTGTGTGAGATGAACTTGTTACGGGGTGTCTTCAGGACTCTCAAAACCTCTTTTCTGACCCGTACAATAACTTTCCCATCAGAATTTATTGGTTCTCCATCGATATGCAGCCTTGTTTCACGTGTCTCAATAATAATCTCTTTATCAGTCTTAATCTGTCTTACATACTTCGAATTATTTATTCTTTTGGTAAAAAGTCTGATAACGAAAATGGGGCCAAAAATTTTTGGGAATGGCTTAATAAGCACAAGTTCTATGATTCCGTCATTAGGCTTTGCATCGGGAGCGATAAAGGCGTTGTTCCCGAATTGTCTGGTATTAGCCACAGTGACCACGAACAGATCTTCGGATAAAATCTTTTCTCCTCCGCACCAGATTGTCACAGGGAATGGCTTCAGCTGAATGAATGTTTTAAGGGTAAGCCATAAATATGGGAAGAATCCTCTCAGCTTAATGTCGTTGAATGAATGTGCCACAAAACTATCAAGGCCTATTCCGGCTACATTCAGACACATGTGTCCGTTAATCTCAATCACATCTATTGTCATCGCTTCAGCCTTTCTGATATCTGACATCAGCAGATTCAGGTTCAGCCTGAAACCGAATTCCCGGGCAAAACCGTTACCTGAGCCAAGAGGCAGAACCCCCAGGATTTTTTCGCTTCCAACAAGATGGTTAGCAACACTATGAACTGTTCCGTCCCCTCCTGCAGCTATGAAAATATCATGATCATCAAAGTTCTGTGTTATAAATTTCTCTGTATCCTCTTTTGATAATGATTTAACCACACACAGATCATCCTTGCGTAGATCCAGGCCCAATGACACTATATAATTTACCGGAGTAACTCCGGAATCGGGGTTTATTATGAAGAGAGGCTTCCTGCTTTTTCCTGTTTCCGGCACTTTCATGCCCAAATGTAAGGAAGTTTTTTTTAAGCTAGCCCATAAATGGGTATTTATACTCAGTTGCAGGTATGAGAGTCTCTTTTATGGTCCTCGGGCTCACCCATCTTGTAAGGTTGAGATGGCTGCCTGCCTTGTCGTTGGTCCCTGATGCACGGGCTCCGCCAAAAGGTTGCTGGCCTACCATTGCTCCTGTTGGTTTATCATTGATATAGAAATTTCCGGAAGCATATCTCAGCGCCCTGCAGGCAGTGATCATTGCATATTTATCGTTACTGAAGATCGCTCCTGTCAGACCATATGGTGATGTCTCATCACAGATCCTGAGAGTTTCTTCGAATCGGTTATCTTCATAAACGTAAATTGTCATGACAGGTCCGAATATCTCCTCTTCCATTGTTACGAAGTGAGGATTTGAAGTCAGCACCAGGGTAGGTTCAATAAAGTATCCTTTTGATTTGTCTCCTTTTCCTCCTGCAATAATGGTTGCCTCGTCAGAAGTACGGATTTTGTTTATATAATCCATTATCCTGTCGAATGATGGCTCATCAATTACAGGATTCATGAAGTGGCTGAAGTCCCTTACATCCCCGGTTTTTATTTCAGAGATAATTGCAAGAAGATGTCTCTTTGTCTCATCCCACAATGATACCGGAATATAAGCTCTTGAAGCGGCTGAACATTTTTGTCCCTGGTACTCGAACGACCCTCTTATAATTGCAGTTGCCAGTTCAGGTACAGTTGCCGAGGAGTGGGCGAAAATAAAATCTTTTCCTCCTGTTTCTCCTACAATTTTAGGGTATGACCTGTAAACAGAAAGATTATCCGATACCTCTTTCCAGAGGTTATTAAATGTATTATTTGAACCTGTGAAATGAATTCCTGCAAGATCTTTATGTTTAAGAACTATTTTGCTGATCAGAGACCCTGAACCCGGAACAAAATTTATGACACCTGCCGGTAATCCTGCCTCCTCAAGAATTTTCATCAGGTAATAGTTCGACAGCAGAGATGTTGATGCCGGTTTCCATACAGTTGTATTACCCATCAGTGCAACACTTGTATTGAGATTGGATGCAATTGCTGTAAAATTAAAAGGTGTCACAGTAAAAACAAAACCCTCCAATGGCCTGTATTCAAGTCTGTTTATTGTTTCATTTTCCGATGTGGGCTGATCCATATATATCATGGAGGCAAAATAATTATTGAACCTCAGGTAATCGGTAACTTCACATGCCGAGTCAATTTCTGCCTGCATAACATTCTTTCCCTGTCCAAGCATTGTGGCGGCATTTAACTTAAACCTGTATTTTTTAGAAATTAATTCAGCAGCTTTTGCCATAATTGCAGCCCGTTCCATCCATGAAAGATTCATCCATTCATGCTTGGCTTCATTGGCTGCCCTGATAGCCATTTCAACCTCTCTTTCTGTTGCCATGTGATAGATGCCAAGAGGATTTTTGTGATCGGAAGGATTGATGATTTTACCTGTCTTTCCTGTTCGGATTTCATTTCCGCCAATTATAAGAGGTATTTCAGCTTTTAAGCTGCTCTGGCGGTTGAGTTCCTCCTCCAGTAAACGGCGTTCTTCACTGCCGGGCTTATATGAAAGTACAGGTTCATTTTTCGGTTTCCGGAAATTATATATTGCATTGTTCATTTTTATGATAATATTGTTTCTTAAATGATAACATTTTCGGGGTTTATATGTTCACATTAAGTGCCTAAAG
>Ga0334722_10002868_pt1 | contig 18978 bp, 18 predicted proteins | sample C3_bottom_MG_FD_207210 | JGI IMG/M metagenome (GOLD analysis project Ga0334722, IMG submission 207210) | Sediment microbial communities from Yellowstone Lake, YNP, Wyoming, USA - C3_bottom | ecosystem: Environmental > Aquatic > Freshwater > Lake > Sediment | place: USA: Wyoming | collected...
ACCTTGATCTTCGCCGCGTGGGCGTTGTTCGTCAGCAGCGGGTGTAGGTCGGTGAGATTCTCGGCGACCAGGAAGGTCGCGATCTGGTGCCCGCCGATCAGGCTGTCGTTCGCCCACTCGCGCAGCAGCAGCACGATCGCCCCCTGGTCGTAGCCGCCCGCGTCTCCGGCGGGGGCGATCAACTCGGCCGCCTCGAGCAACACGGCGACGCGCGGCGCGGGCTTGCCGAGGCGGGCCAGGTTCGCCGTGTAGCGCAGGTAGTGGGTCAGCGACTCGACCGCGCCCCGCGGGGCCTTCGGCATTTCGCCGAGCCGCTGCAGCGCCGGCCACGTCGAGAAGGTTTCGCCGCCGCGCTCGACCCTGACGCCGTTGCCCAGGTCGTAGCAGAGAACGACGTCGAACGGGGCGAGCAGGACGCCGAGGAGGAAGTCGCGCAGGTTGCCGAGCGTACGGCCCGTTGCGCACGGGACGAGCGCCCGGTCGTAGACGTTGCCGTGCAGGATGAACTGGCAAGCCGCGCCACTCTCGTAGGAATCGACCAGCTCGCGCGCCCAGGGGGGGAGTGCCGCGGGGGCGCTGGCCACGCTCAGTTCCTCAGGCGGCCGCGAGCACTGGCCGGCCGGCGATCGGTGACGAGCGGTGCTTCGCGCCCCGCCGGCGGCGCGGAGAGCGCCGCGTCGAAGCGCTCAAGGTCGATCGCCAGGTCCGAGGAGATCGCCTGCGGGGTGCTGCTCATCGCGGCGTTCTCGAGCGCCAGGTCGAACTGGGCCTCGATCCGGTCGAGCTCGCTCGCGATCTCCTCGGCCATCTGGGCCCGGCGCTTCTGATTTTCGATCCGCGCCTGCACGATCTCGAGCGTGCGCATCCGGGAATTCCGCAGCTCCTCGGTGAGGCCGTCCTGCTTGAGTTGCGCCTCGAGGGCGCCGGCCTGGTCGCGCAGTTCGCGGTCGTCGCTGTCGGTCCACTGCAGCGACAGGTTCTCCCGCGCCTGCAGCAGACGCGCGTAGTGGCCGAGCAGCGAGAGCAGCGACTCACGGTTCTGCCCGGAGGTGATGTCGTCCGCGTGGAACCGGTCGTAGAGCGCGGTGACCCGCTGCAACTTGGCCTTGAGGGCCATCAGGCGCGAGCGCTCCGGGCCGCTCAACTCGCCGACGAGCTGCTCCCATCCCGCCGATTGCTCGCGCGGGATCGGGACCGGAGCGGTGCGCGCGTCGACGACGGCCCGAAACCGCGCGTTGGAAGCCAGGCCGAAGAGGTACGCGACCTCAGCCCCGAGCCCGAGAAACCAGAACCCCGGGTTGGCGAACCCGACGATCGCGAAGCCCGCCAGTGCCAGCAGATTGAACGGCACCTGTCCGAGCCCGGGGACGCGCGGCCGCGCGGTGAACGCCGCGCTCAGGTAGCGGAACATCGGCTCCCGATCTCGCCGCTCACTGCTTTTCGGCCGTCGGGCCCATGCTCTTGGCCGCGGCGGGGGCGGACGAGTCGCCCAGCGCGATCCCCTCCTTGGCGGCGAAATCGGCGAGCGCCTGGTCGGCCAGCGCCTTCTGCTCCGACTCCTGGAGGTCGACGCCGGAAAAATCGAGCTTTTCGGTTGCGACGCGGGCCCGGCCGGCCGCTTTGTCGCGCTCCTCGGCGACCATCGTGGTCAGCCGATCCATCGTGTCCCCCGAGCCGCCGATGCTGCCGATCATCGAGTTCGACATCTCCGTCAGATCAGCGAGCGCCTTCTTCATCTTCATGTCGTTGATGGTCGACTTGAGCGTTTCGAGCTTGGCTTTGGCCGCCTGGACGGCGACGTTGCGGGCCTTGACCAGATTCTTGTAGGTCGTCTCCGCCTGCTCGAGCTGCTTGCGGTCCTCCTCGAGTTCGCGCGAAACGGTCTGCAGCCGCAGCGCGTACTGCGCAGCCGCCTCGCGGTTGCCGGCCCGCAGGTTGGCGCCGGCTTTGGCGCGCAAATCGCGCTCCTCGGTCTCGAGCTGCCGGGTCTGGGACATCAACCGCTCGCAGAGGGCGGCGTGCGAGGCGAGACCGTCGTTGTAGCGGGAGATCTGCGTGCGCAGGTTCTCCTTTTCGACCTCGAGGAGCGCCTCGGGGTTGGTCCGCTCCAAGCCGCTGATGAAGAGGCCGAGAAAGCCCCGGAACAGGTTGGCTATCCGCTGAAACATGCGCTGCACCCTCCTTCGGGTCTGCGGCCGCACCCGTCGTGCGGGCGGGGCCGGTGTTGTGTCGCCGCCATCACGGCATGAGCAGGACGTAGTCCGAGTAGATCAGGTGCGGGTTGGCGATCCGCTCCCGGTTCAACTGCCAGATCTCCTCCCAGCGTTCGGAGGAGCCGAGTCGGTCGCGCGCGATCGTGCTGAGCGTCTCGCCCGCCCGGACGGTGTACGTCTTGCGGCCGGAAACCGGCTTGACCACGTCCTCGGACTTGTACGAAAGATACCGCCGCACCAGGTCGCCGTAGCCGGCGGAGGCCTTGATCCGCGCAATCGCGCCGTTGATCGCGTCGAGCAGGTCGTCGTTCCCCGCCGGAACACCGACGGCGTAGCGCGACTGGTTGAGATTAAACTGCACGATCTTCACGCGCGGGTGGCTCTTGATCTCCTCGGCGGCGAAGGGGTAGTCGTAGACCAGCGCGTCCGCCTCGCGCCGCTCGATCGCCTCGAACCAGCCGGAGTCGCCCGAGAACGACTTGACGCGCGCGCCGGGGATGTTCTGCTTCACCCAGCGCTCGGCCGCCGGGTCGTCGTAGATCGCAATGGTCTTGCCGGCCAGCTGCGAAACCTCGTTGACCGCGGATCCCTTCAGGACCGCGAGGCAGAGGCCGAAGTCGAGATACCCCTCCGACCACTCGAGACCCTCGAGGGACGGGTCGGGGACGTACCCGGCGATGATGACGTCGACCTGCGCGCGCCGCAGCATGTCGGGGAGACTCTGGTAGTCGCCGTTGACGAAGAGCGGCCCCGCCGAGGAGAGCCGCATCTCGGAGGAGATCAGCCGCGCCAGCTGGTACTCGAAACCGTCGTCGCCGGACTGGCTGTTCTTGAAGTACATCGGCGGCGCGTCCGCCTCGTAGCCAACCCGCAGCGACCCGCGGGTGCGGGCCTCCTGCAACACCCCGCGCCGCAACGGAGCGGTCTTGCCCCCCGCCGGCGTCTTGGCAGTCTTGTCGGCGACGTCCCGGGCCGCTGTCTTCACGGCCGACGCGCCCTGCTTCGCGGCGGAACCGATGAGGCCGGAGACCGGGTTGCCGGGCCAGAGCTTGAAAGCAAAACCGATACAGCCGGCGATGAATGCGAAGATCACCAGTTTGCCGAGAAGAGTCAGCCGCTTCTCATCCGCCACGCGTTTCTCCTTTTCGATGGGTGATTGCCCCGCATGATACCTCAAGCACCGGGCGCGGCAAAGCCTCGCGCGAGTTTTTGTTTCACGTTCTCCCGAGCCGCGGTACAATGCCGCGATGAATAGGATCTGCCGTCTCCGCCGCAGCCGCCATGTGTCCCGCCCGGTCGCCGCGGCGCTGTTCTGGTGCGCACTCGCCGCCGCGCCGACCCCCGTTTGTTCCGCGACCCCGGTCGCGCCCCCCCCACTGGCCGAGCGGCGCCCCGTCTGCATCCGCTCGATCTGCTTTGACGCCGAGATCGCCGTAACCGCCGCCGAGCGCGGTCGGGGGCTGATGTTCCGCGATTCGCTGGAGAAGGACCGCGGCATGCTGTTCGTCTTTCCGGAAGAGCGCCGACATCAATTCTGGATGAAGAACACCAAGATCGAACTGGACATGATCTTTATCGGCGCCGACCGCAGGGTGGTCAGCATCTCCCGGCGGGCAAAGCCCTGCACAGCCGACCCCTGCGACCGCTACGGCCCCGAGGGGAATACCGCCTACGTGCTGGAGATTGCCGGCGGACTTGCCGAGAAATACCACTTTGCCGCGGGTGACACCGTCGTCTTCGGAGCAGTTCCCGCCGGCAAGTGATTCCCGCGGCTCAGCGCTTGCGGGAATCGCCGCACGACAAACGACATCTATCCAAAACAAAACTTTGCGAATAGTGAGGACAGGGAGAACCGTTCATGAAAAAAGGTGCCCAGATCGTCGTTATCGTCGTGGTTCTCGCGCTTGTCGGTGGAGCGCTGGGGTACGTCTTCATCGGGCCGCCCGGCAGCGGCGCGCAGGCCGGCGCCAGTTTCCGCACCGTGACGCCCCAGGAGGCGAAAGCGCTCATCGAGACACGCAATGACCTGCTGCTGGTCGACGTCCGGTCGCCCGAGGAGTTCCAGGGCGGCTCGCTCCCGGGGGCCACGCTCATACCGTTCTGGGACTTCACCAAGGGCCGGTACGACCTGCCCAAGGACAAACCAATCCTGCTGATCTGTGCGGTCGGGGGTCGCTCGCTCGCCTGCGGCCAGATGCTCGCGTCCAAGGGCTATAAAGAAGTCTACAACCTCAAGGGCGGCCTCGACGCCTGGGTCGCGCAGCGTGTGCCGCTGCCCCGGCGTTAGCAGCCTCATCCGCCAAGAGGCTTTCGCCAGCGGCCGCCGTGTCGGAACTTGCCGGCCTGCGCGTTGCGGACTGCCGCGTCAAAGCTACCCGACCCGGAGCATCAGCCACGCCACGCTTGACAAGAGAGCATCCCCATCTCAGAATGAACACAGACTACGTTTCCTGACGACGGCCCCAACCGTGCATTGGCCTCTCGCCGCGGGAAAGGAAACCACGATGAGTCTCGTCAGCAACAGCGCCGCCCGTCTCCTGCCATTTCTCGCGCTTGTGGTGCTCGGCGTATCGCCCCTGTGGGCAGCTGACGAGGTCATCGGCAGCGTCAAGAAGGTCGTGGGCACGGCGGCCGTGTTGCGCGACGGCCAATCTATTCCCGCTCGCGCGGGGTTGCGACTGCTTGCCATGGACACCCTCTCGACCGGCAGCGACGGGAGTCTCGGGGTCGTGCTGCACGACGACGCGATCCTCGCACTCGGGCCATCCAGCCAGGTCGCGCTCGAGCGCTTCGCATACGCCCCCGCGGAGCAACGACTTGGCTTCGTTGCACGCATCGCTCGCGGCACGATCAGTTATCTCTCGGGCATCATCGGGCGGCTCGCCCCGGAGACGGTGCGCTTCGAGACGCCGGTCGGCACCCTGGGAATCAGAGGGACCCACTTTGCAATCAAGATCGCCGAGTAGACTGCGACTCCGGGCCTTGCAGGCTGCGCTCCTGCTCGCGGTGGCAGGCTGCGCTGCTGTGCCGCCTCCTTCGCCTGCACCGCCACCCGCGCCTGCCAAAAACGTCTTCCTCCTGCTGCCGGATGCTCAGGGCCGCGTCGGCGCGGTCACGGTCACGAACGCCGGCGGCGTGCGCACCCTCGATACCGCAGGCCAGGCCACCCGCGTGCGCGACGCGCAGAGCGCACCGACAGTGCCGCAGGTACTCGGGCAAGCCGAGATCGAGGGGCTCTTCGGGGCCGCTCTCATTACCGAGCCTGTACCGCCCATGCATTTCAATCTCTATTTCGAGGCGGATTCGACGGCGTTGACCGCAGCGTCCCGCGACGATATCCCGAGGATTCTCGACGCCATCCGTGAGCGCTCCTCGGCGGACACCAGCGTCACTGGTCACACCGACACCCTCGGCGACCCGAAACGCAACTTCGAACTGGGTCTGCGGCGGGCGATGGCGATCGGCTCCCTCCTCGCAGCGGCGGGCGTCGACCCCGGCTTGCTCGACATCGGCTCCCACGGTGAGACCAACCTTCTGGTGCCGACCCCCGACGGGGCGGCAGAGCCCCGGAATCGCCGCGTCGAAGTCACCGTGAGGTGAGGTGAGCCCCGCGCTCGCTCCCCGCGGCTCGCGCTGGATCGTCACCGCCGGATTCGTATGTACGCTGCTCGTCGTTGGCCTCGGCACGAGGCCGCCGCTCTTCCTGGCAACGCTTGAGGGGCGGATCTACGATCTGTTTATGCGCACTGCCCCCCGCCAACCCTCCGGCGCGGGGACAGCGATCGTCGAGATCGACGAGGAGAGCCTCGCCCGCTACGGGCAGTGGCCGTGGCCCCGCCATCGGATCGCGGCGCTGCTGGAGGGCGTTCGGGACCAGGGCGTCGCCGCAATCGGGGTCGACGCGATCTTCCCTGAACCTGATCGCACTTCGCCAGCCCTGTTCGCCCGCGAGCTCGAACGCGATTTCGGGGTGCGGCTGCCGCTCGAGAGGCTCGGCGCGCGCGCCGACAACGACCATCTGCTGGCTCAGTCCCTGGCGCGAGGGCCATTCGTGCTCGGGTACGCGTTTACCTTCGCCGGGGAACGCGCGTCGGGCGACTGCGTCCTCCAGCCGCTCGCCCCGGGCTCCCCAGGCGTCAGCCGGGGTGCCGGCCCCGCCCCCTTCGTTGCGGCCGGCGTGATCTGCAGCCTTCCGGAACTCGCGCGGGCCGCGGGCGCTTCGGGTTTTCTCAACGTCGCGCCGGACGCGGACGGCACGGTGCGCCGGCTTCCGCTGCTGATCGAGCACGCCGGAGCGTTGTACCCGAGTTTCGCCCTCGCACTGCTGCTGCGCGCCCGCGGAACAGGCGAGGTGTCGCTCGCGGGCAGCAGCGCCCATGAGGTCGAACTGCGCGTCGGCGACACGGTGGTCCCGCTCGACGCCCGCGGCGCGATGCTCGTGCACTACCGGGGTCGCCGCGGCGGCGTCCTGCGCCTCTCCGCCGCCGCCGTGCTCGACGGCCGGGTTCCCCCCGGCGCGCTCCGGGGACGCATCGCGATCGTCGGCGCCGCCGCTGCCGGACTGCGCGAGTTGCACGCCACGCCGTTCGACCCGGCGTTCCCGGGCCCCGAGATCCACGCTGCCGCCCTGGACACCCTCATCCGGGGAGACTTCCTGCGGCGTCCGTTCGCAGTGCGGGGGCTCGAGCTGATCGCTGCGCTGTTGCTCGGCGTCGCGACGACACTCCTGCTCGCTCGCGGCGGCGCTCGCCTCGGTCTGCCGGCCCTCTGCGGCGGCTCGGCGCTGCTCTGGGGCGGGGCCTGGCTGCTCTTCGCACGGGCGGGGATATTCGCCTCCCCGCTTGTGCCTCAAGGCGTGCTCGCAGGGAGCTTCGCCCTGGTCACCTCACTGCGCTTCATCCTGAGCGAACGCGCGGCGGCCGAGTTCGCACGCAAGCTCTCGCTGACCCAGGACGTGATCATCCAGAGCCTGGCCGCGCTGGCCGAGACGCGCGACAACGAGACCGGCGGGCACATCCAGCGCACCCGCCACTACGTGCGCCTGCTCGCCGAGGCGCTGCGCGGGCACCCGCGCTTTCGCGCGTTCCTCGACCCCGAGACGATCGAGATCCTCTTCAAGCTCGCTCCGCTGCACGACATCGGCAAGGTCGGCGTGCGCGACTTCATCCTCCTCAAACCCGATCGACTGACGGCGACGGAGTACGAAGAGATGAAGCGCCACACGGTCTACGGCGACGACACCCTCAAGATGGCGGAAGAACACCTCGGCGACGACTCGTTCCTGAAGATCGCGCGCGACTTCGCGTTGACCCATCAGGAGAAGTGGGACGGCACGGGGTACCCCCAGGGCCTTGCCGGCGACCAGATACCCATCGCCGGGCGCTTGATGGCCGTTGCCGACGTGTACGACGCTCTCGTCAGCCGCAGAAAATACAAGGAACCGCTGTCCCATGCGGTGGCCAGCGCGATGATCGCCGCTGGCCGGGGGACCCACTTCGACCCGGACGTCGTCGACGCCTTCAGGGATCATGAGGAGGAGTTCAGCGCGATCGCGACCCGCTTCGCGGACGCCCAGCCTCTTCCCTTCTCCGGGGAGACTCCAGGGTTCTGACCGCCAGCCCGGACACGGCAGCGTCAGGCAGCTGGCCCTCCCGGAACTGCGCCGCGCGGGACAGCGTTGCCGATGACGACGGTGACCGTCGTGCCAACCCCGACCGTACTCTGGACGTCGATCGAGCCGCCGTGCGCCGCCACGATCGACCTGCAGATGCTCAACCCCAGACCGTAGCCGCCGGTTCCGCGCGAACGGGAGGTGTCCACGCGATAGAACGGGTCGAAGATCCGCGGCAGGTCGCCGGCTGAAATTCCGGGTCCGCTGTCGCGCACCGTCAGTCGGACCTGCCCTTCGCACTCCTCAAGGGCGACCTGTACCGGCTGCGCGCTCCCCGTCGAAAACTTCACTGCATTCTCGACCAGGTTTCGCAGCACCGTGGCCAGCAGGTCTGGATCCCCCTCCATGAAGCAGGGAGCCAGCGCGCCTTCGATCTGAACTCCCGGCGGTTGCGCTGCGAAGCGCCCCGCCACCCGCTGCAGAATGGCGGCGAGGTCGAACCGCTGCCGCCTGATCTGTTCTCCGGCCCGCGACAGCCGCGCAGACTCCAGGATCGCCGTCACCAACTGCTCCATCTCGACGAGATCCTCCCGCAGGCTCTCGCGAGCCGTCCCCTCGGGAACGAACTCCAGCGCGACCTTCATTCGCGTAAGCGGACTGCGCAGCTCATGGCTGGCATCCAGCAGGAGGCGCTCACGCATCGCCAGCATCTGGCCGACGCGTCCGGTCATCTCGTTGAACGCGTGCGCCAGCGAGGCGAACTCGCGGGACCCCTCCTCGGGCACGGTGTGCGCGAGATTGCCGGCGGCGACCTGCGACACCCCTTCCGAGATGAACTTCAGGGGGCGGAACACCCGGCGCATCAACAGCCAGGCCCCGCCGACGAGCAGCGTGACCACCGTCGCGACGAGCGCCAGCAGCCGCACCGGCGAGGGCGGCCGCGCGAGGCGCCGCGGCAACTCGAAGACGAAGCGGGCCCCTCCCCGTTCGACGAGCACCACCTGCCGGTTGCCCTGCCCGCCGATCCGGACGCCGTCGTACCCTTCGATTCCCCGAAAGCGCAAGTGGCGCCAGGGAGGGGGGGGCTCGCTCCTGCCGGCGAACCATCTTCCGACAGACCCCTCGTAGCCGATCGCCAGCCCGGAGCGCCGACTGATCTGCAGGGCGCGCTCCTGCGACGGCGGGTCGCCGATCTCGTCGAGCAGATAGGTGACGTAGTCGGCGATCTGCCGGTCGGCGGGCCGCACCCCGTGGGTGTTGATCGTCCAGGCGAAAAAGCCCACGACGAGCAGATTGAGCAGCAGCCCGGTGAACAGGAAGACCAGCAGGAGCCGCGTGAAAGCCGAGGTCGGGATCAATCTAGCCAACTGCCTCACCGCCGGCCTCCCCTGGCGTTTCGGGAGCGATAAAAACGTAGCCCGCGCCCCAGACGGTGCGGATGTAGCGGGGGGCCTTCGGGTCGTCGCCGAGCTTCTGACGCAGGCGACTGACCGTCACGTCGACCGTGCGGTTGAAGGCCTCGTGCTCGATGCCGCGCAGCGTCTCCAGGATGCGGTCCCGGTCGAACACCTCCCCAGGCCGCTCCGTCAGCAGCCGCAGGACCTCGAACTCGTTCGTCGTGAGTTCGACGGGTGCGCCGGCTTGCGTTGCCTGCCGGCGCGCACCATCGACCAGGAGGTCGCCGAAGCGCCGCACCTGCCCTCCCGCGACGCGGGGCCGGCGGAGCACGGACTGTATTCGCGCCACCAGTTCGCGCGGCTCGAAGGGCTTGGGGAGGTAGTCGTCGGCCCCGAGTTCGAGTCCCACGACGCGGTCCGCCACCTCCCCCCGCGCCGTGAGCATGATGATCGGGATGGTATCGGTGCGCCGGATGGTGCGGCAGAGGTCGAACCCGCTCATCCCCGGCAGCATGACGTCGAGGATGATCAGGTCCGGGCGGTGCGCGTGCAGCTCACGGAGCCCGTCGGCCGGCGTGACGGCGGCGATGGTCCGCATCCCGAAGTCGGCCAGATAGGTCCCGAGCAGCGTGTTGAGCTTCGCATCGTCGTCGATGATCAGCACCAGGGGTTTCACGTTCGTGCTCCGTCGTGCGCAATGCGCTCCGCCCCCGCTTCCCGGCAGCGGAAAGCGGGGGCGGGGCGTCCGCTCAAACTCGCCTAGTTCTTGTCGTGCGGGCGCTCGTGCCTCCCGCCGCCTCTGCACTCCTTGTCGCGCCAATGATCCAGCTTCGCAAGCGTTTCGGCAACCTTGGTCTTCTGCGCCGGGGTGAGCGTGGCATAGAACCCCGCGAACCGGTCGATGAACTGGTCCGCCGACTTCTGGAGCGTGCTCAGGTTGGCGTGCACCGCGGTCTTGAGCCCCTCGGCGTCGAAGGCGCTCGCCTTGAGCTGCGTCCCGAGCTTTTCGCGGGTCTCTTCCCGGGCGGCGCGCAACTGCTGCACCACCGGTTGGAACTCGGCGACGAGCTTGCCGAACTGCTCCTTCTGCGCAGCGTCGAGCTTCAATTCCTTGCTCACGCGCGCAACCAGGCGCTCGGCGCGCTGCTCTGGAGTCGCCTTCTTGCCGTGGGCTACCGCGACTCCTGCTCCGGCGATCACCAGCAGCGCGGCGGCGATGACGATGCTTTTTCTCATGGCCTTCTCCTTTATCGGGGGGGGTGTTGTCCCCGTTCTTGGCTACAAGATAGGGGAAAATGAGCGAAGATGCCTTGCCGGCAGGTAACAAGATGTAACAAAAGGTACGACCGGGATGTCCGCTTCGCCTCGTGATGACCGGGGACAACCCCGAAAACCACCCCTAGGGGGACGGGAGCATCTTCTTCAAGCCTGCGACCGTGATGTCGTAATGCGACGCGTGCCTGACCGCCTTCCCGCCGGCGAGACAGATCACCTGCGGCGACTGGTGATCCACTCCGGTGCGCTCGGCGATGGCGAGCGAGAGCGGTCGATCCTCTCTCACCAGGACCTCGACGCAGCGCGCACCCAGCTCTTTCGCAGCAAATCGCAGGAACTCGGACCGAGCTCCAGCCGAAATCGGTCAGGTCGTAGAGTGCTTGAGGAGCAGCACCGGCTGCTCTGAGCTCGCACTCAGACAGCGCTCGAAATCCGCCGTGGTCGTGATTCGCTCCAGCGTCATGTCTTTCTCTCCTTTACCCGGGAGGCGGCACCTGGAAATCGGCTACTCCCAATCCGTCGCTCCCTTGCCTTTCTGCAAGAATCGTCACTTCACGACAAGCTTCATAACCTACAGCAAACGAGCACAGCAGAGGGGTGGCGCGGAGGGGAGGTCTCCAGCGGGGGAGCGAAGCGAGGCCGTTGGAGGTCCGCAGCGACAGGACCCCGGAGCGCTCCCTGGACCAGTTTTCAGTGCATACCCCTATATCAGCTTGAGCAGCTCCTCGAGCGCCGCATCGACCTTCTCCGCGTCCTTGCCGCCCGCAGTCGCCATCTCCGGCTTGCCGCCGCCCGAGCCGCCACAGACCGCGGCCACCTTCTTCACGAGATCGCCGGCCTTGTATCTACCGACCAGGTCCTTCGTGACGCCGCAGGCGAACGCCACCTTCCCCTCGGTGACGGAGGCCAGCAGCACGACGCCGCTCTGCAACTTGTCCTTGAAATGGTCGACCGTGGCGCGCAGGGTGTCCATGTCCAGCCCGTCCATCCGGCTGGCAAGCACCTTCACGCCGTTGACCACGCGCGCCTGCTCCGTCGGGTCGCCGCCGGCACCGCGCGCGAGCTTCGCCTTAAGATCGGCGACCGACTTCTCGAGCCCCTTGACCTGCTCGGCCAGCCGCTCGGCACGCTGGGAGGCCTCGCGCGGGCCGACCTTCAACGCCGCGGCAACCGCAGCGAGCTCACGCACGTCCTCGAGCACCGCGTGGTAGGCGCCCTCCGCGGTCGCGGCCTCGATCCGCCGCACCCCGGAGGCGACGCTCCCTTCGCTCAGGATCTTGAAGAAGCCGATCTCGCCGCTGCGCCCGACGTGGATGCCGCCGCAGAGCTCCGAGGAGACCCCGGGGACCGTGATGACGCGCACGTGGTCGCCGTATTTCTCGCCGAAGATCGCCATGGCGCCCGAGGCCACCGCCTGCTCCAGCGACTTCTCCTCCTTGTGCACGGGGTGATCCGCCCAGACCGCCGCGTTCACCTCCTCCTCGATGGTGGCCAACTCCGCGGCGGTGACGCCGGTGAAGTGCGAGAAATCGAAGCGCAGCCGGTCGGCCTCGACGTGCGAGCCGGCCTGCTTGACGTGATCGCCGAGCGCCTTGCGCAGCGCGGCCTGCAGCAGGTGCGTCGCGGTGTGGTTGCGCGCGATGCGCCGGCGGCGGTCCTTGTCGACCTCGGCGCTGACGATGTCCGCTTCGGCGAGCACCCCCTCGACGAGCCGGCCGCGGTGCAGGACGTACCCCTTCCAGTGCTTCTTCGTGTCGGCGACCAGCAGCAGCCCCTTGTCGGTGCGGATCTCCCCCCGGTCGCCGGCCTGCCCGCCGCTCTCGGCGTAAAAGGGCGTGCGCTCGAGCAGCACCTCGACCTCGTCGCCTGCCGCGGCGATCTTCACGCGCTCTTCGCCCTTGAAGATCGCAACAACCTTCGCCTGGCCGTCGTGGTGGGTGTAGCCGGTGAAAATCGTCTCCGACAGGCCGCCGAGGAGTTTCGGCCACGACCCGGCCGCCGTCTCCCCCGAGCCGACCCAGGAGGCGCGGGCGCGCTCGCGTTGGGTCCGCATCGCGGTCTCGAACCCCTCCTGGTCGAGCCCGAATCCCTGCTCCTCCGCGATCTCGCCCGCCAGGTCGAGCGGGAAGCCGTACGTGTCGTAGAGCCTGAACAGATCGTCGCCGGCGAGGCTCCCCGCCCCGGCCTTCTTCGCTTTGGCCATGATCTCCTGCAGCAGGCCGAGACCCAGTTCGAGCGTGTGCGTGAAGCGCTCCTCCTCGACCTTGGTCACGCGCCGCACGAACTCCAGGTGCGTCGCCAGCTCGGGGTACGCGCCCCGCATCGCCTCGACGACGACATCGACACCCTTGAACAGGAACGGCTCGGAGAGCCCGAGCATCTTGCCGTGGCGGGCGGCGCGCCGCATGATCCGGCGCAGCACGTAGCCGCGCCCTTCGTTGGAGGGGAGCACGCCGTCGCCGACCAGGAACGTCGTCGCCCGCAGGTGGTCGGCGATGACCCGCATCGAGACGTCGTTTTTCGGGTCGGCGCCGTAGCTCTTGCGGCTGGCTGCGGCAATGAACGCCAGCAGCGGCGCGAACAGGTCGGAGTCGAAGTTGCTCTGCTTCCCCTGGGCGACGGCGGCCAGGCGCTCGAGCCCCATGCCGGTGTCGATGCTCGGCTTGGGCAGCGGGGTCAGCGTCCCGGCGGCGTCGCGGTTGAACTGCATGAACACCAGATTCCAGATCTCGAGGTAGCGGTCGCAATCGCAGCCGACCGCGCACTCGGGGCGCCCGCAACCGACCGACGGCCCCTGGTCGATCAGGATCTCGCTGCAGGGGCCGCAGGGGCCGGTGTCCCCCATCTGCCAGAAGTTGTCCTTCTCGCCGAGGCGGATCACCCGCTCGGCGGGGAGCCCCGCGATCTTGGGCCAGAGCGCCGCGGCCTCGTCGTCGTCGCGGAAGACGGTGGCCCAGAGACGCTCCTTCGGCAGGCCCATCGTCTTGGTCAGGAACTCCCAGGCGTAGGCGATGGCGTCGGCCTTGAAGTAGTCGCCGAAGGAGAAGTTGCCGAGCATCTCGAAGAAGGTGTGGTGGCGCGCGGTGCGGCCGACGTTCTCCAGGTCGTTGTGCTTGCCGCCGGCGCGCACGCACTTCTGGGAGGTCGTGGCGCGGGTGTAGGCGCGCCGGTCCTCGCCGAGGAACACGTCCTTGAACTGAACCATGCCGGCGTTGGTGAACAGCAGCGTGGGGTCCTTCGCCGGCACGAGCGTCGAGGAGCGGATGATCTCGTGCCCGTTTGCCGCAAAGTACTCGAGGAATTTCGCCCGAATCTCGTTTCCCTGCACAATGCCTCCTCAGCAGGCCGCTGAAAAAGGCCCATCTGCGGCGTTACGCGAGTCCCTCGTCACTGCGGCGGGCACCAGCCCGCCTCATTCCTCGGATCCTCGCAAGCTTGCATCTGGACCTTTTTGAGCAACCTGCCTGTTCATGTTGTTCCGTATTGCACGTCAGCCGCCCTCGGCGTAGGGGGTCGGCGCAAGCGTCTCGATCAGCTCCGCCGTCGCCACCTCGCGCTGGGTCTTCTCCGTCATGTCCTTGAGCTGGACTTTGCCCGCCGCGAGTTCGTTCTCGCCGACGATCACCACGTGGCGCGCCCGCAGGCGGTCGGCGCGCCGCATCTGGCTCTTGAGGCTGCGCCCCTCGTAGTCCCACTCGGCAGGGATGCCGCGCCGGCGCAGCTCGGCGAGCCAGGGCCAGATCGCGCGCCGCGCTGCGTCCCCGAGCGCGGCGAGGAAGACCGGGCGCGGCGCCTCTTCGACCGCGTCCGCGGGCAGCAGGAGCAGCAGCCGCTCGACACCAAGCGCGAAGCCGATCCCCGGCGTCGGCGACCCGCCGAACTCCTCGACGAGCCGGTCGTAACGCCCGCCCGCGGCCACGGTATCCTGGGCGCCCAGGCCGGTCGAGGTCAGCTCGAAGGTCGTGCGGGTGTAGTAGTCCAGGCCGCGCACCATCGCCGGGTTCACGACGTACGGCACGGCGGCGGCGTCGAGCAGCGCGCGCACGGCGGCGAAGTGATCGCGACAGGGGGCGCAGAGATAGTCGCGGCAGTCCGGCGCCCCGGCGCGCAGGGCGCGGCACCCCTCGGCCTTGCAGTCGAGCACGCGCAGCGGATTGGTCTCGAGGCGGCGGCGGCAGTTCTCGCACAGTTCGGGGAGGTGCGGGCGGAAGTGGTCGATCAGCGCCTGGCGGAAGGCCGGACGGCACGCGGCGTCCCCGAGGCTGTTGATCTGCAGCGACAGCCCCGGCACGCGAAGGGCGGCAAACGTCGCGTAGACCATCTGCAGCAGCTCCGCGTCCGCCTCGGGCCCGGCGACGCCGAAGAGTTCGGCCCCGATCTGGTGAAACTGGCGGAAGCGTCCCTTCTGCGGCCGCTCGTACCGGAACATCGGCCCCGTGTACCAGAGTTTGACCGCTCCCCCTTCCCCGCCGAGATTCTCCTCGAGAAAGGCGCGGACGACCCCCGCGGTCCCCTCGGGGCGCAGCGTCAGCGCGTTGCCGCCCTTGTCGGTGAAGGAGTACATCTCCTTCTCGACGATGTCGCTCGAGTCGCCCAGCCCGCGCGCGAACAGCGGGGTCTCCTCGAAGATCGGCAGGCGGATTTCGCTGTAGCCGTAGCGGCCGAACGCCTCGCGGAAGCGGCGCTCGACGTGCTGCCAGCGCGGCGTCTCCGCAGGGAGGATGTCGCGCGTGCCCTTGATCGCCCGGTACTTCATATCCCGAGCGTTTCGCGGACCGTGTAGGTCGGGCGCTTCTGCGACTCGTGGTAGATGCGCGTCTGCAGCTCGGCGAGCAGACCCATCGTCACGAACTGCACGCCCACGATGACGAGCAGGATCGCCAGGAAGAGAATCGGCCGGCTGGAGAGCGCCACTCCCTGGAAGAGCCGCTGGAACGAGAGCCAGCCGCCGATGAGCATCCCGGCGGTCGCGCTCCCCAGGCCGATGAGACCGAAGATGTGGATCGGCCGTGTCGAGTACGAGAGCAGGAACTTCACGGTGATCAGGTCGAGCAGCACCTTCACGGTCCTGAAGAGCCCGTACTTCGAGGTGCCCGTCGTGCGCGGGTGGTGGTTGACCGGGATCTCCGCAACCTCGACCCCCATCCCCGAGGCGATCGCCGGAATGAAGCGGTGCAACTCGCCGTAGAGGCTGACGCTCTTGGCGACCTCGTGCCGGAACGCCTTCAGGGTGCAGCCGTAGTCGTGCAGCTTCACGCCGGTGATAAAGGAGATCAGCGCGTTGGCGATCACCGAGGGGAGCCGCCGGGTCAGGAAGGTGTCTTTGCGCTTGACACGCCAGCCGTTGACCAGGTCGAACCCCTCGCCGATCTTCGCGACCAGCCGCGGGATGTCCGTCGGGTCGTTCTGCAGGTCGCCGTCCATGGTGACGACGATCTCCCCGCTCGCGAAGTCGAAGCCCGCGGCGAGCGCGGCCGTCTGGCCGAAGTTGCGCCGGAAGCGGATCAGCTTGACGCGCGGTTCCTTCAGGTTCTCCTGGCGCAGGATTTCGACGGTCCGGTCGCGCGAGCCGTCGTCGACGAAGATCACCTCCCAGGTGGTGCCCATGGCGCCGAGGACGGCCTTCAGCCTCGTTGCCAGTTCGCCGACGGAGCCTTCCTCGTTGAAGACCGGAACCACCACGGAGAGACCCAGGGTCCAAGGATTGACAGTGTTTTCCATGGCGCGCATGGTACCCGCAGCAGCCGCCGCGTTCAAGTCGGCAGTCTCGGACGGCGGTCTCTTTCCGATCGGCGCCGTCATCGGCGGGCGGCGCCGCCGACGATGGCGCGCGCCGCGGAGAGCAGCGACCCTGCCGTCTGGACGCCGGGCGGCCGCACTTCGCCGCGCGGAACCACCAGAATGCCGGGAAGACCCGCGGCGCGCCCCGCCTCGATGTCCGACGTCGAATCCCCCACGACCCACGAGCGGGAGCGGTCGACGGGGAACGTCCTAAACGCCCGCTCGATCATGCCGGGCCGCGGCTTGCGGCAATCGCAGCCGACAGGGGTGTCGTGGGGGCAGTGGAGGATCGCGTCCACGCCGGCGCCGGCGCGCCCCAGTTCGACCTGCAGCCGGCGATGCACCTCGGCCAGGTCCGCCTCCGTCATCAGGCCCCGCCCGATCCCGCGCTGGTTCGTGATGATCACCAGCAGGTAGCCGGACTCCCGCAGCAGGCGCAACCCCGCCCGGGCGCCGGGCAGGAAGCGAAATTGCTCCCACGAGCGCACGTAGTCCCCGGGGAGACGGCGGTTGATCACCCCGTCCCTGTCGACGAATACGGCAGGTCGCAAATCCACTTTTTTCCTCATATCAAGGACCTCCCGTCCGGGGCCTGATCCGGGCGGACACCCATCAGCGACAGCACCGTCGGACAGAGGTCCACGATGTCCGGTTCGCGGGAGCCCAGCCTGCGACCGCGGATGAAAACGAACGCGTCGTCCGGGGCGTGCATCCCGGTCATGTCGGAGCGTCCCGTGATGGTTTCGCGGTCGAGGTGCCCTTTGATCGCGTACCCGGCGGCAGGCACGACGAGCATGTCGCACGGCGCGGGGTTGCTGCCCGAAACCGGCAGCGGGAACGCCGGCCACCCCGGGCACCGGTAGATCTCCTCCCCCTTGAGGACCGCGGCAACCAGCGCCTGGCCGTTCTCCGGGTCAGTCAGGCGGAGCAGGTCGGCCGCAATGCCGTCGCGGAATCCCCGGTACTCCTCGCTGCCGGTGATCCCGCCTTTGGGCTCGCGCCCCCGCAGGTGCAGGAATACGCGCCCGGGGGCGAGGCTGTAGGCGCGGGCGTCGCGGGAGATCATGCCGAGGCGCCGCCCCTCCCCGCGTTCGAACTCGAGCCAGCCGCGCTCCTCGAGGGCGCGGTTGAGCGAGATCTCGCGGCGCTGGCGCCTGAAGCCGTTGCCCGAGAGAAGGATCACTTCGGCCCCCGCCGGCACGATGCTCAGCAGTTCGCCGATCAGCGCGTCCAGCATGCGGTAGAAGGAGAGGAACGCGCGGCCATAGCCCGGGGTGTCGCGCTCGTAATCCTCCCAGAAGAAATGGTTGATGCGGTCAGTTTCGCTGACATGCAGTTGAAAAAAGTCCCATGGCTCGCGATGCAGCAGCGAGAACGCCGCCTCGAAGCGCTTGCGCAGGACCTGGTCCAAGTCGGCCAGAAGATCGTCCTTGTTCCCCTCGAGGCCCGTGCGGGTGTCGACGTCGAGCCGGTAGCCGATGCCGCGCAAGACCGAGCCGAGGGCGTGCGGGTAGACGATCTCCTCGAGGGTCGCGGCGCGGGCCGGGGCGATCAGCACGCCGCGGACGGGGCGTGGCGGCCAGGTGCCGGGGACGTTCACGACGACGGTCGACTTGCCGGCGCTCCCCAGGATGTCCCAGAGGCTCGGCACGGCCAGGTCGCGAGAGCCCGGCAGGAAGAGGTCGTAGGTCTCGGGGCGGCGCTCGACGAGCCCGTACACGCCGTGGCGGCCGGGGTTCATCCCGGTCGCGTAACTCGCCCAGACGACGGAGGAGACCGCCGGCTGAGCGGTGGACATGCGGCGCAGCTCGCCGTCGGCGAAGAGCCGGGCGAGGTTGGGAAAGGCCCCTTCGGGCAAGTGACGGGCGAGGAACGAGTGCGGCACGCCGTCGAGGCTGATGACGAACACCCGCCGCGGGCCGGGGTTGCGCTTGAACTTCGCGAAAAACGCCATGCCCGCGACTACAGCTTCTTGATGCGGCGGAAAAAATCTTCCGGGGTCATATCCCCGTCCTCGTCGTCGTACTCCTGGCGCGGGTCGCGACGATCCTCCCGGCGCACCCCCTCCTCCGGGAGTTCGTCGAGGAACCGCGACGGGGATGCCCGCTCCTGCTTGGCGTACTTGGTGCGCGTCGCGGCGTGGGTGATCGTGAGGCTGCGGCGCGCCCGCGTCATCCCGACGTAGGCCAGGCGCCGCTCCTCCTCGAGACCGCCGACCTCGAACTCCGAGCGGCGGTGCGGCAGCAGCCCCTCTTCGAGACCCGTCAGGAACACGTGCGGGTACTCCAGGCCCTTCGCCCCGTGCATCGTGAGCAGCGTCACGCAGTCGCCGGAGAACTCCTCCGACTCCTCGTCGCGACCGGAGAGGTTCACGCCGGCGAGGTAGTCGCCGAGGCCGGCCTCGGGCTCGGCCTTCTCGAAGTTCGCGAGCGCCGCAACCACCTCGCGGACGTTCTCGGCCTTGCGCTCCGCGGCGACCGGGTCTTTGACCGAGTGGCGCGCGGCATCCTCCAGGCCGATTATCCGGACCAGTTCCTCGGTCGGCTCGGCGATATGTCCGGCGCCAAAGCGTTCGCGCATCTGCTCGAGAAAGCGCAAGAACTCCCCGAGCGCCCGGGCCTGACGCTCGCCGACCCCGGGGACGGCCGCGGCGTTCGCCATGACCTCGGCGAGCGGCCGCTTCTCGACCAGGCTCACCGCC
>Ga0334722_10002869_pt1 | contig 18977 bp, 20 predicted proteins | sample C3_bottom_MG_FD_207210 | JGI IMG/M metagenome (GOLD analysis project Ga0334722, IMG submission 207210) | Sediment microbial communities from Yellowstone Lake, YNP, Wyoming, USA - C3_bottom | ecosystem: Environmental > Aquatic > Freshwater > Lake > Sediment | place: USA: Wyoming | collected...
TATGTTCAGGCCTATATGAACACCATGAACATATCCGGCACGGCACAGCCCATTGCACGTATCAGGACTACAGTACCCGGCAACGCTTATGTTACGGCCCCTACGGTCACTATTGTAGGCGGGGGCGGCTCGGGCGCTGCAGCCACGGCGGGGCTTAATCCCTGCGGCGGCATTACGCTCATAACCCCTGGCTCAGGCTATACCTCACCTCCTATCGTTACGATAGGCCTTCCGGCTGTCGCGCTTGGCACACCGGCCGGCGTACGGGCTACGGCCGTAGCAACGGTATCGGGCGGCCAGGTTACCGCCATCAACATGGTGGAACCGGGTGCCGGCTACACCAACATCGTGACCGCTCCTACAGTCACCATTACGGGTGGCGGCGGAACGGGCGCCACGGCCACGGCGATGTTGCCGACGCTCAATACTGTCGGCTCCATCACTTTAACGAACGCAGGCACAGGTTACACTGCTGAACCCCTTGTTTACCTGACGGGTGGCGGCGGCACAGGCGCTTCGGCCATTGCCCAGCTTACCGGTTCGCTGGTGTTCACCGGGAAGAACCTGACGGAGGGCTTCGACCCTGACTTCGGCAGGATGGACATCAGGCTCGGCTCTACTCCGAACCCGCTTACGCCGTCTGTTGGCGCGGGCCCGGTTATAGGCCTTGCCCGTTACATAGACCCGCCGACCGAGATAATGAACGACGGCGAGACTATCCTGTGGCGCCTGTCGCACCTGGGCGTCGACTCCCATGCCATGCACTTCCACCTGTTCAACATACAGGTGGTCAACAGGGTGGATTGGACTGGCGTTATAAAGCCGCCCTATCCGGACGAAATAGGCTGGAGGGAGACCATCAGGACCAACCCGATGGAAGACATCATAGTGGCGATTAAGCCGGTATCCATGCCGCTTCCGTTCGCTATACCGAACAGCAGCAGGCTGCTGGACCCGACGACTCCGCTTAATTCCACGATCAACTTCCTGCCTATCGCGCCGCCGCTGGGCGTCCCGGCAGTATTCCAGGTCGGCAACGTGGTGACCAACTTCGGCTGGGAGTATGTGTGGCACTGCCACCTCCTGGGTCACGAAGAAAACGACATGATGCGCCCGCTGGTGCTCGTGGTAGCGCCGCCTCCGGCGCCGACCGGCCTGAGGGCAACTTCGACAGTCACGCTCGCACCGCCGACCGTGGTCCTTAACTGGACAAGCACCGCGCCCAATGTGGCGGGCTTTGCCATACAGAGGGCCACTAACACCGGATTCACGACGGGCGTTGTTGCATTCACGGTCGTGGGTACCCTCAAGACATACACAGATACCACTGTGTTGCCGAACGTAAGGTACTACTACCGCGTCCGTGCCTATAACGGCGCAGGCAACTCGCCATTTACCGCATCGGTAAACGTACTGCCGAACAGGCTCCCGGCAGCGCCTACGGCGGTGGTGGCTACTCCGTTCAACGCATCCGCGTCGGTGACCTTCACCGCGCCTGTGCCTAACGGCGGCAGCCCGATCACATCCTACACCGTTACGTCAGCAGGTGGTCCGACCGTCAGGACGGCTACAGGCAACGCAACTACCTTGGTCGTGACGGGCCTTACAAACGGCGTCGCCTATACCTTCACGGTTAAAGCGACGAACGTGGGCGGCACCGGCGCTGCTTCATTGGCATCGGCCTCTGTGACGCCTTTAGCATCCCTCGGGGCTGCCACGCCTGTCATAACGTCCGCTGTCGCATCGCGTACACTGTTTGGCGACCGCGTGGTAGTTACATGGACTGCGAGCGGCACTATCACGAGCTTCACCCTACAGAGGTCGACCACTGCAGCATTCACCACAGTGACGACTTATGCGCCCGCAGGGACTGCGAGGAGCTTCACCAACACCGGCCTTACCCGGGACAGGACGTACTACTACCGGATACGCGCCAACAACGGTGCCATAGTCTCCGCATGGAGCAACACGCGTTCGGTGTTTACTCCTTAAGCAAGCAACATCGTTCACCATACGCGGGGAGGGAGCAATCCCTCCCCGCATTTCTTTGTCAAAAAGGAGGCTTATGAGACGTAATTTGATGAGAGGGATGGCAGTCCTGACGTTCGGTCTGATTGCAGCGATGGCTGTACCCGTATTGGCGGCTGATGCGGCAGGCGGGGAGACGACCGTCCTCAGTACGCCGAAGGACAGGGCGAGCTATGCCGTCGGGGTCGAGACGGTGAGAAACTTCAAGAGGCTGGATATCGAGGTCGACCCGGATATGGTGGTAAAAGGCATGAAGGATGCAATGTCGGGTAACAAGCTTCTGATGACCGACACGGAAATCCAGGGCACCGTGGGCGAGGTATACTCTCAGGTGAGGCGTAAGCAGGCCCAGGAGAAGTCCGTAGATGCGAAAGACAACAAAAAAGAAGGGGCGGCTTTCCTGGCCGCCAACAAGGCAAAGGAAGGCGTGGTGACCCTGCCCAGCGGGCTGCAGTACAAGGTACTCAAGGCAGGCGACGGCAAGGTACCGACCGACGCCGACACAGTGCAGATCAATTACCGGGGCACCCTGGTCGATGGCACCGAGTTCGACAACTCCGAGGTCGCCGAGCAGCCTGCGTCCATCAGCCTCTCCGACATTCGCGTAATCACCGGCCTGAAACAGGCCCTCAAGCTCATGCCCGTAGGCTCCAAGTGGCAGCTCTTCATCCCGTCCAGGCTCGCCTATCAGTATCGCGGTTGGGGCAAGGTCGTCGGGCCGGACGCTACCCTCATTTACGAGGTGGAGCTGATAGGCATCGAGAGAAAAGCCGACGCACAATAGCCGTTTGATATCACCCCCACCCTGGCCCTCCGTGCTCAGGCGCACCGCATTTTTTCATCCCCGGGGCCTTCGGCTCCGTGTGGTGGCCGCAGGTGGGGAGGGTAAAATCGGCGTTCTCCCCTCCAGGGAATTTCGGGATGGGGGCTGTTGTACGCAAATAAAAAGGGCCCCGACTAACCGGGGCCCTTGTATTTTATCTATGACCGACAGACTACCTGTAGCCGCCGCCACCACCGCCGCCGTAACCACCGCCGCCGCCTCTGCCGCCGCCACCGCCGTAGCCGCCCCTGCCGCCACCGCCGCCTTCACGCTTCTCCTGGGGCCTGGCCTCGTTTACCGTGAGGGGCCTGTCCATGAGGTTCGTGCCGTTCAGCATCGTGACAGCCTTCTGGGCCTCGTCGTCGGACGCCATCTCTATGAAGCCGAACCCCTTCGAGCGCCCTGAGTAGTTGTCGGTTATTATCTTGACCGAAGTCACTTCGCCTGCCTGTGAAAAAAGCTCCCGCAACTCATCCTCAGTAGCCTTGAACGACAGGTTGCCCACATAAAGTTTATTTCCCACTGTTTCCCCCTCTGATGTCCCCGCACAAAAGGACACCGCTCGTTGTTAGTGACCTTCAGGCGTGCGTAAAATCTCCCATAGACTTGGCAACCTGCGGTCGGACTCTTTATCCTGTCTGTAAATTTATCACAGAGTTAGATAAATAGCAAGTTAATTTAGCGCCAGGACCCAGCCCTGAAATTTTCTTGACAAAGCATTGGCCGGTCTGTATAATCCACCTGCCTTAACCGCAGGGCAGGGTGCATTTTTGCGCCCCGGCACTGGTGTTCTGGCGGTAGTCTTTTTTCGGGGGTTTTCATGGAAATAAAGGTCTCGGAGATACCCGAAGAAGGGCTTGGCATCGAGTTTACCGAGGAGCCGGGGTCGCTCTCGGGCCTTGGGGAGGGCGTCAAGGCCCTGTCACGGGCACTGGCGAGGTTTTCCCTCAAGAAGGTCGGGTCCACAGTATTCCTTACCGGGGACGTGGACGGTAAAATCGAGCTCGTCTGCGCAAGGTGCGGCAAGTCGTATCCGCTGGCGGTGGGTGCGTCCTTAAAGCTCGACATAAACGAGCTTTCGGCGCTTGCCAAAGAGGACGAGAAGGAATTAAGCTCCGGCGACTTGGACGTAGAGTTCTACCAGGACGACACCATTGACTTGAGCTCTATACTGAGGGAGCAGTTGATCCTGCAGGTCCCGATGAAGCCTCTTTGCAGCGAGAACTGCAAGGGGCTCTGTCCGCAGTGTGGGCAGGATAAAAACGTGGCGGAGTGCTCGTGCAGCCCCGATACGGGACACCCGGGGCTCTCCGCGCTGGGCGAGCTGCTTAAAGACAAGTTAGGCAAGTGAACGCGTATTTAATGTGCATCAGGAAGGAGATTTTCGATGGCCAACCCAACTAATAAAACCTCCAAGGCGAGGACGGGGAAAAGAAGGACCCACAAGATACTGACCGCCCCGAACGTATCTCTCTGCCCTCAATGCCATGAGCCCAAGCTGGCCCACAGGGTCTGCATGAGCTGCGGCACCTACAAGGGACGGGAAGTCGTCTCTGTAGAAGAGATCTGAGACGGGAACCCCAATGTGGATAGCGGTTGACGCTATGGGGGGGGACCATGCCCCCAGGGCAGTGGTCGAAGGCGCGGTCGCGGCTGCGCGCGAATTCGGGGTCGGCATAATCCTTGTCGGCGACAAGGACAAGGTCGACAGCGAGCTTGCGGCCCTCGACACCTCGCGCCTGAACCTGCGGGTGGTGCACGCCTCCCAAGTCGTGGACATGTCGGACAGCGCCTCCGTCGCGCACCGCCGCAAAAAAGACTCGTCCATCAGGGTCGCGGTCGAGCTGGTCAAGTCCGGCGAGGCTGCGGCCGTGATAAGCGCCGGACACACCGGGGCCTCGATGGCGACCGCTTTCTTCGTGTTAGGCGCCGTCACGGGTGTAGAGAGGCCCGCCATAGCCGCCCTCGTCCCCACCATGAACGGCTTTTCCATAATGCTGGACGTTGGGGCAAACGTGGACTGCAAGCCGATACACCTGCTGCAGTTCGCTGTCATGGGCGACGTCCTGGCCCGCAAGGTCCACAACATGCAAAGGCCGAAGGTCGGGCTCCTCTCAATAGGCGAGGAAGACACCAAGGGCAACGAGCTTACCCGCGAGGCGTTCAAACTCCTGAAAGCCAGCCAGTTGAACTTCATTGGCAACGTGGAAGGCCGCGACGTATTCAACGGGAAGGCCGACGTCATAGTATGCGACGGCTTTATCGGGAACGTGGCGATAAAGATAAGCGAGGGCCTGGCCGAGGCCATGAACGCACTCCTTAAGAGGGAGATAGAGGAGGCTATCGGCGGCCAGTTGGGCTACCTGCTGCTGCGGCCAGCGTTCAAGAAGTTCAAGAAAAGGTTAGATTATTCCGAGTACGGAGGCGCGCCACTATTGGGCGTCAACGGCGTCTGCATAATATGCCACGGCCATTCGTCTCCCAAGGCCATAATGAACGCGGTGAAGCTGGCGCACGACTCCCATGTGAAGCAGCTCAACAGGCATATACAGAACGACATAGAGGTCAACGTGGCGAGTCTGGCCCCGACAAAAAGGCCATCAAGACAGAAAGAAGGCGTCCTGAGATGATTAGGACAAGGGTACTGGGCACGGGCTCATACGCGCCGGACAAGGTACTCACCAACTTAGACCTCGAAAAGATGGTGGACACCTCCGATGACTGGATACAGGAACGCACAGGCATCAAGGAAAGACGCATAGCCGAAAACGGCACGGCCACGTCCGACCTTGCGATGGAGGCGGCCAAAAGGGCGCTCGACGCGGCAGGGGTCACACCGGCCGAGATAGACCTTATACTCGTCGCTACCGTGACGCCGGACATGCTGTTCCCTGCCACCGCGTGCATCGTGCAGGACAAGCTGGGCGCGAAAAAGGCCCTGGCCTTCGATATATCGGCCGCATGCTCCGGGTTCATATTCGCGCTCGCAAACGCGGACGCGTTCATCAGGTGCGGGACGTACAAGAAGGTCCTCGTAATAGGCGCGGAGACCCTCTCCAAGATAACCGACTGGACGGACAGGAATACCTGCGTGCTGTTCGGGGACGGCGCGGGCGCGGTAGTTGTCGGGCCGGACGACTCCGGGCGCGGGCTCTTATCCACGCACCTGCACACGGACGGGAGCATGGGCGACCTTCTGTACATGCCGGGCGGCGGTTCTCGCCACCCTGCAACCCACTGGAGCCTGGACGAGCGGATGCACTTTATAAAGATGCGCGGCAACGAGACCTTCAAGATAGCGGTCCGCGCACTCGAAGAGGTGGTGATGGAAGCGCTCCATCATAACGGGCTAACGTCCGACGACATAGACCTGCTGGTCCCGCACCAGGCGAACCTGAGGATAATACAGGCTACTGCCAAGAGGCTGAACATGCCGATGGAAAAGGTAGTGGTGACCGTGCACAAATACGGGAATACGTCGGCAGCGTCGGTCCCGATGGCCCTCGACGAGGCGGTAAGGGACGGCCGCGTGAAAGACGGCGGCCTTGTGCTCCTCGAAGCGTTCGGGGGCGGGCTGTCTTGGGCGTCAGCTTTGATAAGATGGTAATACATAAACCTGTGTAACCACAGATTAGACAGATTAACACAGATTGTAGTAAGAATAAGCTGTACCCCGGAAGATTTAAGAAACTGCGGCTTACAAACAAAGTCATGGTATTGGTCTTTAATATTTAGAAGTTTTTACCCGTTTTATCGGTTGTCAGATTTGTCGGTATTAATCTGTCTAATCTGTCCAATCTGTGGTTAATAATATCGTGAGGTGAATGGTGGACTACTTATTGACGGAAGAGCAGCGTGAAATAAGAGACCTCGCACGCCAGATAGCGGAAGAGAAGGTCAAGCCGGTCAGGGCGGAGTTGGACGAGAAAGAGGAGTTCCCCTGGGAGATACTCAAGGTGCTCGCCCAGGCCGACCTCTTCGGGCTATACATACCCCAGGAGTACGGCGGTTTCGGCGGGGGCGCGTTCGAGAACTGCCTCGCGGTCGAGGAGCTCTCAAGGGCCTGCATAGGCGTCTCGGTCAGTTTCGCCGCTTCCGGGCTGGGCGCATACCCCATACTGCTTTTCGGCAACGACGCCCAGAAGAAGAAGTACCTGCCCCAGATAGCCTCCGGCCAGAGGCTTGCGGCATTCGGCCTTACGGAAGCCGGCGCGGGCAGCGACGCGGGCGGGGTCAGGACGACGGCTGTGCTGGACGGCAACGAGTACGTACTTAACGGCACGAAGCAGTGGATAACCAACGGCGGCGAGGCCGAGATATACACCGTGGTAGCGCTGACCAACCCGGCCAAGGGGAGCAGGGGCGCGTCCGTGTTCATAGTGGAGAAGGGTACCCCGGGCTTCTCGTTCGGCAAGAAAGAGAAGAAGATGGGCATACGCTCGTCCTCCACCCGCGAGCTGGTATTCGAGAACTGCCGCATCCCCAAGGAAAACCTCATCGGCAAGGAGGGATTGGGCTTCCTGATAGCGATGAGGACGTTAGATAAGTCCCGTCCCGGCATAGGCGCGCAGGCAGTCGGGCTTTCCCAGGGTGCTATTGACGAGGCCGTGGCCTACGCCCGTGAAAGGCGTCAGTTCGACGCGCCCATTATATCCTTCCAGGCGGTCCAGCACATGCTTGCGGACATGGTCACCCAGACGGAGGCCGCGAGGGCCCTCGTCTACGCGGTGGCCAAGTTCATAGACTCAGACCCCAAGGACGTATCAAGGGCGTCTGCGATGGCCAAGCTCTTCGCCACGGACGTAGCCATGAAGGTTACGGTGGACGCGGTGCAGATAATGGGCGGGTACGGTTACATGCGCGAGTACCCTGTAGAGAAGATGATGAGAGACGCGAAGATACTCCAGATATACGAGGGCACCAACCAGATACAGAGAAACGTAATCGGGGGCTCCATCATAAAGGAAGCGGCAGGGAAGAAAAAGTAATGCACATCGCAGTCTGCGTAAAACAGGTACCGGACGCATCCGACGTCAAGATAGACAAGGCCACCGGCACGATGGTCCGGGAGGGCGTGCCTTCCATACTGAACCCCTTCGACGCATACGCCGTCGAGGAGGCCGTCAGCCTCAAGGAAAAGCATGCCGGCAAGGTCACTGCCGTCACTATGGGCCCGCCGCAGGCCGCAGAAGTGCTGAAGCACGTCGTGGCTATGGGCGTGGACGAGGTGATGCTCCTGTCGGACAGGGCCTTCGCGGGCGCGGACACCTGGGCTACATCTTATACCCTTGGGCTTGGGCTCAAGAAGTTGGAGGCCCTGGACCTGGTCATCTGCGGCAAGCAGGCGATAGACGGCGACACGGCGCAGGTTGGGCCGGGCATAGCCGAGAACCTTGGCGTTCCTTTCGTCGCGTATGTAAGGAAGGTTGTCGAGGTAAAAGACGGCAGCATGAAGGTGGAGCGGCTCATCGAGGACGGGTACGAGGTGGTCGAGGTTATGCTCCCCGCAGTGATTACCGTGGTCAAAGAGATTAACTCTCCGAGGATGCCGTCGCTCAAGGGGAAGATGAAGGCCAAGGGCCTTGTTATTGCACCGCAGGACGCAGCAGCGCTTGGCGCGGAGGCGGGCAACATAGGGCTTGCAGGCTCGCCCACGAAGGTGGTCAAGGTGTTCACGCCGCCGCCGAAGGGCAAACGCGAAAAGATAGAGGGCACGCCCGCCGAGCAGGCGGCGAAGGTTATTGACCGGCTGGTGGAACTGAAAGTATTTTAGGCCGCGACACCATAATGGCTTGGCCTCGACAAAATTGTAGGGGCCGACCTATGTGTCGGCCCTGTATTTGGATATTTCGGCGCGCCGAGGGCGTCGCGCCCTACGAAAACATGAGGGCCGACACACGGGTCGGCCCCTACAACTAGGTATTTTATGGGCATTATAGTTAAAGTAGACATCTGCACCGGGTGCGAGGCGTGCGTCAACGAGTGCCCGTTCGGCGCTATAGAGATGAAGGGCGAGGTCGCCCAGATTAACGAGAAGTGCAACCTCTGCGGCACCTGCGCCGAGACCTGCCCCGTATACGCCATAGAAATTACCGAGGAACCCAAGACCGCACCAGCAGCCGACCTCTCGTCCTATAAAGGACTTTGGGTCTTCGCGGAGCAGAGGGGCGGCAGGGTAGTACCCGTAGCGTACGAACTGCTTGGCGAGGGCAGGCGCCTTGCCGACGGCCTCGGCGTGGAGCTGTCTGCGGTGCTGCTCGGCACGGGCCTTGACGAAGAGGCCAAAGCCTTGATAGCGGCAGGCGCGGACAAGGTCTACCTGTACGAGGACCCGCTCTTAAACGAGTTCCACGAAGACGCATACGCGGACGCGTTCACCACTCTTGTAAGGCAGCATAACCCGGAGATAGTGCTTGCGGGCGCGACATCCATAGGGCGCGCGTTCGTACCAATAGTAGCCACGAGGGTCAGGACCGGCCTCACAGCAGACTGCACCATGCTCGGGCTCGACCTGGAAAAGCGGATGCTGCTCCAGACCAGGCCCGCCTTCGGCGGCAACATTATGGCAACCATCGTATGCCCCGGCCACAGGCCTCAGATGGCCACGGTCAGGCCGGGCGTAATGAAGCGCACGGTATCAGACCCCGCAAGGAAGGGCGAGGTGATAAAGTCCGCACCCGCCTCCCCTCTTACCTCGAAGACGCGCCTTCTAAGCGTTATAGAGGAGGTCGGCCACAAGGTCAACCTATCCGAGGCGACCGTTATAGTGTCGGGCGGGCGCGGGATGGGCGGCGAGAAGGGCTTCCAGATGCTCCACGAGCTGGCCGATGCGCTCGGCGGCGTAGTAGGCGCGAGCCGCGCCGCGGTTGACTCGGACTGGATAGCCTATCCCCACCAGATAGGTCAGACGGGCAGGACGGTAAGCCCGAAGTTATACATTGCCTGCGGCATATCGGGTGCAATACAGCACCTGGCGGGCATGCAGTCCTCGGACGTGATAGTGGCCATAAACAAGGACCCGGACGCGCCGATATTCAACGTGGCCGACTACGGCATAGTGGGGGACGTTTTTGAGGTACTGCCGCTCATGATAAAGCGCATCAAGGAACTCAGGGGCTGACCCAAGAGAAATACATGGCTAATATAGGCTTCATATTCCCCGGCCAGGGCTCGCAGGCCCTGGGGATGGGACGCGACCTCTACAATAAATTCGACGAAGCCAAGGCCGTATTTTCCGAGGCGTCCGAGGCCACGGGCATTGACATTGCAAAGCTCTGCTTCGAAGGCCCGTTGGACGAGCTGAACAAGACGGAGAACACCCAGCCCGCTATACTGACCGCGAGCCTCGCGGCACACGCGGCGCTCAGGGCCCTGTACGTGGAGGCAGGCGCGGTAGCCGGACACAGCCTGGGCGAGGTTACGGCGGTAGCGGCAGCGGGCGGGCTTACGGTGGGCCAGGCAGCGTCGCTCGCAATGAGGCGCGGGCGGTACATGCAGGAGGCGGTCCCTGAGGGTGCGGGCCTTATGGCCGCCGTGATCGGGCTCGACCGTGACAAGATAACGGAGGCCTGCCAGGAGGCTTCGTTGCTCGGAATAGTGGCCCCGGCCAACTACAACTCACCCGGCCAGGTAGTCATAGCGGGCGAGAAGGCGGCGGTGGAGAAGGCGGCCGAGCTGTGCAAGGCCAAGGGCGCAAAGATGGTAGTGCCCCTTGCAGTCAGCGTGCCCTCGCACTGCTCCATGATGGAGCCCGCCGCCCAGAGGCTTAAGGCTGACTTAGACGCGCTCGACATAAAGGACCTTCATATCCCGCTCGCATCGAACGCGACCGGCAGGTTTATTACGAAGGCTGTGGAGGTCAGGGAATCGCTCGTCAGGCAGCTCACCATGCCCCTTTTGTGGGAGGACTGCGTGAGGGCGATGACGGGCGAGGGATGCAGCGTGCTGGTGGAAGTAGGCCCCGGCAAAGTACTTTCCGGCCTCGTGAAGCGCATATCGAAGGTAGTCGAGATAAGGAACGTGGAGGACGAGACCTCGCTCAATACTACGCTCGACTACCTGAGCATGGGCTGCAAGTTCAAGCCTGGAAAATAAGCCGGATAGATTTAACTTGACTTTTGGGCTTGGATTTTTATAATCGTTGTGGACTGGAGGGAGTTTTAATGCACCTGAAAGGAAAAACGGCACTCGTGACCGGAGGCGCACAGGGGATAGGCAAGGCTATAGCCGTAGCACTGGCGAAGGCCGGGGCGGACGTAGCCATCTCTGACGTCAACATGGAGAAGGCCGCCGAGACCGCAGCCGAGATAACCGCCCTGGGCGTTAAGTCGGTCGCCATCGAGGGGAACGTGGCAGACGCCGCGTCTTCGCAGGCGATGGTGGACAAGGCCGTCTCCGAGCTCGGCAAGCTCGACATACTCGTGAACAACGCGGGCATCACGCGTGACAACCTCATAATGCGCATGAAGGAAGAGGACTGGGACCTTGTGTTGGACGTGAACCTCAAAGGCTCGTTCAACTGCGCGAAGGCCGCGCTTAAGTACATGTCCAAGGCGCGCACGGGGCGCATCATAAACATTGCCTCGGTCGTCGGCGCGATGGGCAACGCAGGGCAGGCGAACTACGTTGCGTCCAAGGCGGGCCTCATAGGGCTTACCAAGACGATAGCGAGGGAGTACGCCTCCAGGAACATAACGTCCAACGCGGTCGCGCCCGGCTTCATAGATACTGCGATGACCCAGGCCCTGCCCGAGAAGGTGCGCGAGGAACTGATGAAGCAGATACCGCTTGGAAGGCTCGGCACGGCGGAAGACGTGGCAGAGGCGGTGAAGTTCCTGGCCTCGGACGGCGCGGCATACATCACCGGGCATGTGATACATGTTAATGGGGGGATGTATATGTGACCGTGCGTATAGCGGTGGTTCCAAGATGCCCATAAGCATACGTCCCCGACGAAAGCTTACGCAGTTTATTAAAGTCGCTTAGAAGCAATAACTCGATGATGATATAAACCGGAGGTGACATAATGGCCGTTGACGAAAAGGTAAAAAAGATAATAGCCGAGCAGCTGGGCGTTGAGGAGGACGAGGTTACGTCCGAGGCGTCTTTCATAGAGGACCTGGGCGCGGACTCGCTCGACACCGTAGAGCTTATCATGGCGTTCGAGGAGGAGTTCGGCATCGAGATTCCCGAGGAGGACGCGGAGAAGATAGCCACGGTGCAGAACGCTATTGACTACATAGCAGGGCAGGTGTAGCCTAAGGAAGGTTATTGATGCAGTCCTTCGAGGGGCCTCGGCAGTGATTGAGGGGTCCCTTGTTTATCGTGACGGAGGTATGGTTTGGCGGTAAGAAGGGTAGTAGTAACGGGCATGGGCATGGTCACCCCTCTTGGGGTCGGCATGGAGAAGACCTGGGGCGCAATGCTTGAGGGCAAAAGCGGCGTCGGCCTCATCACCCAGTTCGACGCGGCCGAGTTCGGCACGAAGATAGCCGCCGAGATAAACGGCTTCGAGCCTGGCGACTACATTGAGCCCAAAGAGATAAAGAAGATGGACCGCTTCATCCACCTCGCGGTGGGCGCAGCGAGCATGGCCATGGAGGATTCCGGCCTCGTCATCACGGAGGCTAACGCGGAGCGTGTTGGCGTGCTGGTCGGCTCCGGCATGGGCGGGCTACCTGCGATAGAGCGCTACCACACGGTACTGATGGAGCGCGGCCCCAAGAAGATTTCCCCGTTCTTCATCCCTATGCTGATAGTCAACCTGGCCTCCGGGCAGATATCTATAAAGTACGGGGCCAAGGGCCCGAACACCTCGGTTGTCACCGCCTGCGCTACCGGCACGCACAGTATAGGCGATGCCATGAAGCTCATACAGAGGGGCGCGGCAGACGTCATGATAGCGGGGGGGACTGAGTCCTGCATCACTCCTCTCGGCATAGGCGGGTTCAACGCGATGAAGGCGCTGTCCACAAGGAACGACGAGCCGCAGAAAGCGAGCCGGCCGTTCGAGCGTGACCGTGACGGCTTCGTGATGGGCGAGGGCGCGGGCGTCATGGTAATAGAAGAGCTTGAGTTTGCCAAGGCAAGGGGCGCAAGGATAATGGCCGAGATAGTCGGCTATGGGCTTACGGCCGACGCATACCACGTAACGGCCCCTGCCCCGAACGGCGAGGGCGCGGCAAGGTGCATCAAGATGGCGTTAGATGACGGCGGCGTATCGCCGGACGAGATAGACTACATTAATGCGCACGGTACCTCGACCAAGTTCAACGACGAGTTCGAGACGATGGCCATAAAGAGCGTACTGGGCGAGCGTGCATACAAAATACCGGTCAGCTCGACCAAGTCCATGACCGGCCACCTGCTTGGCGCTGCGGGCGGCGTGGAGGCCATAGTAGCCGTACTTACGATAAGGGACGGCAAGGTACCGCCCACCATAAACTACGACAACCCCGACCCGGAGTGCGACCTGGACTACGTCCCGAACGCGGCGAGAGACGTGCGGGTAGACACCGCGCTTTCCAACTCCTTCGGCTTCGGTGGAACCAACGGCTGCCTGATATTCAAGAGGTACACGGGTTAACCCGCCGCCATGCTGGACGATAGACTACAGGACTTACAAAAGAAACTCTCCTACACCTTCAAGTCCCCCTCTCTGCTGCTCCAGGCCCTGACGCACAAGTCGTACGCAAACGAGAAACGCGCCGAGAACATGGTGCATAACGAGCGGCTCGAGTTCCTGGGCGACACCGTGCTGGACTTCATCATCAGCGATTTTCTGATGCGGCTCTGCCCGGACAGCCCGGAGGGCGACCTCTCGAAGCTGAGGGCCGTCATAGTGAGCGAAGCCAACCTCTCCCGCGTGGCACGCTCCCTGGGTATCGGAGAGTACCTCCTGCTGGGCCGGGGCGAGGAGCAGACCGGGGGCCGCGACAAAAACTCGCTCGTGGCAAACGCGGTAGAGGCGGTCATAGCCGCGCTGTACTTAGACGGCGGGCTCGACGTACCGTACCGCTTCATACTCGACCAGTTCGAGACGGACGTGAGGGGCATGGTAGCAAACGGCCAGAGCTACGACTACAAGACCGACCTTCAGGAGCTATGCCAGAGCCGGTTCGGCGCACTCCCCAAATACAGCATATCCAAGGAGTCCGGCCCGGACCACCAGAAGGTATTCGAGGTGGATATTCTCGCGGACGGCAGGACGCTTGGCCGGGGTGTCGGCAGGAGCAAGAAAGAGGCCGAGCAGAGTGCCGCAAAAGAGGCTCTTGACAAGCTCCGGCATGAAGCCTGATATAAGGCCGTCAGGGGGTCCCCCCATTGTCCACCACTAAAACATTTATCGTACCAGTATTCATACCCCATCAGGGCTGTGCGCTCGACTGCATATTCTGCAACCAGAACACCATCACGGGAAACGCAGACGTCCCCTCCCCTGCCGAAACTTCAAGCTACCTGGAAAAAAGCCTCAGACCAGACAGGCCGCACGCAGTCATCGCGTTTTACGGCGGGAGCTTCACCTGCATGCCGCGCGAAGAGCAGGACGCGTACCTTGGCGCGGCGCAGTCTTTCATCGCACGGGGCATGGCCGCTGGAACAAGGCTATCCACGAGGCCGGACTGCATGGACGACGCGACCGCGTCTTATCTGAAGGGGCTTGGAGTAGTCACTGTGGAGCTTGGAGTGCAGTCGCTTAGCGATGATGTATTGAAGGCGTCCGGGCGGGGACACGACGCGGAGTGTTCGTTGAGTGCCGTAGCGGCGGTCAGGTCTGCGGGGCTTGAGCTTGGCCTGCAGTTCATGGCCGGACTGCCCGGCGACACCCCGGAGAGGTTCATCGCAACGGTCAATGGCGTCATCGCCATGAAGCCGGACTTCGTGCGCATATACCCGACACTTGTAGTGAAGGGCGCGCCGCTTGAGAAGCTCTGGGCGCGCGGCGGGTACAGCCCGCTTTCGCTCGACGAGGCGGTAGCCCTCTGCGCTTCGGCGGTGAAGCTATTAAGGGATGCGGGCATAAAGGTGATAAGGCTCGGCCTCCAGCCCTCGCGCGAGCTTGAGGACGCGCTATTAGCAGGCCCGTACCACCCCGCCTTCGGGCATCTGGTCGAGTCCGAGATAGCGTATGGGAGGATGGCAGAGGCGCTAACCGATACCAATGATAAAGGGCCGACACATAGGTCGGCCCCTACAAATAGGATGGAGCGCCATCTTTTTTTCACGGTGAACCCATCCGAGCTTTCGGTTTACCGGGGTATCAAGTCTGCCAACGTGGAGAGGCTGAGGTCTCTAAGCGGGGGAGCAGAGGTTAGCATCCTTGCCGACGCGGGGGTGGAGAGGGGCGGGCTAACGGTGAAGGTGCAATAACTCCCCTATGCGTTTCTCCTGAAAAATTCTGCGGCTCCCGCCTTGTCCATCTTCCCTTCGGCAACCGAGCGGACCACACCCTCAAAGTCATCTTCGTCTGCTCCAAGCTCTATACCGTTCATCAAGAGAAAGACCACAGACGCTACTGCACCCGTCCGTTTGTTTCCGTCTATGAACGGATGGTTCCGGACGATGTGGAAGAGATATGCAGCGGCCATCTCGTAAATATCCTGATGTAGGTAGTCCTCGCCGAAACCCGCAGACGGCATCGCCACTGCGGACTGCAGCAGCTCGATGTCGCGGATGCCTGTGCTTCCACCGTACCGCTCTATCTGGTCTCTGTGGATTTCAACAACTTCGTCGAGTCCGAGGAAAACAGGCCCCATCAGTCTGCAAGCCTCTTGAGCGCGCGCCCATACCTCAGGTTCGTCTTTTCAAGGGCAGCCTGAAACTGCTTCTTTCGCTCCTCGTCTTTCACCGGCGCTATCAGCAGCATCTTGCCGTCCGTCGAGATGTCGAGCGGGGTCTTGTCGTCTATATTGAGAAGGTCGAGCACCCCTTTGTCTATCACGAGCGCAAGGCTGTTGCCGTGCCTGGTTAATTTTTTAATCATAACCCATCCCTCCCATTATATCAATGTGGCTACATTGTATCACCATGAAAGTGTTTTTGTCAATAGGCGTGGAAACCACACGCATTACTTGAATTTCCCGTAAAGGGGATATATAATGCGCCTGTATTGTAATTAATGGGAGGTGTGTATGGAGAGGGTGATATATCCTGTGCGGCATTAGGAGGGGCCAGTTAATATGGACGACAAGAACAGACCGGATAGCGAGGACATCGGTACATGGCAAAAGCTGAAGGATGTTTCAAAAAAGGGCTATGAGGTGGTCTCGGAAGCCGGCAAAATAATAACAGATGCCGCCTCAGAATCAATTGATAATGCAAACAAGCATTATCAGGAGAGCGAGGCTAAGAAAAAAGTCGATGAATATTTTCAAGCGTACATGGAAAGCAGGATAAAGGAGTATGTTGACGCGGCTTATGAAAAGTCCGTTGATACTATCGACACTGTTTCAGGCGCTAAAATGTTAGAAGAAGTAAGAGGAAGGCTTGACAAGCAGGATTCATATAATAATATCCTTGCTACAAAGCTTGCCGAGGCTTTGAAACGGATATCTGAACTTGAGAACGAAATTTCCGAACTCCGCGAGGAAAGAGGATGATCATAGATGACTTTTGCAAGAGTTACCCAGAAGCCAGTGGTTCTTCGATAGACCATTACGCCGACAAGTGGCTTATCGAGAAACAAGTCGATGACCTATTGGGGACATCGATTGCGAGTGGGGTTGTTTTCGGTGACCTACTTGTCGGGGATGGATTGCGGGACCAAATCTCTCACAAGCTTTTTGAAGGTGTCTTGAAACTTAAGAACGATGAGACAATGTCTTATAGCCAGGTGCGTGAGTTTCTTGTTGATAGAATTGGGCAGGGAGACCCCTCAGTAGCAGGAATAATTAATGGCATTAAAGGACATATCGGAGAGATGGAGTTTTTAAAGCAGGCTGGTTCAAGTGCGGCGCTTGCACCTCCAAACCAGGAAGGTTGGGACATAAAGATCAACCACGATGGAGGCGCAGCTCAGTATATACAAATTAAAATGTACGATGACCCTTCCAGAGTAATACAGCAGATGCAAGAGGTGCAGGATAAAGTTGACCATCAAAGCTTGATTGATGGCCAGCATATTATTCACCATGTTGATTTTGCTGTACCATATGATATTGCGGATGCAGTAAAGCAGAAGGCGCAAGACCTCAACTTGCATATACATGTTGTACCGATTAATGGTATGACAGCCGACGATGCAAAACATATTGTTGAGCATGGTATCCATAACATAGGGCAAGAAGCGTTACAGAATTTCTTCGGTGAACTCTTTAGCGGTACTTTATCAGCGGCAGCCTTGCATGCCGCCGTTAACGGATATTTGATGTATAAAGGTGCCAAGGATGCCACTGCTTTTATTGAAGACACGGCCATAAGTAGCTTCATTAGTGGCGGCGGTATTTGCTCCGGCATGGTTGTTGAAAATGTCATGAGAAAAATGTCCCTTGCGGGTGGGTTGCCAACTTTTGTTGTAGTATTTGCGACATCGATTACCACAAGGATGATTCTTAGGCGTATAGCTGACAGAAGGCACTTTGTAAAATGGGCTCAAGACAGTAATATAAATACGGGGCATTTAGTTTTATCTTTGGCATAATAATGAGGGTTCAATGGCTAAGCTGACTTACAAATCCGCTGGCGTGGACATTGACGCGGGCGACAGGTTCGTGGACAAAATCAGGCCGTTCGTGAAGAGCACGTTCAGGCCGGAGGTGCTTACAGACATTGGCGGGTTCGGCGGGCTGTTCGGGCTTAACGCGGGGAAGTACAAAGACCCCGTACTCGTGTCCGGGACGGACGGCGTCGGCACGAAGCTCAAGGTCGCGTTCATGGCTAACAGGCACGACACCGTCGGCATAGACCTGGTCGCCATGTCCGTAAACGACATAGTGGTCACAGGCGCGGAGCCGCTGTTCTTCCTCGACTACCTTGCGTGCGGCAAGCTCGACGCGGCAGTTCACTCGGACGTTGTCGCGGGCATAGCAGAGGGCTGCCGCAGGGCGGGCTGTGCGCTAATCGGCGGGGAGACGGCGGAGATGCCGGGCTTCTACCCCGTCGGCGAGTACGACCTTGCGGGCTTTGCCGTGGGCGTGGTGGACAAGGCCGACATCATCAACGGCAGCGCCATCAGGCCGGGCGACGCGGTAGTCGGCCTTGCTTCATCAGGGCTTCACTCTAACGGCTACTCGCTCGCCCGGAAGGTATTCTTCGAGGTGATGGGCCTGAAGCCGGACGACATGGTACCGGAGCTTGGCAGGACGGCGGCGAGCGAACTGCTCCAGCCTACACGCATATACGTCAAGACTATCCTCGCCCTGATGCGCGAGTTCAAGATAAAGGGGATGGCGCACATCACCGGCGGCGGCATCACCGGCAACCTGCCGAGGGTGCTGCCGGAGGGCTGCCTCGCGCGGGTGGACAAGGGCGCATGGAAGCCCGGCCCGGTGTTTACCTGCATACAGAAGCATGGCAACGTGGACGAAGACGAGATGTACCGGGACTTCAACATGGGTATCGGCATGATGCTGGTGGTGGAGAGCGGCGTGGCTGACGAATTGGTCAGGGCCGCGACTGAGCTGGGCGAAACCGCATTCGTCGCGGGCAGGATTGCAAAGGGCGAAAGGGGCGTGGAATACGTTGGCTAAGACAACTACCATAGGCGTGCTCGCCTCCGGCAGGGGGTCGAACCTCCAGGCCATTATTGACGCGGTGGAGTCTGGGAAGTTAAACGCGAAGCTGGCCGTCGTCATAAGCGACAAGTCGGACGCCTTCGCGCTCAAGCGTGCAAAGAAGCACGGCATCGCGGCGGAATACATAAGCCCGAAGGGCATGAGAAGGCGCGGGGACTACGACCTGAAGCTGCTCGAATCCCTGCGCAAACACAAGGTAGATTTAGTCCTCCTCGCGGGCTACATGCGCATCGTGGGCGCGGAGCTTATCGAAGGCTACGCAAGCAGGATAATGAACATACACCCCTCGCTGCTCCCCGCATTCCCAGGCCTGCACGTGCAGAAGAAGGCGATAGAGCACGGCGTGCGGTTCTCCGGCTGCACGGTGCATTTTGTGGACGGGGGCGTGGACACCG
>Ga0334722_10002870_pt1 | contig 18975 bp, 20 predicted proteins | sample C3_bottom_MG_FD_207210 | JGI IMG/M metagenome (GOLD analysis project Ga0334722, IMG submission 207210) | Sediment microbial communities from Yellowstone Lake, YNP, Wyoming, USA - C3_bottom | ecosystem: Environmental > Aquatic > Freshwater > Lake > Sediment | place: USA: Wyoming | collected...
CTATTTTCAAAATTGGTATTTAATTTTTAATTTTTAAGCCACTTGGGCCTTTTTGGGCGTGGTATCACACAAAATTTATTATCCTAATTGATAACAAATTTTTACTTAGAATTATTTTCCTTTTACATATTATGTCGCATATCAATTTTCATGACCAAACAAAAAACAAAACCGATAACTATGAAACCCCCAATTATGTTTTTAAAGACATTTCTCATTTCATAAATAAAGAGAGAATAATTTACGACCCTTTTTATTGTACTGGTTCCAGCGGATTGTTTCTCTCTTCTCTCTTTACAACTGTTATTCATGAAGATATTGATTTTTTTGATAATTCATTTGTTTATGACATCATCATTTCGAATCCACCTTATTCTAAATTGAAAACAATTCTACAAAAGATTGAAAGAGAAAATAAACCGTTTATGTTGCTTATGCCTTTGACTCTGCTCACAAGAAAGTATTTTAAAACCATATTCAATAAGAAAGAAATCAAAATCATTATCCCAAAGAGTAGAATACATTTTAATAATGTAACATGCGTATCTGCTTCGAAAAGCAAATCATATTTTGATACCGCATGGTTTTGTTATGGAATTGATACTTTGCAATCTCAGATTACGTTTTTATAATTTCTCTCTTTAAAAATCAAATCAAGAGAGAAATGTAAAAGATTTACAGATAAAGGATTCGCACCTCTGACCTATAGGGAATGGACCTATCGCTCTGCTGCTGAGCTAATCTGTAGTGTTTTTTCATTCAAAAAATGCATTATTTCTGCTTGTTTATCTTCCAACAAATTCTCAATTACTTTCTGTCTAAATTTCAACCGTACATATGCATCGTAGTGTTTTTTGCATTGCTTATGCTGTGCTATGTTGACTTTCATTGTTGAGATTTTGGGATGGCCCTTTATATTTACATACGCTATAATCGGTTCATGACACAAAATACAATTTTCAATATCTGCTAATTCCATTACTATTATCTAGTAAGATAAAATTTGCTTGGGTCATACGAGCGTTGTGCATTACTAGGCGGAGACATCATTGCCATAGGACCATTAGGACCATTATGGCCATCCATTCTACTTGACATTGTAACCATTTCATCCGCTTTATGAACATATACTGCTGGTTTTGCACCATCAACGCCTACAATTGTAAAATTATAAACCATTAATGGATATGCGTTTGTAGGAACTTGCAATGCTCCCGTAGGACTACGTAAAGTTAAGGTAATATCTACAAAATCGCCAAATTTATCAAAAGTATTACAAAATGAATTATTGAAAGTAAGTACTGAACTACTGTTAGCAACCCATACTGGAAGTTGAAAATGTCCCATAAAAGCAGATGTTTGACTTGTCCTTGTAATATTGCTATACGTATTGCTTTGTTTAAAAGCTGGCCCTGACATATAAAGTTGTATAAGCGTATTATTACCAACACCATAAGTTGCTGCAGACTGAGCGACAGTTACACTTGTTAAACTTATATTAAATGAATCATACTTATCGTATAAATCTCCTAAAATGTTCTTCAAGCTAATACTTGAAAACCTTAATTCGGTATTTAAAGCGTTTGATGTGCCAAATGTGTTTGTTGTGTTCGGAGCTAATACAGATGAGAACAATACCATTTTTGAAACAGGTTGAATTTGAACTGCCATATTACTATGAGGAGAGAAAGAAATATAAATTGCTAAACTAATTAAAACTTGACAAATGCCGTGTTGTCCTGGAATATCAGAACCTGGTCAAAGCATGCAAACGCATCGAATCGTATCTGAGGGTTAACTGTAGTAAATATTCCAGTTCCAGTTCCAACATTTGCTTGAACAGTATTAAAAGTAGGAACCCAGAAAATATCATCAGTATTTGAATTGTACCCAGAGAAAATGCCATCTTTTGATGCCGCACAATAGTTTTCCAAATCCAGGCCAACATAGAATGAGCCAGAGTTGTTGTTTGAAATGCCAACTGCAGTAGGATACAATGCACTTGAACCACCATCAACAGTAACAGAATATGCTGCATTTCCTCCTAAAGGCTGGACACCAGCAACAGATGCCGTCGAGTTGTAGTATTGGTAGGAGAATTTCTCGATGCTTGGCTCATGGTGTAAATCAGAAATAGAGCCAACAGCTTTCACAACTTCCTCAAACATCTCCTGTAACGTATCCGGAGGCTTGCTGGGAACAATCTGCGAACCAAGACGAAACTGGTATTGCTGAATACCTTGCTGAACGCTTGATAAGGGAAAATAACACGGAACTCCTGTTCCTTTGTCTCTGCAAGAGATAAGAAGAGATTTAAGCGAAGAAAACTTAGCAGGAATAGGCATGTTAATTTGCGTAGAAGCTCCCGTAATAAGCTGAGCGTTGTATTGGTAGTTGCGGTATTCAGGCATCACAAGTTGCATGGGTTCAGCCCCAAGAGCACCATACACACCGCGCATGGCTTCATCACCAAGTTCGATAAACTGAGCAATGTACTCGCAGTTAGTAATTGACATCGTGTTTGCAAATGCTCCGGGATTTGGAAAAGCTGACCCTTGATTGCAAAAATTGGCAACACTTCCTACAAGTTGTAGTTCAACTCTAATAGGGGCAGAAGTGCAAGCAAAAAGAGGCAAGTATTGTGCACTGCACAAAGACCCTACAAGGGAAATCAGATTGATGCAGTAAGTATCAGAAACAGTTTGATTCTGGCCAACAGAAACAGCAGACTGACCACCCAAAGTAGCACCCTGTGAACCAATAAGTTCTCCAGAATTTGTTTGAAAGCAAGAACTACCCAAAGAACTTACTTGCTGAGCATAAGTAGTCACAACTGATGCAGGAGTAGAACTAACCAAATCATTACGGGTTCCTGTAGTCGCATTGTATTTACCATATGTAGAATCAGTAGAAACTTGCAAATCAAACATCATCTTAGCAAGCATACCGTATGAGTCGATATCCTCCAAAAGATTAGACCCAGAAAATACCCGAATGCGCTGAATCACACTGTGAATACCGCATGAATCAAGTCTAAAATTGGTTGCAGTAGCGGAAGTATTTGTGACGGCACAACGGAATTTCAAATAACTTTCAGTAGTAGCCAGAACAAGATTGGCACGAGTGGGAATGTTAATAATAATAGTATCGCCTAAAGCATACGGACCAGTTCCATTTTGTGGGGCAATATTTGTACGAAACGAGCGAGCAACAGCAGATTCAACTTTACCACCGTATTTGAGATTCTTTGGCAACATAATTATAGTTAAGATAATATTTTTAGTATTTTAATTAATTAAAATATTATCTCCTAGATTTCTTCTCTAATTTCGATTTTCCCCCAGACCCGCCATAAGATTTTAAACCAATAGGTTGCCACACAATATCCGAACTATTGCTAGAGTTTCCGTAAATTTCATTCATTCCCTCAGGTTGTCCTTTGTTGAAATCAGAAGGTGATATAGCAGATTGCATAACCTTCAAAGCTCCAATAACGTGCCTGACTTGGTGTGCCCCTTTCATGCCAATTATAGAAGTAGGTTTCTGCGAAAATTTCTGACCAATTGCTCTCTGCATTATTACCTTAAAGAGAGAAAATAATTAAACGAATTGTATAATATCAATTTGCAGAGTTATATTAAAATATTGACCGTTTAAATTGAGAGGCATTCCGTCTTGAGTTAGTAATTGAATTTGGATATTGTTTATTTCGTTTATATAGAGATTTGTCCTAAAGTTATTTGGGTTAGTATAAGTAATCAAGGAATTTGGAAGAGTTGTAACTGGAATACTTCCTAAATCATTCATTGTATTGCGTTCAAATGTTGTGATGTTTCCTGTGTTGTAGTTGCTACGTACTTGTATTGTGCGTACGCTTGCCAAGTTGATTCCAAAATAACTGTTTAAAATACCTGATGTTGATATGTTATAAACATCGCTTACTGTATTTAATCCCAAGAGCTCACGGGCTGTCGTTTGCGCAGTAAGTATTGTAAATTGTCCTCCCGTGCTCACGAATTTGAATTTATTCGTTATTGTGTTATATGTACATACAAAATTGGGAATATTTAAAGTAATCCATGTTGCCAACTGGTTTGCGTTGTAGTTGCCAAATGGTATGTTATAAAATATGGGGTCGAATCCTGTGTATTGTACTGCTATAGTTTGATTAAACTGATTAATTTGATAAAATGAGAATGGGATTGTTAAGGAGACGAGAGAAATGTTGATGTAAAAATTACTTGGACATGATATGTAGTCAAACGTAAAAAGAACATTGCTATTTTGCCCTTGACTATCATAGGTTTCATCTGCGTATTTAGAGTTAAGATAAAGCTGAACTGAATCTATTTCTGACATTGCTATATATAAAGACAGATTATATTTCTCTCTTTATACTGCTTCTAAATGTTTCTTTAATTTTTTATGTCTTGTTAAATATTGTTTTGAAACAATTGCACCACATTCACATGTAATTTTTTGATTAAGTTCTTTTTTATGCTCTTGATAATATTCTTTTGCATATTCTTTATTTTCTTCAGAATGTTTAATTCTATATTGTTTGTATTCTTCTTTATGTTCGTCATTATATTGTTTTACATATTCTTCTTTTTTATATGCATTTTTTGAATTTAAATTACTTTTGTAAAAGTCAATCCAATACTGCTCTCGCTTTTGCGATTGTTTACTATTTTCGCATGCGTATTGTTCAACTTCTAACATTTTGAATGCATCCCATCCGCCATTTGCCCGGATTGTTTCATATACTTTTAAATGAGATTTATCAGTTTGAGTATTACAATTACTTTTATGCTTTGCTTTTCTTGCTACAAAATTTGTAGTACTTCCTACATAAACATAATCGCAATCATCCGAAAATATTCGGTATATAATTGTGTTGGCGTAATTGACTTTTGACAATGGCATTATGTTATATTATATTGCATTCTCTCTAAGTAGTTTCACTGCAGATATTCCCAAGGACTTTTTTGGGTTCTGATACGGTTGATATCATGTGATGCTAAAGGATTAAACGAATAGTTTTTTGTGTGAACCACTTTGCCTCCTGTTTGAGTTTCTGCTAAAGCTGATACAACATCAAACGGTGAGCGTAATACAACTTCGTTTGGCTTAATTTTAGCACCAATCCCTCCAATTCCAATTCCAGGATTATAACTAACAACTTTATTATCTTTACCTGCAGATGCTCTTGCCAAACTACCGCCCAAACTGTGACCTATAAGCATTGAAGATTTGCCATATTTTTTGTCGACGTCCTCTACGAGCTTTTTTGACCGTTGAAATCTTGCGTTACTTTTCTCTGTTCCTGTGGCTATAGCCATGTCGCTCTGCAACCAATCACGCGTAAATTGTGGAATGCTAGAAGCAGTAGAACCTCGAAAACTAATTAACGGTTTTCCCTTCTTATTTACAAATACTTTTGCTTCTGGACTTGATAAATTAGCATCTAATGTGTAGCCGTATTTTTCTCCAATTTTACGGGCTTCTGCGCTGTTATCGTATGATGCCGAAAGCAAATCTGCAAGCTGTTGTTTTTTGTTTTTACCACTCATAGCTTATATCATTATTAAAATTATAATTATTGCTACTTTCGGGACCCCAATTTCTAATAAAATACTTTTTATAATTAACGCGTTCATCTGTGTTACTATACTTATATCAAACTGTTTCTCAACGAGTCAAAGTATTTTCCTAGAGACCCATGACCCAAAACAGTTAAAAAAGTATTTGAATGTCGAGTTCTTCACAATGCGCTTATTCGATAAAAGAAATTCAATCTGACCTTCAACGAGTGGTATTTCAGCGCGTTCCAAATTATGAATTTTACTCAAAATTGCTAAAAGTAATTCTTTCTTCTCTCCTGCCCATTCTCTTTCTTTCTCTTCTGGGGTTTTTGCTGTTAATTCTGATTCAATGCAACGCGCAATAAACAGCGTAAGTTCTGTATCCAAACGCAGTGAATCAATGTTAGGAATTGCGGAAATTTTATCTTCTATTCGCTTGACAATCTCGAGACGGCATATTTTCGTTTTGAGTTTTCGTTTAAAATCTAAGCCTTCCATATTATACCAGGAGAGAAAATAATTTTTTACTTTTGCAAAAGTGGAGCAAAACATTCTAAAAGGAGGGGTCATAGGGGAACCTTGGTTCCCTTAGCTAATTTGATAAAATAAGTTATTTGCGCATAAATATCTAAGTTGCCATGTTGTGCTAACATTTATACTTGTTGCACCAGTCCCGCTATTAAGATTAACCCACACAGCAGGAGCACCAGTGCATGTAAAATTTATAGTTTGACCTCCGCCAGTTGCTATCCTTCTTATAATAAATTGTTGTCCAGAATTAGTACCATTAGGAGCAGGGAGAACAAACCCCATTCCGGCAATTGGAGTATATAAAATTAATGCTGGTATTGTTGTAAATGTAGTTAATACGCCAGTTGAATAAAGTGTTACTGGATTTATTATATTACCATTTACTTGAAAATTTGCACTGGCTATAGTGGTTCCGGTCATTAAAGTATTATTAATTTCAGAAGCACCCTTTATATAAACTGTGTCTGCAGTTCTCCCTAATATTATTGAATTATTTGCAACAGGAGAAGGAGCACCCGCCCCTATTACAGTGCAATTACTAAAATTTCCAGTAGGCCAAGCACCCGCTCCTATTACAGTATTTAAAGAACCTGTCGTTATACCTGTTCCTGATGATGCACCATAAATCAAATTATTATTGCCAGTTGTTATAGTTGTTCCTGATAAAGCGCCAACGCAAATATTGTTGCTTCCCGTTGTAGTATATAAAGACGAAGATAATGGCGGAGCTATGCAAATATTACCGGATGAAGTTGTAGTAGTAGCAAGAGAGGATGAATCTCCTACAATTATGCTGCCAGAATTACCAACTGATGCGCCAAATGCCAAAGCATTCGATGGAGCACCAATATTTAAATATCTTAATGGTCCAAAAAATGAGTTATTGCCAGTCCATGTATTGTTACTAGCTAGTAATGCAGTTCCAGAATTAGCATTGACAAAACCCACAGTAGCGTATTGTGTCGTATTAGTTGATAAATTATTTCCGAGTGTAGTAGTTGGATGAAACGCATTAAATGTAGTAGTTGATTGAGGTGTAAATGGAGCATATGGGGCTACAAAATTAGTATTCAATACTAATACAGTTGTTAAAACTCCTGATGAATTACCACAAGCAGATGAAATAGATGTTGATATTCCGGATGAGTTAAAATATGATGTGTTTCCTATCTGTGTTGTGCTCAAATTAAATGCTCCATTATTTGTATCATCTATTATAAATCCCGCACAATCTGAATATAATCGTAATCCACTCCCAGCATATAATGATGCTAATTGCCTACTTGCAAAATTTGCATTAGTAACCGAAAATGAAAATCCACCATTTCCGCCTTGTGCGCAGTTTATCAAATCACTTGCCCCTTGTCCCGGTTGAAATCCATTCCATCCGATTCGTAATGCTCTTATTGTTTCTACTACAGTTGGAATTGATGATGAATTTGTAGTTGATATAGTAATTGGTAATGTTGTTGATGAATTAGTAATAAGATTTGTATTTAAACTATTTGCAGATAATTGCCCGTTTACGTTTGTCCCGTATAATGTGCTTGTTCCTCCTGTTGAAGTTGCTGTAAAATATCCAGCATTCATTATTGGGGTTGATATTGAAACCGAATCTGTTATTCCTGTTGAATTTAATAAACTACTTAGTGTTTTAATTCCTGTAATTGTTTGAGCACTTGTAGTTAAAAATTCATATCCTGTTGGTAAAATTGGAATACTACCAAATGTTTTAACTCCTGTAAAAGTTTGTGAATTTGTTGTAACTAATTGGAAACCAGTAGCAACTTGTGAATTAGTTAAAGAATTATTAACAATCGATAATGCCGGTATTGTATTTGCAGATATAGATGCCCCGCTTGATGCTATTGGTATATTAAAAGTATTTGTTCCTGTGAAAATATTATTTAATGAAAGAATTGAAGTTCCTCCGATGCTTTTTGCGTATCCTACTGTAGCAAATTCATTATTGTTTACTCCACTATTTGCTCCAAGAGTAGTAGTAGGATAACTACCGTTAAAGGTTGCATTATTGCTACACGTGAGAGCATTTACGGTTGTTAAATTAAGCTCTGCAGTTCCAGCTCTTACCTTAAATAAAGTAGAATCCATTTCTAAAACTGATGATTGCACCCCTGCAGTATTCACATTAAATCTATAATGTCCAGTTGAGGATGTGTTTGTGAATATAAAATATCCAATTGTATCTGAATGTTGTAAAACAGTAGTAGACACTGAACCCCCTGCAGCTCTAAATGTTAATGTATTCCATATATTCTGTGGAACTGTAAATTGCTGCGATGACGCATGAACTGCATCTATTGCCTGTTGTGCAGTAATTCCACCAGATGCCGATATTAGACCTTGAACAGTCTGGTAATTTGTTAATTGGGTTGCAGTAGTTGCATTTGTTATACATGTTGGTACTTGGTCAAAATATGCCGTGCCTAAAGCATGAAACTGCCCACATTGCATTTGTCCATCACAATTTATATTTCGCTGACAATATATGTTAGCATTGACTGCAGTATATCCAGGAAATCCTAAATCAGTTACTCGTAACGTGCCAAAAATATTAGTTGGTAGAAAGTAATTATAAGATATGCTCATTGCTATATTACATTAGTATTTTAATATTTATGGCGGAACAAAAGGATAGAATTGATTGAATCCCGTATTTGGAACAAAAGGCTCTCCGTTAATCGTAAGGGTTCCAGTAATATTCACAGCAGTTCCTCTTATATTTGTGGTTGTAGTATTTATAGCGCTTCCTATTGATATACTCGTATTATTACATGTTAAACTTGCTCCCGCTGTTGTTATTAATGGCGAAGCTAAATTTAAACTTGATGAAGCTGTTTCATTTATAGTTTGACCTATTATATTTGTAGTTGTACTGCCGTTAATAACAGTATTTTCAGACCTTATATTTACACCTGCTGCAGCATCTACTCCTATATTTGTAGTGCATCCTAAAAAATTACCCATATTAAATGTTGAAGTCCCACTATTAAAATTCAATAATGTATTTGCTCCATTTGTCATCGAGAATTGGCCGTTGTTTATATTCGCTGTCCCTGTTAAAGGTAAAGCAGTGTTAGAATTAATATTTAAAAAAGGCGTTGCCCCGTTATTCATCAAAATTTGGCCTGAGGTTATGGTTGCGGTCCCTCTCAAAGGCAATGCAGTATTTGAATTCAAATTTAAAAAAGTATTTGCTGCATTTGTCATGCGAAGTTCTCCGTTCGAAATTTGCTGGTATGTATCAGATATTAATACTGGATTTACAGTGTTTTGAATACCTTGCGTATGGATTGGCAAAGTAAAATTTGTTTCACTTGTTATATCTAATGTTGGTGCAAATATGCTCATACTATCTGGAACTGTAGTAGCACTTATAAATTGAGTTTTTTGCTGTAATGCAGTGGTTTCATTTTGTAATGTTCCCACTTCTGTTTCTAGTGTCCCTACTTGGCCTTGTAATGCTGTTACTTCCACTTCTAGAGCTGTTACACTAATAGATAATGCGCTTACTACTGCATCTGTTGCAGCGGTCGCAGCTAACGCAGTTGTTGCTAGGCCAAGCGCAGCAGTTGCTATTGGAATAGCTTCCGTACCACCAGGTTCACCTTGCGGACCTTGGGCCCCAGTATCACCTTTATTGCCTTTTGGACCCTGAGCCCCTTGTGGTCCTTGTGGTCCTTGTGCTCCTTGAGGTCCTTGGGGACCTGTTGCACCAGTTGGGCCTTCTTGAATATTCATGACTTGCTGCACTGTCAAAATTATACTTGGAACATCTGGCCGAGTTGGCGTAGTTAGTCCAGTCTCTATAAAGAGAGAAATATTAATATTCGGACTACTCCATGCAATCTGAAAATTATCATTTGCATTCATCTGTAAAAACCAATTCCAGGCAGCAACAAATTGTATTGCATTGCCCGTGAGAGTAAAAGTAGTATTACTATTTGGCACGGCAACGCCATTATAAACTAGCCATATATCAATGTTTGCATTTGTACCCGTTGATTTTGCGACTTGTGCCGAAAACTGAATATTGTAAACACCTATATTCTGTGCTGTTATTTGTGTGCCGTTTTGAATTACGAATCCTTGTGAGCTTACAATGCTATTGAATCTCATAATATTTACAGCATTTGCTACGGGATTGTTTTGGGTTGTCGTGTCAAAAGAATTTAAATAATTGCCTGGGCTTCCTGATGTGCCAGCAGGGCCGACTGGTCCAGGAATACCTTGTGTTCCTTGCGTTCCCTGTAGGCCCTGTGGACCTGTCTCAAGAACAAAATCTAAAATGGGTACTTCGGGGGTGCTCCCTGGGTCTAGCGTTACACTTGGAAGAGTCCCATATGGTACCGCGGTAACAGTTCCTATTTCAATTACTGGGGTTTCACCAGTTGGACCAACAGGACCGATAACACCATTGCTCGCAAAAATAGCGCTAATGCGATTAACCGATGCAATAGCATTTCCTACCGATGTGCGAAAATTCAAAAAAGTATTTGCAGGAACAGCATACGCTACGGGCGTTAAAATTGCACTGAGAGCGCCCGCTAAAATCGTTAAACTAATACCACTAAAAATATCATTAATATATAGTTGAATTGTACTGTTAATAGTAGGTGCAATACTGACAGAAATGTATAAAGTTTGTAATGTGCACTGTGGAAGAATTATATCCCCAAGCGATTGGCCGGCCGCGCCAAATGACCAATTTTGACCCCCGTTAAGTGTCGTGCTAAATCCACATGTATTCTCAGCCGATAGAACAAAAAACCCTCCAGGTCCTCCAGTTTCTACTATGTTATTTATCTGTTGCTGTATATTTGATGTCGAGCCTAATAAATAAAGAATATTTTGTTGTGGGACGCCAGAGTAAAAGTCAGCAGTAATACTGCTAGTTACTATATTAGTTGAATTTATTTGTGCACTTGTTAAAGTATTCGAATTTATAACGGTTGATGTTAAAGAATCAGCTTCTAAAGTTGTAGTTGAAATTGTATCGGCATTTATCATCGTTAAGCCGTTCAGCTCAGTAATCATACTTTCAATATTATTTAGTGACATATATACAATATGTTATTAAAATATTATTATGCTTTACCCTTTTTAATCTTAATTATTTTTTGTATTGGTTTCTTTTGTAATGCTGCTGCCTGTTCGGCTTCGGCTTCTGCTTCTGCTTCTGCTTTCTTCTGAGCTCTTTTCTCGCGGGCTTTGCGGTTAATTTCATCTTTTTTAGCTCTCTCTTCGGTAAATCGTTTTTCGTCTGCTTTCACTCGTTGTTGTTCTGCTTCTGATTGTTGTTCAGCAAAAAGAGCTTTTCTTTCTTTCCGGCTTAAAGGTTTCTCGGCAACTGGCTCTATGAATTCTGGAACATCTGGCCGAGTTTGCGGAGCTACCTCTTCTACATATTCGACATCATCCGGTACAATTTGTGCCGGTCCTTCGTCAACCTCTTGAACATATTCAGGTTCTTTGGCAATTTGCAACCCAGACGTTTGACTAGGTCGCACGGTATCATGTGCCATATTGTATTCCCGTCTATCAATTTGATGAACTTGTATAGGCAAAGGTGGCGGCTCTTTTGGTATCTGAACTTTAAAAAAATCACTAGCAATGCGTGGGAACATGCTCTCTAAACCGATGCTATCTTTTGAACTGAATCCCGCCGGCTGTATATCCCTGGAAACCCGCCCCTCGTTATATCCTACCGAGCGAATGGTTGAGCCTATATAGTGCGTAGCATAGTATGATTCTGAATTAGGTGATAAAATATTCTGTTGAACATTTCTAAACTTAATATTTCTCTCTGGTTTTGTCTTTCTCATTATAGTAGTCTAAGATTATTTTTTAATATAGTATTGCTTGGCAGTCTCGGCACTTGTTCCCATTTCCGAAGCTGTTTTTTTCATATTCGCATCCATGTCATGTATACTGCCGAATTTATCGGATAAATAAGTTTTCCGCATTTGCGAAGACCCTACACCTTTCCCAAAAATAGCATTCAATTTATGCGTAAATTGCGGACTGGTTAACTGGTGAAATTTCGTATCGAACAATAAATAATCTGTCGGATTTATGCTAATCCATTTCTTTAAAATAGTTAATAATTCCTTCGAGCATTGTATGACCTGCTGACCGTAAGTTTTTGAAGTCTTGTAATTGTTAAAGACAAGTTGATTCTTATATAGGTAATTGTCTGCATCTGTCGACTTGTGAATTTTAAACTGAGTCCAATCTTTTGACCGTCGAGGACTTATAAAAATACCAGAAACAAGACAAACAATAATATAATCTTGTATCTTAGAGAGAATATCTGCGGATGGGTTGACATCATATATTTTATAAAGACATGACGCCTCGTGTTGCAATTGCTCATATTTCTCTCTTACTGTATCGGAGTCAATCCAATTCTCACCCTTTGTTATTCCTTGCTTAGGTTTGTCTGCCAATAGCTGAGCAATCATGCTCTCGTATTCAGGTTTTCGAGTAACAGCCAAAATAGCAGAAAGCTTTTGAATTTGTTGGGATATGCTTAAAGTCTTTAAATAAGGGATAACCTTCGCGGATTTGTCAAAATCGCTTACAATATTCGGGGAATCCCCAAAAATAGCCTTATGTAAATTTGTAAGCAAACTCGCATATGTTTTAACAGATGATTCCGCAATATCTGGCTTGTTCTTTTTGATAAGGTCAACAATCTCCATTTATATTATAAAGAGAGAATATTATTAAAAAAGATTTTGGCTTCACTGCATATTTTCCTTTTTAATAAAAGAATATATATAGCTATATCATATATGGTAATAATAATAAATAGAAATAGAAAGAGAAAGAGAGAAGCCAAGAAGCCAAAACAGCCAAAAAGCCAAAATAAACCCCTTAAATCAAACATTTGATTTATACGCGAAAAAAAACATCGAAAAAAAAAATCAAAAAAAGGAAAGTTTGATTTAAGCCCGAGATTTTGGCTTCTTGGCTTCTTTTTGGATGCTCCCATTTGTCCGTAGCACCCCGGCTTATTCAATCGACTTAATGCCGTAATAGCACCATTTATTTTTAAAATCTCCGGCTTTTTGGTGCTTCTTCTTCACAACTCCAAACGATTCCAACTCAGTATTGATTTTCTTTTTGTTATCCATACTAAACTCATCAGTAATATCATTAACTAATAAACAGTCTTCGGCATTTCCTGTAATAGTATATTTCTCTAACAGCCTCTCTCGCAAAGATGAAACAGAAGTATCACTCTTTTCAATACAAATATCGACTGCCTTGTTTTCCCATGCGTTGAAAATTAGCATGACAAAAGCATTAGCCCAGTAGTCCGTTTTACATTTATCTTTAACAGTATCATCTTTAATTTTATACGATGCTAATAATAATTCACTTGCGCCAGCTTCTCTCATCTCATCAATTTGACTCTGTGTTTTGAATGAAGTGGCGCTCGCAAATTGCAAACGATGCTCATTAACATCTTCACAATCAACCTCAATCTCATCATTACCAAGCGAAAACCAGGTAGTATCAATTTTGAACGTAGTATCAACTCGGTCATAATTTCGACGGGCAACATGATTGTCTCCGCCACCCGCGAGCTTCTTTATCATCTCACTATTCAATTTCATTTTATCCTCCGCGCTTGGCACTTCTTGAGATATAGCAAGACGAGAAAATTGGTAATCGATTAACCAGTATAATTTTCTACTAATTTCAGAGTTATCAATTTTACTGTTTCTCTGACACATTATATTCTTCAGCTCGAAGGTTTTAACATAATCGCCAAACGATGACTCTAGCAAATCATATAAAACGCCTTTGCCACAATCGCGTTTTCCCAAGTAAGAAGCCCAATTTTTGTCTTCGCAATTTCCAGCAATGGCGCGAGCCAAAAATTGCATTCCTTTTACGTTCTTACCGAATAACATTTTAATAATATTTTCATCAATTGTTTTCATAACAGAATGGTCTGGATTTTTGAAATAATCCCCGAATGCGCGGTTAATCTGAACAGTTGAATAATATTCAAAATCAATCTCGTCCCAGGTAATAAACTTCTTGGTTTTAAAATCAAGAACGCCATCCAAAAAGCAAAGTCTATTTTTGGTTGTAGTATGAAATTTATCATATATATTGCTTGGAGTTGCAATTTTAACTTTGGCATATAATGATTCTCGGATGTGCTTGGCATCAGATATATTTTGAGAATATGGCTTAGAGTCATCTTTACCGGGTTTTCGAATATTCGCTTTTTGAATAAATACCAAAATATAAGAGTCAATATCATCACATTTCCATACGTGATTTACTCGCAAAAAATATTGTCCTTTTACATAAATAAGGTCGCCATTTAATTTCTCAATAATGATATTACTAGCATCATCGTCATTCGTTGCAAGAAGCTCATCCGTTTGGTTTGTATCAGAAACAATTTCTTTATATAAATCTTTATCGGCTTCTTTCGCCCACTTGCATAAAATATTGAATACCTTTTCGGGGTTTTCGAATGGTTGCAAATATTTAAATTGAGAATCGTATTCGCTTTTTTTAGCGTCTGTAATAGAACATAGTCCCCACAATTCAAGAGCTTCTTTATCGTTAAAAATACTTATAAGCATACCGCCGAATGACATCCATTTAATATGCGTATCAAGATGGGAATCGAATAGCTTATTCTCACAGCATTTTTTAATAATATTGAATTTAATATTGCCCGCGGTTTTGATGTCTTTTTTCTCAATTACTTTCTCTTCTGGTTCTGCAAATGGCGCGATGGCGTCGGCTTCATATACTGTAATAACCGAATCGGCAAATGACCCTTCCTCTAAAATCATGAATCTATTTTCTTTTGGCTTACTGCAGTAGGCAGAGCGCAATTTGCGATTCGTATCATAAATACTTTCATCGAATAACTTATCCAAATCCAGCAAGTAATCTTTGTAATCTGTTTCATTCATGAGCTTATTCCAGTTTGAAATCATTGCGTTCTGTGTTTTTTTGGTCGCAATAAAGTTAACAACAATAATATGAATAGAGACAGCCCAATATTGCTTGTTATCTTTGCAAGAAGTATAATTATCACTGCAGGCAGTTTTAACACAAAACCTCGGCTCAACATCAGAGCAAACTTTCAATTGCTTTGTAATTGCTTCTTTTGCAATGCGAATGATTTCGCTACTTGCCTCCTCGTTATATTCTTCAGAATCGCCAACCAATTTCTTATAATCTATATCAAAGTATAATTTAACAAATCCGTCATCAACAATTCTCTCAAAACAGCTTTTTGACTTTTTGCAAATGGCTTCGTATTCAGAAACAGAGCATAATGAGTAATCATCTTTCTTGTTGGCCATTTTCGCAGAGTATTGAAGAGTTTTCGCTAAACATTTCGATTCCATTCTATATTATCTCTAAAGATAATTATTTTAAGTTCTTTCTTAATTAAAATAATTAATCCAATAAAATATTAGAAAGTCGAGTCGCTTCTTTATGGTAAGTATACCATTTTGCTTTAGCTTTGGCGACACACGGTGCATGCTCTGCTTGCCATTTTTTTGTAATATCGCGAACCTTGTCTTTATTGGCTTCAGTGTAGGCGATAATATGTTTTTTGTTTTGTTCATATGTTGGCATTATATATATAGAGAGAGAGAATTTAAATATATATTATCGCTAAACAATATTTAAATTTAAATATATGTGTAATCTATAATGAAGAGTTGTTATACTTGTGAAAAGCTTAAAACTTTGAAACAAATATATTGCGTAATGACTTGTTTAATTCATGGACCGGTTAAGCCTATTTCAACATTTTTGCAGCAGCCTTCGCAGCAGCCTTCGCAGCCTTTGCAGCAGCTCTTGCCGTGAGCTTAGATTCTACGAGAGCAAGGCGCTTGGCAACGCCCTCGGCTTTCTTCTGGTCTTTCATCATCTGTTTCTCGTCTGCTCTCACTTTTTTAAGAGCTAATTTAGCAGCAGCCCCTCCATCAGAAGACGAGGATGCTTTTTTAACACGAGGCGCAGGAGCTGCCTTAACATATCCCATCCTAATATCCGGGTCAGAAAGCGCGGCGGCGTACGTCAGCCCTCGAGATTGCGCAAATTGTCGAACGTGAGTAATCCATGAGTTGGCCATCTATATATTTCCCTAAATATTTTAATTTTTTGTAATAGCTTGTTCATAATTTTCAAAAGCTTTCCCTAGTTTTTTGTGATTCTGTGCCCATGTTTTTTTATAGCCCTCATGATTCTCGCACCATTTAGCGTGATAATCTTTATGGTCGGTACGCCACTGCTTTTGGTAAGCCTTGCGCTCTTCCTCAGTCAAAAGCTTTCGATTTATGCAAGTAGTCGCACAAATAACTTCATATTCGCGGGCAAAAAGTTCTTCAACGCTATTACAAGGGAAGTTCTCAATAAGTAATATAATATAATTGCCGCCTTCGATGATTTTCTTGCTTCTGGCTCGGTTTGTCTTTGCCTTGTGTCCCGCAAGTCTTTTGCAAAGAGGCTGGCACGTCGACCCTACATATATCATCCCAGTATTCAAACAAACAAGTTTGTAAATTTTGGCATCCTGATAATTTGGCATATACTATTACTAAAGATATTAATTACTTTATTTTGCCGATTTCCTATTTTTCTCTCCTCTCTGTAATCTCTAATAAATTGAAATTTTTGAAGGCCTTATTGTTTACGGTGTCGATATCGAGATGATTATATGGCGCATCATAAATATAATCGTATAATTGCGTGGTCCTTGTTTTAGGCAATCCGAGCAAATCCTCACAAATTCCCCCGAATTCCACAAGACTCTTAGGCTTCCAAATACTTATATTCGTGAGCTGTTTTCGCAACATAAGAGGTAAGTATTTATAACTTTGTAGAGTGATAATAACCGCTAATTTTAAATGGCGAAGCTTGATGCACATCTTATTCAATTTCTTTTGTATGGCCTTGTCTTTTAGAGCATCCGCGAAGTCATCGATTATGAGGCATGAATACTTTGGTTCTTCTTCCTCTTCTTCTTCCTCTTCTTCTGAGTCTCCTTCGAACGCTTTTGTCTTTTTGATTTCCTTTTTAGGAGGTTGTGAATCGGCGAGCTCGCTATAAATTTCATCGAGCAGTTCACACGTCAACTCGTGGTACACCTTATCATGGTCAGCGAAAATATGGTTAGAAACAGATTGAAACGATATAGCAGGACAAAGATAATAAATATTGTCAAAAACACCTCTGTAATATAATTTTGAACGAAACATGGACATTAAAAGTGAACTTTTCCCGCTACCGCCGGAGCCAGTCATTGCATAAAAAAATCCGTTTCTGTGAGGTATAGCTTTGTTATGCTCTAGGCCAGGAATTATAATTTTCTGAATCTCCTTGACAGGCTTTAAGTCCTTTACATTATGAAATGGATTCGGAGTTTCTACAATATTTAGCATATACGATATAAAGATATTATTATTCTCTTGCTAAATAGTAATATGGATATTGCGCAGGACATCGAATTACTTGCTTTAGGGCTTATTCCCGCAGGACTTACATACAATATAAAAAAAACTGAGTACATAGATTGGTCTAAATTAGAATACAATTCTCGGTATAAACACCCTGAGTATTACCACAATAAATTACCTAAGGCAGTTCGAAATTTGCCGGGGTTGTGGGAACATTGTGAGAAATTGGCATCATACAACGTCTCCCCTTTAGAATCACTACTACAACTTGAGAGCATAAGAGAAGAATAATTTACTTAGCATATATCGAAATTTATTATCTAATGCTTTAATATAGGAAGAATGGAAGCTTTATTGGAAGAAACCGCGGTCGATAGTGTCCCACTTACCAAGCCAAAAAAAGTAGTCAGCCAGAAGCAACTTGAGAGCATGGCTGCAGGCAGAGAAGTTTTGAAGCAGAAGCGCGAATTGGCGAAGGCAGAGAAGATTTTGCAAGCTACTGAAATACTTTCAAAATATAGCAAGAGCATACCCGAGCAGGAGAAAGAACAAAAAGAAATAAAACTAGAGCCGGTAAAAATGCAGATAGAAGAGAAGCCAAAAGAGTCGATAAAGAAAGAGAAGAAGGCAAAACCTGCCCCGCTAAAAATTCCAGATGACTCGTCGGATTCTGAGCCTGAACAAGAGGTTGTTATTATAAAGAAAAAGAAGAAACCAAAGGCTCCCAAAATCACATACAAGTATATCTCAGACTCCGATTCGAGCGATAGCGACGCACCACCCCCACCCCCAGCAAAAAAGCAAATCGAAAAGCCTGCACGTGCAGCTGCAAACCAGAAACAAATACGTCAGCCGGCGCCATCGATATTCTGCGATTAAACCAAAAAAAATTTGTTATCAATTAGGATAATAAATTTTGTGTGATACCACGCCCAAAAAGGCCCAAGTGGCTTAAAAATTAAAAATTAAATACCAATTTTGAAAATAGAAAATTATAAAAAATATTCTCTCTTTTATTTTCATTCTAAAATTGAAAATAAATTTGAAATGAAATTATGAAATGAAATTCGTGTTGAACCGCGTGTTGGCGTGCTCGCCGCACGTGCGAACTTTTGCATGTTGGGGTGCGCGGTTAATGCGCGGTGGGTGCGCGGTTAATGCGTGTTGCAATGCGTGTTGTGCGCTTCGCGCTGTGCGGACCCCCCTAGCGGGCTTATTTTACGCTACGTTAGGGGGGCTATCGATTTCAAATACTAAAAGCTAAAAATATAATTTTGACCCTAACAGAATATTTTTATGGTCTCAAAAAAACAGCCTTCAAAAAATTATTATGGTCTCGTTAAGGTCATAAAGTGAAATTGACGAATACTTAAATAAAGTCC
>Ga0334722_10002871_pt1 | contig 18972 bp, 15 predicted proteins | sample C3_bottom_MG_FD_207210 | JGI IMG/M metagenome (GOLD analysis project Ga0334722, IMG submission 207210) | Sediment microbial communities from Yellowstone Lake, YNP, Wyoming, USA - C3_bottom | ecosystem: Environmental > Aquatic > Freshwater > Lake > Sediment | place: USA: Wyoming | collected...
GAGGCATATTGGCAAAAACCCCGGCCCGGCTACGCCGGACCGATCACCAAGCTGGCGGCTTAACAAACGTGAAGGCTTTCCACCTTATTTCCGCCGCCTACCTGTCCTAATGACCGGGGCCACCTGTGTGGTACAAGGGTAAATTTGATGCATATCAGCGTACTTATGTTATTGAGCCTGATGGAATAAGTGGCAAGTATTTGTTCTATACGATGCTTTGGCTTTTGCCAGGTCTCTCAGAAAAGAGTCGTGGATCAACTATCAAATATTTACGGCTAGGTGATATTAAGGACACTAAACTACACCTGCCTGCTGTATCAGAACAAACCCGCATCGTCGAAAAACTTGAAGAACTGCTTTCCGACCTCGACGCCGGGGTGGCCGAACTCAAGGCCGCGCAGAAGAAGCTGGCGCAGTACCGGCAAGCGCTGCTGAAAGCGGCGGTGGAAGGCACGCTCACCGCCGAGTGGCGGGCCGAACACGCCCGGCGCGGCGAGGCCGGAGAATCCGGCGCTCAACTCCTCGCCCGTATCCTCACCGAACGGCGCGCCCGCTGGCGAGCCAAGCAACTCGCCAAGTTCAAGGAGCAAGGCAAAACCCCGCCCAAAGGCTGGCAAGACAAATACCCCGAACCGCTCCAGCCCGACACCACCAACCTGCCGGAATTGCCGGAGGGGTGGTTCTATTGTCACCTTGAGACTCTTATTCCTTCTGATAAGACAGGTACAAAAACAGGGCCTTTTGGCAGTTTGTTAAAAAAACATGAGCATAAAGCTGATGGCATATCGGTTATCGGGATTGAAAATATCGACAGAATGAAATTCATCCCAGGTTCTAAAATTCATATCTCGCCCAAAAAAGCCGAAGATCTAAACGACTATGATCTTTTGCCGGGCGATGTTGTTATTTCTCGCTCTGGAACTGTAGGTGAGGTGTGCGTTATTCCTGACGATCTTGGCGATGCTAGATTTTCGACAAACATCATGCGCGTACGCCTTGAACGTCATGTAATGAGACCAGAATATTTTTGTTTGCTTTTCAACGGTAGTCCTTCCGTTCTTAGTCAAATCCGGAAGCTTTGTTCAGGCAGCACGCGTGATTTTCTGAATACGGAAATCCTGAAAACGTTGATCTTTCCTGTTCCAAACATAATTGAGCAGAACGAGATTCTAACGACTTTGGATGTCGCGTTGGCTGAAATTGAAAATCAGTTTGGGGTAATCACATTTAGCCTCAAACAATCCGCCGCCCAGCGCAAAAACCTCCTCAAAGCCGCCTTCTCCGGCCAACTGGTGCCGCAAGACCCCAACGACGAACCGGCCACGCTCCTGCTGGAGCGCATCCGCGCCGAACGGGCCGGGCGCGCCGCCACCACCAAGGCACAGCGTGGGCGCAAGGCTAAGGTGACGGCGCATGAGTGAACTTAACCTCTATACCGGCCTGCTGGCCGAGATCAAAACCCGCATCCAGACTGCGCAGACCCGCGCCATCCTGGCGGCGAATGCTGAACTAGTCCGGCTTTACTGGCAGATCGGTCAACTGCTGGACGCCCGCCAGACCCAAGAGGGCTGGGGTGCCGGAGTAATTCCCCGGCTGGCGCGGGATATTCGTAATGAACTGCCGGAGCAGAAGGGGTTTTCAGAACGCAACATTAAGTTGATGGTGCAGTTCCACCGTACTTATCCGACGCTGTTTCCCGATGATGCTGAAATTTTGCCACAACCGGTGGCAAAATTGGCGGGCGCAGCGGGCGCCGTGGCGGCCCCTCCCGTAATTGGGCAACCACTGGTTGCCCAATTGCCTTGGTCGCACAATGTCTTGCTGCTGGCCGTTAAGGATGAGGCGGTGCGGCTCTGGTACGTCGAACAGGCGCTGCAGAATGGCTGGAGCCGGAATGTGCTGAAGCTACAAATCGACAGCCGGGCGCACGCGCGCCAGGGCAAGCTGGCCAGCAACTTTGCCTCCCGCTTACCCGCACCGCAGTCGGATCTGGTTCAGCAGGCCCTCAAAGATCCGTATATCTTCGACTTCCTGACCCTGGAGGCCGACTTTCACGAGCGCGAGCTGGAAACCGGGCTGGTGGCGCATCTGGAAAAGTTTCTGCTGGAGCTGGGGCAAGGTTTCGCCTTTGTCGGGCGGCAATATCACTTGGCGGTGGGCGAAAATGATTTCTACATCGACCTGCTTTTCTACCATCTCAAGCTGCGCTGCTATCTGGTGATTGAACTCAAGCGCGGCGACTTCAAACCGGAGTTCGCGGGCAAGCTCAATTTCTACTGCAACGTGGTGGACGATACGCTGCGTCATGGTGACGACGCGCCCACCATCGGCCTGATGCTGTGCCAGGGCAAGGACAATGTCCTGGCCGAATACGCCCTGCGCGGCATCGACAAACCGATCGGCATCGCCAGCTACGAGTTGACCCGCTCCCTGCCGGCCACCCTGGAAAGTGCCCTGCCCAGCATTGAGGCCATTGAGGCCGAGTTGATGGCGGTACCGAAGGAACAAGAATAATGAGCGCTTTTTGGGAATGAAGAAACCATACCACTACCTCCAGAGCTTGAGGCCATACCTCAGGAGCTAAGCGCGATACCTCCAGAGCTCCCCTTGTTGTATCTGGAATGGTCGCAGCTCGTCTGGTTACGCGATAAAGCCGCTAACCCGATTACGAGGCAATTGTTATTTCTGGGCCTTAACAGGGGAGCTCGGTTGCATAACAGGGGAGCTCGTGGTTGAGGGAATCCACGACATTTGGTTAGTTTCCATCCAGAAAGACTGATTGTGACGTAGCCGCGGAGAATTCGTCATTGCGAGGAGGGGCGTAGCCCCGACGTGGCAATCTCCTGCCGTTTGGCGCATTTTCTTTATCCGCACAGGGATATGGTTGCCAGACTCCCAAGAGATTGCTTCGTCGTTACACTCCTCGCAATGACGGGAAAGAAGACATTTCCGGTTCGGGAGTAAGCCTTCAATTCGAAATAAGTCGTTTCCGGATGGAAACTAGTTAACTGCCGTTTGTAGGTAAAACATCTCGATGTCTATTGAATTGTCGTACCGCTGCCACGACAATTGACATGGGCGTAAGGACAACCTTGGCGAAGCGCACTGCGCCTTGCCAACTGGAAAAATAAATCATGAATGCCTCTTCTCTCGTCCAGAAAATCTGGAACTTCTGCCATACCCTGCGCGATGATGGCGTCGGCTATGGCGACTATCTGGAACAGCTCACCTATCTGCTGTTTCTCAAGCTGGCCCACGAGTACTCGCAGCCGCCTTACAACCGCAACACCCACATCCCGCGCAGTTGCGACTGGGCGAGCCTGCGGGCCAAGGTGGGCGAGCCGCTGGAGGCCCATTATCTGACTACCTTGCACAAGCTGGGGCAGGAACCGGGGATGCTGGGGGCGATCTTCTTCAAGGCCCAGAACAAGATCCAGGATCCGGCCAAGCTCTCGCGGCTGGTGCAGATGATCGACGCCGAGGAGTGGATCAGCCTGGGGGCCGACACCAAGGGCGATCTGTACGAGGGGTTGTTGCAGAAGAACGCCGAGGATACCAAGAGCGGCGCCGGGCAGTACTTCACGCCCCGGGCGCTGATCCAGGCCATGGTGGAGTGCGTGCGGCCCGAGCCGTTGAAATCAATAGCCGACCCGGCCTGCGGCACCGGCGGCTTTTTCTTGGGCGTTTACAACTGGTTGACCAGGCCCGGTAATAAGCTCGATAAGCGGCAGAAAGAGTTCCTGCGCGACAAGACCTTTCACGGTAACGAGATCGTCGCCGGGACTCGCCGCCTGTGTTTGATGAACCTCTTCCTCCACAACATCGGCGAGCTGGACGGGGAACCGGCGGTGGATCGGGCCGACGCCCTGATTGCCGATTCCGGTCAGCGTTTCGACTACGTGCTGGCCAATCCGCCCTTCGGCAAGAAGAGCAGCATGACCATCACCAACGAGGAGGGCGAGGAGGATCGCGACGCCCTGACCTATGAGCGCCAGGACTTCTGGGAGACGACTTCCAACAAGCAGCTCAACTTCCTCCAGCACATCGTCACCATCCTCAAGCAGGATGGCCAGGCGGCGGTGGTGCTGCCCGACAACGTGCTCTTCGAGGGCGGCGCCGGGGAGAAGATCCGCAAGAAGCTGCTGGAGAACTGCGACGTCCATACCCTGTTGCGGTTGCCCACCGGCATCTTCTACGCCCAGGGGGTGAAGGCCAATGTCCTGTTCTTCGATGCCAAGCCCAAGGATGGCAAGGTGCATACCAAGGGGGTGTGGATCTACGACCTGCGCACCAACCGGCATTTTACCCTGAAGACCAAGACCTTGAAGCTCGACGATCTGCGGGAGTTCATCACCTGCTACCACCCGGAAAACCGCCATGAACGCCAGGAATCGGAGCGCTTTAAGTGCTTCACCTACGACGAACTGGTCGCCCGTGATAAGGCCAGTCTGGATATTTTTTGGCTCAAGGATGACAGCCTGGATAACCTTGATGAATTACCGTCGCCGGAGATCCTGGTCCAGGAGATTATTGATCACCTGGAGGCGGCTTTGAGTTCGTTTCGGGATGTGGCGGCGGGGCTGAAGCGGTAGGAGAAATACTTAATCAACCTTCTTTGTTTTGTCTCTGCGCCTTGCGCCCCAGCCTTACAACCCCTTCTCCTGTAAATCTCCCACCAGTTTCTTCTGTTCCTGGTCAAGACTCTTGGGGATCTCCACATTTAAACGCACCGAGAGATTGCCACGCGGGCCGTGGGGGCCAGCGGGCAGGCCGTGGCCCTTCAGGCGCAGCCGGGCGTTGGCCTGGGTTCCGTGTGGCACCTTGACGCTCAAGGTCTTGCCTTCCAGGGTGGGGACGTCGATCTTGCCGCCCAGAACCATGGTGCTGTACGGAACTTTTTGTTCGACGCTAAGGTCATCGCCATCGCGGGTGAAAAGCTCGTGGGGTGAAACGCTGATCAGCAGGTAAAGGTCGCCGGTCGGGCCCCCAAACTGGGAAGGATTGCCTTTCCCAGCCACCCGCAGTTTTTTGCCGGATTCGATGCCGGCCGGGATCTTTACCGAAACCTTGTCACTCTTGCCGCCCCGACCCAGAGAGATGGTCTTCTCTGCCCCATGCAGCACATCATTCAGGGAAATCGGTAATTCCAGGCTCAGATCCTGGCCCTTGGGCGGCGGTCCTTGCTGGAAGCCACCGAAGCCGCCGGGGCCGCCCTGGCCTTGCTGGAAAAAGGCGCTGAAGGGGTCGCCGCCGCCCCGGGAGGCGCGCCCCCCCCTGCCACCCATGTTAATGCCGAATTCCCGCAGGATGTCGCCAATGTCGGCGCCCCGGAAAATGTCCTCCTGGCTGTAACGCTGCTGGAACCCCTCAGCGCCGTAAGTATCATATTGCTGGCGCTTGTCTTTGTCAGAAAGCACCGCGTACGCCTCGCTGATCTGCTTGAACCTTTCCTCGGCCTTCTTGTCGCCCTGGTTTTTGTCGGGGTGGTACTTCAGGGCCAGCTTACGATAGGCCTTTTTGAGTTCTTCCGGGGTGGCGGTTTTCGCCATCCCTAGTACTTCGTAGTAATCCATAGTGGGGGCCTGTTCTCGACTGATTCATGATGAATTTGGCAAAAGATCCCCTCCCGGGGCGCCGAAGCGGCGATCTTCTCCTGGGAGGGGGATCTTCCATACAGGTAATTGTGACAACCCGGCGAGTCAAGTCGCTCCTGCCGAAAACTGGACTGTCACATGCCGCTTACCTCAGTGGCAAAGCGGTTGGGGGTGCTTCGCGGGGTGGCAGGTGGCGACTCTTATTGGTCGGTAGTTAAAACGGAACATCATCACCCATGTTTGGCTCTGGCAGGGGCGGCTCCTCGTCGTAGCTGGATTTGTTGGAGCTGCCGCCGCTGCGCGGGGAGAGGATCTTCATTTCCCGGGCGACGATCTCGGTGGTGTAGCGTTTATTGCCGTCCTTGTCGTCCCACTGGCGGGTCTGAATGCGGCCTTCGACATATACCAGGGAGCCCTTGGAGAGGTATTCACCGCAAATTTCGCCCAGACGGCTGAAGGCGACAACCCGGTGCCATTCGGTTTTTTCTTCCTTGGTGCCGTCCTTGGTCCAGGTTTCTTTGGTGGCCAGGTTGAAGTTGGCCACGGCGGTGCCGGTCTGGGTGTAGCGTACTTCCGGGTCCGCTCCAAGATTGCCGATGAGGATAGCCTTGTTGATCATGTCCTTGTCCTTGTGCTAATGATTGTGGGGTTTTCGTACTGGTTCCAGCGGACGGCGGGGGCTTGCCGGTGGGCATCAGCTTTCCCGAAGCCGCCATTTTGTTGAGCCGCTTTAATATAAGGGCAATGCCATGAAAGGGAAGGGGATTTTTTCGGTTATACTGGTTACCCGGCATCTTAGGTGAAACAAGTCAGTCACCGAAAAACGCGCCGATGGATTCAGTTCTGATCTGATTGACATTGAGATTGTGGTATAATCTAACCGCTTTGGCCATAGCCTGATTTTCTGCGGGCCGCTTGACTTCTTTCGGTATTAATGTAGCCTTCTCATGTGGGGTGTTTGTCGTCAACTGGTGTTCTGATTCCATAAATCTGTGATAATTCGAGATCTTGCACTAATTCGAACGGAAGGTTGCTTAAGGCCCGTTTGTTTTACCGGAGTTATTGATGCACGAAATGTCCCTGGCAGTGAGCATCATCGAACAGTGCAGTCAGGCCGCCGAGCGTGAGGGAGCGGCCCGGGTCTTGGAGGCGGAGATCGAGGTGGGTTGTCTGGCCGGGGTATTGGCCGACTCCTTGCGGTTCTGTCTGGAGGTGGCCGGGGCGACTGGTGGCTTGGCGGGAGCGGTTTTCCGGATCGCTGAGGTCGAGGCTATCGGGGAATGTCGGCTCTGCGCGACCAGTTTTCCGGCGGCTTCATTTCTGGCCCTCTGCCCTTCCTGTGGTAGTGAAGATGTTTCCCTTAGCGGCGGTCGGGAGTTGAAGATCCGCTCGCTGACCATCGAGGATTGAAAAATATGTGCGATTCCTGCAACTGTGACGAGGGGACCGTGGTGACCATTACCAGACTTGAACCCGGTCAAGCACCTCCGCACCATCACCACCAAGTTCGGACCATTGCCCTGGAAACCGAGGTGTTGGCGAAAAACGACGAGCTGGCCGCCCGGAACCGGGAGTATCTGCGGAGTCGCAAAATTTTGGCCCTGAATCTGGTGAGTTCCCCCGGCTCCGGTAAGACCACCATTCTGGAACGGACCATTCGCGATTTGCGCCACGAACTGGCCATGGCGGTGATCGAAGGCGACCAGCAGACCCGGCGCGATGCCGAACGGATCAGCGCCACCGGCGCCGAGGTGGTGCAGGTCAATACCGGCGCTGGTTGTCATCTGGACAGTAGTATGGTGGCCCGGGCCTTGGTACAGCTCAAAATGCAGGATGAATCGCTGCTCTTCATTGAAAATGTCGGCAATCTGGTCTGTCCGGCCCTCTTCGACCTGGGTGAGGCGGCCAAGGTGGTGATCATCAGCGTCACCGAAGGTGAGGACAAGCCCCAGAAGTATCCCCAGATGTTCCGGGCCGCCACCCTGTGTCTGATCAACAAGACCGATCTCCTTCCCTATCTGCGCTTTGATGTGACGGCCTGCCGGGAGATGGCGGTCCAGGTCAATCCTGACCTGGAGTTCATCGAGATTTCGGCGGTCAGTGGTGAGGGGATGGGGCGCTGGTATGACTGGCTGCGGCAGCGCCGGGAAGGGCTTCATCCCTGATGCGGCTGGGGCCGAAAGCGGGAGCCGGGGCGATTGCCCGGCAAAAAATTGCCATCGGGGGCGTCGTCCAGGGTGTTGGCTTTCGGCCTTTTGTCTACAACTTGGCGCGCCGACATGGCCTGACCGGCATGGTGGCCAACACCCCGGCTGGAGTGGAGATCGAGGTCCAGGGCGCACCGGAGGTTCTGGCTGCTTTTGCTTTAGCCCTGCGCGATGAGGCGCCACCCCAGGCGGAAATTTTCACGCTGACTTCCTCGCCACTGGCCTCAGCGCCAGAGGCCGACTTTCAGATCCACCATTCCCAGCTGATCGGGCCAGCTACTACCATGATTGCCCCGGATCTGTCGCTATGTCGGGAGTGTCTGCGGGAGATGCTGGATCCGGCCGACCGCCGCTATCTCTATCCTTTCATCAACTGCACCAACTGCGGGCCTCGTTATTCAATTGTCACCGCCATTCCCTACGACCGACCCGCCACGGCCATGCGCCATTTTGTTATGTGTGCTGATTGCCGCCGGGAGTATGAAGATCCTGGCGATCGGCGTTTCCATGCCCAGCCAGTGGCCTGCTCGGTTTGTGGCCCCAAGGTTTCTTTGCTGGAGGCGCTGGGTAAGGAAATCGCTGTGGCCCAAGCGGCAATCTCTGGCGGGGTTGAGCTGCTGCGGGGCGGGAAGATTTTGGCCATCAAGGGGTTGGCTGGGTTTCAGCTGGCGGTGGCGGCGGACAACGAAGCGGCGGTCACTAGATTGCGGCAACGCAAGTCTCGGGAGGAGAAACCTTTCGCGGTGATGGTGGCCGATCTGGCGGCGGCCCGGGAACTGGGCTTTTTGGCCGAGGAAGATGAGGCTTTGCTCGTTTCACCCTCGGCCCCCATCGTCTTGGTTCCATCTCGGCCCGGCAACGGCCTGGCTCGGGCAGTGGCCCCGGACAGTGGCCAGGTTGGGGTAATGTTGGCCTATACTCCTCTTCATCATCTATTGTTGCGGGAATTTGGCGGGGCGCTGGTGATGACCAGCGGTAACTTAAGTGAAGAGCCGATCTGCATCACCAATCCTGAGGCCCTGGCGCGGTTGGCCGGGATCGCCGACGGATTCCTCCTGCATGATCGCGATATCTACGTCCGGGGTGACGATTCGGTAGTGATGCGGATGGCCGGTCGGGCCAGGATTTTGCGACGCAGCCGTGGTTATGTGCCAAGGCCGATGCTGGTTGCACCGGATGGCCCCTCTGTGCTGGCGGTGGGCGGGGAACTGAAGAACGCCATCTGTCTCCTCCAGGGCGAGCGGGCCTTTCTGGGGCAACATCTGGGGGATCTCAAGAGTCTGCCTGCCTACGATTTTTTTCGCGAGAACATTGCCCATCTCCTGAAGATCTTTGCGGCTGAACCGCAGCTGGTGGTTCACGACCTGCATCCCGCCTATCTTTCCACCCGTTGGGCCAGAGAGAGTCAGGAGCTGCCGACCTTGGCGGTGCAGCACCATCACGCCCATCTGGCGGCGGTTCTGGCCGAACATCGGGCGGTTGGGCCGGCAATCGGTATTATCCTGGATGGCACCGGCTACGGTTGGGACCAGACCATCTGGGGGGGGGAGATCTTGATCGGCGATTATCGGCAGTGTCGGCGGCTGGGGAGTTTTGAGCCATTGCCGCTGCCGGGCGGTGATGCCGCCATCAAGGCGCCCTGGCGCACCGGCTTAGGTTATCTCCACGCCGCTTTTGCGGGGCAACTCCCGGAGCTGGCTTTTTTGCGCGACCGGCCGGTGGGTCCGGTGGTCGAGATGCTGGAGCGTCAGCTCAATTGCCCCAAGAGCAGCAGTTGCGGGCGGTTATTCGACGCGGTGGCGGCGCTGTGCGGTCTGCGGAGCGAGATCACCTACGAGGCCCAGGCTGCCATCGCTTTGATGGAGGCGGCGGGCGGGCGGCTGGGAGAGCCGTATAATTGGGAATTTTATGCGGAAGGGCCAATCTTCCGCCTTGCCTTGCGGCCGATGATCAGGCAGATTGCCGAAGAGGTTGGGGCAGGCGTTGCCCCGGCCCAGGTGAGTCAACGACTGCATGGGACCCTGGTGGCGATGCTGGCTGGGGCGGCAGAGCGGGCTAGAGTTGCGAGTGGGCTGAATCTGGTGATATTAAGCGGCGGGGTGTTCAATAACTACTTGCTCTTTGAAGGTTTGCTGGCGGCTCTTTCACGCCGTGGGTTCGAGGTTTTATCTCCTGAACAGTTGCCCTTTGGCGACGGCGGTATCGCCATGGGGCAGTCGCTGATCGGTCGACAGTATCTGCTGGATCAAGTTGCAGTTTAAAGTGAGGAACTTTTATGTGTCTGGCCATTCCGGGGAAATTGGTGGAGATTTTTGCCGAGGGCGGTCTGAAGATGGGACGACTTGATTACGATGGCACAATCAACAAAGTCTGTCTGGAGTACGTCCCGGAGATTGTGATTGGCCAATACGCCCTGGTCCATGCGGGCTTTGCCATTACGATTCTGGACGAGGAGGAGGCGGCCCACAGTTTTGACGCCTGGCGGGAGTTCAATAATATCAGGGAAAAAGAGGGCGCGATCACCTTTGACAATCGCCCCGGCAAGGTAAGGGATTAAAGCAAGGCCACCATGAAATACCTTAGCGAATACCGCGACCCCCAGGTGGCCCGGCAGATCCTTGCCGAGATCCACCGGCTGACGACCCGGCCCTGGGTGGTTATGGAGGTATGCGGCGGTCAAACCCACGCCATCGTCAGGAGCGGCATTGACCAGCTCTTGCCCAAAGAGATTACTCTGGTGCATGGACCGGGTTGCCCGGTCTGTGTTACCCCCCTGGAAACCATTGACCAGGCCATTGCCATTGCCGCCAGCCCCGGGGTGATTTTCTGTAGCTTCGGCGATATGCTGCGGGTGCCAGGTAGTTCCAGGGATCTGTTGACCGCCAGGTCGGCCGGGGCCGATGTGCGCATCGTTTATTCCCCCCTGGAGGCCCTGCAGTTGGCCCGGGAAAATCCCGCCAGCCAAGTAGTCTTCCTGGCCATCGGTTTCGAAACCACCGCCCCCGGCAATGCCATGGCCATCATCCAGGCCGAGCGGGAAGGGTTGGAGAATTTCAGCGAGCTGGTCTGTCAGGTGCTGGTGCCGCCAGCCCTGCGCGCCCTGCTGGCCTCACCGGCCAATCTGGTGCAAGGGTATCTCGCGGCCGGCCACGTCTGCACTATCACCGGGTTGGACGAATATTGGGAGATTGCCCGGAGTCAGCGGGTGCCCATTGTGGCGACCGGGCTGGAGGCCAACGATATCCTGGAAGGATTATTGATGCTGATTGAGCTGTTGGAGGCGGGGCGTTGCGAGGTGTTGAACCAGTACAGTCGTTCGGTGCGTCCGGGTGGTAATTTGCCAGCCCGGGCCGCCGTAAATAAAGTTTTTGAGGTTGTCGACCAGAAATGGCGTGGTATCGGCGAGCTGCCGGGTAGTGGGCTTAAAATTCGCCAGGAATATCAAAACTTCGACGCTGCCCAACGTTTTGCCGTGGGCAAGATTAAGGTAGCGGAACCGGTGGAGTGTATAAGTGGCCTGATCTTGCAAGGATTGAAGCGGCCTGATGCCTGCGGGGCCTTTGGTAGCCGTTGCACCCCCGAGAAACCGTTGGGGGCCACCATGGTCTCTAGCGAAGGGGCCTGCGCCGCCTATTATCTTTATAAGCCCCTTAACTAATGTCGAGAAACCTATGAGCGACAATGATCAAGTCCCAAGCTGGTCCGGCGCGCCAGTGTGTCCGCTGCCGTTGACCAATCACGAAACGGTCCAGCTGGCCCATGGTAGTGGTGGTCGGATGTCTGCCGAACTGGTGGCCAAGTTCTTTCAGCCCCGCTTCAGTAATCCTTATCTTGACCGGCTGGAGGATCAAGCGGTGCTGCCCAGACCGGCTGGACGCCTGGCCTTCAGCACTGATACCTTCGTGGTCGATCCCTTGTTCTTTCCCGGCGGCAGTATTGGTGATCTGGCGGTGAATGGTACCGTCAACGATGTCTGTATGAGCGGGGCTACGCCGCTCTATCTCAGCGTCGGCTTTGTTCTGGAAGAGGGTTTGCCTCTGGCGACTCTGCACCGCATTCTTCTGGATATGGAAAAGGCGGCGGGCCAAGCCGGAGTTACGGTGGTCACCGGGGATACCAAAGTGGTTCCTCGGGGCAGCTGCGATAAGATTTTCATTAATACCAGCGGCATAGGGGTTATTCCCGAAGGTCTGGCTTTATCGGCGGCTTCCCTGGAGGTTGGGGACCAGATCATAATTTCTGGCACTGTCGCTGATCATGGTATGGCGGTGATGACCTGTCGCCAAGGCTTGTCCTTTCATGCCGGCATTACCAGTGATACCGCACCATTATCCAGCCTGATCAGCGAGATGTTGCGGGCCACCGGGGCGATTCGGACCCTGCGTGATCCCACCCGGGGAGGGTTGGCTGCCACCTTGAACGAATTTGCTGGAACTTCCGGCAAGGGATTGGAGGTGGTGCGGGAATTAATTCCGCTGCGGCCGGAGGTGGCGGCGGCCTGTGAGATTCTCGGCATCGATCCGCTTAATGTGGCCAATGAGGGCAAGCTGGTGGCGGTGGTGGCGGCAGATGCAGCGGCAGGACTGCTGGCGGCCATGCGTCACCATCCTCTGGGCCGCGAGGCGGTGGTGATTGGTGAAGTGGTGGCCTCCCACCCTGGCTTAGTGGCGGTCAAAAACGCTATGGGGATCTTGCAGATTCTTGAGATGCCGCTGGGCGAACAGTTGCCGAGGATCTGTTGAATTGTGCGACAATGTAGTATTTGCTTTTAACGATGTCGGATTGAACTGTTCAATTATTGATGGTTCAAGGTTAGTGCTGTAGTAATTATTATCGAAATGAAAAATTATTAACCTGTTGATATTGGCTGTACAAATTGAAATTTATTAGTAATATGGCGTCCATAAGTTTTTGATTAAATATCTATTCCAGATTGATTCGGCACCTGAATGCTAATTATTACAGTTGGTTAGTCGTATGGTCTGCCACTTTGTTTCTGCATGGAAAAATTACAGGAAGGGGGAGGGAGCTTGAAGAAATGTTCAATATGTATCGCTGTCCTTTGCCTGCTGGCCTTGGCAAATACAGCTCGGTCAGCCGACAACAATGAGGAGTTGTTCAAGGCTAAATGTGGCGCCTGTCATCTTAAGGGTGGCGCAGCAGCGCCGGTAAATCCCGGGGAAAAGGCCGCTACTGTCTGGGATAAATATTTCAAACGCGGTCGCCATCCCGTGGACTTGAAAATGTCGGAAAACGAGATCACCGCTGTTGTGCAGCACCTTATGGATCATGCCGCCGACAGTGATCAGCCGGAAATGCTGGCGATTCCCAAATAACATGAATATGCAGAGAATTCATAGAGCAGGAGGAGAATCCGTGAGAAAGACGTTAATTGCTGCCGCTGTAATGCTGGCCATTGCCAATGCTGCAACGGCAGCGGAGCTGATGGTTAAAGTGCCGGTCGATGAGTACCAGCAGACCAAGGCGCAGCTGCAAGAGATGCAGAAGAAGATAACTGTGCTGGAGACCAAGCTGGATAAAATGCAAACCCCGGCCCAGCCTGCGGCCCAACCTGCGGCTCAGCCTCAAGCTCAGCCAGTCAGCGGGCAGTATTCGCCCGAGCGGTTGAAGAAGATGGATCGGGATATTTCCGAGATCTACGACACCCTCGATAAGGTTGAGACCAGATCCTTGCGGGATCGCATCAACCTGGGGGCCGAGGTTCGGACACGCATGGACAACTATCGGGTTAAGAATTATCAGCCCGTTTTCTATGGCTTTTACAATGGTGATCCTACCAATCCTGCTGGATATTACTGGTATGGGCCTACTGGTGTTGCCCAAATCAATCCAGGGCCAGGAGTACCAGGGACTGTCGTCCAGAAAATTGGCGACGAGCGGAATGACTCCAATTTCAGCAGCCGCTTCCGGGTCAACATGGAGGCCGATGTTTACAAATCCATTAAATTCAGCGCCCGTCTCGCTCTGCAGAAGAACTGGGCTGATTCGGTGGGGGCTTTCAGTACTGATAATAATCGCTCCCATACGGCCAGCGGCGATACTAATCTGAAGGTTGATCGTTTCTACATCGATTGGACCCCGAAGTTCGTGGTTCCGCTCAGTATCAGCTTTGGCCGCTTGCCCACTTCCGATGGCCCGCCCCAGGAGTTCAAAGAGAATCGTAAACGGCAGTCGATCTATCCGTCCTTGATTTTTGATGGCGAGCCCGATGGTATTGTCGCCACGGTCGGACTTGAGCGTTATTTAGGGATGAAGAATGCCGGTGTTCGTTACTTCTATGCCAAGGGCGTACAGTATGATGCCGACCAGACCTCCATGTGGTATCTGGATAGTGTGGCCAACGACATGTACCGGGATAACGTAGTTCAAGCGTTGTTCTTTGAAACAGAATTGCCTGGTCTGCGGGACAGCCTAATGGTTTTGAGTTATGTACCAGCGGTGGATCTGCTGATGCAGAGCCCGGATGGTAAGTCTGCCGCCAACGTTGGTGACGTTACCTTATATGGCGCCCATCTCCAGTTATCCGATCTGTTTGGTAGTGGCTTGGATCTCTTTGGCTCCTATGGTGAGAACCATAACAAGCCCAGCGGCAATACTGTTTCCATGGGTGGCGTGCCCATGGGTTTGATGAGCAACAGTTCGTCAACCGCCGCGACCACTGGCCGGAGTTGGTACGTCGGCATGCGCTATGAATTGCCGGTGGATTTGCTCAATCGGCCCAAGCTTGGCTTTGAGTACAATAAGGGCAGTCAGTACTGGTTCAGCTATACCCCTGGGTCATCGGAAATTTATAATAAACTGGCGGCACGTGGCACAGTCTATGACTTCTATTATTTGCAGCCGTTCAATGAATATCTCTATCTGCGGACCGGTTATACCAAGATTGTCTATGATTATGCCGGTAGCGGTATGCCCATCGGCACGCCAATGGAGTACGGGCAAAAACCGGAATTTCATGACTTCTATATAACCTTAGATAGCAGGTTCTAATTTGCCTGAGATTACTGAGCGATGTTAACAAAAAGGCCCACCCTCTTGGGGGTGGGCCTTTTTTTATCTTTTTTTATCGGGGTGATTCGGTTAATAGGAGTTATGTTTGCCACGGCTTGCGGTGGTTATTGCCAATATCTTCAAGAAATTCTGGGTTTCAGTCGTTGATTTGCGCTGAAAGCTTGCTTTATTATTTTTAGGATGATGAAATGTTGAGTCGTTGCCGCTGAGGCTGGCGGGGTTCACTGTTTACGTCATAAATATTTGGACCAGGGTGTTAAAAGATCTACCGTGGCAATCTAAACGGGGAGGGTGAGACAGAATGAAGTGTAAAATTAAACAGGTGCGGTTGGGGTTGCTGCTTGGCCTGGCTGCGGTGATTTTCATCGGTGGCTGTGTCAGCAAGCTGAATGATACCCAGACCACTGGTGTTCGCAAGGACAGCAAGACCATGGCTGCTCTTAAGGCGGCCACGCCCATTATTGCCATTAAAGAGTATGAGAAAATGCTCTTTGGTAAAATGACTGCCGATTATGTCGGCAATGAGAACTGTCTGAAGGGCTGCCATGTCCACGATAAGCTGGCCTTGGATTTTAAATCCAGCACCATGGGTGATCAGCTCAAACAATCATCCTCGGGAATGATGATTGTCGACTGCGAGTCCTGTCATGGTCCGGCCAGTGAACTGATGGCGTCTATCGTTGGCCTTAAAGTTGAAGTGGCAAGTGACAAGATCGCCATCGTCAAGGCCCATCGCGAGAACCTGCTCGACTATGAAACCTTGCCCGCCGGAGCCAAGTCGTTGATCTGTCTCAAGTGTCACACCGCCAACTCCACCTTCAACCTCCATAACTGGAATGGTAGCTCCCATGCTGCCAATGATGTTACCTGTTCCAACTGCCATCCCATCCACGCCGGTGCCGATTTGATTGTTGAGCCCCGGGCTATTTCCACCCTGTGTTTGGGTTGCCATGTTACCAATGCCGCCCAATTCTCCCTGCCCAGCCGCCACCCGGTCAAGGAAGGACGAATGTACTGCACTGATTGCCATGATGCGCATGGCACGTCCAATGCAAATAACCTGCGGGAGATGACCCAGAGGGAAACCTGTGGTCGTTGCCACACTGAAAAAACCGGACCATTTTTGTATGAGCACGCCGACAATATGGAACAATGCAGCACCTGCCATTCACCCCATGGTTCCATCAATAATAATCTCCTGAAGCAACCGGTAACCTTCCTCTGCAAACAATGCCATGCGCATCATATGAACACTACGGCCACTAATCCTAATCAGCTCGGTACGTCGAGCATGTCCTACACCAGGTGTACTGATTGCCACTCGATGATCCACGGCACCGATACACCGGGTACTAATGCCAATCCAACCATCGGGGGGTCTTTCACGCGATGAAAAAACTAACATTGTGTTTTGCCTCTTTGGCGCTGTTTGGACCTCTTGGGGTGACGGACTGTCTTGCCGATTACAAGGACATGGCGGAGCAGGTGGAGACGGTGGCCGATTTCTGGCTCGGTGGCACGCTGAATGATACCAGTAGCTCGCTTAATGAGGGAATGGCCGAAAGGTATTCCCTGAAAGAGGCTGGTGGTCGGGTCGGAACCAACCATGCTTCCGAATTTTACGCCCTGAAAAGCTCGGCAAGTGGCGGTTTCCTGATAAAGAGCGCTCCGCTGCCGAATCGTTTTCATCTGGAATTAGACTACTATAACGACAAGGATTGGTTTGGGGATTTGCGCTATTCCTACAAAGACTACCTGCAAATTCGACTTTTGCCGCGTCGGCTAACCCATAACCTCGATAACCTGACAGTTTTCGATTTTGCCCCGCTGGCTACGACGACATCGGAGATTGAAATCAAAGACCGGGGGATAGAGGATTACGGTCTCCGGGTTGATATTGATCAATACCGGGTTCGTTTGAAGACCCCCAATTTCCCTCTGCATGTCTATAGCGAGGGCGAGGTTGTCCGGAAAACTGGGCAGCGGCAGTTGCGCTTCCTTGGCGGCGCGGCCTATTTTAGTGGCGGAACTCAGGGTGGGCGGGTTCGGGTAACCGAGGCGCGTGATATCGATCAGGAGACGAAAACCGTTACCATCGGCACCAATGCTCATCTAGGACCGGTGGAGTTTGACCTTTCCACCAAGCAACGAAAATTTAAAAGTGATGAGTCAACTCCTGTTTACAACTACCAGATCGACCTAGTCGACCCTACAAAAGTCGCCCCTTGGGAGCACAATGTTCTCCCGACCTTAAAGGCCACCACTAACACTGTTAAGGTTCATACCTCGCACACGGGTAGAATTTTCGCCTCGGCCACCTTTTCGGAATTAGAGAAAAATAACGAAACCAGTGGAGCTGAGGCAAAGTCTTCCCTGAGTTATGGGGAGATTTCCTGGGTGCCGGTCGCCTACTTTACTTTGGGGGCTAAGTTGCGCCACCAGAAGAATGATGGCAGCGCGCCTGCAACCACTAAGTTAACGCCTGATAGTACCGGTACGCTAAGAAACTATACAGTGTACCCGGCGGTTGTGTCGCAGACCGATACTGCCATTGTCACCGCCAGATATTCTATGATTAGCAAATCAAATTTGAACTTTCAGTACACCAGGCAGGTCAAGGAACTTGAGGGTGACTCAGCCATTGTCTGGAATCGCCCGGAGAAAACTGCCAAGGATATTTACGATGTCAGCTTCACCAACTGGGCAATACCTAAAGTTCGAACCACCGCTAAGTTCAACTTCACCAAGACCAACGACGTGTTAGCGAATTCCACCTATGAACCGGTAAATAATGACCCTTATCGTTCACGCATGGGGAATGTTGGTGTTACGTGGCTGATCTCTCCACGGGTTGCAGCCTTTGCTAATGCCTCGATGACCAAGGAAGAAAGTGACCTCATTCGAGTCCTTGGTATCCCCGATGACATTCAGTCCGAGTCGTTGAACCAGCAGTATATGTTGAGCATGAGTTTCGCTGTTAACGAAAAGTTCTCCATCAGTCCTGCTTACACGTATATGTCCTGGGAACAGAAGCGGGGTATCGTCTGGGAATACTCCTATGAGAAGGCTGACACCACACCCGACCTCCCTCTCAATCCCGATGGCACAAGCGCCGAAACCGAGACTCGCCATGTCGTGGATACAGGATATACCAGCAAGCAGAAAGCCCAGAATTATGCCATCAACCTGGCGATGAAACCGAGCAAGCGTCTGAACATCAATGGGGTTATTGAGTATACAATTACTAAAGGCACCTATGATCCTACCTCGCCCCTTTCGCTATCTACTCGTGTAAATGATGGTGTTGTCGCCAACACCCCTTTTAATTTCTTTACCGACAAGATTGGAGAGCTTTCGCAAACCGATACCAAGGAGTTTAACCTCCGCTTAGACAGCGAGTACGATCTGGGACGTGGTTGGGGGCTTGGGCTTAACCTGCGCTATGTTGACTGGCAGGATACTTCCACTGATAACCCTTCCGATGGCGTTTATTACGGCGGGTTGTTCAAGGTCACCAAGAAGCTCTTTTATTAATGAAACAGAGCTCTGGGATCGATATGAAAAAAATCATACTAGCTTTGTTGCTGGTTTGCCTACTGACCCCGCGTTTGGTAAGGGCTGAGATGGTCGGTGCCATGATGCCGACCAAGAATGTTCCTTACTTTATGGCGGTACATGAGGCCATGGTTAAGGAGCTAACCACACTTGGCGCAGGCGCCGAGGTGGTTCTTCAGAAGCCGGCTCCTTCGGAAATGGCCTGGAAGAATGCCACCAGAAAACTGGTGATGTTGGGGTCCAAAGTTATCGTTGCCTACGGTTCTGAGACTGCTTTGGTGATTATCCAGGAGAATGCCGAGGTGCCGGTAGTTTACGTCTCGGCCTATGCACCGGAGCTATGTGGCATTACCGGCAAGGTTACCGGCATGGCTGTTACTATCCCCATGGATGGTTTGATCGATAACCTGAAGAAGATCTCAAACTTTACTAAGCTGGGAATTCTCTATGCCAGCGATGAGATCGGTTCGGTGAAACAGATGGAGGCAGCCGAAGCCTTGGCCATGGCAAAAGGCGCTAAAGTCATCCGGATTGATACCAAGGGTACCGAAAAATATGATCTTGCCGGTGCCGATGCGGTGTTG
>Ga0334722_10002872_pt1 | contig 18971 bp, 15 predicted proteins | sample C3_bottom_MG_FD_207210 | JGI IMG/M metagenome (GOLD analysis project Ga0334722, IMG submission 207210) | Sediment microbial communities from Yellowstone Lake, YNP, Wyoming, USA - C3_bottom | ecosystem: Environmental > Aquatic > Freshwater > Lake > Sediment | place: USA: Wyoming | collected...
GGGGGATTCCCCGAAAAAAACAGATCGATCCGGGAGCGAAGAGAATGCCTGAGGACGAACGGGAAAACGCGGCGAAAACCGTCGCCGAACGGGAGATCGACGCGGCGTTGGACGGGCGGGTCGCCGGCCTGCCGCCGGAAGAGGCGGCCGCGATCCGGGATGCGGTCCGCCGCCGGGTTCGGGAGGAGATCGAGCGGGAGCTGCGCGCCCGGACGGCCGCGCAGCGGAGGGAGGCGGCCCGGCTCGCGAAGGAGGCGCGCCGCAAGGAGAAGCACGGGGAAGAGGGGGAGACGTTCCTGCGGTTCAACCGGAACTTCCGTTTCCAGCACATGGTGATGTTCACCTCGGTCATCCTCCTCATCATCACCGGCATGCCGCTCAAGTTCCCCGACTTCGTCCTGTCCCGGATCGTCATCCGGTTCTGGGGGGGGATCCAGTACTCGACCGTCGTGCACCGCGTCGGAGCGGGGATGCTGATCTACTTCATGGTCCACCACCTCCTCTACACGATCCTGTCCCGGGACGGTCGCAGGGATTTCCTCCTCCTGCTCCCGAGGCTCCAGGACGCGAAAGACATCGCCTGGAACATCCGGCACTTCCTCGGGAAGGTCCCGGAGAAGCCGCGCTTCGGCAGGTTCAGCTACATCGAGAAGTTCGACTACTGGGCCGTGTACTGGGGCTGCGTCATCATGATCGGCTCGGGTCTTTTCCTGTGGTTCGAGACGGACGTGCTCCGGTTCCTGCCGAAGTACGCCCTCGACGTCGCCCACGAGATGCACAGCGACGAGGCGATGCTCGCGACCCTGGCGATCGTCATCTGGCACTTCTACAACGTTCATTTCAATCCCGACCGGTTCCCGGGGACGCTGCTCTGGTGGCACGGGCGTCTTTCGGAGCACGAGATGAAGGAGGAGCACCCCCTCGAATACGAGGAGATCATGGCCCGGCGCGCCGCCGAGCGGGCGGAGGTCACCCACCGATGATGGAGACATTCAGGGCGTGGTGGAAATCGGCGGCCGGGAACCACCGGGCGGTCGTGGTGGTCGCTGCGGTCGTGGTCGGGATGCTGGTCGTCGTAAACGGGGCGTTTTTCGTGGCGGCGTACTTTCCCGGGTCGTGCCGGGCGTGCCACTACATGGACCCCTACGTCGACCAGTGGAAGGCGTCCGCCCACGCGGGGGTTTCCTGCATCAAGTGCCACTCCTTCTCGCCGGTCTTCATCACGGTGACCACCCTGAAATATGCGACCGGGCTGTACAACCCGAGGCCGCGCGCCGACGTGAAGGACGCGGCGTGCCTCGCGGGCGGGTGCCACGAGGGACGGATCGAGAAGGGGAAGTCGACGGCGAAGATGGGCAACATCACCTTCGACCACCAGGACCACATGACGAAGCTCAAGCGCGGCGAGAAGCTGCGTTGCACCAGCTGCCACTACGCGATCGTGCAGGGGGAACACATCGGCAAGGGGGCGCACACGCAGGCCGACGTGAACGTCTGCTTCCTGTGCCATTTCAAGGGGATCGGACCGGGACAGGCCCTGGGCGGCTGCCCCGGTTGCCACGGGACGCCGACGAAGGTCGTGGAGCACAGCGGGTTCACGTTCTCGCACGAGTCGTACCTGAAGATCGGGGTGCCGTGCCGGCAGTGCCACATCCGGGTGTCCGAGGGCGACGGGAAGGTGCAGGACTCCCACTGCTACGACTGCCACGTCGGGCGGATCGACAGGAAGGGGGATGTCCCGGCGATCCACCGGACGCACGTGACCGGCAAGGCGATCCAGTGTTTCAAGTGCCACGAGAAGGTCCGGCACGGCCAGGTCGAGCTGGTGAAGACCTTCGAGGTCCAGTGCGACGGATGCCACAAGCGGCTCCACAACTACCAGAAGGAGATGTACATGGGGGCGGGCGCGAGAGGCGTCCCCGACACCCCGTCGCGCATGTTCTCCGCCCAGGTCGCGTGCAACGGGTGCCACACGCGTTCCGTGGAGGTGAAGGAGTCCGGCGTGGCGTTCCCGGGCGAGAGCAAGCTGGCCGCGGAGCGGCGAAGCTGCGTCGCGTGCCACGGGAAACGGTACGACCTGATGCTCGACGACTGGGTCCGGGAGTCCCGGGTCCTGACGGCCGACTTGGAGCGGATCGTGGCGGCCGGCAAGGCCGCCGTGGGGACCGGCCCGGCGCAGGGCGCGAAGCTCTCCGGCGCGCGGTCGCTCGTCGCCGACGCGCAGGCCAACCTCGCCTTCCTGCGGGCGGGGCGCGGCGCCCACAACATCGAATACGCCCTGAAGATCGTGCGGGTGGGGTATGAACAGGTGGCCGCCGCCTTCAAGATGGCGGGGGTGCCGGGCGGTCCCCCGAGGCCTGCGATCCTCGCGACGCCGTCGGCGTACTGCGCCACCCTGTGCCACGCGCGCGTGATGCCGTCGGACAAGGTGTTCTTCCGGGAGATGGAGCTCCAGTTCCCGCACTCCCTCCACGTCAAGGACGTGGGGATCGAGTGCGCCAGGTGCCACTCCCCCGAGAAGCACAAGATGCGCATCGTCACGAAATCCGAGTGCATGAAGTGCCATCACGAGAACAAGGACATCGACTGCGGCCACTGCCACCGGGCGCAGCAGGCCCTCTACGAAGGGAAGGTGAAGGGGTTCGGGGTGGCCGCGGTCCCCGACGTGATGGCCGCCGCGAAGACGAAGTGCACCGAGTGCCACGACCTGAAGAAGGGGGCGCAGACGGTCCTCTCCGTCAAGGCGAAGTGCGAGGAGTGCCACAGCGCGAAGTACGGGAAGATGCTCCTCGACTGGAAACAGGAGATCACGGCGCGGGAGAACGCGATCGCCGTCGCCCTCGAGGAGGCGAAGGAGTACGTGGCGCGGACGAAGAAGACCGGCAAGAGCGTCGTGCGTGAGGAGACGCTCCTGCGGCAGGCGGAGACCAACTACCTCGCGGTCGCCAACGGCCGCGGGACGCACAACCACAATCTGAGCCTGGAGCTGCTGAAGGCCGCGAAGGCCGATCTCGACAAGGTGTCGGCGGCCGGGCGGAAGAAGTGAGCCGCGGGCCCGCGGAGCCCGGGCGGGCACCCGCCGCCCGCTAAAGACCGGCATGCGACGAAGGGGGGCCCCCGTCCTCGGAGGCGTTTCCCCTTCCCTCCCGCCCGGCGGCCGTCCTGCGCCGGGCGCCGGGCCCGGCGCCCGGCGGGGGTTATTTCTTCCCGGCCGGAGGCCCTTTCCCCGCGGCCGCCAGCGCGGCCTCGGCGTCGGCCTTCGCCTTCGCCAGCACGTCCACCGCGTACTCCACGTTGTGGACGCCGTGGCCGTACTGGATGAACAGGTAATTGTACTCGGCGTCCTTCGCGAGCTGGACCGCCCTGCCGGTGCCTCCGGAACGGGCGATGACCCGCGCCCGGTCGACCGCGGGTTTCGCGTCGGCCAGCGCGTCGTCGACCGTCTTGTGCCACTCGGCGAGGATGCCGCGGAAATCCTCTCCGTGGCACTTGATGCAGCCGTCCTCCCCGGCCCGGTACGTCTGGCCGAGGAAGCCGGCCGCCTCCGGGTTCATCTTCTTCACGTAGTGGCACGCCGGGCAGTCGACGTTCGTCGTGAACATCGGGCTGGGCCGGTTCGGCACGCCGCGCGCGCCGATCCCCTGGTAGATCTGCTTCTGGATGTTGTGCTTGCGCTCGTGGCAGACGTTGCAGTCGAAGTGGAGCGGCTCGACGCTCGTCTTCACGGCGTGCTTGATGGGCTCGTGGCAGTGCATGCAGTCGACCTTCTTGTCGGTCACGTGCTGCTTGTGCATGAAGTCGATGTCGGTGAACCGCGCGAGGCGCTTCTCGTCGTTGTGGCACTGGAAGCACCGTTCCTTCTTCGCCTCGCCGCTCCCCTGGATCGCGTCGAGGTGGCAGTTCCGGCACGCCACGTGGCGCGACCCGACGAAGTCCTTGTGGTTGAACGTCATCGTGCCGAACTTGATGTCTTTTTCCGGGGCCTTGTGGCACTTTTCCCCGCATCCGCCGATCGGGTTCATCTCGCGACCCACCACGGCGCCGCGGAAGTGGCACAGGAAGCAGGTGGACTCCGTCACCTCCATGTGGTTCCCGACCACGATCTGGCTGTGGCAGCTGGTGCACCGGAGTTTCTTTCCGCGCTTCATGTCCGTCAGGTGCGGCTTGTGGTCGAACCGGATCCCCCGCTTGAAGGTGACCGTTCCCTGGAGGAGCCGGGTTTCGTGACACCCCTTGCGCAGGCACGACTCGTCGCTGATCTCGGCGTACGGTTTCGAGCTGTATGTCCGCGTCACGTATTTCGCGACCTGGGAGAGGGCCTGGAATTTCAGGACCAGCTTGTCGCGCACGTCGGGCGGGTAGTGGCAATCGACGCACGGGACGTGGTTGTGCTTCGACGTTTTCCACGCCTGGTAGTACGGCTTCATGATATGGCAGCTCGCGCAGAAGTACGGGCTGGTCGAAAACTCGAACATCCCCACGGAGAAGATGAGGAAGAGGACCCCGAGGAAGCCGAGGAACTTGAAGAACCGCGGCTGGATGTGGAGGCGGTCGTGTTTCCCCTGCGGAACATGCATCCCGATTTTTTCGAGGAGCGCCTCCTTGCGGGTCTTTCCGCCGGTTTCCGCGCTTTTTTCCCGTTCGTCCATTCGGTGCCCTTTCCCCGTCAGGAATCTTTACTGTATACAGTGTGCAAAGATGGAATTGTAGCCGCAGCGGAGAAGGTTTTTCAACCGGAAATTCCGGGGGGCGGTCCCGGGGAGCGGATCCCGGGGGGGGAAGGCTCTCCTACTCCTCGGTGAACGTCTCGTACTCGCCGGCGTCCATCAGGCCCTCGAGCTCCTCGGGCTCGTCGAGCTCGACCTCGATGAGCCACCCCTTGCCGTACGGGTCGACGTTGATCACGGAGGGGTCCTCCCGGATCCCGTCGTTCACGGCGCGCACCGTCCCCGTGACCGGGGAGGGGAGCTCGACCACGGTCTTCTGGGATTCCAGCTCGCCGAAGGTGTCCCCGGGTTCGAGGAACCTGCCGGCCTCGCACACCGAAGCGGAGAGGATCTCCCCCATTTGTTCCTGCGCGTACTCGGAGATGCCGATGCGCACGGTGGGACCCATGTCGAGGACCCAGACATGGTCTTCGGAGAATCGCAGGCCGGTTTCGTCCATACCGAGCAGTGTACTTCGTCGCGGGAGGAATTTGTCAACCGGCGGGGAGGAAAATTTCAACCGCGTCCTCAGGGGATCTTCCCGAGGACCGCGAGGGCGGTCTCCACCTGGCCGAGCGGCGCGCTCACCTGGAAGCCGTTCACCCGGTCCGAGATCCGCTCCACGATCCCGCGGGCGATCTCGATTCCCGCCTTCCTGCCGTCCTCCCGCGTCCGGCAGCGGGCCATGCGTTCGAGGATCTCCTTCGGCACGACCACGCCCGGCACCTCGTTGTTCATGAACTCGGCGTTCTTGAAGCTGATGAGGGGCCAGACCCCGGCCAGCACGGGGATCCTCCGGGGGAACGCCTCGACCCGGTCGAGGAAACGGAGCAGCGCGTCGGGATCGAACACCGGCTGCGTGATGGCGAACTCGGCCCCCGCGTCGATCTTCCGGCGGTACCGGTCGATCTCGCGCTCCAGGTCGACCGCGCACGGGTTGGCGCCCACCCCGAGGAACAGCCCCGTCGGCGGGACGATGGGGTTGCCGCCGATGTCGAGGCCGCGGTTCAGGTTCGCCGCGACCTGCACCAGCCCGATGGAGTCGACGTCGAACACGCCGGTCACGTCCGGGTACTCGCCCGGCTTCGGGGGATCGCCCGTGATGATGAGGAAGTTGACCAGCTTCGCCGCGTACCCTCCCAGCAGGTCGGACTGCATCCCGATGAGGTTCCGGTCGCGGCAGCAGTAATGGAGGATCGGCTCGATCCCGACCTCCCGCAGGATCGTCAGGGCGGAGATCATCGGGGAGACCCGCGCGCTCGCCCTGGGTCCGTCGGGGATGTTGATCGCGTCGATCCCCGCCGCCGCGCACTGCCGCGCCCTGGCCAGCATGGCGGACATGTCGCTCGACTTCGGGGGCACCAGTTCCACGGAGGTCACCTTCTCCCCCGCGCACAGCTTCGCCGCGAGGCGGGATTTCTTTTCCGTGGGGACCATGTCGGGCGGCGGTTCGGGCCGGGGGACGGGTTTCCCCTCCGCGCGGCGCGCGGCGACGCGCAGCGGCTTCACGGCGCGCGCCGCCATCCGGATGTGCGCCGGGGTCGTGCCGCAGCACCCCCCCACGCCGCGCACGCCGAGCTCGATGTACTTCTTCGCGTACTCGGTGAAATATTCCGGGCTCGTGAGGTACATCACCCGCCCGCCGATCTCGCGGGGCATGCCGGCGTTCGGCATGGCGACGACCGGCTTGGTCGTGTGGGGGAGGATCCTCTGGAGCGCGTCGAAGACGCCGGAGGGGCCCGTGCCGCAGTTGATCCCGACGATGTCCACGTCGGCGCTCTCCGAAAGCGCGGACGCCATCACCTCCGCGCGGGTCCCCAGCACGGTCTCCCCGTGGTCGTTCAGGACGAAGGATGCGAGGACCGGCGCCCCGAACGGGCGGGCCGTCCGCGCCGCGAGGAGCAGCTCGTCCAGGTTCGAGAAGGTCTCGAGGAGGAACAGGTCCACCCCTTCCGCGGCGAGAGCCTCCATCTGCGCCCGGAACGCCGCCTCCACTTCCGCGGCCAGGGCGTCGGGGATCCGCTGCCGGGGATCGGTGCACGGGCCGACCGAGCCGGCGACGAAGACCTCGGTCCCGGCCGCCTCCCGCGCCAGCCGGACCGCCGCGCGGTTGATCGCCTCCGTCTTCTCCGCGAGGCCGTACGGCTTGAGGCGGATCGGGGTGGCGCCGAAGGTGTTCGTCTCGATGACTTCCGCCCCCGCCTCCACGTAGTCGCGGTGGATCCCGAGGATGAGTTTCGGGTTCGTGAGGCACACCTCGTCGTAGCAGGCGTTGAGGAACACCCCGCGGTCGTAGATCATCGTGCCCATGGCGCCGTCGAAGATGAGCGGCCCCTGTTTCATGCGCGCGAGAAGGTCCACCGGCTACTCCAGCGCGTCGAACGCCGACTTCTCGGCGTAGCACATCGGGCAGACCCAGCCCGGCGGAAGGTCCTCGAACGCGGTCCCCGGCGGGATCCCGCCCATCGGGTCCCCGGCGGCCGGGTCGTAGATGTAGCCGCAGTTCGTGCAGATGTATTTCCGGATGGGGAGCCTCCTTGTTTCAGGCCGCGAAATATTTCGCCTGGGGGTGGTGGACGACGATCGCCGAGGTGGTCTGCTCCGGGACCATCTCCATGGATTCCGTGAGGGTCACGCCGATGCGCGCCGGTTCGAGCAGCTCGAACACCGCGGCGTGGGCGGCGAGGTCGGGGCAGGCGGGGTACCCGAAGCCGTACCGGGACCCCCGGTACTCCTGGACGACGTATCCCGTGAAGGAGGACGGGCGTTCTCCGGCGATCCCCAGTTCGCGGCGCATCGCCTCGTGCCAATACTCCGCCAGGGCGTCGGTCACCTCCACCCCGAAGGCGTGGAGCATCAGGTAGTCGTGGTACCGGTCGGAGGCGAACAGATCGCGCGTCGCCCGGGACATCTCCTCCCCGATCGTCGCCACGAAGAACCCGGCGACGTCGCCGCCCTCCTCCCGGCTCCGGAAATAGTCGGCGATGCACAGGTGGGGCGGGTTCTTCTGCCGGGGGAAGGGGAAGGCGAAGGAGCGCCCTCCGTGCTCCACCACGAGGGTGTCGCCTTCCGAGAAGGCCCGGAACCACCCCCAGGCGACTTTCGGCGAGAGGAGTTTCTCCTCGACGCCGCGCCTCTTCAGCTCCTCGTAGATCGGGCGGACCTTCCCGCGCACCAGTTCCTCGTACGCATCCGCCGTCATCTTCCCGCGCCGATACCCCCAGCGGCCGCGGAAGAGGGCCTGCTCGTTCACATAAGGGAACAGGTCCCGCGGGTCGATCTCCGCGGTGTGGCGCGCGCCGAGGAAGGGCGGCTCGGGGACCGGGACGTCCCGGGAGACCGCGGCCCCCCTCGGCCCCGGCGTCACCGCGGGAGCGCTTCCCTCGTCCCGCGCTGCGGTGGACGAAAGGGACCCCTCGTCGATCCGGCGCATCGCCGACAGGCCCGCGAAGGCGTCGGCGCAGTAGACCACCGGCCCGGGGTAGCCGGGGACGCACTCCTTCGCGACGAACCGCTCCGTGAGGGCCGCCCCCCCGAGGAGGACCGGGACGCGCAGCCCCGCCGCGGCGAACTGCGGCAGGTTCTCCCGCATCACCAGCGCGGACTTGACGAGCAGCCCGGACAGCCCGATCGCGTCCACCCGGTGTTCCCGCGCCTTCTCGATGATCGTCTCCGCGGGCACCTTGATCCCGAGGTTCACCACCCGGTACCCGTTGTTCGAAAGGATGATGTCGACCAGGTTCTTCCCGATGTCGTGGACGTCGCCCGCCACGGTGGCCAGCAGGACCCGGCGCCCCTCCTCGCGCTCCGCCTTCTCCATGAAGGGGGCGAGGAAGTCGACCGACCGCTTCATCACCTCGGCGGACTGGAGAACGAAGGGAAGAAGCATCTCCCCCCGCCCGAACAGGTCTCCGACGCGGCGCATCGCCGGAACGAGCAGGTGGTTGATGATCGACGCCGGGGACCTTCGCGACAGGAGGATGGAGAGCAGGTCCGCAAGCCCCTCCTTGTCCCCCGCGACCACCTTTTCGGCCAGCTCCTCCTCCGGGGGGAGGGCCGGGAGTTTCCGGTCCCGCGCGGCTTCCTCCGGCGCGGGCTTCGCCTGCGAGAAATGCCGGAGGAAGGACGAAAGGGGGGATTCGGCCCCCTCCCGCCTGCGGTCGTAAATCAGGTCGAGGCACACCTCCCGGTCCGCCTCGGGGATCTTCGACATCGGCAGGACCTTCCCCGCGTCGATGATCGCCGCGTCGAGCCCCGCCGCGACGGCCTCGTGCAGGAACACGGAGTTCAACACCCGGCGGGAGGCCGGGGAGAGGCCGAAGGAGACGTTGCTCACCCCGAGCAGGGTGGACACTCCCGGCAGTTCCTCCTTCACCCCGCGGATCGCCGCGAGGGTGTTCGCAGCGGCGTCGGCCAGGGTCGCGTCCCCCGACCCGATGGTGAAGGTGAGGACGTCGAAGAGCAGGTCCGACGGGCGAAGCCCGTACCGGCCCACGGCGAGGTCGTGGATCGCCCGGGCGGTTTCGACCTTCTCCCCGACCGACATCGCCATCCCCTTCTCGTGGATGGTCAGGGCGATCACAGCCGCGCCGTACCGTTTCGCCAGCCGGCAGACCCGCTCGAGGTTCACTCCGCCGTCCTCGAGGTTCACCGAGTTGACCAGGCACCGCCCGGGATGGATCTTGAGCGCCTCCTCGATGCAGTCCGGTGCGGTCGAGTCGATCACCAGCGGGATCCGGACCGACTGCGCGAAGAGGCGGACCATGGCGCGGAGATCGGCCTTCTCGTCCCTTCCCGCGTACGCCGTGCACAGGTCCACGGCGTGTGCGCCGTCTTCCTGCTGGTCGAGGGCGATCCGGAGCGCGCCCTGGAAATCGTCGGCGAGGAGCAGGTCCCGGAACCGCTTCGAGCCGTTCGCGTTGCACCTCTCCCCGATGAGGAGCGGGGGGATCTCCTGCCGGATCTCCACGGCCTGGTACAGGCTGGAGAGGGACGGCTTCTCCACCACGCTCCGCGCGGCGGGCGAGACCCCCTCGAGCGCTTCCCGCAACGCCCGGATGTGTTCCGGGGTCGTTCCGCAGCACCCGCCGACGATGGAGACCCCCTCGTCCCGCACGAAGGCGCAAAGCTGCGCGGCGAACGATTCCGGGGAAAGAGGGTAGCGGGTTTCCCCGTCGCGCACCTGGGGGATCCCGGCGTTCGGGATGCAGGAGACGCGGCCGCGGTAATGCCTGCACAGGAACCGGATGTGGGAGGTCATCCCCTCGGGGCCCGTGGCGCAGTTGAGTCCGATGGAGAAGACGGGGAACGGCTCGATCGCGGCCAGGGCGGCGGCGACGTCGGTTCCCACCAGCATCGTCCCGGTGTTTTCGACGGTGAGGGAGACCATCACCGGGATGTCCCGCTTCGACGCTTCGAGCGCATCGAAACAGGAAACCAGCGCGATCTTCACCTGGAGCAGGTCCTGGCACGTCTCGAGGATCAGCAGGTCGGCGCCGGCCTCCGCCAGGGCCGCGGCCTGTTCGGAGAACGCCGCCGCCATCCGTTCGTACCCGATGTGGCCGAGCGACGGGAGCTTCGTGGTCGGTCCGATGGAGCCGGCGACGTACGCGCGCCCGCCGTGCCCGCGGATCGCCTCGCGGGCGTTTTCGACCGCCGCCCGGTTGATCTCGGCGGCCCGCGACTCCAGGCCGTACTCCGCGAGGACGATCCCGTTGGCCCCGAAGGTGTTCGTCTCGAGGACCGTCGCCCCGGCGCGCAGGAAGGAGGCGTGCCACTCCCGGATCACCTCCGGCGCGGTCACGTTGAGCCATTCGTTGCACCCCTCCCGCCCCCGCCATGCGGACGCGGGGATCTCCATCCGCTGCAGGTTCGTCCCGCAGGCCCCGTCGAACAGGAGGATTTCCTCGTCCCGGACCGTCATCGGCTCCTCGTTTCCAAGTGCTCAATATTAGTTCGAAAATCGCGGGCGGTCAAACGGGTTTTCTTTCCCCTTGACTTCGCGGATCCTTTCCTGCTAACTAATTGATGATCGTGTATACGGTATACATCCCGCACCGCGGATTCCTCAAGGCCCGGCATCGAACACGATCGGTCGCGATTCCCGGTTTCGAACCGAAAGATCATACACATTTCGAAGGCGAAAGGAGGATTCCTTCAGATCAACACGGGGGAGGAGCCGCCGTCCCCCTGTCCGCCACCACCCGAAAGGAGGCAGGCACCATGGCACCGGTCGCAGAAAAAGCCGAGGAAAGGAGAAGTGCAAACGTGTCGAACCTGAAGGCGAAACTTTTCGAGAAGATCCAGGCCCACCGGCCGCGCACCACGAAGCTGTTGAAGGAGCACGGGAACGTCGTCATCGACCAGGTCACGATCGAGCAGTGCATCGGCGGCGCGCGGGGCATCCGCAGCCTCGTGACCGACATCTCGTACCTCGACCCGATGGAGGGGATCCGGTTCCGCGGCAAGACGATCCCCGAGACGTTCGCGGCGCTGCCCAAGGTGCCCGGGTCCGACTACCCGTACGTGGAAGGGTTCTGGTACTTCCTGATGACCGGTGACGTGCCGACGATGGAAGAGACGCTGGCGGTCGCCGAGGACTTCAAGTCCCGCTCCCGGGTCCCGCAGTACGTCTTCGACATCCTCCGCTCCATGCCGCGCGACACCCACCCGATGACGATGTTTTCCGCCGCCATCCTCGCCATGCAGCGGGAATCGATCTTCGCGAAGCGGTATGCCCAGGGGATGAAGAAGACCGAGTACTGGGACCCGATGTACGAGGACGCGTCCAACCTGATGGCGAAGCTCCCCGAGATCGCGGCGTACATCTACCGGATGAAGTACAAGGGGGACACCCCGATCGCGCCCGACCCGAAGCTCGACCTGGGCGGGAACTTCGCGCACATGATGGGGATCCCGAAGCCGTACGACGACGTGGCCCGGATGTACTTCATCCTCCACTCCGACCACGAGTCCGGGAACGTCTCGGCGCACGCGACGCACCTCGTCGCCTCGGCCCTCTCCGACGCCTACTACGCCCTCTCCGCCGGGATCAACGGCCTGGCGGGTCCTCTGCACGGGCTGGCGAACCAGGAGGTGCTCGGGTGGATCCAGGACGTGATGCGGCAGATGGGGGGCAAGCTGCCGACCGAGGAGGAGCTCAAGAAGTTCCTGTGGGACACGCTGAACAGCGGGAAGGTCATCCCCGGCTACGGCCACGCGGTGCTTCGCAAGACCGACCCGCGGTACATCTCGCAGATGGAGTTCTGCCAGAAGCACCTGCCCGACTACCCGATGTTCAAGCTGGTGAACATGATCTACAAGGTGGCGCCCGACATCCTCCGGGAGCACGGGAAGGCGAAGAACCCGTGGCCCAACGTCGACGCGCAGTCCGGCGTCATCCAGTGGTACTACGGCCTCGTCGAGTACGACTTCTACACCGTGCTCTTCGGCGTGGGGCGGGCGCTGGGCGTCCTGTGCAACATCACCTGGGACCGCGCGCTCGGCTACGCGATCGAGCGGCCGAAGTCGGTCACGACCGACATGCTCGAGAAGTGGGCCGCCGAGGGAGGGCGGAAGCTCTCGTAAGCGATCCCCGCGGAACCGTCGAAACGGGAAAAGGGGGCCGCAAGGCCCCCTTTTCCGTTTCGGCGCCGGAATCCGCCGCGGGCGGATGTCCGCGGTGCCCGGGGGGCGCGGCGGGGGATGACCCCGGTCAGGCGCGGGCGGCGCACCGCGGCCGGCGGGGTGCTCCTGTTCCGATGCGGTATGGAAGGCAGGGGCGCGTCAGGCGCCGGAGGTCGAGGCGCACTCCGAACACGATCCGATGACGTGCAGGTCGATCGCGTCGACCGAGGAGATCTTCTCCATTCCCTGGAACTCGAGATGCCCGATCTCCGCGGGCAGCGGGATGTCGAGCAGGTTGTTGCAACGCACGCAGTGGAAATGCGCGTGGGGCGTGCCGCCGCCGTCGAAGCGGGAGGATCCGCCCTCGCTGGGCCGGATCTCGCGAATCATTCCGTGGTCGCGCAGGAAGTTCAGGTTCCGGTAGACCGTTCCGAGGCTGATGTTGGGGATCACCCGGCGCGCCTCCCGGTAGATCGTCTCCGCGGTGGGGTGGTTCCCGGATTCCCTCAGGATGTCGAGGATGACGTTTCGCTGGCGCGTGTTCCGCGTTTTCTTCATACATGTCCTTTTATGCACGGCGTACCGGAACGTATCCTATTTTCGCGAGGAAGGATTGTCAAGGTGATTGAATCCCGGACGGGAATCCGTTATACAAGGATGTTATCGTCCATCGACAGGAGGAGGATTCCTTGATCGTTCCCGTGGGGTTGGTGTTGCCGGTGGTTCCCGTCGCGGCGGGGATATTCGACACGCAGGTGCTGAAACACGTCATGATGGCCGGGCCCATCGTGAAGCTCGTGCTGCTGCTCCTGGTCGGGTTCTCGGTCGTTTCCTGGGCCATCATTTTCCTCAAGATGCGGCTCTTCCGTGGGATCGAGCGGAACCAGGCTGCGTTCGCCCGCGCCTTCGGGGAGGGGAAAAGCCTTGCCGCCCTCTACGAGATGGCGGAGAAGGAGGAGAAATCCCCCATCACCGAGGTCTTCCGCGCCGGGTACATCGAGCTCACCCGGATCCAGCGGGAGCGGGGCGAGGCGGCGCAGGGCGGCAAGTCCGCCCCCTTCCCGGTCGACAACGTGTCGAGGGCGATGTACAAGACGACCCACGAACAGGTCGGGAGCATGGAGGACCTCCTTCCCTTCCTGGCCACCACCGGGAGCGCCACCCCGTTCATCGGGTTGTTCGGCACGGTGTGGGGGATCATGAACGCCTTCTCCGGGATCGCCACCACCGGGAACGCCACGCTGGCCACCGTGGCTCCCGGCATCGCCGAGGCGCTCGTCGCGACCGCCGCGGGGCTGGCCGCGGCCATCCCCTCCGTCATGGCGTACAACTACTTCCTGAACCGCATCCGGATGATCCACACACGGATCGACAGCTTCACCGCCGAGTTCATCAACTTCCTCCAGCGCAAGGTGGAGAAGGGGTGACGCCATGGCGATGATCAGCTCCTCCGGCCGCGCCGGGGACCGCAGGGTCATGGCGGAGATCAACGTCACCCCGCTGGTCGACGTGATGCTCGTCCTCCTCATCATCTTCATGGTGACCGCCCCGATGCTCACCCAGGGGGTCGACGTGAACCTGCCGCGGGCCAGCGCGAAGGCGCTGCGAAGCGACGAGGAACGGCTGGTGATCACCGTCGACGCGAACAGCCGCGTGTTCCTCGGGAAACAGCCCGTCGAATTCAACCGCCTGGGCGGCGCCCTGCGGGAGATCGTCGCCCGGCGGTCGGACCGCCAGGTCTATTTCCGCGCGGACCGCGCCGTGCCGTACGGCTTCGTGGTGAAGGTCATCGCCGAGGTGCGCAACTCCGGGATCGAAAAACTTGGCATGGTCACCGAACCGCTCGAGCGGTAGCGGCCCCCCCGCCTCGCCGTTCTTCCCGGATCTCTCCCCGCCGTCCCTGGGGACCATGCTCGCCCTCTCGGGAGCGCTCCACCTGGTCCTGGCGATCCTTGCGCTCTCTTTCCCGCGTCTGTCCGGGGCGCCCCTGCGCCTCGAGCCGGTGGCCGTCGTGGACCTGATCGGCGGCGGCGAGTTCCGCGGGGACGCGGGGAAGCCCCCGGGACCTCCTCCCCGGGAGGCGCGGGCGAAAACGCCGCCCGCGGGGAAGATCCCCCTGCGGGAGAAACACCCCGCGCGCGGCAAAACGGCGGGCGCGGCGAGGGAAGAGAAGCCGTCCCGGGATGCGTTCCCTTCTTCGAAACGGCGGGCCGACGACGCCGCCGCGCTCAGGGAGCGGTTGCGGCGGATGCGGGAGACGCGGGAGGGGGCCGAATCGGTCCGGGAAGCGGTCGAACAGCGGCGGCGCGAGGCGGCGGCCCGCGCGGCCGTGCGCGGCGTGGGGGAGCGGGTCGCCCACCGGATCGAGACGCCGGCGCCGCCCCGGCGGGGGGCGGCGGGCCAGGGTACCGGGGGCGGGGGATCCCGGGGAAGCGTCCGCGTTTCCCCGGAGCTGGTCGACTACTTCCGGCGCCTCGAGGAAGCCGTGCGAAGCGCCTGGATCCTGCCCGAGGCGCTCGTGCGCGACGCGGGGAACCTCGTGGTCGAGCTGCGGATCGTTATCGAGAAGGACGGGCGCGTCTCCGAGGCGCGCATCGAGCGGGGCTCGGGGAACCTCTACTTCGACGACTCCGTGCAGCGGGCCATCCGGAAGGCCAGCCCGCTTCCGGTTCCCCCGGAACAATTGCGGGGCGGTGAGGATCATTACGAGGTGGGGTTCCGTTTCCACGGCGCGGGCGGAGGCGCGGGGTGAAACGATCGTCGTCCCACATTACTCACCAGGCATCCACTGCGGCATCTCCAGGCGAGTCTGCCGCGTTGCTCTCGGTCGGGCTCCTCGACGTGGCGTCCACCACGCCTCCGGGGCCCCCCGGTCGCGCGCCTTGGATCCTCGCCCGTCTCCACCGCCTCGCTTCGAACCTGGGTGGGAAATTCGGGCCCGGCGCGGCGGCGGTGGCGGCCCTTTGCGCGTTCCTGTCTTTTCCGATGCCGGCGGACGCCTTGCTGTACATCGACATCAACGCGCCCGGGGGGAAGCGGCTGCCGATCGCGGTGGCCGATTTCGCCGCGACCCCCGGCGACCCGTCCCTCTCCCGGGGGATCCCCAAGATCCTGTCCGACGATCTCGCCCTGACCGACCTGTTCGATCTCGTTCCCCCCACCGCCCACATCGAGACGGTGACCGCGGCGCACTTTTCCGGGAAACCCCTTTCCTTCCCGGGATGGAAGATGATCGGCGCCGAGGCGGTGGTGATCGGGAACGTGGAATCCCGGGGTGGAAACCTCTCGATCGAAATGCGGCTCTACGACGCGACTCAGGGGACGCTCCTCGTCGGCAGGCGGTACTCCGGCACGGCCCGCCAGGCACGCTCCATCGCGCACCGGTTCGCCAACGAGATCGTCTACACCTTCACCGGCGTCCGCGGCGTGTTCGGGACCGAGATCGCCTTCAGCGCCCGCGACGGGAAATCGAAGGGGAAGGAGATCTTCGTCGTCGGGATGGACGGGCAGGACCTGCGGAAGATCACGTCCAACCGGAGCTTCAACCTGTTCCCCCGGTGGTCCCCCGACGGGCAGTGGCTGGCGTACACCTCGTACCGCACCGGCGCGCCCGCCGTCTACCTGCGCAACGTCTCCACCGGCGCCGAGAAGGAGATCCTCCGGTTCGGCGGGGCGAAGGCCCCCGGGGGATTTTCCCCCGACGGGGTGTGGGTCTACGCCGGGGTGAGCCAGGGGGGGAATTCCGACATCTACCGGGTCCGCGTGGTGGGCGGCGCCGTGGAGAAGGTGGTGGAAGGGTGGGGACTCGACGTCTCCCCGTCGCCGTCCCCCGACGGCCGGCGGATCGCCTTCGTGTCCGATCGCGGCGGTTCCCCCCAGGTGTACGTGAAGACGATCGGGCAGGCGGGGGAAACCCGGGTCTCCCAGGGTACCGGCTACGCGACGTCGCCGTCCTGGTCTCCCGCGGGCGACCGCATCGCGTACACCGCCCGGTCCGGCGGCCGGTTCGCCGTGTTCACCGTCTCGCCCGACGGTTCCGACCCGAGGGAGGTGGCCTCCGCGCCGGACGCCGACTGCGAGGATCCCTCCTTCGCCCCGGACGGGCGCTCGATTGTTTACACCTATCGGAAAAGGGGATATTCTGCCCTCAAAATCATCTCATCGGACGGCCGGAGGCAGCGGACTCTCGTTTCCGGCCTCGGCGACGCGGGGTCGCCCGCGTGGTCGCCCGGACGGTAGATCGGGGGGCGCGGAAGCGCCCGGGTTCAAAATACCAAGGGGGGGGAAAGGCATGAAGCGTTCGTTTCCGTGGAAGCGGGCCGCGCTGGCCCTGTTCGTCTCGGTTCTCGTGGCCGCGGGGTGCGCGAAGAAGCAGACGGTGAAGTCCGAGGGAACCGCGGGCGGCGCGGGCACGCAGGCTGCGGCCCCGGCCGCATCGGCACCGGGCACGGCCGAGGTCAAGGAATCGGCGGTGAAGGAGGCTCCTCCGGCCCCCGCGGCTGCCGCGCCTGCGGAGCAGCCCATGCTCGCCGCGAAGGCGGCCGAGGCGGGGGTGGCGGTCACCGAGGAGAAACCGTCGCAGTTCGACGACGTGCGGTTCGACTTCGACAAGTCGGTGCTGCGCGAAGACGGCCGGAAGACGACCCAGGGGGTCGCGGAGTACCTGAAGAAGAACCCCCGCGTGAAACTGCTCATCGAGGGACATTGCGACGAGCGCGGCACGTCGGAATACAACATGGCGCTGGGGGAGCGGCGCGCGGCGTCGGTGATGAACTACCTCGTCTCCCTCGGGATCCCCAAGGCGGTGCTTTCCACGGTCAGTTACGGGAAGGAGAAGCCGCTCGATCCTGGGCACAACGAGGAGGCGTGGGCGAAGAACCGCCGCGCGCATTTCGTCCTTCAGTAACGTGAATCGTCCGATGCGCGCCGGGATCGCGATCCTCCTGGCCGGCGCGTTCGCCGCCGCGGCGGCGGGGTGCGCGGTCGTGGACGGGGGCGCGTTCACGCGGCTCCAGGACGAGGTGGTCGGCTTGCAACGGGAGGTGGCGGCGCTGAAGACCGCGCCGCCGCCCGCACCCGCCGCTCCCGCGGAGCGCGTCGCGCCCGGAGACATCGCGTCGCTGCGGAAAAGTTTCGCGGACCTGGGCAGCGACTTCGACCGGGTGAAATCCGACCAGCTGGCCGCGTCGACGCGGATCGACGAGGCGCGCATCGAGATGCAGCGGATCGTCAGCCGCCAGAACGACCTGGAGCGGGCGCAGCAGGAGATGCGGGGAAACGCCGACCGCGTGAAGGAGATCGAGAAGCGCCTCGCGGCGGTCGAGGAACGGATCGCGAAGCTCTCCGCCCCGCCCCCCGCGGCGGCGGCACCCGCACCCGTCCCCGCGCCCGCGCCGGCGGAGAGCGCGAGGGAATGGAAGAGCCCCGAGGAGATGTACGAGTTCGCCGTGGGGCAGGTGAAGGGGGGGAACCCGGGGAAGGGGCGCGACACCCTCTCCGCCTTCGTCGCGAAGCATCCGGACCACAAGCTGGTTCCCAACGCGCTCTACTGGAAGGGCGAGGCGTTCTACGCGGAGAGGGACTACGAGAACGCGATCCTCGCCTTCCAGGACGTGGTCGACAAGTACCCGGGGAACGACAAGGCCCCCGACGCGATGTTCAAGCAGGGGCTTTCGTTCCTCGCCCTGAACGACCGGAAAAACGCCCGCATCCTCTTCGAGCTCGTTCCGTCGAAATACCCGAAATCGAAAGCGGCCGAACTGGCGAAAAAGAAGCTCGCGGAGATCCGGTAGGAGCTCCCCCCGGTGATCAAGAACTTCGTGCTCGACACGAACGTCCTGCTCCACGACCCCAACGCGCTGTTCCGGTTCGAGGACAACCGCGTGATCGTCCCGATCACGGTGATCGAGGAGCTCGATCACTTCAAGAAGGACCTGAACATGCTGGGGCGCAACGCCCGGACGGTTTCCAAGCACATCGACCGGCTGCGCGCCTCCGGCAACCTCGCGGAGGGCGTATCGCTGGAAGGGGGCGGGGTGTTGCGGGTGGCGTTCGGAAGCGAGGGGGCGTCCCTTCTCCCTCCGGAGCTGGAAGGCAGGGTCGGGGACAACCGGATCCTCGGCGTGGCGTTGTCGGCCCGGGCGAGGGAGAAGGACGTGCCCGTGGTCGTGGTCACGAAGGACACGAACTTGAGGATCAAGGCGGACGCCCTCGGGATCACGGCGCAGGATTACGAGAGCGACCGGGTCGACATCGAGGAACTGTACCGGGGATTCCGCGAGGTGAGCGCGGGGAAGGAGTTCATCGACGCCTTCTACGCGACCGGGGAGTGCCTGCCGCCCCCGGGGGCGGAAGACCTGCATCCGAACGAGTACCTCGTCTTCCGCGACTCCGCCTCCCAATCGTCCGCGCTGGGCCGGACCGACGCGCTGCGCCGGAAGATCCGCCTCCTCCCCGCGTCGAAGGACGACGTCTGGGGCGTGCGGCCGCGGAACAAGGAGCAAACCTTCGCACTCGACATCCTCCTCGACGACTCGGTCAAGCTCGTGACCCTCGCCGGGAAGGCGGGGACCGGCAAGACGCTTCTGGCGATCGCGGCCGGCCTGCGGAAGACCTCCGACGAGGAAGTCTACCAGAGGA
>Ga0334722_10002873_pt1 | contig 18971 bp, 13 predicted proteins | sample C3_bottom_MG_FD_207210 | JGI IMG/M metagenome (GOLD analysis project Ga0334722, IMG submission 207210) | Sediment microbial communities from Yellowstone Lake, YNP, Wyoming, USA - C3_bottom | ecosystem: Environmental > Aquatic > Freshwater > Lake > Sediment | place: USA: Wyoming | collected...
GGCCATGGTCGTGGAAGCGGAGAAACGGTGAGTCGCGACCAGGCGACGCCGCTCATGCAGCAGTACCGGGACATCAAGGCGCGCCACCAGCACGCCATCCTGTTTTTCCGGATGGGCGACTTCTACGAAATGTTCTTCGAGGACGCCGAGACGGCGGCGCGCGTGCTGGGACTCACGCTGACGAGCCGCAACAACGGCGGGGCCGCCGAGGTGCCGCTGGCCGGCGTGCCGGTGAAGGCGGCCGGGGAATACGTGCGGCGACTGGTGCAGCAGGGCTTTCGCGTGGCCATCTGCGAGCAGATGGAGGACCCTCGGCTGGCCAAGGGGATCGTCAAGCGCGAAGTGATTGAGACGATCACGCCCGGCGCGGCCTTCAGCGATGACCTGCTGGACGGCACGCGCAACAACTTTCTGTGCGCGGTGCGGGTGGACGGCCAGCAACTGGGCGTGGCCGCCGTCGACTTATCGACAGGGGAGTTCCGGCTGGTGCGCGGCCTTCGCGGTGATGCCAACGCGGCGCTCAGCCGGCTGACGCCGCGCGAGGTGCTGGTGGTGGCCGGCGACGCGGCGAGCCAGGACGCCCTGGGCGGGCTCGACGTGCTGCTGACGGAGCGCGACGCGTGGGAGTTCGACGCGGGGCTGGCCAGCGACGCGCTGGCGCAGCACTTCAAGGTGCAATCGCTCGAAGGCTTCGGCGTGGGCGCCGAAGATGCCGTGGCGCTGGGCGCCGCGGGAGCGCTGCTGCGCTACCTGCGCGAACTGCAGCCCGGTGGCGTGCCGCACCTGGCGCGCCCGACGCTCGAACGCCCGGGCGGCACGATGCCGCTGGACGAGATGACCCGGCGCAACCTCGAACTGGTGGAATCGATGCGCGGGGGCGACACGTCGGGCACGCTGCTGGGCGTGCTCGACCGGACGCAGACGCCCATGGGCGCGCGATTGCTGCGGCAGTGGATACTGGCGCCCCTCACGGAGCGCGAGGCCATTGACGCACGACTGGACGCGGTGGGCGCGTGGGTGACCGAGACGACGGCGCGCACGGCGCTGCGCGAGGCGCTGGATGGCGTGCGCGACGTGGAGCGGCTGTCGGGCAAGACGGCGGCGGGACGGGCCACGCCACGTGACCTGCGCGCGCTGGGCGACTCGCTGTGCCGGCTGCCGGCGGTGCATGCGGCGCTGTCGCGGGTGGGCGCGGCGGGCCTGCTGACCACCCTGCGCGCGACGTGGGACGATGCGGCATCGCTGGCGACCATGATCACCGCCACGCTGGTGGCGCGGCCTCCGCTGTCGATTGGCGATGGCGAGACGATTGCGCGGGGCGTGAACGCGGACCTCGACGAGTTGCGGGCCGTGGCATCGGGCGGGAAGGACGCCATCGCCGCCCTGCAGGCACAGGAACGGGCACGGACGGGCATCACCTCGCTGAAGGTCGGCTACAACCGGGTGTTCGGGTACTACATCGAGATCACGAACGCCAACAAGCACCTGGTGCCAGACGACTACCAACGGCGGCAGACGCTGACGGGGGCGGAACGCTACGTGACGCCGGCGCTGAAGGAGTTCGAGGAGAAGGTACTGCACGCCACCGAGCGCACCGAGGAACTGGAGCGGCAGCTCTTCGAGGACTTGCGCGCCCAGACGGCGGCGGAAATCGCCCGCCTGCAGCGGGTGGCGGGCACGCTGGCGCAGCTGGACGTGCTGGCCGCGCTGGCCGACGTAGCGGCGCGCGAGGGGTACGTGCGGCCCGAGATGAGCGACGACTTTGCGCTGGAGATCACCGGCGGGCGGCACCCGGTGGTGGAGCGCATGATGCCGCGCGACCAGTTCATCCCCAACGACGTGGCGCTGACGGCCGATGCGCGGATGATCATCCTCACCGGCCCGAACATGGCGGGCAAGAGCACGATTTTGCGGCAGATCGGGCTGATTGCGCTGATGGCGCAGATGGGAAGCTACGTGCCGGCCGCGCGGGCGCGGGTGGGCATTGCCGACCGGGTGTTCACGCGGGTGGGGGCGAGCGACAACCTGGTGCGCGGGCAGTCGACGTTCATGGTGGAGATGTCGGAGACAAGCGCCATCCTGCACACGGCGACGGCGCGGAGCCTGGTGCTGCTGGACGAGATCGGCCGCGGCACGTCGACGTGGGACGGGGTGAGCATTGCGTGGGCGGTGAGCGAGCACCTGCACGACGGCGTGGGGTGCAAGACGGTGTTCGCGACGCACTATCACGAGCTGACGCAATTGGCCGACGAATTAGTAGCAGTTCGCAACTATAATGTGGCGGTGAAGGAGACGGGCGACGCGGTGCTGTTCCTGCACCGGCTGCAGCCGGGCGGCGCGGACCGGAGCTACGGCATCGAGGTGGGACGGCTGGCCGGGCTGCCGGCGCCGGTGATTGCCCGCGCCCGCGCGCTGCTGCGGCTGCTCGAGGGCGAGGATTTGGCGGCGGCGCTGGCGGGGCGCGGACCGAAGCCGGCGGCGGCACGGGCGCGGACCGTGGAGACGCCGCAACTTGGACTGTTCGGCGCGGGTGTTCCGCACCCGCTGCTGGCGCAGCTGGCGGCGCTCGAACCGAACGAGATGACGCCGCTGGAGGCCCTCGCACGGCTGGCGACGCTGGTGGCGGATGCGAAGAAGACGACAGACGACAGATGACAGACGACAGACGACAGACGACAGAAACAACTCGCCACAGATACTCACAGAGATGTACAGATTGACACAGAATACTTCTGAAATAACAACTCTCCCGAGCTTCCTTTCATGACTGAGCACGAGCGGCATCGCCTTCCGTACGACAACGTCCTCCAGACGATCGGCTGGACGCCGCTGATCCGGCTGACCCGCGTCACCAAGGGGATCGTGACCCCGGTGTACGGCAAGGCGGAGTTCTTCAATCCCGGCGGGTCGGTGAAGGACCGCATCGGGCTGCCGATCATCGAGGCGGCCGAAAAGTCGGGCGCGCTGAAGCCGGGAGGAACGATCGTCGAGGGGACGAGCGGCAACACCGGCGTGGGATTGGCGCTCACCGCCGCCCTGATGGGCTACAAGTGCATCTTCACGATGCCCGACAAGATGTCGCAGGAAAAAGTGCGACTGCTGAAGGCGTTTGGCGCCGAGGTGATCATCACGCCGACGGCGGTGCCACCGGACCATCCGGACAACTACGTGATAATGGCCAAGCGGATCGCCAAGGAAACGCCGAACGCGATCTTCGCCAACCAGTTCTACAACGAGGCCAATCCGGATGCGCACTTTGCCACCACGGGGCCGGAGCTGTGGGAGCAGACGTCGGGCCGGATCACGCACTTCGTGGGCGCCGCGGGAACGGGCGGCACGCTGACCGGCACGGGGCGCTACCTGAAGTCGAAGAACCCGAAGGTGCAGATCGTTGGTGGCGATCCGGCCGGGTCGATCCTGGCGGAGACCTGGCGCAGCCAGGGCGCCAACACGATTGACGGCGCTCCCTACAAGGTGGAAGGGATTGGGCAGGACAAGGTGCCGGGTACGCTCGACATGAGCGTCATCGACGAATACCAGACGGTGAGCGATCGCGACGCCTTTGCGATGGCGCGCCGGCTCACGCGCGAGGAAGGGATGTTCGTGGGCGGGTCATCGGGGCTGATCACGCACGTGGCGCTGAACGTGGCGCGCCGGCTGAACGACCCGAACGCGCTGGTGGTGACCTTCCTGTGCGACACGGGCGAGCGCTACCTGTCGAAGCTGTACAACGACGAGTGGATGCGGGAAAACCAGATGCTGGACAGCGAGAAGGCGACGCTGGGGCAGCTGCTGGGCGCCAAGACGGGAGATACACCGCTGGTGGTGAGCACGGCGGCGGGAGCGACGGTGCGGCAGGCGCTGCGGTTGATGAGCCTGCACGACGTGTCGCAACTGCCGGTGATGGATGGCGTCAACTGCGTGGGCTCGGTGAGCGAAGGCGTGCTGACATCGAAGGGACTGGAGGACTCGAAAGTGCTGGACAAGTCGGTGGGCGACGTGATGGATGCGCCATTCCCGATGGTCGACGAGGGCCAGAGCGTGGACAGCGTGGTGAAGCTGGTGAGCAAGAGCAACCCGGCGGTGCTGGTGCGGCACAACGGCTCGGTGGCTGGCATCCTGACCCGGAGCGACCTCCTGCACTTCCTGATGGCCCGGTAGGCCCCATGAAGATCACGGTGATGCTGGGCGGCGCCTCGGCGGAACGCGACGTATCGCTGGCCTCGGGTGCGAAGGTGGTGGCAGCGCTGCGCGCCGAGGGGCATGCGGTGACGCCACTGGACCCGGCGGTGGGCGTGCTGAGCGAAGCCGCGTTCACCGAGCTGGTGCGCGACGCGATGAAGCGCGAGCCCCCGACCCTGGAACAACTGCGCCGGTTCGAGGCGTCGCCGCTGATTGCGAGCCTGACGACGCTGCCCGAGGTGCGCGAGGCGGACATCGTCTTCCTGGCGCTGCACGGTGGCCAGGGGGAAGACGGTACCCTGCAGGCGATGCTCAATGCCGCGCAAGTTCGCTATACGGGGAGTGGTCACCTGGCGAGCGCCCTGGCCATGGACAAGGACCTGTCGAAGATCCTGTTCCGGTCGGCGGGGGTAAGAACCCCCGACTGGCTGATGGCACCGGCGAGCGCAGACCAGGTGGAGCAGGCGCTGGGCTGGCCGGTGATCGTGAAGCCGTCGAAGCAGGGATCCACGGTGGGGCTGGCCAAGGTGGACGGACCTGCCGGGCTGGCCGCGGCCGTGCAGGATGCCTTCCTGTACGACGACGAGGTGATGATTGAGCAGTTCATTCCAGGCCGGGAATTGACCGTCGGCATCCTTGGCGACGACGCATTACCCGTGGGGGAGATCATCCCCCGGCACGAGCTGTACGACTACGAGTGCAAGTACACGGCAGGGATGGCGCGCGAGGAATTTCCGGCCAAGCTGACCTCGTTGCAGCGCTCCGAGGTGCAGGTGCAAGCGCAACTGGCGTTCAGGGCGTTGAAGCTCAGTGGGTATGCGCGCATTGACTTCCGCATGCCGGAGGACGGAACATTCTACTGTCTGGAAGCGAACACGCTTCCGGGGATGACCGAGCTGAGCCTCATTCCGCAGGCAGCAGCGGCGGCGGGGATTTCGTTTCGGGGACTGTGCGAGCGCATCGTGCAGTTGGCCTTGCACACGAAGGGGGAGCAGACGTGATGACCATTCCACGGATGGCCGCCGCCGCACTGGCCGGTGTGCCCTCGGCGGTGCAGGCCCAGGGTATCTGGGCCGGGCGCCGGCAGCTCTTCGTGCGCTTTGCCGGGGAAGCCGAGACGGCGACCATGTACACGGCGGCCGCGCTGGTGAAGGAAATCGAGCGGCAGATGGCGCGGTCGAAATACCACTCCGTGGCCATCGGTGGCCGCGACCCGCTGGGGAACCTGGAGTTCCTGACGGCGGCATTCGGCCTCACCAAGGCCCCGTTGCCCCTGATGCTCGACGGCGATGGCCAGCATCCCGAGGCGCTGGCGTTGCTGGCCCCGCACCTGGCGATGGCGCAGGTGACGGTGGATTTCGTGGGACCCGACGGCATGCGGGCGAGCGCCATCGAGACGCTGGCCGCGGCCAGTGGCGCGGGGTGTGCGCACGCGCTGGTGCTGTGCCCGAAAGACGATACGTCGGACGGCCAAATGCTGCGGCTGATAGAGCAGGCGCACCACACGAGCGCCGACACGCAGATTGTCATTCACCCGTTCCTCACCGGGGAGCAGCCGATGCTCGACCGTCGCTGGTCGATGTTGCTCGAGCAGGCGGTTGCGCTGCACTGTGATGCCCGGCTGGTGATGCGCCTCCCTGCACCTGCGGGCCTGCGCTGACGATATTTCGAGCATGAGCCAGTTCGCACCGACCACCGCCGACTTCCGTCCGTCACGCCATATGGGCGTGGCGGTGGCATGGCTGCTGGGCATCAACATCGCCGTGTATTTCCTGCAGATGACGGTGGTGAACCCGGCCGACATGTATGCGGCGCTCGGATTCCATTCGAAGGACCTGGGCGACCTGGGGCGCGCGTGGTGGACCATCGGCACGTACATGTTCGTCCATGGTGGTTTCTGGCACCTGGCGCTCAACATGTACACGCTCTGGCTCTTCGGCCCGCGTGTGGAAGCGCAATGGACCCCGGGCGAGTTCACGCGCTTCTACCTGTTCTGCGGCCTCGGTGGCTGGTTCCTGCACCTGTTCGTGCCGGGTGACGGCGTACTGATAGGCGCCTCGGCCGCGGTGATGGGCGTGATGCTCGCGTACGCCACGCTGTGGCCGCACGAGAGGCTGTACCTGTTTGGCGTGGTGCCGATCACGGTGCGCTGGCTGATGGTGCTGGTGGTGCTGATGAACCTGGTGGGCGGCATCACGTCGTCGCCGACCAGCGGGATTGCCTACCTGGCGCACCTGGGCGGGCTGGGCGCGGGGTGGCTGTACCTGCGCACCGCGGCGGCAGTGAACCTGACGAACCTGCGGCGGCGCGTGGAACAGGTGCCGGACGTGCCCGAGGAAGACCTGCCGCGCGCGGTGCCCAAGTCGCACCGGGCGCCGCGAGGGCACGATGCCGACGATGCCGTGGCGCGCAGCAAGGCGGTGACATCGCGCCGTCGCGCGGTGGCGCGCCCGCTGCCGGCCGAAGCGCCGGAACCCGTGGCAGGCGATGCGGAGCGCCTCAATCGCGTGCTCGACAAGATTTCCGCCGAAGGGCTGGAGAGCCTGACGACGGAAGAACGCCAGCTGCTCGACGATGCGTCGAAGCGGCGCCGCCAGGACTGACATGCCGCAAGCCGACCTGCTGGAGACCTTCGCGAATCCGTATCCCGGGCGCGACTACGAAATCCGGATGACGTGCGACGAGTTCACGTCGCTGTGCCCGACGGGCGGCATCGAGACGGATGCGGCCGACCTGCACCTGCTCACGGGTGGCGCGCCGGACTTTGGCACGATCCACATCACGTACACGCCGGCCGAGCAGTGCCTGGAGCTGAAGAGCCTGAAGTTCTACCTGTGGAGCTTCCGCAACGACGGCATCTTCTACGAACGAGCGGTGAACCGGATACTCGATGACCTCTCGGCGGCGTGCAAGCCGGCGTCGATGACGGTGGTGGGCGACTTCAACGTGCGTGGCGGCATCAAGAGCGTGATTACGGCGCGGTACTCTGTTGGTCTCGCACGGAGACCGGAGTAGCACGAAGAGCACAGAGAACTGCAACCACTTTCAAGGGGGCTCGGCGGACGGTACTGTCCGCGCGGGCCCCCTTAAGTGTTTCGATGTTCTCGGTGCTCTTCGTGCTCCTCCGGTCTCCGTGAGAGAAGAGCCTAATCGACGGCTGGAATTACGCCCGAGTGCCAGCCGATGGAACCGCGGCGGCCGGGATTCCAGCGCGGATAGGTACCCAGCCGGCGAAGGGTGCGCGAGGCGGCGGTCATCTCGGCGATGACGAGTTCGACCACGGGGTCACCGGAGCCGTGGTCGAATTCCACGAAGTAGCGATAGCTCCACGGGTCGCCGGTGGGCCGCGTCTCGAGGCGGTGAATGTCCACGCCGTGTCGCGCGAGCGGTTCGAGCACGTGGAGCAGCGCGCCCGGACGGTCGGCGTGCGAGAAGATGAGCGTGGTGCGCGCCGGCGTGCCGGGCGGCAGCGCCTCGGGTGACCGCGCGACCACAAGAAAACGCGTCTGGTTGTCGGAACGATCCTCGATGTTGGGCATGAGGACGATGAGCTTGTAGCGGGCCGCCGCACGGCGGCTGGCAATCGCCGAGATTTCGGGATCGGCCACATTGGCCACATCGAGCGCCGCCCCGCCGGTGTCGTAGACCGGATGCAACTCGAGGCGCGGATGCTTGGCAAAGAACGCACCGCATTGCGCCAGCGCCGCCGGGTGGCTGAGCACCATCTTGACGCTCTCGAACGTCGATCCCGGCGCACCGAGCAGGCAATGGTGCACGTTGACCACCGTTTCGGCGATGACGTGCAGCCCCTCGCTGGCGGCGATGGCATCGTGCGCGGCGGCAATGGCGCCGACGATGGTGTTCTCTACAGGCAGCACACCGCGCTCGGCCGCCCCGGTCTGAACGGCGCGGACGACATCGCCGAAATCCCGGTGCGGAACCGGCTCGGCATTGCCCTTCCAGAACTGCTGGATGGCCTCCTCGGAGAAGGCCCCCATTTCGCCCTGGAAGGCGACGCGGACGGGCGTATCGCTCATTTCAGCGTGCCACCTGCTGCACATCGAGCAGGGCAATGGAACCCAGCTTGAGTGCCTCGATGCCGGCGCGAATTTTGGCAACGTCACCGACGATGACCAGGGTGGCGGTGCCGGCCGGGAGATACTGGAGGGCCACGCGCTGCACGTCGGCCGCGGAGACGAGGTTCACCTTGGACACGAAGTCGCCGAGCGAGGTCAGCGGCAAGCCATAGGCGCCGAGGTCCACGAGCTGGGCGGCCACCTGCGAATTGGTTTCGAAGCGCTGCGGCACACCGAGTGCGACGTAGGCCTTGGCGCGCTCGAGTTCAGCGGCATCAACGGCGAGGTCACGCAGCGCCTTCACCTCCCTGAAGACCTCGATAAGCGCACTGTCGGTGACGGTGCTGCGCACGGCGCTGGAGATGACGAATGGCCCGGCGAGCGGCGCCCAGGTGAAGCGGGAGCTGATGCCGTAGGTGTAGCCCTTCGTTTCGCGCAGGTTGGAGTTCAGCCGCGACGAGAACGAACCGCCGAGGATGGTGTTCATCACCATCAGCGCCGGATAGTCGGGACTGAGGCGATCGGCGCCCGGCGCACCGAGGTAGATGATGGACTGGGCGGCGTTGGGCTTGTCGACCAGGTAGATCTTCACCTGCGCATTGCTCACCGGCTTCACGGTGACGGCGGCCATGGTGCGCGGGGTGGTGCCGCGCGTCCAGGCGCCGAACGCGCGGCCAAGCAGCGTGCGCATTTCGGGCACGGTGACGTCACCAACGACGACAACCTTGGCGCGTTCGGGAACGAACGTCTGCTCGTAGAACGCCCGCACCGACGCCGAGTCGAGCCTGGCGGTGGACGCCGAGTCGCCATCGGATGCGCGATGGTACGGGTGTCCGGCCGGGAAGACAATCTGGTTGAAGGCGAGTGCGGCGAGCTGGTTGGGGTTGTCGCGGCGCTGCAGGATGCCGGCAAGGCGCAGGTCGCGCTGGCGGCGGACATCGGCGGCGCGGAATGAGGGGCGCAACACCACGTCACCCAGCAGGTCGAGCGCTTCGCCGAGTGCGCGCTTGGGGACGTTCAGCGAGATGGTGAACGCGTCGGTGCCGGCGCTGGCGAAGAGTTGCGCGCCAAGGAAGGCAAGCTGGCTTTGCAGGGCGTTGGCGTCGCGAGCACCGGCGCCCTCGGTAAGCATGCGCGCCGTAAACGAGGCCAGCCCCGGCTGGTCAGCGTCGAGCTTGCTGCCGCCGGCGATGACAAGCGTCAGTTGAACGAGCGGAAGCTCATGTTGTTGAACGAGTTGCAGTGTAATGCCGTTGGCTATGCCGGAGCGCTCGAGCGTGGGGAGCTTGAGCACGGGCGGCTTGTCGAGCGCGGGAACCTGGGTGCGATCGACTGCCTGGGCGAAGGCAATGGCCGGCGCGAAGGTGAGGAGGAAGAGTGAGGAGTATCTCATGGGGCCACCTTCCTGGCCGCGAGGTCGAGTTTGCCCTGCGGGACGACTGATGCCATCACGCGGTTGGTGCGCAGGTACTGCTTGACGACGCGCTGGACATCGGCGGCGGTCACGGCCCGGTAGCGATCGAGGTCGGCCTGGAAGGAATCGGGGTTGCCGGTCTGGTAGTAATAGGCGTTGAGGCGATCGGCCTTGCCGGCCACCCGCTCGATGCCGCGCAGGAAGGCGGCCTCGGTGGCGTTGCGCGCCTGCTCGAGTTCACGGGCGGTGGGGCCTTCGCTGGCGAGGCGCGCGAGTTCGGCGTCGATGACGGTGCGCAAGGTGTCGAGCCCGCGTCCCGGGCGCGCCGTGGCAATGATGGAGAAATCGCCGTCCAGGCGCTTGCCGTCCTGCCCCGCGTTGACGTTGGTGGCAATCTCGCCGTTGTAGACGAGCGCCTGGGTGAGGCGGCTGGTGCGCGAGCCGGCGAGGACGTACGCGGCGATGTCGAGCGCCGCGTCATCGGCGTGCCATCCCTTGACCGTGTGCCAGTTGAGGTAGAGGCGCGGGAGCTGCACGCGATCTTCGAGCACGATGGCGGTATCCCTGACGGTGAATTTCGCCGGAACGGGGCGTTCGATGGCCGGGCCGCGGGGGATGTCGCTGAAGTACTTGCGGACGAGGGCGCGCACGTCGTCGGGCTTCACGTCACCAGCGACCACGAGCGTGGCGTTGTTGGGCGCGTAGTAGCGGCGGAAGAAGTCCTTGACGTCCTCGAGCGAGGCCGCCGAGAGGTCGGCCATGGAGCCGATGACGGGCCAGGAGTAGGTGTGGCCCGCGGGGTACAGGAGCTTCGGCAGGTAGTCGTAGACCATGCCGTAGGGCTGGTTCTCGACGCTCTGGCGCCGTTCGTTCTTCACGACGTCGCGCTGGAGATCGACCTTGGCGATGTCCATGGTGGGAAGCAGCCATCCCATGCGGTCGGCCTCGAGCCAGATCATGAGGGGGAGCGCCGACGTGGGCCCGTCTTCGTAGTAGTTGGTGCGATCTTCGGTGGTGGAGCCGTTATTGTTGGCGCCGGCGGCCTCGAGGAGGCGGTCGAACTGCGGATATGGCGCGTTCTGCGAGCCCATGAACATCAGGTGCTCGAACAGGTGGGCGAAGCCGGTGCGCCCCGGTTTCTCGTCACCGGACCCGACGTGGAACCATACGTTTGAGGTGACGATAGGGACCGAGTGATCCTCGTGGATGATGAGGGTCAGTCCGTTGGGGAGGGTATCAACGGTGGCGGGGACGCGCAGCGGCGCGTCCTGCGCGGCGGCGAGTGCCGGGGCCCCGGCGAAGGCGAGCGTGAGTATGAGGCGTCGCATCGGGTGGTTGTTGGGCATTCTTGATAATACGAGGTATGCAAGGATGGGTCACGGGCAGGCCCCGTGAAGTGCAGGGGGCAGAGGCACAGGCAAGGCACAGGACACGGTAACAGGGGAAGGCAGGGGGCACGGCACAGGGTACAGGCACAGGGGTTCGGAAGGGTTCCCCCTTCATCTAAGGCGCTGTCCTGACTACAATTACAGATTACGGCCAGGTAGCTCAGTTGGTAGAGCAACGGACTGAAAATCCGTGTGTCGCCGGTTCGATTCCGGCCCTGGCCACTCTGACTTACAGACGACAGACGACAGACGACAGGCGACAGAAGACAGAAGACAGAAGACAGAAGACAGAAGACAGAAGACAGAAGACAGAAGACGACAGAGCGCCCGGGCCGGGATGGCCTGGGCGTTTTGGCGTTCTGGACCTCGCGCTCAGTCCCTCGGACTCACTCGTATCTGAGTGCCTCGATGGGATCGAGCGCCGAGGCGCGGCGGGCGGGCCAGACGCCGAATACGAGGCCAATGGCGCTGGCGAAGGAGAACGCCAGCACTATTGATTGCGCGTCCACGGCGGTCTTCCACCCCATGGAGCTGCTTAGTTGTATGGCGCCGAGCATGCCGGCAGCGACCCCCAGTGCGCCGCCGAGGACGCAGAGGATCACCGCCTCGGCGAGGAACTGGAACAGGATGTCCTTGCTGGTTGCGCCGAGCGCCTTTCGCACACCGATCTCGCGCGTGCGCTCGGTGACCGAGACGAGCATGATGTTCATGATGCCGATGCCACCCACGAGGAGGCTCACGGCGGCGACGCCGGCAAGGAGCAGCGTGAAGGTGCGCGTGGTCTCGCCCATCGTCTCCAGGATGTCGGCCCGGTTGCGGATGCTGAAGTCATCGGGTTGCTCGGGACGCAGCCGGTGCGCACGACGGAGAGCACCCGTGATTTCAGCCATCGCGACCGTGATGGAGTCCTCGGAGCTGACCAGCGTCCAGATGTCGTTGATGCGGTCGGTCCCGAAAACCCCCGAGCGCCCCGCCTGGAACGGAATGAGCACCTGTTGGTCGCCGTCACCACCAGCTTCCGCGCCCTTCGGGGCGAGCACGCCGATGACCGTGAAGCCACGACCGCCAATGCGAATCTGTTCGCCAATCAGCGCCTCGCCATCGTCCACGTTCAATTGGCGAAGCAACTCCGACCCCAAGACGGCCACCCGGCGGCGGGCATTGTCGTCGGCGGCGGAGAACATGCGACCATTGGCGAGCTTGAAGCCGCGGACCTCGAGGAAGTTTGGCGGGGTGCCGGTAATCTGGACGTTCGTGTTCTTGTTCTTCCACACGACCTGCAGGTTGCGGTCCTGCTGCCAGTTCACGGCCACGACGTTGGGCGACCGCTCGCGGATCATGTCGACGTCCTTCGTGGTCAGCTTCACCGTGGACTCGGTGTGGACGCCACCGTGTTGCACGCGCTGCGGGTTGATCTGGAGCACGGTGGTGCCCAGGCGCGCGATGCGGTCCTTGATGGCATTCTGCGCGCCGTTGCCCAGCGCGACCATGGTGATGACGGCCGCGATGCCAATGACGATGCCGAGCATCGTGAGCAGCGAACGCATCAGGTTGGCGCGCAGCGCGTCAAGGGAGATGGTGAGCGTTTCGATGAGAGGCAGTTTCATCGGGAGACTCTGGGTGAAGAACGACGGCGGACTGCAGACTCACACAGAGAACGACGGAGGACAACAGAACGTTAGAGCGCGAGAACGCAAGAGCGCGAGATCACAAGAGCGTGAGGGCGGCGGAGCCCTGGATTTGCCTGACATTTGCGCCCGAATCCGCCCTATTGCATACGTTCCGGGAAATGCCATGTTCGCTGATGCACCGACAGCGCGGTCGTCTGCCGGTGAGACCATTCCCGGGGACGCCCATGGATGGGCGCAACGCGGAGTTCGACCACGCGTTGCAGGCTGCGAGGTTGCTGGACGCAGCCAGAGTTCCTGCACACAGAGCCCTCGTTTCGAGCAGCGATGCTGCCGAGACGAGGGCTCTGTCTTGCCCTCCGGTCGGATTACCTGTCGAGGTGAAACTGGACAGGGAACTCCACCAGCTGCCGTACGGGGTGGCCGCCGACGCGTGCGGGGGCAAAGCGCATACGCGGCAGGATGGCCTGCACGGCGAGGGCGAAGGCCGGATGTGTGGCCTGGACGACCTGCACCGTCTCGAGTTCAACGCGACCGAGCGTATCGACGACGAAGCTCAGGCGCGCCATCCCCTGCACACCGGCATCCCTGAGCACCTGCGGGAACCGCGGGAGCGGCGAGCGTGTGTCGAGCGCAGCGGGAACCTCGACCTGATCGACGAGGAGCACACCGGCTCCGGGTAGCGTGCCGAAATCGGGACCACCGGGACGCGACGGAGTACCGATGCGGAACTCGAAGGGCTGGTTGGCGCCAATGAGCGCGCGCAGCGGGTCAACGGGCGGAATGACGTCCGGGACCACGATGGGTACGCTGATGATACTTGGGCCGTCCGACCCAGGCGTCGTCGCAGGCTGGGTCGACGCCGGCGCGACCTTTGGCGGTTTCGTGTCGGGCGAGGGGAACTCGACCAGCACAGTGCGGAAGTCCGGTTGCCGCTGCCTGGTGCCGTGCGAGGTGGCAATGACGGCACCGGCGATGAGGATGCCGTGCAACGCAATGCTGGCGGCAAAGCCGGCGGGGGAACGCCTGCGAACGGGGTGAGACTCGATCAACTGAGAAAGCATGATGCCCTCCGCGAGAGGATCTATGGAGAGCATACCCGGGCATCGTTGAGGTCTGGCGTCGGCGAGATTAGCGGACGATGATGATGAGATGAAGAGACGACAGGCGACAGGCGACAGGCGACAGACGACAGACGTCGCGTTCGGGGTTGCCTTGGGCCGCCCGGATTGGCACGTTCCGACGACGAGGATTCCTACCATGACGACGGCGACCAATCCATGACGACCGCAACCATTGCCCACGATCCGGCGCTCGACGCGCTGTGGATGCCATTCACCGCCAACAAGGCGTTCAAGGCGCGGCCGCGCCTGCTGGTGAGCGCCAAGGACATGCACTATCAGTCGGACGACGGACGCCAGATCCTGGATGGCACCGCCGGCCTGTGGTGCGTGAACGCCGGGCACTGCCGGGCACCGATCATCGAGGCGATTTCGCGCGCGGCGGCGACGCTCGACTTTGCCCCCGGCTTCCAGATGGGCCATCCCGCCAGCTTCCAGCTGGCAAACAAGCTGAAGGGGATCCTGCCGGCCGGTATCGACCACGTGTTCTTCTCGAACTCCGGTTCGGAAGCGGTGGACAGCGCGCTGAAGATTGCGCTGGCGTACCACCAGGCCCGCGGGGAGCCGCAGCGCAGCCGCTTCGTTGGCCGCCTTCGGGGCTATCACGGCGTCGGTTTCGGCGGCATTTCGGTGGGTGGCATCGAGACGAACAAAAAGGCGTTCGCCGCCCAGTTGCTGCCGCAGGTGGATCACCTGCCGCACACCCATGACCTGGCGCAGAATGCATTCACGAAGGGGCAACCGTCGTGGGGTGCGCACCTGGCCGACGCGCTCGAAGGGGTGATCGCCGAGCGTGGTGGCGGGACGATTGCCGCCGTGATCGTGGAGCCCATGGCCGGGTCCACCGGCGTGCTGATTCCGCCCAAGGGGTACCTGGAGAAGCTGCGCGCCATCTGCGACCAGCACGGCATCCTGTTGATCTTCGACGAGGTGATCACCGGCTTCGGACGACTCGGATCACCCTTTGCCGCGCAGCACTTCGGCGTGACGCCCGACATGCTCACGGTGGCCAAGGGCATCACCAACGCGGCGGTGCCGATGGGGGCCACGTGCGTGAAGGGGAAGATCTACGACGCGGTAATGAACGCGACAGAAAAGGGGATTGAGTTCTTCCACGGCTACACGTACAGCGGGCATCCACTGGCAGCGGCGGCCGGCCTGGCGACGCTCGACCTCTATGCGGCGGAGGGCACGTTTGCGCGCGCGGCCTCGCTGGCCCCGGCGTGGGAAGCCGCGATGCATTCGCTGCGCGATGCGCCGCACGTGATTGACGTGCGCAACATGGGCCTGGTGGCCGGGATCGAACTGGACGCGCGCGCCGGTGCCCCGGGCATGCGCGCCTACGACGTGTTCGTGGACTGCTTCTTCAACCAGAACCTGCTGATCCGCACGACCGGCGACATCATTGCGCTGTCGCCACCGCTGATCATCAGCGAGGCGCAGATTGGGGAGCTGACGGAGCGGCTGCGCCGCGGACTGGAAGCGGTGAAATAGTAGCAGTGAGATACTAAAAGAACGCGAGAGCGCGAGAACACACGCGCGCGAGATCACGAGATCACGAAAGCGCGAGAGCGCAGGAGGCCCCCCGTGCGGCGCATGCTCCTGTTGGTGGTCCTGATGTCCGCTGGGGTGCAGGCGCAGCGCCCACGCGCGCGCGACCTTGGCATCTCGCCGCTCATTGGCGGCACGCCCGGCGCACTGGACGCGATCACCGACGTGAAGGGTGTGGAGGTTGGGCACACAACGTTGATCCAGGGTGAGGCGGGGCCGCTCAGGGTGGGTACGGGGCCGGTGCGCACGGGCGTGACGATGGTGCATCCCCGCGGGCGAACCAGCGCTGACCCGGTATTCGGCGCGTGGTTCACGCTGAACGGCAACGGCGAGATGACCGGCACCACCTGGCTGCAGGAAGGCGGCCTGCTGGAGGGCCCCATTGGCATCACCAACACCCACAGCGTCGGCGTAGTGCGCGATGCCATCCTGCAGTGGCGGGTGGGGAAGCCGGGGATGCAGCCGTGGGGCCTGCCGATGGTGGCCGAGACCTATGATGGCGGGCTGAACGACATCAACGGCTTCCACGTGAAGGCGGAGCACGCGATTGCCGCGCTGGATGGCGCGCGTGGCGGTGTGGTGCCGGCGGAGGGAGCGGTGGGCGGCGGTACGGGGATGGTGTGCGAGGGGTTCAAGGGCGGCATCGGCACGGCGTCGCGCACCTTGCCGGCGGCGCAGGGCGGCTACACCGTGGGCGTGCTGGTGCAATGCAATTTCGGTTCGCAGCGCGACCTGCGGGTGGCGGGTGTTCCGGTGGGAGCGGAGATCACCGACCTGGGCGCCTGCACCGCGAGTGACGCGCCGGCGACCGGCGAGGGGCCACAACGTCCGCGGTGCGGCATGCCGCCGCGCAACGACGACGCGGTCGCGGAAGCGGAATCAGGATCGATCATCGTGATCGTGGCGACCGACGCTCCGCTGGTGCCGCATCAACTGAAGCGCATCGCCACGCGCGTGGCGCTGGGCGTGGGGCGCGCCGGCGGAACCGGCGGCAACGGGTCGGGGGACATCTTCGTGGCGTTCTCGACGGCGAATGCCGGCGCGGCGGCCGCCAGGGACACGGTGAGCGTGACGATGATGTCGAACAACGCCATCTCGCCCCTGTTCACGGCGACGGTGCAGGCGACGGAGGAGGCGATCCTGAACGCGATGCTGGCCGCCGACACGATGACGGGGGCGAACTACCTGCGCGTCTACGGCCTGCCGGCGGAGCGCGTGGTGGCGGCGCTCCGGAAGTACGGGCGACTTAAGTAAGAGGGGAACGGGGGGTCTCGCTCACGCGCTCACGCGCTCGCTCTCACGAAGACCGGAGGAGCACGAAGCGCACAGAGAACGACAACGACTTTGAAGGGGTGTGGCGGACGGAACCGTCTGCCACACCCCCTCAATTGTTTGGCCGTTCTCGGTGACCTTTGTGCTCCTCCGGTTTCCGTGAGAGGCCGGTGGCTTCGGTGCCGGTCGCGGGCCGAGGGTCAGGACTTCTGTCGCAGCCCAAGGCGGAGGATGCGCTCGAGGAGATCGGGGTACGCAACGCCGGCGTGGCGTGCGGACGAGGCGAACTCCTCCTTTTCGGCGATCTCGGGGTTCGGGTTGGCCTCGAGAAAGTACAGGTGGCCGAGTGCATCGAGGCGGAAGTCGAGCCGGGCGTAGCCGCCGAGCTCGAGGATACGGTAGATGCGCTTGCTCACGTGCGCCGCTTCGGTGGCGAGTTCGGGCGTGAGGTCGGCGGGGCGAATGTCGATGCCGTGGCGTTCCTGGTACTCGATGTCGTGCTTGGCGCGCGCGGTGGCGATGAGCGGCTCATCGGCCCCGCGCTTCTCGGCGACGAGCTCGAATGCGGGGAAGGCGACCAGCCGTTCGTTGCCGATGACGCTGATGTAGATCTCGCGGCCGTCGATGAACTGCTCGGCGATGGCGTCGGTGCGGATGCGTTCGTGGACGAAGCGCACGCGCTCGGCGAGCTTCTCGTCGGAATCGACGATGGAGGCCTTGGCGATGCCGACGGAGGCGTGCTCGATGAGCGACTTGACGATGAGCGGGTACTGCATGTGCGACGGACGCCGCACCTTGCGTCCCATGGGAAAGACGGCGAATTCGGGCACGCGAATGCGGTGGTAGCTGCACAGCTTCTTGGACAGCGCCTTGCCGCGCGAGAGGATCATGCCGCGTGGATTGCACCCCGTGTACGGGACGCGGAGCAGCTCGAGGTAGCTGACGACGTTATGGTCGAAGACCACCTCGCCGTGGAATTCCTCGAGCAGGTTGAAGACGACGTGCGGCTGGAACGACTCGACGGCGTCGCGAACGGGAGCCAGCTCGAACTGGACGCCGAGCGGGCGCACCTCGTGGCCGCACCCGCGGAGCTGGCTGACGACGTCGAACTCCGTCTTCCAGGTGTTGATGTCCTTGTCGGTCTGCCCCTCGAGTGAATCGGGAGGCACCAGCTGCGGGTGCATGAGGGCGAGGACGCGGACCTTCTTCATACCACAATCCAGTCACGGCGGCCGTGCTTGGAGAGGAACTCCATGGTACGGGCGGTGAGCAGGACCATGAAATCGGTGAGCAGTTGCCGTTCGCGGCCGGTCACGCGGAGCTTGAGCTCGCGGCAGCGGCCGATCATGTCGCTGAGAACCTGATCGAGCGTGAACTGGTACTCGCCGGTCCATCGCGAGACGACCCGGCGGATCTCGCGGCGATGGCGGCGCAGGAAGGTGCCGGCGGCTTCGCGCTCACGGCTGCGCGGGGCACTGGAGAAGAGGCGCACCAGGTCCTCGTCGTAGGTCTTGGGGTGTTCCACCGAATAGACGGCGCGACGGTAGGTGTAGTGCTCGAACAACGTGCGGGTGAGCATGCGCGCCGGATCGACGACGGTACGCGTGGTCACCAGCGGCTTTGCCCCGGCGAGTTCCTTCATCAGGCGGTCGACATACTGCAACTTCTGGAAGGCGGGCCAGCCGGCGTAGCGCCGCCGCCAATCGGAACGCGGCGCCAGCCAGACGGCGAAGGTCTCGGCGAAGTCCTCGTCGGGGTGGCTCTGCGCGTACCAGCGCCGCAGGTGCTGGACGAATTTCTTGCTGGCCGGATTGGGCCGGTACGACTCGGGATACTTGATGGACGACCGGCCGAAAAGACGCTGCCACTCGCGCCGCCGGTGCAGATGAAAGGCGTGCTGCATGGCGTGACCGCACTCGTGCCGCAGGATCTGCATGCACTCGCCATAGGTGCCGCCCTCAACCTCGAGCAGTTGGGAGCGCTCGAGCTTCATCAGGTGCGGATGCGTGAGGTAGAACGGCACGGCAATGCCCGGCACATTGCCGGGAGAGAACCACTCATCGCTGATCCAGACATGGGGGTGCAGGCGCAGGTCACGGGCGTCGAGCTCGGCGTACAGGGCGTTGACGCATTCCTCCAGCCAAGTGCCCTCGATGCTGACGCCGAGGTCCTTGATGCGAAGCTGCAGGAGCTCCTTGGTGGGCCAGGAAGCCCAGGGGAAGTGGCGGGACCGGGACGATGGCATGAGGGGCAGAGGGTACGGCGGTTCTTCGACAACGGCAAGGGTGGAGTGCGGGTGAAGTGCAGGGAGGAGTGCGGGGTGCGGGGGCTTGGTGCGG
>Ga0334722_10002874_pt1 | contig 18966 bp, 18 predicted proteins | sample C3_bottom_MG_FD_207210 | JGI IMG/M metagenome (GOLD analysis project Ga0334722, IMG submission 207210) | Sediment microbial communities from Yellowstone Lake, YNP, Wyoming, USA - C3_bottom | ecosystem: Environmental > Aquatic > Freshwater > Lake > Sediment | place: USA: Wyoming | collected...
AGGCCGGGCGTCTCGACGTCCTCACGACGTTTCCGTCAAACGTCGTGGTCGTGGGAACGTAAGCGCCTGATGGCACCACGACGGAGCGCCAACCTGGATCGGCCCGACCAACGCATCGAGATCAACGGGATCGTCGAGGAGATGGTGACGCTGGGCGATGTCACCGTTGGACGGGCGACGCAGGCGGTCGGCTGGCGGTGGTCAAAGGACTGGCAGCCCACGGTCGGCGGTGATTGGTGTGAGGCGCATCACGTCGGCGTGGTGATCAGCGGCCGGCAAGGCATCGAGTTGTCAGACGGTACGATCCTGGAATTCGGACCCGGTGATGTTTACGACGTCCCACCTGGTCATGACGGGTACACGATCGGTGATCAGCCCGTCGTCATGATCGAGTGGGCGGGCATCCGGACCTGGCTCCCCGCAGGCGGCCCCGTCGGCGACCGTGTCCTCACGACGCTCCTGTTCACGGATCTCGTCGGCTCGACGGAGATGGCGAGCCGGCTTGGCGACGCACGCTGGCGCGATGTCCTCGAGGCGCACTACGGGGCGATCCGCAGCCTGCTCGAGCGCCACCGCGGTCGCGAGATCGAGACCACCGGGGATGGTGTACTCGCCACCTTCGACGGACCCGCCCAAGCAATCCGGGCGGCCATCGCAATCGGCCGGAAAGCCGCATCGGATGGGCTGGGCGTTCGCGCCGGGATCCACGTCGGCGAGGTCGAGCTCGTCGGTGATCGAATTCGCGGGCTCGCCGTGCACCAAGCCGCTCGCGTGATGGCGCTGGCCCGCCCTGGCGAGGTCCTCGTCTCCGAGAGCACGCGGCTGCTTGTCGGCCCGATGCAGGTCGCATTCGAGGACCGCGGGTCACACGTCCTGAAAGGGATTCCCGGCGAGCACCGGATCTTCGCGGTCAGCCCGGGTGGGCCTGCCGTCTCGGACGCCTGACAGACATTCCGCCGCCCGCGACTACAATCCCGGCAACCCGACAAGGATCGTCCGGGCGTACTGGCACGTGCCGCACGCGACGCAGAGCAGGAGCCTCCCCAGACCATGATCAGTACTGGCGAGCTGCGCAAGGGCGTGGCGATCGAACTCGATGGGGAGCTCTGGCAGATCCTCGACTACCACCACATCAAGATGGGTCGCGGCTCGGCCCAGGTCCGGATCACGCTCCGGAACATCAAGCGCGGCCAGACCGTCGAGCGCTCGTTCCAAGCCGGCGCGAAGTGGCCGCGCGCCTCGATGGAGCGCCGGCCGGTCCAGTTCCTGTATCGCGACGACGCGGACTACCACTTCATGGACACTGACACGTACGACCAGTTCATGTTGCGGGCAGACCAGCTTGCCGAGACGGCCCAGTACCTGAAGGACGGCATGATCCTCGAACGGACCACCTACCAGGGCGAAACGATCGGGGTGGAATTGCCGGTGACAGTCGAACTCGTGGTCGTCAGCACGGAGCCCGGGTTCGCGGGCGATACTGCCCAGGGAGCGCGCAAGCCGGCAACGCTTGAGACGGGCCTCGTCGTCTCGGTGCCGCTCTTCGTTAACGAGGGCGATACCGTCCGTGTCGATACCCGGACCGGCGAGTACCAGACCCGGGTCTGACGATCGTGCGTCCCGCGCCACCTGGGACGTTCGGGGTCCGCATCCTCGCGGTCAGCGAGGCGGCGAAGGTCATCGCATCGCTCATTCGGGCGGACGAACGGCTGCGCGACCTGTGGGTCGAGGGCGAAGTAGGGCGGGTCACGATCTCGACCGCCGGTCATGCCTATTTCGCGCTGAAGGACGACAAGGCCCAGCTCCCGTGCGTCTGGTTCCGCGACGAGAGGGTACGCTCGGCGTTCCAGCCGCAGACGGGACTCCGGGTCGTGGTCCACGGGCGGGTGGACGTGTACGAGCCGCAGGGAGCCCTCCAGGTGTACGTGGAGTCGCTCCAGCCCTCCGGCGTGGGCGACCTTGCGGTCCAGTTCGAGCAGCTGAAGGCGCGCCTCACGGCCGAGGGCCTGTTCGATTCCGGCAGAAAGCGGCCGCTGCCGACGCGGCCCGCGGTCATCGCGGTCGTCACGTCCCCGACCGGGGCGGTGTGGAAGGACATCTGCCAGGTGGTCGCCCGACGCTGGCCGATGGCCCGCGTCCTGCTCGTGGCCTGCAAGGTGCAGGGAGAGGGGAGCGCCCAGAGCATCGCCGGCGCATTCGGGCGCCTCGAGCACCACGTCGCGGATCTCCGACACGAGGGGCGCGAGGGCGAGGCGCCTGCCGTCACGATCCTGGCCCGGGGCGGCGGGTCGATCGAGGATCTGTGGTCATTCAACGATGAGCGCGTCGTCCGGGCCGTGGTCGCGCATCCTCTGCCGGTCGTCTGCGGCGTCGGCCACGAGGTGGATGTGACCCTGGCGGACTTTGCGGCGGACGTCCGCGCCCCGACCCCCTCGGCGGCCGCCGAGCTCGTGGTGCCAGACCGGGCTGAGTTCGCGACGGCCCTGGCCCGCGGGGCAGAGCGCATTCGGACGGCCGCACAACGGGCTCTTTTCGGAGCGCGTGGCGAGGTCGCTGCGGAGCGCCGGCTGCTCGACCGGCTTCACCCGGCGGCGCGGCTGGCGGCCTCGCGCGAGCGGGCCGGGGAGCTCCTCGAGCGAGCGACACGGGCAACGGCCGAGGCGATCGTCGGGGGACGCCGCCGCCACGAGCGACTGTCGGAGCGGTTGCCGGCCGCCATTGCCCGCCGGACATCGTTAGCCGCGGCCCGGCTGGCGACCGCCCACGCCACGCTCTCGGCCCTCGGCCCGGGAGCGACACTCGAGCGGGGCTACGCCATCGTCCGGAGGACGGCCGATGGGGAGATCATCCGAGATCCGATTCAGGCGCCCGGCGGCACGGGCCTCGCGGTGCGGGTCGCCCGAGGCGAGTTTCCGGCCACCTCCGACGGCGTACCGTGATCGCCGCGACATGGAGATCGTGATCGTGCTGGCGATCGCCGCCATCGTCGGGGTGGTCGGGCTCGCTTTCGGTATTGTCTTCCTGGCGCCGCGGATCTCGCGCCGCCTCGACCGCAGCCACGAGGACCCCGGTGCCGGAGACGACTGACGCGCCGATTGACCGTCTGACCTTTGACGAGGCGCTCGCCGAGCTGCAGCGGACGGTCGCCGAGCTCGAGGCGGGTGGCCAGCCGCTTGAGCGCTCGATCGCCCTGTACGAGCGGGGTGTCGCCCTGCACGAGCGCTGCGCAGCGCTCCTGGCGGACGCGGAACTGAAGGTCCAGCAACTCGTGACCCGGGCCGGCGGCGCCCTGTCGGCCATCGACGTTCGGCCCGAGGATGCCGCCGACGCGGAGTAGCCCGGGTCAGCGGGAGCGTTCGCCGAGGAGGTAGAACGCCTCGATCTCGCTCTTGCCCTTGAGGGCGATCATGCCGCGCGGCTCGAACGCGAAGTCAGCGCGCAGGGCCGCCTCGACCCGGCCGGTGACGTGGATACGGCCGGCGGCCCCGCTCGATTCCATGCGCGCCGCGGTGTTGACCGTGTCACCCCACAGGTCGTAAGAGAACTTCCGCCGTCCGATGACGCCGGCAACGACCGGTCCGGTATCGATCCCGACCCGGATCTTCAGGCCGAGGCCGGTCTCGGCCGCCAGCCGCTCGCTGGCCGCGATGATGTCGAGGGCCGATCTGGCTACTGTCGCCGCGTGGTCGGCCCGGGGCTCGGGCAGGCCACCCACGAGGAGATAGGCGTCGCCGATCGTCTTGATCTTCTCGAGGCCGTGCCGATCAGCGATCTCGTCGAAGGCGGTGAAGATGCGATCGAGCACGGCCACCACGTCGGCCGGCGCCGTGCGCTCGGCGTACGGAGTGAAGTCCACGACATCAGCGAACAGGACCGTGACCGCCGGATGGGCATCGGCGATCGCCCAATCGCCGGCCTTGAGGCGCTCCGCGATCGGGCCCGGCAGCACGTTCCTGAGCAGGCCCTCCGAGCGAGCGTGCTCGCGATCCAGTGCGGAAAGGGCGGTGTCGCGCTGCCTGACGAAGTACTGGACGATCACGAACGCCGTGACCGATACGCCCAGGATGTTGAGGCCGAAGAACGCCGTCCGGACAGGGGCGGGGAGCAGGACGGCTCCTGCCGAGAGCCACGAATCGACGAGCGCGGAGGCAGCCGTCAGTCCCAGGAACAGCGCGATCCATGGCATCGCGGCGTACGTTCCGAGGAAGAAGACCGAGCCGAGCGCGGTCACGAGCGCCCAGAGTGACACTGCGGACGAGGCCGCATATCCTCCGAGGGACCACTGGAGCAGGAACGGGAGCAGCAACATCATCGTGATCTGGCTCGCCCGGTACCAGGCGAACCTCAGGCGACGGCTGAGCGCCACGATCCCGATCACGGTCGCGACCTGGTAGGCGAACGGAATTGCCGCGGCGAGCGGCCGACCGAGCGCAAGGTAGGTGGCGACCCAGACGAACGAGAGGAGCGCGATCGTGCCGCTGGCGACGACCAGGGTCGTCCGCCGCTCGGTCTCGCCGGCACTCGTCCCGGGGTCGGCCACGACGGCGGCGAGGCGCGCCCCGAGGTGCCGGAATCGGGCGGAATTCACCGCGGCAGTGTACCGTCCGGCTCCGTGCGACCGGCCGCCGTCCGTGTGAAACCTGCGCGGCCGTGGTATCACATAACTGCGGCGCGATGACGCCCTCGATCCAGCCCAACGGAGCAGGCCCCAACGTGACGTCGATCCTCGCCGGTCTCCGCGGCCCAGCCGATCTGCGTGGTCTCGACGAAGGCGAGCTTGCGATCCTCGCCGCCGAGCTGCGCGAGACCATCATTTCCACGGTCGCCTCGACCGGAGGGCACCTCGGGTCGTCGCTCGGGGTCATCGAGCTGACCATCGCCCTCCACCGGCTCCTGGAATCGCCGCGTGACAGGATCGTCTGGGATACCGGCCACCAGGCCTATGCGCACAAGCTCCTGACCGGACGCCTCGAGCGCTTCGGGACACTGCGCCAGATCAGTGGCATCGGTGGGTTCCCGCGACGCTCCGAGAGCGAGCACGACGTGTTCGACGGAGGACACGCCGGCACCGGCCTGTCGATCGCCCAGGGTCTTGCCACGGCGCGCGACCTGCGTCACGGGCTCGAGCGGATCGCCGTGGTCGTTGGCGACGCCGCCCTCATGAGCGGCCTGTCCCTCGAGGCGCTCAACGACATCGGGCACCGGCACACCCAGCTGCTGATCATCCTCAACGACAACGAGATGTCGATCAGCCCGACGGTCGGGGCGTTCTCGACGTATCTCTCGAAGATCAAGCTGAGCCAGGCCTGGCAGCAGAGCAAGACTGCCTACGACAGCCTCGTCGAGAAGCTTCCCGTGGTGGGAGGCACCGCCCTCGAGTGGAGTCAGCGGCTACGCCGGTCCGTGGTCAACCTGGCGTCGCCGGGCCAGCTCTTCGAGGACCTCGGGATCACCTACATCGGGGTCCTTCCCGGGCACGACCTGCACGAGCTGCTCGAGACCCTGGGGCGGGTGCTTGATCTGAAGGGCCCGGTCCTCGTTCACGTGCGAACCCAGAAGGGCCGGGGCTTCCGGCCGGCCGAGACGGACCAGGTCTCATTCCATGGGGCAGCACTGCCGCCGATGGAGCTGGCTTCGAGGGCCGACTCGTACGACCCGGGCCACGGCGCTCGTGAACGCGGCACCTCGACGCCCCACGGCGCCGGATCAAACGGTGACGGTACGCCCCCGGCATCCCGGCCGGACGCCCCGAGGAGGCATCCGAACTACACGGCGGTCTTTGCCGATGAGCTGGTCGCGCAGGCGACACGGGATCACCGGATCGTGGGGATCACGGCGGGCATGCCCACCGGTACCGGGATGGCGAAATTCCACGCGGCGTTCCCCGAGCGGACGATCGACGTCGGGATCGCGGAACAGCATGCGATGACGCTCGCGGCAGGGCTCGCCCTGGGCGGCCTGCGCCCGGTGGTGGCGCTGTACTCCACGTTCCTTCAGCGGGCCTTCGACCAGGTCGTCCACGATGTCTGCCAGAACGATCTGCCCGTGCTGATCGGCGTGGATCGGGCCGGTCTGGTGGGCGAGGACGGGACCTCCCACCAGGGCATGTTCACCCTCTCCGCACAGCGCCAGCTGCCCTTCCTCGTGGTCGCCAGCCCGAAGGACGAACAGGAGCTGCGGGCGCTGGTCAGGACGGCGCTCGCCCAGGAGCACCCGTTTGCCCTGCATTACCCGCGCGACCCGGGCCTGGGTCTGCCGGCGACGGAGCCGCCGGTCATCGGGGTGGGACAGGCCGAGGTGCTCCGGGAGGGCCGCGACATCCTGTTCGTGGGATTCGGTCCGATCGTCATGCGGGCCGTCGAGGCCGCGGCCGCGCTGGAGCGCGACGGGTGGTCGGTGGGCGTCATCAACGCCCGGTTCGCGAAGCCACTCGACCGGCAGCTCATCCTCGACGGGGCCCGGGGGACGCAGCTCGTGGTGACCTTCGAGGAGAGCGTGGTCAGCGGGGGCTTCGGCAGCGCTGTCCTCGAGGCGTTCGAGGAGGCACGCCTGACCGACCCCGCATACAGGGCGATTGCCGTCCGGATCGTGGGCATCCCGAGTGATCGCTTTGTGGATCACGGGTCGGTCGCCGACCTTCGGCGCGCCCTGCGGCTCGACTCCGCCGGTCTGGAGGCGCAGGTCCGCGAGTCGCTCGTCGCGCTCGGGGCGATACCGGGCAGGTCGGAGGCTCCTTCGGGCCTTGCCTGAGCCCTCGATGAGTCCCCGGTGAGCCGGCTGTGACACGATAGGCCGGTGAACGCCACGGCAAGCCCACGCTCGGGGGCGACCCTCTCTCGCCGGACGCGCATGAGGTTGGACCAGCTGCTCGTTGATCGCGGATTCGCGGCCACACGAACTCGTGCGCAGGCCCTCCTGCTGGGAGGTCTCGTCCGGGTCGGGGCGGGCGATTCGGCCCGGGTCGACCGCAAGGCGGGGGAGCTCGTGGATCCGGGGATCGCCGTCGAAGTCCTCGCGCCAGACCCGTACGTCAGCCGCGGCGGCTACAAGCTGGCCGCGGCCCTCGACGCATTCGGGGTCGATCCGGCGGGGCGTGTCTGCCTCGATGTGGGCGCCTCGACCGGAGGCTTCACCGACGTTCTCCTCCAGCGGGGAGCGAGGCGGGTCTACGCGCTCGACGTCGGGCGCGGGCAGCTTGCCGACTCGTTGCGACGGGATCCCCGGGTGGTCTCCCTCGAGCGAACGAACGCGCGGACACTCTCGGCCACAACGCTGCCTGAGCGGGTCGATCTCGCGACGATCGACGTCTCCTTCATCTCGCTGCGACTCGTCCTCGGCCCGGTCGTCTCCACAATCGGCCCCGACGGCGGTTCCGTCGTGGCGCTCGTGAAGCCGCAGTTCGAGGCCGGACGGGGCGAGGTCCCGGGCGGCGTGGTCCGGGATCCGGCGCTGCACCGGGCGACCGTCGAGGGGGTTGTCGCCACGGCAGCCGGCCTCGGTCTCCACGCGCTGGATGTGATCGCGTCGCCGATACGGGGGCCTGAAGGGAATCGCGAGTTCCTGCTGCACCTGCGAGTCCCGTCCCGGGCGCCGGCCGGAGGCGAGCCACTCCTCGCGGCCTCGACCGGGCCCAGCCTCGCCGACCGGATCCTGGACGTGACCCGCGGAGAGCCCTCGTGAGCGACACGGCGATCGCCCGGATCGGGTTCGCCTACAACCCCACCAACGAGGCCGCGGTCGAGCTGCGCGCGCGGGCGCTCGGGTGGGCCGCCGGCCGCGGCCTCACCCACTGGGACGCTCGGGCCGGCGACCACGAGGCACTCCGACGGCACCTTCCCGGTACGGACGTCCTCGCCGTGCTGGGTGGCGACGGGACCTTCCTGCGCGCGGCCCGCGAAGTCGCCGACATCGATGTGCCGCTGCTCGGGATCAACGTCGGCAAGGTCGGATTCCTGTCCAAGGTCGAGGCCGCGGACCTCGTCCCCGTTCTCGAACGAATCCGGGCGGGCGAGTTCACGATCGAGGAGCGCATGGGCCTCGAGGGGCGGATCATCCGGGCAGGCGGGGAGCGACGGCCCGAACGCCACGTTGCCCTGAACGACGTCGTCATCGCCCGCGGGTCGCTCGCGAGGGTTGTCCGGATGGACGTCTCGATCGACGACAGCCATCTCGCGACCTATGTCGCCGACGGTCTGGTGGTGGCCAGCCCCACGGGTTCCACCGGGTACTCGTTCTCGGCCGGCGGCCCGATCCTCGACCCCACCGCGCGGAACCTGATCGTCACCCCGATTGCGGGCTACCTCACGACGATCCGCTCGGTGGTCGTGGGACCATCGGTCGTCGTCCGTTGCCGGGTCACCGACGCCCACGAGGCGCTCGTTTCGGTCGATGGCCGCGAGGACGTCCGCATCGCGGTCGGCGATCTCGTCGAGATCCGCGCCCTGGCGCGGCCGATCCGGCTCGTCCAGCCTCATGGGTCGCTGCCGTTCTGGGACCTCCTTCGCACGAAGGTCGAGCTCCTTCCCTCGTGATCCTGGCGTGACGTCGACGTCCGATCCATCTGCTTCAGGCCTCACCGGCGCAGCCGTCACAGACGAGGCCGATACGGAGGGAGCCGGGCGACTCCTTGAGCTCGCCGTGTCCGATCTCGGGCTCATTGAGCGACTGCGTCTCGTGTTCGAGCCCGGGCTCAACGTCCTCACCGGCGAGACCGGCGCTGGCAAGAGCCTGCTCATCGATGCGCTCGGACTCGCCCTCGGCGCCCGGGCAGACATGTCGCTCATCCGGCACGGTGCCGAGGTCGCCCGGGTGGAGGCGCTCTTCGAACGCTCGCCGGAAGCCCTCATCGCCGTGCGCGAGGTGTTTTCGACGGGTCGTTCCGTGGCCCGCCTGGACGACGGCACGGTCACCGCGAGCAGGCTCGGGGATACAGCCGGACACCTCGTGGAGATCCACGGCCAGCACGAGCAGGGCAGGCTGCTCGACGAGCGCTGGCAACGTGAGCTGCTCGACGCATTCGGCGACAACGCCGATTCCCGATCGACGATGGCCGCGGCCGTCGTCCGCTGGCGAGAGAACCGGTCGGCGATGGCGGGACTCGTGCGGGATCCCCGCGAGCTCGCCCGCGCGATCGAGCTCCTTGAGCACGAGGCCGCCGAGATCGCTGCCGCGCGGCTCCGGCCCGGCGAGGCCGACGAGATCCGGGGGCGGCTCGTTGCGGCGCGCCACGGCGAGACCATCGCGCTCGGCGGTTCCGTGATCCGGGAGGCCCTCGGCGGGGATGGCCGGGCGGCGCGCGCCGCACTCGGAGACGCCCTCCGGGAGGCGCGACGCCTCGCCCGCGTCGATCCCCGTTTCGAGGCGATCGCCGCACGGCTCGCGGGGGTCGACGCCGAGCTCGAGGACGTCGGATCGGAGGTCCGAGCCGCACTCGAAGTCATCGATCACGACGCCTCGGCCGTCGCGGCGCTCGAGCAGCGCCTGTCGGTCATCTACGGCCTGGAACGGCGCTATGGAGCCGATGAACCCGCGGTCATCGCGCACGGGGTCCGGGCGGCCGAGGAGTCCGCACGCCTCCTCGGGATCGACGCCGAGCGGGTGCTCCGTGCGGCCGAGGACGCCCGCCTGCTGGCAGCGGTCGCCGCCGCTGCCGACGCGCTCGAATCAAGGCGTCAGGCAGCCGCCGTCCTGCTCGCCGCCCGGACCGACACGGTCCTGCGGGGACTCGGCTTTCCCGCCGGAACCTTCGAGGTCATCCTCGGGCGCCGACCCGCGGGGCCAGACGAGCCGGCGATCGAGCTGGGCGGGGACGCGGTTGTATTCGACGAGACGGGAGCCAACGAGGTGGTCTTCAGGCTCGCGCCGAACCCCGGCGAGCCCCCACGGCCGCTGTCCCGGATCGCCTCGGGCGGGGAGCTGTCGCGCGTGGCCCTGGCCATCAAGCAGGTCCTTGCCGCCGCCGACGACACGCCGACGCTCGTGTTCGACGAGATCGATGCGGGCATCGGCGGGCGCAGCGCCGACCCGGTCGGTCGCAGCCTGTGGGAGCTCGCCCGGCGCCACCAGGTCCTGGTCGTCACGCACCTGCCCCAGATCGCGGCCCATGCCGACGCCCACTTCCGCATCGCCAAGCGCGACCGCGACGGACGAACCGTGACGGAGGTGGCGCGTCTGGATCATGAGGGCAGGATCGTGGAGCTGGCGGCCATGCTCGGTGGTGCGGGCGGAGCAGGACCGGGCGCGGCGGCTCTCGCCCAGGCGCGCGAGCTTCTCGACGCAGCCGCGGCCTGGCGCCACCGGTCGGCGAGCGACGGCTGACGCCGGAGGGACGATGACCACCGGGGTGCCCCTCGAGCGAGCGATCGAGGACTTCCTGGTCCACCTTCGGGTGGAGCGTGGCGTCGCGCCGGCGACGATTCGGGCGTATCGCGGCGACCTGGGCGACTTCGCGGCCGCCCGGGGATCGGCCCGGGACTGGGCGCGAGGGCCGGACGCGGCGACCCGCTACCTGGCTGCCCGCTCGCGCCGTGGCCGCCCGGCCGACCCCGGGCTGGCTCCGGCGAGTCTCCGCCGTCGGGCGGCTGCGCTCAAGGGCTTCTATCGCTTCGCGTTCGGCGACGGGCTGATCGGGGTTGACGTTGCTGCCCACCTGGACCTGCCGCGCATGTCCCGGCTCCTGCCAGAGACGCTGACCGTGGCCGAAGTGGAGCGCCTTCTGGAAGCATCCGGGCCGGCCGACAGCCGGTCCACCGCCGGTGAAGAGAGGGCGACAGGCCGGCTCAGGGACAGAGCCCTCACCGAGCTGCTGTACGCCGCGGGCCTGCGCGTATCGGAGGCCCTTGGACTCGACCGCGAGGACCTGTCGATGGACGGTGGGTTCGTGCGCGTCATCGGCAAGGGCGACAAGGAGCGCCTCGTCCCGGTCGGCGACATCGCCCTGGGCGTGCTCGCCGAATGGATTGCCGGGCCCCGGGCGGCGTTCCTGGGGCTCGGTCACGTCGCGCCCCCACGGGGTGGTCCGCTGTTCATCGGGGACCGGGGCCGGCGCCTCGCGCGGCAGCAGGCGTGGGCGGCCGTGAAGCAGGCGGCGCGGGCAGCGGGTCTTGTCGATCGGGTCAGCCCGCACACGCTTCGGCATTCGTTCGCGACGCACCTCCTGGAGGGGGGTGCCGACCTGCGCATCGTCCAGGAGTTGCTGGGGCATGCGAGTATCAGCACGACGCAGCTGTACACCCACCTGACGGGGGAGCGAATCCGCGAGGTGTATGCCCGCGCGCACCCCCGCGCCTGAGGAGGAGCAACGACCGTGCCGCGTTACGCCGACACCTTGCTCTCGGACGGAGAGCGCATCGCCCTGCGGACCCGCCAGCACTGGTTCGCGACGGTCGTCGACGGCCGTGTGCCCTGGGCGATCTTCATCCTTGCGCTGGCCCTCCTGGTCCTGCGGCTCGGGATGAACGGGAACGGCCCCCTGGAGCAGGGTCTCGGGATCGTGTTGCTCGGGCTCCTCGCCGTCTCGCTCGCCATGCTCGGCCGGCTCTACTGGAGTTGGTGGGCACAGGATTACATCGTTACGAACCGGCGCGTGCTCAAGGTCGAGGGGATCCTCAACAAGCGGTCCGCCGACAGCTCGCTCGAGAAGATCAACGACGCCGTCCTCGAGCAGAACCTGTTCGGTCGGATCTTCGGCTACGGGGACCTGGATATCCTCACCGCCGCCGAGACGTCGGTGGATCGGTACCGGATGCTCGATCAGGCGCCGTCCTTCAAGAAGGTCATGCTGGACCAGAAGTACTTGCTCGAGTCCGAGCTGGTGCGCATTCCGGGCCCGCCACTCCGTGCGCCCGGGACGGGTGGGCGACCGATGGCATCGGACGAGGTGACCCGGGCCCTGGGCGAGCTCGCCTCGCTCCGGGATCGCGGCGCGATCACGCCCGAGGAGTTCGACGCGAAGAAGGCGGAGCTGCTGGCGCGCCTGTAGCGGCTAGGATGACGCGAGCCGCGGACCCGCGGCGACCGCACGAGGCACGATCCACTTGTTCCAGTCCACCGAGCAGGCCGTCGGCACGGTCACCGTCCTCGCCGTCATGCTGCTCGTCTCGTTTCCGATCCACGAGTTCTCGCACGCGCTGGCCGCGTACAGGTTGGGCGATGGCACTGCCAAGCTGCTCGGCCGATTGACCCTCAACCCGCTGGCCCACTTCGACCCGGTCGGCGGCACGCTCCTGGCAATCACGATGATCTTCGGCGGCGGCTTCGCTTTCGGCTGGGCCAAGCCCACGCCGGTGAACAGCTACAACCTGCGCGGCGGACGCCAGAGCGATGCGCTGGTCGCCCTCGCCGGACCGCTCTCGAACCTCGCCCTCGCCGCGGTCGCGGCGATCCCGTTCCGGATCCTCCACGCAAGCGGGGTCGAGACGCCGCTCGTGCTCTTCATCCTGTACCTCTTCATCCAGATCAACATCGCGCTGATGATCTTCAACCTCATCCCGCTGCCGCCGCTCGACGGCTCGCACGTCCTGCTGGCGCTCCTCGATCCGCAGACAAGCTGGAAGGTCCGTGGCGTGCTGCAGCGGTACGGTTCCATCCTTCTCCTCGTGCTGATCTTCCTGCCCCAGATCACCCACGGCCCATCGCCGCTCACAATCCTGTTCGACGTCGTGATCCGGCCGATCAGCTCATTCCTCCTGGGCCTGTGACCGGGGTGGTCAGGGCCGGCTCGGCGCGCTGGTGGCTGGGGAAGGTCCGGCAGCTCGGGTCGCACCTCGGAGCACGAGTGCGATCCGGGGAGCGAGCCGCCCTGTCGGGCTGGCTGACCCCGGCGCAGCTCGACCTCTTCGACCGGATGCATGTCGCCGACCGGCGCCACGGTCTTGATGTGGTCGCCACGCTGCGCGCCGGGGGAGTCGCCGACGCCGATGCGCTCGTCGCCGGCCTCCTCCACGACGCCGGCAAGGGCAACGTTGGGGTGGCACCACGCGTCGTCCAGGCTCTCGGACAGGCGTACGGTCCGGCGATCCCGCGCCTGTTTCAACCGTTGCCCGGCATGGCGGCCGGGCTCGAACGGCTGGGGACGCACGCAGAGCGTTCCGCGGTGCTCGCCGCCGCCGCCGGCTGCTCCCCCCGAGCGGTCGATTTGATCCGGTGGCAGGAGTTCCCTCGAGACCCGGAGTTCGGCGAACGGTTGCGTCTCGCCGACGAGGCCAACTGAGGGTGACCGACGTGGCCGCGGCCGTGGACACCCCGGCCTCCACCGGATCGGACGGTGGCACGGCGATCCGGTTCGGCGAGGGTCGCCGGCCCGAGGAGGCGACGGAGGTCACCCTGGCCGACTGGGCCGGGCCCCTGGGGCTGCTCGTCACGCTCATCGAGGCACGCCGACTGGACATCCTGACAGTCCCGCTGGGGGAGCTGGCCGGGGCCTATCTCGAAGCCCTCGCAACCCTGGAGGGCGATCGGATCTCGAACGTCAGCTCCTTCGTCGCCGTGGCCAGCCAGCTCATCGTCATCAAGAGCCGCGCGATGCTGCCGCGCCGGGGCCCCCCCGACGAGAGCGAGACGCCGGTCGATGAAGGCGAGGATCCCGAGGCGCGATTGCGCGAGCGCCTCGTCCTGTATCGCGCCTATCGAGACGCCGGCGCGATCCTCCAGGCAACCTCTCTCGAGCGCGTCGGGTGCTTCCGGCGGGAGCCCGCCCTGGCCCTCGCAGCCGCGGCGGCGGGGGCGCGCAGCCCGGGCGCACCGCCTCTGGATCCGGCTCTGCTGGTGGCGTCGCTCGGACAGCTCGCCACCGTCGTCGCGCCGCCTGAACCGCCACCGGAGCTCGTCCCGCGTTCCGTGACCCTCGGGCAGCGTGCGGCGCTCATCCGGGCGGCGCTGCGGGCCGCGCCTTCCTTCGTCCTGCAGGAGCTGCTCCGCGGTGTGCGCGACCGGGTCGTCATCGCTGTCACGTTCCTGGCCATGCTCGAACTCATGAAGCGGCGCGAGATCATGGTGGAGCAGGCGGAGCCCTTCGGGCCGATCACCGCCCGCGGCACAACCTCCGCGGAACGTGCTGCGACCGGGTTCGTCGGCGGGGCGGACCAGCTCGCGTTCGACGAGTCACTGGAGGGCTTCCGATGATCGAGGGCGGGCCCCTGCCGATCGATCTCACCGAGGCGGCGCTCGAGGCCCTGCTCTTCGTCGCCGAGCGTCCCCTCTCGCGGCGGGAGATCGCCACACTCGCGGGAGTCGAGCGCCACGTGGTTGATGCGCGTCTCGGCGACCTCGAAGTCACGCTCCGTGATCGCGGCCTCCGGCTCCTCCTCTCCGGCGATCGCGTGGAGCTTGCGACGTCGGCGGAGGCCGGGGCGCTCATCGCGCGATACGTGGGCAGCGATGCGGTGCGGCTCTCGCCGGCATCGCTTGAGACGCTCGCGATCGTGGCCTACCGGCAGCCGGTCACGAGGTCGGTGGTGGAGCGAATCCGGGGCGTGGATTCCGATTACTCGATCCGCAGCCTCCTCCACCGTCGCCTGGTCGTGGAGCTCGGCCGGTCGGACGCGCCCGGCCGACCGATCCTGTACGGGACCGACTTCGACTTCCTCGAGCGGTTCGGCCTGACGTCGCTCGACGACCTGCCCCAACTTGACGCCGAGGTCGCGACCCGAGTCGTCGATGGTGGCGACACCGGGGCGATGGACGCCGCCGAGGACGCGGCCGGTGCCTGAGGAGCGGCTGCAAAAGGTCCTGGCCGCGGCAGGCGTGGCCTCACGCCGCGCCAGCGAGACGCTCATCGCGAGCGGCCGCGTCCGCGTGGATGGCCGGGTCGCCGCGATCGGGGACCAGGTCGACCCGGCGACCGCCCGGATCGAGGTCGATGGTCTGCCCGTCGGGGTCGGCGCCGCACGTGCCTACGTGGCACTCCACAAGCCCGCCGGGGTGACCGCGACCACCCGCGACCGGCACGCCGCCACGACCGTGATGGACCTGCTCCCGACGGCCCTCGTGCCCGATGGCACCCGGTTGTACCCGGTCGGACGACTCGACCTGGACTCCGAGGGATTGCTGCTGCTCACCAACGACGGGGCCTGGGCGGACCACGTCCTGCATCCGCGATTCGGCGTCCAGCGGGAGTACGCCATCGGCCTCGACACCCCGCTTGATCACGCTCAGGCGCGGGCGATCCGCGACGGGATCCGGCTGGAGGAGGGCCTGGCCCTGCTCGCGGCGCCGCTCCGGCCGGCGACCGCGGTCGAGACCCGTAACCTCGCGGCCCTCCTCGACCCCGCGCCCGCTCCCGGGCTGACGTGGTACCGGGCAGTGCTGGCCCAGGGCTGGAAACGACAGCTGCGACGCATGTTCGCGGCCGTCGGCGCTCCTGTCCGGCGCCTTGTCCGGGTGCGGATCGGGGCGGTTCGCATCGATGGCCTGCGCACCGGAAGAGCGAGAACGCTCCGGACGCCCGAGATCCGGCACCTCGGCACGGTCGTGGGAACCGGTCCGGAGGGTCGCACACAGCGCCGGGCGGAGGACTATCCTCGCGGCCGATGAATGCTTCTGTGGCTGCCGTCGAGGCGGACGCGCTGCGCAAGACGTTCGGGTCCATCAACGCGGTCGATGGGATCGACCTGGCGCTGGCGCCCGGCCGGATCTACGGCCTGCTCGGCCCGAACGGCTCCGGCAAGACCACGCTCATCAGGCTTCTTGCCGGGCTCGCCCGGGCGACCTCGGGGGAGGCCCGGATTCTCGGGGTCAGGATGCCCTCGCGTCCCATGCTAGCGAAGATCGGTTACATGCCCCAGGCGGAGGCGCTCTACCCTGAGCTGTCGGTCGGTGAGAACCTCGGGTTCTTCGGCCGGCTCCAGGGTGCGGTCTCCCGGGACGCGATCGACGGGGTCCTCGAGCTCGTCGAGCTGGGCGATCGCCGGAGCACGCCGGCGATGCACCTCTCGGGCGGCATGCGCCGTCGCCTTTCGCTCGCCTGCACCCTCGTCCATGGACCCCCCGTGCTCTTCCTCGATGAACCAACCGTCGGGGTCGACCCCGCCCTGCGGGTCCAGTTCTGGTCGCACTTCCGCCGCCTTGCCGCCGGCGGGGCGACGATCCTCGTGGCGAGCCATGTCATGGACGAGGCAGACCGCTGCGACGAGCTTCTGTTCGTTCGGTCGGGCCGGGTCATCGCCCGCGGAACCTCGGGCGAGCTGCGCGCGGCGGCGGGCTCCACTGACCTCGAGGCTGCGTTCCTCCACTACGCGGGCCTCGATGCCGAGGGCCGCCCCCTGGTGAGCGCAACGTGAGCATCTCTCGGGTCCTCGCCGTGGCCCGCCGGATCGCCCAGGGCTTTCGGCGTGACGAGCGAACGCTTGGCCTGATCTTCGTCGTCCCCATCGTGATCACCGCCATGCTGGGCTGGATGATCCGCGACCAGAAGGCCGAGAACGTGAACGTTGTCGTGGTGAACGGGGCGGGCGTGGCCGGCCAGCTGATCGTCGACGCCCTGGCCACGGCGACGGCTGGCGCCCCGGATGGCATCGAGGTCAGCGCGGCAACGGAAACCCGGGAGGCGGCCGAGGCCGGCCTTCGCGACGGCCGGGCGGATCTGGCGATCGTCCTGCCGGCGACGCTTCTCGAGGACCTCGCCGCCGGTCGTCGGCCCGTCTTCACGATCGTCACCGAAGGGACAGACCCCGGCGCCGAGAGTGCCAGGCTGGGGGCCTTCCAAGGTCTCATGGGGACGATCGTCGGCCAGCTTGGCGCAGCGACCGGCGGGCAAGGCGTGCTGCCCGAGATCGTCCGCGAGACGGTCTTCCTGAGCCCCGATGCCGACACCCTCGATATCCTGGCGCCGGTCTTCCTGGGGTACTTCGCCTACTTCTTCGTCTTCATGCTGACCGGGATCAGCTTCCTCCGGGAGCGCGTCGGCGGAACGCTCGAGCGGCTGCTTGCGACGCCGGTCACGAGGGCCGAGATCGTGCTCGGTTACAGCCTGGGCTTCGGGCTGTTCGCGACCCTCCAGGTCATCGTCCTGACGCTCTTCGTGCTCGGCCGGCTGGATGTCCCGTCCATCGGGCCGCTGCCGGACTTCACCATCGGCCTCGACGTGCACAGCGCCGGCAGCCCGGTCCTCACCTTCGCCCTCGCCTTGGTCCTGTCCCTCGGGGCAGTGAGCCTCGGGATCTTCCTGTCAACGTTCGCCCGAACCGAGCTCCAGGTCATCCAGTTCATCCCGCTCGTGATCATCCCGCAGGGCCTCCTCGGCGGGATCTTCTGGCCGGTGGACAGGCTGCCGGACGTTCTCCAGGTGGTGGCCCACGCGATGCCCATGACCTACGCCGTCGACGGCCTGCGGGAGGTCATGCTTAAGGGCGCCGATCTCGGGTCGGCCGTGGTCCAGGGCGATCTCACCGTCCTCGCCGGGATCGCCCTGTTGTTCGTGGTCCTCGCCGCCGGGACGATCAAGCGCGAGGTCGCCTGACCCAGCCCGACGACGTTGCGGGGCGCATACCATCCGGGTATGGCAGCTGACAGCGAGGGTCGGTCCCGGCCCGGTCCGATCGTGGCCCTCGACGGCCCGGGCTCCTCGGGCAAGACCAGCGTCGGCGCGGCGGCCGCTGCCCGCCTCCGCCTCAGGTTCTGCGATACGGGCCTCCTGTACCGGGCCGTCACCTACGAGGCGCAGCGACGCGGTGTCCGCGAGACCGAACCCGACCGGCTGGTGGAGCTCGTCGCGGAGATCCGGCTGGAGGCAGATGCGGCGGGACGCTACGGCACCCTGACGGTGAATGGCGTCGATGTCAGCGCGCAGGTGCAGGTGCCAGAAGTCGATGCGTCGGTCTCCGCCTACGCGCGGATTCCGGCCCTCCGCAGCGCCCTGCTGGAGCGCCAGCGGCAGATCGCGGCCGGCGGCGGCATCATCATGGCTGGCCGCGACATCGGCACCGCGGTGCTTCCCGATGCCGAGATCAAGCTTTTCCTCGATGCCTCGGTCGAGGAACGGGCGCGACGCCGGGCGGCCGATCGCGGCGCGTCGCCCGAGGGGCCCGAGGCGGCCGCGATCCTGGAGCAGCTGCGCCAACGAGACGACCGGGACACATCGCGGGACGTGGCGCCCCTTCGAATCCCTCCCGACGCGGTGGTCATCCGGACGGACGGCAACGACTTCAAGACAACGGTCGAGCTGGTCGTGTCGGCGATTCAGGGAGCCATGCAAGCGCCCGCGGCCCCAGTTGGCGATGCCCCTCCCGCGCTCCGGGCGCGATCCGGAGCGTCAACACACCGGAGAAAGCCCATCGAGGCGACGCCGATCGCGACTCGTGTCGGGTGGGTCATCCGCATCGGCTCGTTCGTCATGCGCTGGCTGGCCCGGTGGTTCACCCGCGTCCGGATCGAAGGGGATGTCGCGGCGATCCCCCGGACCGGACCCGTGCTCATCGTGGCGAACCACGCCTCGAATGCCGATCCGGTCCTCATCGGTGGGTTCCTCAACCAACGGCTCGGCCGGCCCATCAACTGGATGGGCAAGCGCGAGGTGTTCGAGTGGCCGGTGATCTCGTGGCTGGCCCGCCACGGCGGCGTCCACCCGGTCGAGCGCGGCGAAGCCGACGTCGAGGCCTTTCGAACGGCCATGCGCATCCTCGAGGGCGGCAACATCCTGGCCGTCTTCCCCGAGGGCACGCGGAGCCCGGACGGGCGACTCCAGCACGCGAAGGACGGCGTGGCCGTCCTCGCCTCCCGGTCGCGGACCACGATCGTGCCGATCGGGGTGGGGGAGAGCGACCGGCTCTGGCCGAAGGGTCGGCGGTTCCCGGGGCGAACCCCGGTCGTGATCATTCACGTCGGGCGGCCGTTCACCCTGGCTGAGGCCATGGCCGAGGGCGACCCGGCAGTTGAATCGGTGGACTCGCGGCGTCGAGCCAACGCGGCCGGAACGGACCTCATCATGCGCCGTATCGCCGCTCTGTTGCCGCCGCGACAGCGGGGCGCGTA
>Ga0334722_10002875_pt1 | contig 18956 bp, 11 predicted proteins | sample C3_bottom_MG_FD_207210 | JGI IMG/M metagenome (GOLD analysis project Ga0334722, IMG submission 207210) | Sediment microbial communities from Yellowstone Lake, YNP, Wyoming, USA - C3_bottom | ecosystem: Environmental > Aquatic > Freshwater > Lake > Sediment | place: USA: Wyoming | collected...
GAATAGTAGGCGTCGGTCCCGCCGTCGGAACTCACGGAGGAGAACGGGTTCCAGACGTTCTCGCGGGTCAAGTAGGCGCTGCCGCCCGCGTTGAAGCGCATGTCGCCCAAGGGGCCCATGGGGCCCGAGAAGGAATACTGCTGCCGCTCGGTCTGCTTGCCGTCGTAGGTCTCGCGCATCATGGAGAAGGTCTCGGAAATGCCGTGCTCGCGGTCCGAGGAACTCTCGAAAGTCGAGATCCCGCTTCAGCCGTTGAGGAGGTCCCACTCGGGGCTTAAGCGATAGCCGCGCCGGACCGCCTCGCGCTTATAGCTCGCCTCGCGCAAATCCGCCACGCCCTCATGCAGCCAGGGCGGCAGTTCCAGGTTGAGCTCAAAGGGCTTGGCCTCGGCCGGCGAGGCGTTGCGCGCGACCCAGCCGACCACCCAGGACTTAAGGCCGGGATAGAACCTGTCGAAGTCGAGCCCCGCGGCCTGGTACATCTCGGCTGCGGCGGAGAGGACCTCCTGGCCCTTCTGGTACTGACCGGCGCGCACAAGGGCGATCACCCGGCGGGTGAGAGCTCTTTGCTGGGCTGCGTCCTTGAGCTTGTCGGCGCCGATCGGGGCGTCCTCGGCGCCCGGCACGCCGGGCTTGGCGAGCGCGGCCTTTTTCTGGCTTTCAAAGGCGAGCTGTTTCTTGTAGAGCTCGTAGGCCGCGGCGAGGTCTCCCTTGGCCACGGCCTCTTTGAGCTGTGCTACGACGGAGCCCTCGCCCTCCTTGCCGCCGTTCTCGAAGAAGGCCACGTAGCCTTTCTGGACGATCTTGGCGACGATCTTGCCGCCCGCCTCGGGCCCGAAGTCCAGCTTGAAATTCTCGATCCAGGGGTCGAAGAGGAGCTTGGCCTCAAACCAATCCCCGGCGGCCAGTATCTGCTTGGAGAGGTCCTTCTTGAACTCCTCGTCGCCGTTGAGCCGGCCGCGGAGGAGCTCTCCCGCCTTCGAGGGCTTCTCGCCCGGCTCGAGCTTCTCCTGCGCGTGGGAGAACTTCCAGAGCTCGGCCGCCTCCTTCAGGCGCCCGGCCTCCACCATCTCCACGACCCGGTCGCCCAGGAAGTCCTCGGCGCCGGGGGCGACATCGTAAGCCAGGGCCGCGATGCGCCAGCGGTTGAACTGATGGGACTGCTCCGCGTTCTTGGGGTCCTCGGGCACGCCCTGGCCCATGGTCTTGATCTCCTCGCGCTGGCGCACGTACTCCTGCGAGAGGGCGTCGGCGGACTTCTTGTTGGCCCAAAGCTGGCGGTAGAAGTCGGTGAGCTTGGCCTGCCGCTCCTCCTCGGCCTTGCCGGGGAAGAGGCTTGAAAACAGCTTGCTTAGGAGCGGCAGGCCCGTCCGCGCGGCGTCCAGGGCGACAAGCACGTTCATCCACGGCATGGCGGGCGAGAGGATCATGGCCAGGACCGAGGAGAGGTAGATCTTGACCTCGGGCACGGCGGCCAGGGCCTTCTGGGTCTCGACGAGGTCTTCGTAGACGCGGTTGGCGGCCTCGCTCAACGTGGCGTCCATGTTGAGATGCTTAAAGAGGGGATTGCCCCAGTAGAGTTGGTCGCTGCCGCGGGAGAACATCTCCTTGAGGACGTCCTTGGAGGGCAGGGCCACGCCCTGGCCGAGCAAGCGCCGCAGTTCCGCCTCCGCCTGCTTGACGCGGTAGGAGGCGTCGATGACGGCCGCCTGGGCGGTCTGAACGGCCGCCCTGTCTCCGGAGGCCAGGGCGGCCGCAACGGCCTCCTTGGCGGCGTCGGCCTTCTCCAGGGCGTAGAGATAGTCGTTGGCGTAATGCAGGACCGCGTACATGAGCTCAAAGAGGGTCTTGGCCTGACGCAGGGAGGCTCCCAGACGCTTGACCTGCGCGGCCTCTTTCTGGCGCCCGAGGTTTTCGAGGGTGACGATGAGGCTTGGGATCAGGCTGTCGAGGACCACCTCGCCCCCGCTGAATCCCACCTCCAGGTTGACGCGCTGCTCGCTCTTCTTGAGGGCCTGCTCGCTCTGCTCGAGCTTGAGCTGGGCCATGCGGTTTAAGGGGGAGTTTTCAACCGTCGCCGTGAGGAGGTCCTTCATGGTCCCCAGCACCGTCGGGCTTGAGGAGGAGACGTCCAAGGCCGCGACCTCCTTGGGAACGACGACCTCGGGAGAATACGAGTAGACCTGCCGGGCGCGGCCGTAGAGGGCGATGTCCTCGGCGTTGGGATAGGACCCGTCGAAGGCGATCTTGTCGGAATAGCGGGCCACGGCGGCTCCCGCCCGGTCGAAGTTGTAGGCCTTGTCCCGCGAGGCCTGGAGGACGTTCATCTTGGCGATCTCTTCTTCAAGGCGCGGCTGGGCGACGTCCTCGTTGGACCACAGCAGCCTGATGGCCGAGGTCGCGGCCCATCTCACGGAGACCCCGAAGCCTCCCACGGGAGACTTATGCCCCGACTCCCAGCCCTCCTCGAAACCCAGCCTCAGGTTGGGGACCACGTCGTACAGGGACAATTGCCTCAAGGCCTTGGCCATCTTGAGATGGCTGCCGGCCTCGGCGGTGGCGGCGAACTCGTTCTGGGAGTCGAGCACCGCCTGGCGCAGGTCCGCGCTCTGCGTGGCCGAGTCGATGGCGGAGGCCACGGGGAGGCCCTCGCGGGTCAGCTTCAGAAAATCCTCGATGACGTCTTTTTTGCCGTCGCCCAAGTCCTTCTCGGCGAGGAGCGCCATCTTGAGGGCCTCGAGCGCGGCTTTGCGCTTCACCTGGAACTCGATGATGCCCATGACCTCGTCGACGCGCTTGGCCAGCCACAGCTTGGTCCGGGCGTCGCTTAAGAAGCCGTCGCCGGAGTCCTTGGCGAGCAGGGTGAGGTAGGCGACATCTTCCGGGGCGACGATGGCGGTGAAATCCTTCTCCCGGCCGATCGTGGTCCTCATGAGCTTCTGGAGCTTGTCTTTTTGAGAGTCGAGGTAGGTCTTGCGCGCCTGCAGGGATTGCGCGGCGGGAGCCGAGACCGCCCCGGCCTTAAGGGCCGTGCCCACCAGAGCCAGCTCAAGCTCCACGGCCGCCGCCTCGTAGAAGAGACCGGAGTAGCGCGCGAGGACGCCCTCGATGGCCTTCTGGGCCCCGTCGATGGCGTTGAGGAATTTCCCCGTGACCGCCCCGACCTGGTACCAGTCGGCGGGCATGCTGAAGTCGAATCTCAGCTTGGCCGCCTCTCCCGTCTTGGTGTTCTCCTCGAGCTGGAGGAAAATCTTGCGCAGATTGGAAGACAGCGCCGGGGTGACGGAGCGGGAGAACTCCATGGCCGCGGCATTGACGTCCTTGCGGGCCATATCGAGCACGCCCTTGCTGTCGCCGCCCCAGAAGCCCCAGGACAAGACGTCGTAGACCCCCTCGTTGAGGTTGCCGGGGACGAACTTGGGGCTCGGGCCGACGTCGATGGGGGGTTTTGCGGGTGCTGGTTCCTGGGGAGGAGGCGCGGGTTGAAGCGGCGGCTTCGGCAGTTCCGCGGGCGGGGCCGGCTCTTTGGGCGGCTCCGGTTTGACCTGCTCCGGCTGCTTGGGCGGCTCAGGCTGAGGAGCGGGAGCTTTCTCTGGAGTACGCTCAGGCGGCTTGACCGGCTTGGAAGGGGTTTTGCGGGCCGGACGCCGGACCGGCTTCTTGGCCGGAGGCGGCGGGGGCGGCGGTGGAAGCCCTATGGAGGGCGGCTCGGGAGGAGGCGGGGGCGGGTGTTTGCCCCACTTCCGGCAGAGATAGTCACGAGCCTCCTCGAAAACTTTTTTCAAATATGCGAGAGTCTCATCGACGTAACGTTCGCCGGCGTAGGCGGTCAGAGGGGAAGCGCCGACGGAGGAGAGGGGCATCGAGGCCGGGATATGAGCTGGCTGAACCGAGACCGTCGACTTTTCGCGAAGACCGGAACGCCTCGAACTCTCCGAGGCGCGTCCGGGCACGCCCAAGAACGGAAGGTCCCGCCTGCCCCCCCCCTTGCTCCCATCGAAAAGTACCGCCGCGAGGTGGGGATATTTCAGGGCATCGAGTTCGCTGAACTCGCCGAGAGATGCAGGCAAGGTCCTCTTGAGCGGCTGTCCCGCCCGGCCAAGCATCTTACTGGAGGGAAGAAATCCCTCCAGGCTCGAGCTGGAACGGCTCAAAAGGCACTCAAGAAACAGCTTCTCGTCGGCTCCGCTCTGCTCGGCGCAAAACTGAGAATCGGCTGACGGGGCGGCGGGATCCTGGGCAACGGCTGGTTCCGGGGCCGCCGCCGCGGCCAGGGCGGCCGCGGCCGGAGACCCCAGCACCAAGCTGAGCGATACGGCCGCCGCCATCAGGCGCCGCCAAAGGACCATACGCGTCCTTAGTATAGCCATCTGACCAAATCGCGCAAGGTCGCTTAGACCCCCCCCGAAACTAGGCCTTTGGGAGCCTAAAAATGGCCCTTTCGGCCCTAGTATCCCGCGCCCAGGAGGCTACAATGATATCGTGCTCAATCCACAAGGGCCGAGATGGGGCGGACTGGGGCTGGGGCTTCTGCTTTGGGCCTCCCCGTCGACGGCCGCGCTGAGGAGTTCTTCCAGCCCGAGCGCCCTCACCCTTCCAGACGTCCACGGCAACGCCCGGCTGAGGTACTCCCTCGATGAAATGAAGGGCTACGAAAGCCATCAGGGCTCGATCTATCTGGCGCTGGACGGGCGCAACGTCTTCTGGGAGAAACTGGCCTTCACTTTGGATGCCCGGGAGCGCCTCAACTACGAAAAAAGCGATTGGGGCATCAAGAAAAAGGAATCGTTCAACCCCTATCAAGCGAATTTCTCCATCAACGACCTCAAAGGCCTCTCCCTCAAGGCGGGGCGCCAGTACTACTACGCCGGCGAGACGACGGCCCATTTCGACGGGGGATCAGCCGAGTACCAGCCCCTGCAGTGGCTGAAGTTCGGGGCTTTCCGCGGCAAGCCCGTGGTCGTCATGGGGCAAAGCCTGGCCAACCAGTTCCAAGGCGGGACCCTGAAGCTGGGCTCCGGCCGCAAGGGCTACGTCCAGTTCGACGTCCTCTTCGCCTCCCACCGCAATCAGTACGCCACGGACCGGGAAGCCCAGGCGACGGTCTTCCGGCGCCTGGCCCAGGGGCTCGACATCACCGGAAACATCACCTACCTCAACGACATGGCCAAGAGCGTCTCGGCCCGCATGCTCTACTACATCCCCAAGTGGGGCCTGACGCTGACGCCCAACTACTACAAGCACCTCTACCTTGGCGACCCGTCTTCAGACAAACTCTCCCCCTATCAGCGCTCCGAGGCCTACACCGAGCGCTTCGAGCGGGTGGGCCTGGGCGCCTCCAAATACTTCCAAGCGGGCTTCAGCCTCAGCGGCGGCGCCAATTACAGCCAGCCGAGCAAGCGCAAGGACTGCTACCTCAGCGTCTCGGTCCCCAACTTCCTGCGCAAGGGCCTGGAGACGGCGGTCTCGGGCAACTACAACGTCCAGACGACCCGGCGGACCTACATGATCTCTCCCTCGGCGGCCTACGGTTTGACGAAGTCGCTGAAAGTCTCCGGGGGAGGCAGCTACATGCAGACGCGAGACACCGCCTGGGGCGGCAGCGGCAACATGGACAGCCGGACCTTCTTCGCCTCCATCAAATGGACCGTGCGCAAGGGCCTGGACTTCACCCTCTCGCCCAGCATGACCAAAACCAGCTCCAGCAGCTCCCCGATGTACCGCATCGAGTTCAACAACAACTGGAGGTTCTAGGGCCGGGCGAGGCGTTCCTCGATGAGAGCCCGGACCTTCCCGTGCCCCGGCGCCCGCGCGCGCTCCAGCGCCCGGCGGTAATCCGCCCGGGCCTGCGCGGCGCGGCCGAGTCCCGCGTCCAGGTCTCCGAGCGCAAGCCACGCAAACGGCTGGCCGGGCTCCAGCGCCGCCGCGCGCGTAAACTCGCGCCTCGCAAGCTCGGTCCGGCCGCCGCGCGCGTAGATCTTGCCGATCATGAAATGACTCATGGCGTCGGTCGTAACGTCGTAGACGAAGCTGCTGTGGCCGGGCCGGGCGATCGGGGAGCGCCCGCGCAGCCAGGCGAAAATCCGGGGGTCTGACAGGCCGAAGCCCTGGAGGAACGAGGCGCTGACGATCAGCCATTCGCGGCGCGGCGCGGCGGAATTGACATGCCGGTAGAGCGCGGGGTTGGGCGACTCGGGCTCCCAGGCGAGGAGGTCCTGGTGCGGGCCGAGGTAATGGTCGCGGTCGCCGTTGCCGAGGCAGGCGACGATGGTCTCCGGGTCGCCGCTGCGATGGAGCAGCGCGGCGATCTGCGGATAATCCTGTCCCCAGTCGAGGTTGCTGTCGACGAGAACGCGATAGCCGCCGTCGGGGCCGCCGGCGAGCTCGTTGAAATAAGCGAGGTAATGGGGCGCGACGGAAAAGCTCTCGAGCGCGGCCCACGCGAGCAGGCCGGCGGCCGCAAGGCTCATGCCGCGCGACTTAAGCCGCGCGAGGGAGCCGACGGAAAGGCACAGGAAGGGGAAGACCGGCAGGATGTAGCGCAGGCCGTTCTGTTTCGACGCCAGCGAGCAGACGAGCAGATAGCTCAGGACCGGGAAGCCCAGGACCCACCGCTCCTTCTTGTCGAGCCCCTTCCAGAAGCCGAGCCCGACGAGCGCCAGGAAGGGAAGCGTGGTCTTCGTCGCCAGCGCGACGAGGTAGTAGTGCCGCCAGCCTCCCAGCTTCGCCTGGCCGAGGAGGAAGTTGTAATGCTGCTCGGTCGCATGGCTCGGGACGAACATCGCGGGCAGCATCTGCGCGAGCAGGCCTGCGAGCTTCGGCGCGAAGCGGAACTGGTAGAGCGCCAGAAGGACGAGAAGCGCCGCGGCGAGCAGCTTCAGGTTCGCCGCGACCGCCCGCTTTAGGTCCCGCTTCCAGTACAAGGCGAGGGGCACGGACCAGGCGAAGAAGAACGCGCCGGGAATCTTCGAGGAGAGGGCGCCTCCCGCGAGCGCGCCGCTCAGCGCCAGCCTCCACGGCCGCGGCTGCTCCAGCCAGCGCACGAGCAGAAAATAGGCCATGAAGAGGAAGGCCGTCAGGCCCAGGTCCATGTTGGCCAGGCCCGAGTGCGCGAGGAGGTTCGGCTCGAAGGCGTAGGCCGCCAGCGCCAGCACGCCGCCGCGGGAGCCGAACCAATGGCGAGCCCACAGCAGCAGTGCTGCGGCAAGCGCAAGCGAAAGAAGGAGGCTCGGCAGGCGGGCAAGCCCAAGGAGGACCTCGGGCGAGACGCGGTTATGGAACAGAAAGTCGAGGCCGAAGGCGTACGGCTGGTCGTCGCGCAGGGCAAGGGACTTCTCATCGAAGCTGGGGGAGGCGGCGGCGACGGCCAGCCCGAAGAGGTACTTCATCAGCGGGGGATGGACCAGGTTCTCCAACTCGATGCGGCCGGTGCGCACGTAGGCGTAGCCGGCGCCGATGACGGCGGGCTCGTCGAAGGTGTTCGACTGAGTGACGATGAAGACGCCGACCTGCGCGGCCAGCAGCGCCAAGAGCAGTCCCGCAAGCCAGCCGTCGGCGCGCGCGCCGGGCGTCACGGGCCGCCCGTCTTCTCGGCGATAAGCGTCCACGAGACGCCGTGGGTGTGCGTCATGTGCGTCACCCGGACGGGCAGGCCGGCGAGCAAGGCCAGCGCCTCGTCCTTCGTCCAGTAGTTCGAAATCGACGGCAGGAGCTGGTCGAAGACCATCGCCTCGACGTGCCGGAAGCTCCGCTCGCGCAAGAGGCGCATGTATTCCTGCCGGTGCGGCAGGCGCGCGTAGGCGTTTAAAAACGCGGTCAGGACGACCGCCAGGGCGCGGGCGAGGCTCGGCGGGATGCGGGAGGTGATCCAACGGCGAACCGGGTCGATGAAGCGCAGGTAGCTTTCGTTGCCTTCGTAAGCGTAGACCCACAGGATCAAGGTCCCGCCGGGCTTAAGCGCATCGACAAGCCGCTCGACGGCCAGCCTCGGGTGCTTGAGGTGATGGACGACGCCGATGCTGAAGACCGCGTCGTAGGCGGCGCGGTCTCTCAGATCGTAGATCGAGCGCAGCTCCACGCGGCAGTTTGAGAACGGCGCGAGGTTGCGGCGCGCGACCGCGACCGTGGTCTCGTTGCAGTCGAACGCGCAGCCCGAGCTGGCCCCGGCTTCCAGCGGCCAGCGGCTGTTGCGCCCGATCCCGCACCCCGCGTCGAGGAAGCTCTTGCCGCGGAAGAAGTCGAGAGGCAGCGGAGAGATCCAGCCCAGGAACTGCTTGCGGTGGAGGGGCAGGATCTCCCGGTACTCGCTCCAGGCGAAGCTGAAGCGCTCCTCGAGATCCTTCTCCTGTTTCGTGGGCTCGATCACGGATGTCTCACCGTGTCTCGCCTCAGGCCGGGACGGACCGGCCGGCGGGAGTGCAGAGTTCAACGATAAGCCTCTCAAATTCCAGCTTCGGGTCAAGCCAGCTCTTGGACTTAAGATCGGCCTCGACTTCCAGGCATCTCCGCAGGTCGCGGCGCAGCCTCTCCTCCGAAACGCGCCCCAGGCGCGAGAAGAAGTCCCGGTCGTAGAAGATCCGGGCCCGGGTCTCGATCTCCCTCTGCGGCAGGCCGGCCTTGAGCATGCGCTTGGCCTTGAGCTGCTTGAGGTAGCCGCCTCGGATCTGGGCGAGGCTGCGGAAAACGACCTCCTCGGGCTTGGCGTCGGCGAAGAGCTCTCGCAGATGCGTGAGGCAGGTCTTCAAATCCCGCCCCATGGCCAAACGCTCCAGGGCCCAGGGGTCTGCCGACTTGCGGTAGCCGAGACACGGAAGAACCGCGTCTGCGCCGATCTTGGCCCCCGTCCCGACGAACAAAACGAGCTTCTCAAGCTCGCCGGCTAGAATGCTCCAGTCCGTCCCCGCTTCCGCGGCCAGGAACTCCGCCGCCTCGGCCGCGAGCTCCTTGCCCGCCTTTCGGGCCTCGGCAATCAGCCGCTCGACGGCCTCCTCTTGAGAGAGGGGCGCAAAAAGGACCACGGCCCCGGCTTGGGCCGCCGCGGCCGCCAAGGCGTCTTTTCTATCCGGCTTCTTCTCCTCGGAGAGGAGGACCAGGGTCGTCGTCGCCGACGGCGAGCGGAGGTAGTCGGCGAAGACCGCCCGGCCCTCGGCCAGAATCTTGGGACTGCGGACGATGACGAGCCGCCTCAGCGAGAAAACGGGAAGGGTCAGGCATTCCGTCACCGCCGCGGCCGCCTCGGCGTTGGGGTCTCCGGTGAACTCCCGGAAATTAAAGTCGTCGGCCTTGAAGAGCTCCTTGAGCTTCAGAAGCGCGTCGACCTTGGCCGCCGATTCCGAGCCGAAGAGATAGTAAATAGGACGGAAGCCGCCCGCCTGCCACTCCTTTAAAAGCTCGGCGGGACGAAGTTCCACGATCTTAGTATGGCGCGGGCACGACGGGCTTCAAGGGCTCTTCGGGCTTGACCATGGGCTCGGTGGAGGGGGCGTCGCCCGTGATGCGCCGCTCGGAGGTCCCGGTCACGGAGCCGAAGCCGTCGATGACGCGCTTGACGACGTTGCGCGCCAGGATGTCCCAGATCTGCTCGCGCGCCTGCTCCTCGGTCAGGCCTCCGCGGGACGTGGAGGCGGGATAGGTCAAGGAGCTTTCCAGATTTTTCTCCTCCCAGAGGATCTGGTTGGAGCCCCGGTCGATCATCGACAGGTCGACGAGGATGCGGAGCTTGTAGGCCGTGGGGGCGAGCGTGGCGTCGTACTGAACGGGGGTGAGGATGTAGCGGGAGACGGTGACTGCGACAATCCCGCTGGCCTCGGGTTCCGGAGTCAGGGGGTAGCGCGCGTCGCGCAGAAACTCGTCGCGGATGCGCAGGGCGAGCTTGTCTTCCAGGCCGAACTGCTGGGTCTTGTTGACGATGGGGCGGATGGCCAAGCGCTGGATATTGCTCGGCAGGATCTGCGGCGTCGGGCGGTAGGCGACGTCCTGCCCGCAGGCGCACAGCCAGGCCACGGCCAGGGGCGCGAGTAATCGGCGCATGTTCATTTCACCACCAAGTTCACCAATTTTTTGGGCACGATGACGGTCTTGATCACGGATTTGCCGCCGAGAGCGATCTGAACCTTCTCGTTGGCCAAGGCCGCCTCCTTGACCGCGGCCTCGGCGGCCTCGGCGGCGATGGAAAACGTGGCGCGCAATTTGCCGTTGACCTGCACGGCGTACTCCACGACCGAGTCAATCAAATATTTGGCGTCCCAGGCGGGCCACGGCTGGCGGCAGAGAAGCTCGTTATGCCCCAAGCGCGACCAAAGCTCCTCGGTCAGATGCGGGGCGAAGGGACTCAAAAGGATGAGAAGGGTCTCGATATCCGCCTTCGACGCAACCTCCTGCTTCTGGATCTCGTTGCAGTAGATCATGAGCTGGGAAAGGCAGGTGTTGAAGGCGAAGGCCTCCAGATCCTCGGTGACCTTCTTGATCGTCCGGTGGCGCAGGGCGATGAGTCCCTCTCCGGGGATGGGCGGTCCCTTCATTTCCGAGACGAGGACCCAGATGCGACGCAGAAATCGCGAGACGCCCTCGATGCTCCTCATATCCCACGGCTTGGCCTGCTCGAAGGGCCCCATGAACATCTCGTAGAGGCGGAAGGCATCGGCGCCGTATTTTTTTATGACCACGTCGGGATTGACCACGTTCTTCTTCGTCTTGGACATCTTCTCGACCTGGGCGTCGAGAACCTCGCCGGTCTTGGCGTGAACGGGCCGGCCCTTCTCGTCGTACTCGACGTCCTCGGGGAAGTGATAGGCGCCCTTGGAGTCGCGATGCGAGTAGGACAGGATCATCCCCTGGTGGCGCAGCCTGGCGAAGGGCTCCTTCGTCGAGACAAATCCCAAGTCAAAGAGGACCTTGTGCCAGAAGCGCGAGTAGAGCAGGTGCAGGACGGCGTGCTCGGCCCCCCCGACGTAGCAGTCGACCGGCCCCCAAGCCTTCTCAAGCTCCGGCGACCACGCGGCTTTGTCGTTTTTTGGATCGATGAAGCGCAGGTAGTACCAGCAGGAGCCCGCCCACTGAGGCATGGTGTTCGTCTCGCGCTTGGCCGGGGCCTTGCACTTCGGACAGCACGTGTTGACCCAGTCCGCCACGTTGGCCAGGGGAGACTCTCCGGTCCCGGTCGGCTTATAGTCTTTGACGTCGGGCAGCCGGACAGGCAGTTGATCCTCGGGGACGGGAACCATCCCGCATTTGGGGCAGTGGACGATCGGGATGGGCTCCCCCCAATATCTCTGACGAGAAAAAAGCCAATCCCTCAATTTATAGCTGACCATCTCTCGACCAAGATGTTTTTCACCCAACCAACCGATGATTTTCTTTTTAGCATCGGACGTCGTCAATCCGTTGAGGATGCCCGAGTTGACCGCCGTTCCCTCCCCGGTGAAGGCCGTGCCTTCCTCGAGTTCCGTTCCCGCCGGGGCCTCAACGACTTTCACGACAGGGATTGAGTACTTAATGGCGAACTGATGGTCGCGCTCGTCATGCCCGGGCACGGCCATGATGGCCCCGGTGCCGTAGGAGGCCAGAACATAATCCGCGATCCACACGGGGATTTTCTCGCCGTTGACGGGATTGACGGCATGTCCTCCGGTAAAAACCCCCGTCTTCTCCTTTTGGAGCTCCGTCCTTTCGAGGTCGGACTTGTTCCGCGACGCCTCGACGTAGGCCGACACCGCCGTTCTCTGCACCTTCGTGGTCAATTTATCCGTCAAAGGATGTTCTGGAGCCAAGACCATGTAGGTCGCGCCAAAGAGGGTGTCAGGACGGGTCGTAAAGACCTTGATCTCCTCTCCGGTTTCGGCGTGGAAGGAGACCTCCGCGCCCTCGGAGCGCCCGATCCAATGGCGCTGCATCGACAGGGTCGACTCCGGCCAATCAAGACCGGCCAGGTCGCTTTCGAGTCGGTCGGCGTAGGCCGTGATCTTGAGCACCCACTGGCGGATGTTCTTGCGCTCGACCTTGGTCCCGCATCTCTCGCAGGCATTGCCGAACACTTCTTCGTTGGCCAACCCGGTCTTGCAGGATGGGCACCAATTAATGGGAGCCGTGCTCTCGTAGGCAAGGCCCTTTTTAAATATTTGGAGAAAGATCCACTGGGTCCAGCGATAATAGGCAGGGTCGGTCGTGTCGACTTCCCGCTCCCAATCGTAGGAGAAGCCCAGGGACTTGATCTGGCGGCGGAAATTGTCGATGTTGTCCTTTGTGACCTTGGAGGGATGCGTGCCCGTGGTGATGGCGAAGTTCTCGGCGGGCAGGCCGAAGGCGTCCCAGCCCATCGGGTGAAGCACGTCGAAATCGCGCATCCGCTTGTAGCGGCAGAGGATGTCGGTGGCGGTGTAGCCCTCGGGGTGACCGACGTGAAGACCCGCTCCCGAGGGATAGGGGAACATATCCAGGCAGTAGAATTTGCGGCCAAGACGAGGCACGCGGGGCGCGCGGAAGACGGCGTCCGACTCCCAGCGATCCTGCCACTTCTTCTCGATCTCGGCGAAGGGGATGTGCTCGGTCTTCACGCCGAGATTATAGCTTTGTCAGCGCGAAAGAAGCCGCTCCAAAGCCGTGCGATACTCGGCTAAGGCCTGATCCTTGCGCCCGGTCTTCTCGTAGAGCTCGCCGAGGTAGTAGCGGGTGGCGGGGTTTCCCGGCGTCCGCATCATGGCGGCCTTGAGATGCTCCTCGGCCGGTCCGTACTCGCCGAGCATCGTCAAAGCCCGTCCCATCAGGAGGGCGGCCCCGCCCGAGGAAGGGTCCGCCTTGAGGCAGGCCGCAAGCAGGGGCTTGGCCTCCGCGGGTCTCTTGAGGTTCAGCAAGGCCTCGGAGGCCAGGGTCTGCAGATGGCAGTCCGCGCCTTTCTTCTTAAGCTGGGGCTCGAGCATCGCCAGGGCTTCCTGCGCCCTCCCCCGATCAAGCATCCCCTGCGCTAGATGAAGCTCGGGGGCGGCCGCCGAGGATGGCGCCGCGGCTTCGGCTGGACGCTGAGGGGCCTCTTTGATCCCGAGGACGCCGTTGATGGAATGGGTCAAGGCCTCCTCGAAATCCGCCTGACGGCTGCCGAACGCGGCGCGCACCTTATGCTCGCGATCCAGGACGATGGTGGTCGGCAGGATGAACAATCCCCAGGACCCGTAAAACTCCCGCTGATCGTCGTCCAAGATCGGGAAGGGAAGGCCTTGGGCCGGGGCGGAGGAATCCTCCGAGGAGCTATGGCGAAGGGCCAGGAACGCCACGCCCTTGCCGGAGAACTGCGCATGGGCCTTGCCGAGCACGTTCAAGACGTCATCGGAGAAGCTCTGTCCGGGACGGAAATAACAGAGGACGAGGGGCTTGCCCTTGTATTGCTCGAGCTGATGGACGCGGCCCTTCGCGTCCTTAAGCGAGAACGGCAGGGCGCTCTCGCCGGGCTGGACATTGCGCAAGGGATGGGCGTCTCCGATCGTCCCCCCCATGCACGGCGTCAGAAGAAGAAGCAGGGTCGCCAGTTGCGCCCTCATGGATTGACCACGGCCTTCGAGCGGCTGTACGACTTCGGGTTGTGGCAGCCCACGTTGCAGGACCCGCCTTTCGGGGTTTTCTTAAACGTAATGGGCAGAACCCAGCTTCCGAAGGGGACGCCGTCGCGGATGTGCTTCTCCTGGCCGCCTCCGTGCACCTGATGGCAGGCCTTGCAGCTGCGGCCCTTCTCGGAGTGCACATGGAGGTAGTGAAGGTTTAAGTCGCCGTTGCGGAAGTCGGTGAGAGTGGTCGTCTTCTTGTCGCGGGCGATGTCCTTCTCGTGGCAGTTGAAGCACAGGGAGTAGAGGCCGTCCTTGTACTGGTTGTAAAAGGGCTGCGGGAAGAATGTGTTGAGTATCTTCGGATTGTCGGCGGCGTGCGGGTCGTGACAGCCCTGGCACTCATCCTGGGCGACCGGCCCGTGCAGGAACTTGCTCTTGAGCTCGGCGGCCTTCTCTTTATGGCAGCCGGAGCAGAGCTCTTTCATGGGCTTCCTGAGAAGCTTGTCCTGGGCCTCGGTGTGGGGCCCGTGGCAGCCCGTGCAGCCGGCGGTTTCAACGGCCGGATGGACCATCTTGCTCTTCTTGAGCTTCTGGGCGATCTTGCCGTGGCACTTCAGGCACACGTCCTTGACTTCGCCCTGGAGCAGAAACGGTTTGGGCGCGCTGTGCATATCGTGGCAGGACGCGCAGCCGGTCTTGACCGGGGGATGGACGTGCTTGCCGGAGAACTCGGCTCGCGCCTTCTCATGGCAGTCGAGACATAACCCGGGGGGAGGCGCTTTGAGCAGCTTGGCGTTGTCGGAGCCATGCGGCTCGTGACAGAGCGAGCAGGATTGGGCGACGGGCGGGTGGACGACGGCGCCCTTGGTCTTGGGATCATGGCAGGAGGAGCAGACCTTGTCCATGTTCGTGCTCTTCAGGAAAAAACGGTCCTCCGAGCCGTGCGGATCGTGGCAGGCGGTGCAGCCGCCCGCGGCGATGGCGGGGTGAGGAACCTTGCGGTCTTCGACCTTCTTGCGCATCGCCTCGTGGCAGGAGAGGCATAACTCCGGCTGCTCCTTGGCTCCGGTGTAGGTGTGATGCTTGCCTTTCGTCACCTCCTTGACGTGGCAGACGGAGCACATCCCGACGCCGACGGGACCGTGCGCGAACTTCCGGCCGAAGATCTTCTTATGGCACTTGGCGCAGTCGCCGGCGGGGACCGCGGGAGCCGGAGCTTCCTCAGCGGCCTCTTCCTTGGCCGGCCGAGCCGCCTCGGAAACGACGGCGGCTTTGGCGGCCTTTTTCTTCTTCCCCTTCGCGGGGCGGGCCTGCGCCTCTGCAGCGCCCATCGAAAGCGCGAGAATCGCGGAGACAAAAATGACCCCGATAAAATGGAAGCGGCGCCCGTCTCGTTCGAGAGATTCCAAGATCTTCATTCCGAGGCTCCTCACCAAAACAATTGACCAATTGACTATACCACACAAAAATCTGGATATACATTTCTCAAATGTTAAGCCTCCCCTCGACGTCCATGGGTCTTCAAGGCCCGAGGACAAGGGGGCCTTTGGACCCCTGCGCGACAAGCCCTCCCGTTCCATACTTTTAAGGAAGGACGGAGGACGTCGCCGAAAACGGAATATTGACAATAGTCCGTTTTCGGCCTATATTGATTGTTCACCGTGAAGAAAAACGTCTTTGTCGTTGCCGCCGCGCTGGGCGCTCTTTTTTGCGCCCATGCGGACGCGCGCGCCGAAGGGAAATACGACTACCCGGTCCCCCATACGGACAGCTGGAAATCTCCCATCAACCAGCACTGCGTCTTCTGCCACGAGCCCCTCGAAACCTCCTCGTGCTACTACTGCCACAAGCAGGTCTGGAGCCATAAGGGGGACTACCTCCCCGAAAGCCATTCCGTGAAGGAATGGTGGGGCAATCCCAACAACCTCCACTGCATCCGCTGTCATCTGCCCCTCTCCGAGTCGGACTGCAAGAATTGCCATAAGCAGGTCAAGCACGACACTCCGCCGCAAGGCACTCACACGCCCGACTGGGGAAATCCCACCAACAATCACTGCAACTCCTGCCATGAGCCGCTGGCCGAGACTCAGTGCTTTTTCTGCCACAAGAGCAATCACGCCACGCGCCCCGCCTCCCACAACGCCACCTGGGGCAACGCCAGCGGCGGCAACCAGCATTGCACCAACTGCCACGACCCCTTGAGCGCCCAGACCTGCTATGTCTGCCACAAGGACAACCCGAGCCACAAAACCGTCAAGCCGACCGATCATGTCGCCTCTTGGGGCAACCCGACCGACTCCCACTGCAACTCCTGCCATGACCCCTTGAGCTCTCAGACCTGCTACGAGTGCCACAAAACAAACGCGACGGGACATTCCACCAAGCCCGGCAGCCATACCGCCCTCTGGGGCAACGTCTCCGGCGGCAACCAGCACTGCAACAACTGCCACGACCCCTTAAGCGGCGAGTCCTGCTACACCTGCCACAAGGCCAACACCAGCCACACCACGGTCAAACCCTACGACCACACCGCCACCTGGGCCAACCCGACCAACGATCACTGCAACACCTGCCACGAGCCCTTAAGCGCCCAGACCTGCTACGAGTGCCACAAGAGCAACGCGACGGGGCACTCGACGAAGCCGAGCAGCCACACCTCGCTCTGGGGCAACGTGACCGGCGGCAACCAGCACTGCAACAACTGCCACGACCCCTTAAGCGGCGAGTCCTGCTACGCCTGCCACAAGACCAACACCAGCCACACCAGCGTCAAGCCCTACGACCACACCGCCACCTGGGCCAACCCGACCAACGATCACTGCAACACCTGCCACGAGCCCTTAAGCGCCCAGACCTGCTACGAGTGCCACAAGAGCAACACCTCCGGCCACTCCACCAAGCCCGGAGACCACACGGCCACCTGGGGCAATCCGAACAACGACCATTGCAGCACCTGCCACGAGCCCTTAAGCGGCCAGACCTGCTACACCTGCCATAAGAGCAACTCAAGCCACACCAGCATCCTGCCCTCCGACCACAATTCCTCCTGGGGCAATCCCACGGACAACCACTGCAATTCCTGCCACGATCCGCTCAGCGGCACGACCTGCTACACCTGCCACAAGAGCAACACCACCGGCCACTCGACCAAGCCCGGCAGCCACACCACCCTCTGGGGCAACGTCTCCGGCGGCAACCAGCACTGCAATTCCTGCCACGTGCCCTTGAGCGGAGAAGCCGCCTGCTACGAATGCCACAAGACCAACACCAGCCACACCACCGTCAAGCCCGTCGACCACGTCACCGGCTGGGGCAATCCCGACGACAGCCACTGCAGCTCCTGCCACGAGCCCTTAAGCGGCCAAACCTGCTACACCTGCCACACGGATCTCAACAGCCACACCACCACGAAGCCCGGAACACACGTGACGGGCTGGGGCAACCCCAGCGACACGCATTGCTCGAGCTGCCATGAGCCCTTAAGCGGCGAGTCCTGCTACACCTGCCACAAGACCAACACCAGCCACGCCAGCGTCAAGCCCGGCGACCACACCTCCACTTGGGGCAATCCGAACAACGACCACTGCAGCACCTGCCACGAGCCTTTAAGCGGACAGACCTGCTACACCTGCCATAAGACGAACTCAAGCCACGCCAGCGTCCTGCCCGGCGACCACGTCACCGGCTGGGGCAACCCGAGCGACACCCACTGCAATTCCTGCCACGAGCCCTTAAGCGGCCAAACCTGCTACACCTGCCACAAGAGCAACACGACCGGCCACTCCACCAAGCCCGGCAGCCACACCGCGCTCTGGGGCAATGTGGCCGGCGGCAACCAGCACTGCAACTCCTGCCACGTGCCCTTAAGCGGAGAAGCGGCCTGCTACGAATGCCACAAGACCAACACCAGCCACACCACCGTCAAGCCCGTCGACCACGTCGCGGGCTGGGGCAACCCCAACGACAGCCACTGCTCAAGCTGCCACGATCCCTTAAGCGGCCAGACCTGCTACACCTGCCACGCAGACCTCAGCAAGCATTCCACCACCAAGCCGGGCAGCCATACCTCTCTCTGGGGCAACGTCTCCGGCGGCAACCAGCACTGCAACAACTGCCACGTGCCCTTAAGCGGAGAAGCCGCCTGCTACGAATGCCATAAGACCAACACCAGCCACACCACCGTCAAGCCCGTCGACCACGTCGCGGGCTGGGGCAACCCCAACGACTCTCACTGCTCAAGCTGTCATGAACCCTTAAGCGGCCAGACCTGCTACACCTGCCATGCCAATCTCAACAGCCACACCAGCACCAAGCCCGGCAGCCACACCTCCCTCTGGGGCAACGTCTCCGGCGGCAACCAGCACTGCAACAACTGCCACGACCCCTTAAGCGGAGAATCCGCCTGCTACATCTGCCACAAGAGCAACTCGACGGGCCATTCCACCAAGCCCTACGACCACGTCTCCGGCTGGGGCAACCCGAGCGACAACCACTGCGGCTCCTGCCACACGCCCTTAAGCGGAACGACCTGCTACGAATGCCACAAGACCAACCCCAGCCACAGCTCGGTCAAGCCCGGCGACCACGTCTCGACTTGGAACACGAAGCCGACCTACGGCCACTGCACGACCTGCCACTTCCCCCTCTCGGGCACGACCTGCTACACCTGCCACAGCTCCGCCTCCCACCTGACCACACCCAGCCTGGGAAGCTGGTGCATGGACTGCCACCCCAACACCTACCACAGCGGCGACGTCCACCCGCAGGTCAGCGGCTGCTCGACCTGCCACATCGGCACGACCTTCCACGCCCCGTAAAAAAGGAACGTCCGTCCCGGTCAGGGACGGACGCTCTCAAAAACTTCGGCGGGAAAGTCTTACTTCGCTGCGGCGGGAACGGCGATCAGCCTCTTGGCCTCCGCGGCCAGGCGGGACTTCTTGCGGGCCGCGGCCTTCCAATGGATGGTTCCGTGCTGAGCGGCCTTGTCGAGGGCCTCGGAGGCCTTCGCGGTGAGCTCGGCCACCTTCTGAACGTCCTTGGCCTTGGCCGCGCCGATGACGGCGCGAACCGCGAGGCGAATGCCCTTCTTGGCGGAACGGTTGAGCACCGCGCGCGTGATGGACTGGCGCTGGGCCTTCAGGGCCGATTTGTGACGAGTCTGCTTCTTCTTTGCCATAGGTTGGACATTATGGCTTTTCGCGGCCCCCTCAGTCAAATCTCTCCCGTCGACAGGCTATACTGTCTTTGTGAGCGAAGTCTTCCCCGACCGCGGCCACATCCCCCATAAAACCGGCGTCTACATCATGCGCGACGCCGCCGGCGATATCCTTTATATCGGCAAGGCCAACGACCTCGCCAAGCGCGTCTCGCAATACTTCAACCCCAACAAGGAAGACGTCAAGAACCAATCCCTGGCCCCCCTGG
>Ga0334722_10002876_pt1 | contig 18952 bp, 11 predicted proteins | sample C3_bottom_MG_FD_207210 | JGI IMG/M metagenome (GOLD analysis project Ga0334722, IMG submission 207210) | Sediment microbial communities from Yellowstone Lake, YNP, Wyoming, USA - C3_bottom | ecosystem: Environmental > Aquatic > Freshwater > Lake > Sediment | place: USA: Wyoming | collected...
CAGCGCGCGTCGCCCGACACGGTCAAGCTCCTCTGCCGCTTCTTCTTCCGCAGAGGTGTGCTCAAGTCACCGGACGACGTCGAGTACTTCTGTTTCCGAGCGCTCTACCGCGTCAAGGCGGAGTTCCAGCATGGCGACGTGCTACTCGCCCTCGAGCCGATGCGCGTCGGGAGCGTGCGCGAGGTGACCCAACTGGTGATGTCGTACGTAGGATCGCCGGGAGGCGGCAAGCCGGCGGAGGCGAACGTGCTCGCGAAGGGCCTTCAGGCGCTCTCGGAGATGCTCGCGACCCTCGCGCCGCCTCCGCCCGGCCTGGTCGAGCTGCTCGAGCAGCGGGTCGACCAACTCTTGGAGGGCGAGCCGCGACGTGCCGACCTGGACCGGCTGGCCAACGAGCTACGGCACGCCTACGACGACGCTCCGGCGCTGCGGGACAAGTTCCGGCTGGCCTACCTGCACGCGCGAATCGACGAAGTCGGCGCGCGCTACGTGGACGCGCTGACCTGGAGCACGCACGCGTTCGCGATCGCGGAGGTCCTCTCGCTGCAGGGGGCGGCGGTGCTGAAGAAGCTTCTGGCCGACCTCTGCGAGGGCATCGCGGCGGCCGAACTCAACATCGGCGCGCGCGAGAACTGGGACCGCGCCTCCCTGCTCTTCGAGAAGGCGATCGCGCTCCGTGAGGAGATGCGCCGTGAACTCGGGCTGGAGATCAAGATCTCCGAGCAGCGAGACCTCGATGGGCTGTTCCAGGTCGCCCGCTACTACTCGCACGTCGGCCACCACGATGAAAAGGGCGAGGCGTTGAAGGAAGCGGAGACGCGATACCGGCATCTGCTCGCAAGGCCGCAGGCGAAGGCTAACCGCTGGTTCTGCGCGCAGGTATACAAGGAGCTCGCGGACAACTGCCGCTTCGCAGGCGACGAGAAGGGGATGTACCGCAACTTCCGCAAGGCGCTGAAGGAATACGAGGCGTCGAAGAGGCGATCCTACCGCGGCGACCCGCGCGAGGAGACGGAGTACTACCTGAACGTCGGCTACTGCTATCGACGGCTGCGCAACGAGCGCCGCGCTTGGAAGGAGATCTCGACGGCGCTCGACATCGCGCACCGGCAGCGGGACCGGCGACGCGTCGCCTACGCGAGCCTGCAGCTTGCGCGATCCCCCGAGTCGTTCGCGCGAGACGACAATCGGGCGTTCCATGCCCTGCTCGCTCACGAGATGATGCGCCAGTCCGGTGCCGAGGCTGACCGCCGCCAGGCGGAGATCGTACTCAACGACCTCTGCGAGGAGTACACGCGCGATGAGATCGGCGAGCTTGACGCGTCGCTCCGCGCGAGTCCGTTCGCTGTCTACCTCGAGTAGCGAGGCGGTCTGATCCCTTTTGACCGGATTGACGGTCCGCGAATCGACGGTGGTAGTGTCGAAGAAGGGCCGGAGAGAGATCCGGCCGAAAGGATCCATGCACCATGTCTTCATACCGCCACTACTAATACTGTCGTTTCTCCTGGGGCTCGCCGCGTTATTGCTCAACGCTATCAACCCCGGTGTCGCTGCCTTCGTCGGCGCGATCGCTGCGTTGATCTTCATGGCGATGCTGACTGGATGGGGGCGCTGATGGGCTCGCTCGCAGCGCTCATCGTCTACACACTGCTCATCGGCCTGCTCGAGCTGCAGTTCCACTTCACGGTCGGGCAGATTGTCATCCACCTGATCCACCTGCTGACGGGGCAGCCGTGACCGGCATCCGCTTCGTCGACCCGCCCGGGCGCGGGTTGCGCCGAAGGCCGCTCGACCCCGGGCTGCTGGCACTGTTGGGAGCCGCCCTCGCCGTGCTGCTTCTTCTATTTCTTATAGCGATGCTCGAGCGAGGGCTCGGCGTCACCCTGGGTGACCTTCTTGGGTCACCACCGCCGCCAATTGAGGCTAAACAGACATCTTCACAAGACAGCACATCTGTTCTATAATCGGCCCACTATGGACAGCGCTGCCTCTGTCGCCGAAGCCGGCCCAGAGAGGAACGAAAAACTAGTGAGCATACAGCTGGAGCGAGAGCTCGACCTGAGCCCTGGCTCGACGTGGGACGAACGGATCTTCATCAAGGTCTACGTCGCCGTACGTAGAAGCGGGCTCCTCGGCGCGATGCCGCCGGAGCTCTGGCAGACGCTGTGCTGCGTCGCGACATTCATGGACCGCGACGGGCGTTGCTACCCGTCGCAGGACGAGATCGCCCGGGCATTGAAGATCAACAGGTCGACGGCCAACCAGCGCATCCAGGCGCTCGCGCGCTTTCGCTTTCGCGGCCAGCCGGTGCTGATCATCGAACGCGTCACGGACAAGAGCAGCAAGGGGCCGCGTTTCGCCAGCAACCGCTACACGATCATGCCGTCGTCCAAGATGCGCATTTTCGACCGCGACCCGGAAAAAGACGGACCAGACAAGTAATCTCCCGTGTTGCGTCCACCCAACACGGGTCCGCGCAACACGAGGAGGCGCGACACGCGCCAACCTGACAGTAACTATATATAGATGAAAGAAACAAAGTAGTAGAGGAGAGGTCGCGTTGTGGATAACTCCGCACGCGCAGCCTCGAAGACGATGTGGATAACCCCGAGCGGACCGTTGTGGATAACCCGGGGGGTCGTTTCCTTCTAAGGGGGAGAGGTCGCCGACAGCTCGGGCCGTCCGAGCCGATTTACCCGCCTGCATACAAAAGGTGAGCGGTTTGACTCGTCCCTTGATCGGGCGAGCACGGCAAGTAGGAGAGAGACCAGGAACGCCGCGGAGGAATCCGGGAGGACAAGCAACTCCGGAGGAGACCACGGACGAGGAAGTCCGCCGAACGTTAACCGGACGGGCGTCCCGACTTGAAGACAATATGCACCACGTAAAGACCTACACCATCACACTCATACCCGCCGCGCACGGCCGTACCGTCCACGCGGTGTGCCACGCGTTGCCCGACTGCGCGGTCACCGGCAAGGACAAACGCGAGGCCCTCGAGCTGATCGAGGACCGCATCCGAGCGCGCATCATGCAGGCGACGCTCGAGCACACGCCGATCCCGGAGGATCGAACCTCCACGAAATTCATCTGGATGGACGTGGAGGACTTCCTCGTCTGAGCCATGACGCCCTCCCGCTCAGCGCTTCCTACCGCGGGTGACGTGTTCGCCCTCACCAAGACCATTCACAGCTACCGCTTTCTCACATTCGAACAACTTCGCCGGCTTCACCCGGACCTTCGCTTCAGTGACCTAAACCTCCTCGTGCGCACGCGGCACGTGGCGGCGATCAGGCGGCCCACGATCAGGGCGCGAGCGCCGGGACTTGTCTATGCTCTGGACCGGCGCGGCGCCGACCTCCTCACGGAGGAACTCGATATCGACCGCGCAGAACTGAAGTGGCGCGCGCACCGCAATCTCATCGGCCTCCTTTTCCTGGAACATCGTCTTGCCGCGAATGACGTGCGCATCGCCCTGACGCTGGGCGCGAGGCGGATCGGCGGCGAGCTCGCGCACTGGTACAACGAGCCAGCGATCGAGGAGGACGTCATCGACCCGGTCGAGCGGGTGCCGCCCCTCTCCTTCCGACCCGACGCCTATCTGCGGCTTTGCTTCCCCGACGGAAGGACGGTGCACGCGTTCCTGGAGGTCGACCGGAGCTCGGAGTCGTACGCCAAGATCGCGGCGAAGGTCCGTCGCTACCTCGCCTACAAAGAGCACCGGCTGTTTCGGACGAGCGTTGGGGCGCGGTCGTTCAGGGTGCTGTTCACCGTGCCCTCGATGCGCCGGCTGCAGTCCTTGAAGCGGGTCATTGAAGGTGCGGATGGAGGGCGCATGTTCTGGCTGGCCGCACTTCGGGACGTCACCGAACGGAACATCGACGCGCCGATCTGGCAGCTGGCGGGAGAGAACGACCGGGCGGCGCTATTTGCTTCTCCCCTGCAGCCAGAACTAGCGGAACACTTCTGAAGCGTGCCATTCCAGTGCCGCCCGACTTGGCCGATTCTCTGGCCGGTGCGGAAGCACGGCGAGCGGCGCCCCATTCAATTCATAGTAGACACGACCATTCTCGTACTCCTCCTGCAATCTCCTACTGACCTGGAACCGGTAGTCCGGCGTTACCGTCACGTAACCCGCGTCGAAGAGACGGTGGATGTCCGCACGCAACGACAGGCCGTTCTGCACGTGATTAGAAGCGGGCCCCAGGTACGGCTGGATGTGCGCCGAGTCGAGTACCGGGAGCGAGTGCTCGCCCGTCACGGCGCAGCGCCGATCATAGGCGTCGAGGATCCGAATGCGAAAGACTCCCTGGCCTTCGCGCACCGTGACGGCACGCTCCAGTTGTCGGCGATCGTCCTCTGTCACAGGTTGATACGCGGGGGCGAGATCCGCCGGCACTCCGTCATGCAGGAGATTCGCGAGCAGGCGTCCCGCGCCAGCGTCCAGATCGTACGACTTGAACGCGACGATATTCCGACGCCACTCCTCATCGGTGCCCCACCGCAGCCAGCTCGATTCTGGCAGGAGCTGAACGTCGCGGAGGATAATGCAGGTGACCTCGCGGTGACCAAGGATGACTTCTGCCGGTGTTTCGCGTCGGTACTCGGCTATTCGCCCGACGAACCCTTCGCGTGTAGGGTCGCCGTTCCCCTCGCGGAACGCGTCCCAAGCCAATGCGACGGGCAATCGCGTGGCGGTTGCGAAGAATCCGAACCCGACGACGGAGTTGACCGGATGCTTCAGTCGGAAGAAGAACGGGCCACCCGGTTCCAGGGCGTGGAACTCAGTCTGAGCGAGCGGGCGCCAGAAGTTGACTTCGTCGAGGCGCGCACCCACCGCCCGGCTCGATAAGAACGAGAACCAGCGTTCATCCGTGAGTGCGACGACGGCCTGCCGACCAGCCACGTGTCGATTCTACTACGGTTCTTCGAGCCTCGGGACTGACCCGACCGCACGCCGAACGCTATGAGCTGTCGAATTAACCCTATAGCGATGCTCGGCGGTGCTTATAGGACTATCCGGTGCTTTCTGCGATGATTGCGGCGAACGGCGCGAGGTTCAACTGCTGACGTCGCATAACGTGGATTGTGCGACGCACGCTCGTTCCGACGGCATCGAGGCAGACTCAAAGTCACGCCGTCGCTCGCGAATTGCGATGGAGGTCAGCATGGGCGGCGCCGGGCGACAACCGGATGTGGGTCAGGTTGTTCTGGTTCGAGACCGCCACTGGGTGGTCACTGACAGCGAGCGATCAATCCAAGCGGCCCTTGATCAGCGTGAACCGTTGGGCGTGCCCCAAGCATTCATGCAGCTTGCATCTGTCGAGGATGACGGGTTTGGCGAAGAGCTCGGCATCGTCTGGGACCTCGAGCCCGGCGCGCGGGTGTTGGAAACGGCGACACTGCCACAGCCGACAGTCGGCAAGTTTGACGACCCTGAACGGTTAGATGCCTTTCTGGACGCCGTGAAATGGGGCGCTATCGCTTCGGCCGACTCGCGCGCTCTTCAATCGCCATTTCGGTCTGGCATCACGATCGAGGACTACCAGCTCGACCCGGTCGTACGTGCGCTTCAAATGCCTCGAGTCAACCTCCTGATTGCTGACGATGTCGGTCTTGGCAAAACGATCGAAGCAGGACTCGTCATACAGGAACTGCTGCTTCGCCATCGAGCACGAACGGTACTCGTTGTCTGTCCCGCCAACCTCTGCATCAAGTGGCAAACAGAGATGATCGAGAAGTTTGGACTCGAGTTCCATATTGTCGGCGCCGAAGCGGTGAGGGACCTCCGGCGCCAACGCGGCACCTCAGCGAACATCTGGAGCAGCTTTCCACGTTTGATCGTGTCCGTCGACTGGCTCAAACGACCTCGTGCAATGGCGCTGCTTGATGAGCGGCTCGCCGGGATGGATCCCACCCGATATCCAAGGGCTTTCGACCTTCTTGTTATTGATGAGGTGCACGGCTGTGCGCCGTCCGGCCGCGGGCGATACGCCACCGACTCGCTTCGAACCAAGGCGGTGCGGAAGATCGCACCCCATTTCGAGCACCGCATCTTCATGTCGGCAACGCCCCACAATGGTTACTCAGAGAGCTTCACCGCGCTGCTGGAACTTCTAGACCCGCAGCGCTTCGCTCGTGGAGTGAAGCCTTCGGAAGAGAACCTTGCACGGGTCGTGGTGCGCCGCATGAAGTCCGATCTCCGCGAAGAGCTCCCACCACGAGCTGACGGTAGCCCGCGATTCGCCGAGCGGAAGATCGTGCCGCTCGAAGTGGAGTATTCCGCCGATGAGCGGCGGATCCACGAACTGCTGACGCGCTATTCGCAGGGACGTCGAGCCACCGCGAAGAACCAGGCGTCTAAGATGGCGACAGATTTCGTCACGCTCCTGCTCAAGAAGCGGTTCTTCTCCTCCCCCGCTGCATTCCTCAACACACTTGATCAACACCTCAGGACACTGGGGCGCAAAGACGCCAATCTGAAAGCCGACGACGACGCGGTGCGCGCTGCGTTTGAGCGTCTCGATGAAGACATTGATGACGAATCGGAGCTGGACGAGGCGACCGAGGACGCACTTGCGACCGCGGCCCGCGCAATGGATCCCCTCACGGCCGAGCAGCGTGGGTGGCTGCAGGAGATGCGGGCATGGGCCGAGCGCGAAGCCCGGCGTTCCGATGCAAAGGCGCGCGTCCTCCTCGACTGGATCGAACGAACGTGCCGCCCGGAGGGCAAATGGAACGACCAGCGCGTCATCATCTTCACGGAGTATCGGGACACGCAGAAGTGGTTACTCGACCTGCTGACGGTCAACGATCTTGGTGCTGATCGGGTCGCACTTCTCTATGGGGGCATCGACGAGGACGACCGCGAACACATCAAGGCGATCTTCCAGGCAGATCCGTCGCGATCGCCAGTGCGGATCCTCCTCGCCACGGACGCAGCGAGCGAAGGGATCGACCTGCAGCGTCATTGCCACCTGATGGTGCACGTTGAAATTCCCTTCTCGCCGTCCCGGCTCGAACAGCGAAACGGTCGCATCGACCGCCACGGCCAACCGGCTCACGAGGTGCTTATTCATCACTTCGTCGGCAAGGGTTTCGAGAAAGCAAAGCCCGGTTCGATGGAGGGCGACCTGGAATTCCTCTCCCGTGTCGCACGAAAGATTGAGACCATTCGCGACGATCTGGGCTCGGTCGGGCCCGTTCTGGCGTCTCAGATCGAGGAAGCGATGGTGGGTCGACGCACTGTCGTCGACGAAGAAGCCGTAACGGTCGCTGGGCGGAAGGCGCGCAGCGCGGTGGCGGGGATTCAGCGCAAGCTCCGGGACGAGATAGCGCGGCTGCACGATCAGCTCGAAGAGAGTGTTGTGGCGCTCGGCATCTCGCCGTCCGCCGTTGAACGGGTCGTGCGTACCGGGCTCGAGCTCGGCCGTCAGGGCGGACTCGAACACGCCGCCAAGCCCGGCGAATTCGTGGTTCCTCCCCTGACAGGGTCATGGGCAAGAGCAACTACCGGCCTGGCGGATCCGCTCGACCCGAATCGCCAACGACCAATCACGTTCGATCACGACATCGCGGCTGAGCGGGACGACGTGGTCCTGGCGCATCTCGGTCATCGTCTCGTCGCTCAGTCTATGCGCCTCCTTCGGGCTGAGGTTTGGTCGAGTGGTTCAAGCGTGCGGCTATCGCGTGTCTCTGCCCGGGTGGTGCCGGACAAGGAACTGGAGGATGTGTCTGTTGTTGCACATGCCCGAATCGTTGTCTCAGGCGGTGACGGCCACAGGCTGCACGAACAGGTCATCGCAGCGGGAGGCACGCTGCGGAGCGGGCGCTTCGCCCGGCTAAACGTGGGGCAGACGGATCGCGCGCTATCCGCGGGTCCCCGCCGACCGGCAGCCGCTGACGTCTGCGAGAAGCTCGCCGACCAGTGGAAGGCTGTTGAGGTACCGCTGTACAACGCGCTGGAGGCCCGCGCGGAGGAGGTCACGAAAGGCCTGGAACGCATGCTGGCGAGCCGGGCCGCGAACGAACAGCAAAGTATTCGCGATGTCCTCACCGATCTACGTCGCACCATCTCCAAACAACTGAACGACCTGGAATCAGCAGAGAACCTCCAGCTCTTCCTATCCGGATTCGAGCCGAGCCAGTTAGCACCAGCGGAACGACTGCAATTGCAGCGCGATCTCGATGCGTTACGCGCCCGCGTGGACGAGATTCCCGCCGAAATAGATCGCGAAGTCGAGGCGGTCCGCCGCCGCTACGATGCACGAGCACATCGCCTCTTTCCAGCCGCCGTGACATTCATCATCCCTGAGCGATTTGCCCGTGGAGGCGCGCGATGACGAAGCGGGTCGCGTACCAGCAAGCGGATTGGCTCAACCTTGTCGAACCCGTCGGCGCATTTCTGACGCTGCCTGTCATGCGGCGTGTGTTTCCCCAGGGACTCGACGTCACGCCACGCGACGTGCGTTCGGGTGTGCGCGAAGCCCTCGAGGAACTTGGTGACGACGTCGGCGAGCGCACTGCCTGGTTGCGATTCCTGTTGCGCGATGTTCTTCAGTGGGGTGACAGGCTGGTCGAAGGGCCCGCGGTGTCAGCAACGTTGACTCACCTCGTGCCCGAACATGGCGTCACGCTCCGCCCCGACGCGGGGCTGATGGACCCGCCGGATGCCGCACATCCTCAGGGGCGATGTCGCCTGATGGTGTGCAGGTGGCCGCTCCATACTCCCCTGGATCGCCGACCGGGCGCCGGGCCGGATGGAACGCCTGATCGCTGGGCCGCGAGCCCGATCGAGCGAGCCGTGACGCTGTGTCGCGAGACCGATGTGCCGCTGGCGCTCATCACCGATACGGAGCGCTTCGTCCTCGTGTGGGCGCCGCGAAAGGCCTCCGCCGGTTGGGCGACGTGGGTATCGAGTCTGTTCGGCGAGGAACGCAGCCTGTTTGATGCATTCACCTCGCTATTGGGCGCGCAAAGGTTCTTTGGCGCCGCGCCAGGCGACACGCTCGAGGCGCTGTTCATCGAAAGTGCCAGCGCTCAGGCTGAACTGACAGACCAGCTCGGCAGGCAGGTACGTGCGGCGGTCGAGCTGTTGGTCGGAGCGATGTCTCGAGCGGACCGGGCATCCGACACGCTCCTGGCGGAGGTGCCGGACGCTGCCGTCTACAACGCTGCTGTCACGATGACGATGCGTCTTGTGTTTCTCCTTTCGGCAGAGGAACGACGGCTCTTCCCCATCGATGACGAGCTGTACCTGAACTCCTACGCCGTAACCTCCCTTCGCGACCAGCTCCGTTCGGAAGCGGATCGCGATGGCGATGAAGCTCTCGAACGGCGTGCGACGGCCTGGCATCGGCTACTCGCAACGTCGCGAGCCGTCTTTGGCGGGATCCAGCATGAGCGGCTGCGCTTGCCCGCCTACGGAGGCGGGCTGTTTGATCCCGACCGATACGCGTTCCTCGAGGGTCGCGCTGACGACGAGTCATGGCGCGACCATGAAGCGACGCCTATCGAAGTCGACGACCGAACTATCCTCAACGTCATGGAAGCGCTGCAGGTACTGACCTTCCGTGTATCCGGAGTGACTGAGGCGCGACGTGTGAGCTATCGCAATCTGGATATCGAGCAGATTGGCCACGTGTATGAAGGGCTGCTCGACCACGGGTGCGTGCGAGCGGATCGCCTCGTCCTGGGACTGGACGGCAAGAAGGGCGAAGAGCCAGAGATCGCACTCGAGGAGTTGGAGCAACAACGGGCGAAAGGTAGCGCGGCGTTCCTGGCGTGGCTGGAAGAACAGACCGGTCGCAAGCCGAACCAGAGCGAACGGCTGTTGGCCCGAAGGCCAGAGGTGCTACAGCAACAACACTTGCGTGCGGCGTGCGATAACGACGCTGCGCTGTTCGAGCGCGTTCTTCCATTCTGGGGACTGGTGCGGCTCGATCTCCGAGGCTTGCCCGTGTTGATCCTCGCAGGATCCGTGTACGTGACGCAGACCTCGGAGCGACGCGACAGCGGCACACAGTACACGACCAAGGATCTCGCGGACGAGATCGTCCGTTACGCCCTTGAGCCGATCGTCTACTCGCCGGGCCCGGCGGAGACCGCGGATCCGGCGGCGTGGAAGCTCAAAAGCGCTGCCGAGTTGCTGAAGCTCAAGGTCTGTGACCCGGCTGTAGGTTCGGGCGCCATTCTCGTTGCGGCGTGCCGATTCCTTGCCGAGCGTCTCGTTGAAGCGTGGGACGCCGAGCTGAAGGCAGGTGGCTCTCCGGCAGGCTTGCCGCCTGGTTCGCAGATCGATGATGACGCTGAACTGCTCGCCCGCCGTGTCGTCACGGACCATTGCCTGTACGGCGTCGACCGGAATCCCATGGCGGCCGAGATGGCCAAGCTCTCGCTCTGGCTAACGACGATGGCCCGTGAACGCCCGTTTACGTTCCTCGATCACGCGATTCATGCTGGCGATTCACTGCTCGGTGTCACCGATATGGAGCAGATCGCACGGTTCCATATCGCTCCGAAAGACGAAGGGACTCGCTCCTTCCTCGACCCGGAGTCCGTCATTCGACCTCGGATTGAGCGGGCTCTAGAAGCAGCGCAGCGCCTCGGCGAGATTACGGTCCTGACACACGATGATGCGGCCGAGAAGGCGCGCCGGTTCCGGGAGATAACTGCGGCCACAGCTGATTTGAGTATTGTTGCAGACCTTGTAGTTGCGTCCGCTCTGATGACCGCTGGAGAATCCCCAAGAGCGCTCAAGGACTGTCTGCAGAACGCGGCCGCAGGCGTCCGATCAGCCTTCGATGATCGGCGTTCAATGCAGGAGCGCCGCGAAGCATTGGCAGACCTTAAAGGCATGTCAATACGATGGCTGAACGACAAGAAGCCGAGCGCTGCGTCGCCGCGCCTTGCGTTCCATTGGCCACTCGCGTTCCCAGAAGTGTTCTTGGACGCGAATCGGGTGGCTGGATTCGACGCGATGATCGGCAACCCGCCCTTCTTGGGAGGCAAGCGAATATCGGGCAGGGCGGGAGCCGATTACCGAGAATTCGTCGTGCAGTACATCGCCAACGGCCGAAAGGGTAATGCTGACCTCGTTGCGTACTTCTTCCTCCGGGCGGCCACCATCAGTTCGTTCGTTGGGTTCTTTGCTACCAATTCCTTGAGCCAAGGGGAGACTCGAGACGTAGGGCTGAAACCGCTGCTTGACGAACTGAAGTGGATCATCTTCCGCGCCAACGCAAGCCGGACATGGCCAGGAACCGCGTCAGTTGAGGTTGCGCAAGTGTGGATGACGCGGCTGCGGTGGTCTGGCAGCGTGATACTTGATGATAGCCTCGTATCTCGAATCAACTCAGCGCTCAGCTTGGATGGCCGGGCTATGGGAGATCCGGAAGTCCTCGCTCAAAACGCCATGCGGTCATTTGTGGGTTCGGCGCTCAACTGCGATCAATTCATTCTCGGGGTTCGCGACGCCGAGGAGCTGTTGCAGGATCCCAGGAACGCGGAAGTCGTGCTGCCATATGTCAACGGCGACGATCTAAACGCGAACCTCGATCATATGGGGAGCCGGCGAGTCGTTTCGTTCTTAGACTGGCCCGAGAGTCGAGCACGTAAGTTCACCGAGGCTTTTGGCTTGCTTGAACGCCGTGTTCGCCCTGTCGTGTTATCCAAGGTCAAGAGTTATGGAGGTTGGGAGGTCAGGTGGTGGCAATTTTGGCGGCCGAGGGAGGATCTCTATTCGGCAATCGGCTCGTACGAGCGAGTGATTGTCATTGCTAGAACGAGTAAGACGTTAATGCCAATTCTCGCTCCAGCCAAGCAGGTGTTCGCCGACGCCGTTGTGGTCTTTGCCTATGATGACTACTTCCACTTAGGCCTCCTCACGTCCGCGTTTCATTGGTCGTGGGTAGATAAGTACCCATCGACGATGCGAACTGATGCGGGGTATCGGCCACCGAGGCATTTCGAGACGTTCCCTCAACCTCCACCAAGCGAGGTTGTGGAAGCCGCGGCCAAGGCACTCGACGAACACCGACGTTCAATGATGATCGCCAACGACGAAGGTTTGACGAAGACCTACAACCGCGTGCACCACCCGGAGGAACAGAGCGTGGGCATCGTTCGCTTGCGAAGGCTGCACCAAGAACTGGATGTTGCCGTTGCCGCCGCCTACGGATGGGGCGACCTTGATCTCGACCACGGCTTCCACCAGACCAGCCAGGGCGTACGCTATACCATCGGCCCGGTGGCTCGTACGGAGGTGCTCGACCGGCTGCTGGAGCTCAACCACGACCGATACGACAAGGAAGTGGCGGCTGGATTGCACAACAAGAAGGTAAAGAAGGGCGCGCCGAAGCGGCGACAGAGGATGTCTTCAGGTGCACCTATGCTGATGGATGCGGACGGCGATGTCGGCCGCGACGGGAGCGCCAATGACTAGGACACCGCCACCACCAGCAACGCCTGTGCTGAGCCCCCCGTCACCGGGAGACATGCGACAGGAGCTTGAGGAGCTCATTGTCGGCGATCTGCACGGGCCAGCCGGCGGCGACGCGGAGACGTTGCCCGGCAATGAGCGGGTGAGCGATCGTTATTTGCTGGGCCTCCTTGCCCCGAAGGGAACAATCGCCGCAGGACCCGAGCGCCAGGATGACCCCGGTTCCGACACTGATGCGGAAGCCGGAGAATCCGATCCGATGGCAGCGACAACCGCCCTGTTCTCGTCTGCTATAGGAATCTCGTTCGCGGTCGCGCCGGATGTCCGCGAGATCAACGTGCGGGCAGCGTGGGGTCAGTATCTCAAAGAGAAGAACGAAGACGGCGAGGGTGGTGGGACGCGCTGGCAGAGATACCCGAAGAACGGCGACGCAGCCCTCGCGCTCAAGGACGGCCCGATAGAGCCGATGGTGTTGGTCAATGATCAACCAGGCGTTCTCGTACGAGGCCGTTGTAAACGCGCCGGTAATGCGTGGTTGATCGACCTGTTTCTGGTGAACGAGCAGGACACACCAGCGCGCAATCGAGACGAAGCCTGGTTGTTTCAGCCATCATTGGCTGCCGAAGCGACTGACGGAAGCGACATCTTCATCGGTCGAAGCGAAGCCGTGCCCGATGCGCAGCGCTCGTGGGAGCCCGAAGACAAGCAGATCGACCTCCTATACCGACGCGAGGTCGAGTTTGCCGTCGGGCATGGCACGGGCGTGCATGCGACGGTTTCGGACGTCAATCGCTACCGCGCCATTGCTGTTGAGACAGCAGTAGTGCCGTCGTACGAAGTACCGAAGGTAGAGGCGCCAACGATAGCGGAAGTGCCCGAGCTCGCGCGCGTGGAGCTCGACATGAAACGCCTGGCGGAGCTGAGCGACGAAGACCTCGCCCGGTCGCTGGAGCCGCTCGCGGATGCCTATGGCGCTTGGCTCGATCGCCAGCAGGCGCGTATTGATGCGGGCGGGCCGGACTTGGCTGGCCATGAGGAAGCGGCGAACGCGTCGCTGGTCAGCGCCAGGGGGACGCTTGAGCGGCTCCGACGCGGCATCAACCTGCTGCGAACAGACGCCGTCGCTGCGGAAGCGTTTCGTTTCGCGAATCGGGCCATGTGGTTGCAGCGCGTTCACACCGTGGCTGCGTCCGCGCGCCAAGAAGATCCGACGAAGAGCCTCGATGACTGCATCAACGCAGCCGACAAACCGAGCGAACGTTCGTGGCGCCCGTTCCAGCTCGCGTTCGTGTGCGTGAACCTCCCGTCGCTCACCGATCCTGCCCACGAAGAGCGGCGCGCGAGGGACGGATTGGTGGACCTCCTGTTCTTCCCGACCGGTGGTGGCAAGACCGAGGCATACCTAGGATTGACGGCGTTCACGCTTGCCATCCGCCGGTTACGGGGCCGCGTCGGGGAGTACGACGGCTCAGACGGTGTCGGTGTTCTAATGCGCTATACGCTTCGGCTCTTGACAGCGCAGCAGTTCCATCGGGCAACGGCATTGATCTGTGCGTGTGAGGTGATCCGCCGCGAGCGCCGCGATGGCGGAGACGCAAGACTCGGGGAGATACCGTTTCGTATCGGCATGTGGGTCGGCCTTTCGGTAACCCCGAACCGGGTCTCGGATGCAGGGTTCGCACTGCAGCAAGCGCGTGGCGCGGCCACCGGTCGCGGCGGTCGCGCGGCGAGTCCCCTGCAACTCGTGAGCTGTCCCTGGTGCGGCTCGAATATCGACGCCAGCCGAGATGCGTTTGTCGACACTGACCTGCATCGAGTGTTCGTGTATTGTAGTGACGCCTTCGGCGCGTGTCCGTTTACCGCCGCGAAGTCTTCCGAAGGCATCCCTGTGCTCACTACGGATGAGGAGATCTATCGCCTCCTCCCTGGCTTGGTGATCGCCACCGTCGACAAGTTCGCCCAGCTGCCCTGGCAGGGTCCGCTCCATCTCCTGTTTGGAAAGACGCGCCGGCGATGCACGCGCCACGGCTACCGCACGGATGATCTGGACAAATGGGTCGGCTGGGAAGAGCGCGATCGTCACAACAAGACAGCGAAGCTCGGACCGGCGACAACTGTAACATGCGACATGCTCCGGCCACCCGACCTGATTATCCAGGACGAGCTGCATCTCATCGCGGGGCCGCTCGGAACGCTCATGGGGCTGTACGAGACGGCAATAGATCGGCTTTCCGCGTGGCCGTTTGAAGGCCACGAGGTTCGGCCAAAGATCGTGGCCTCGACCGCGACGATTCGCCGGGCCTCCGATCAGGTGAATGCCATCTTCTGGCGCAAGCTGGCGGTGTTTCCACCGCAGGTCCTCGATGCGGGTGACTCCTTCTTCGCCGTGCACCGTCCGACTTCCGGGGCGGCCGGTCGCCGCTACGTCGGTATCTGTGCACCGGGCCAACGCCTGAAGTCCGTAGAGATTCGAGTCTTTGTCGCTGCGCTTGCCGCCGCGAAGCGCTTGTTCGACCTGTACGGAATTGCGGCAGATCCATGGATGACCTTGGTCGGCTATTTCAGCGCGCTGCGCGAGCTGGGCGGGATGCGGCGCCTGGTCGAAGATGACGTCGCGAATCGCTTGCGCAAGACCGATCGAAGGGGTCTCGCTAACAGGCGAAGGCTCGTGGTGCGGGAACTCACCAGCCGTGTGGGGTCCAGCGACATACCCGAAATGCTTGGGCTGCTTGGTCTCAAACATGATCCGGCCAGGCCGAAGGATGCACCCCAGCCGGTCGACGTCGTTCTTGCGACAAACATGATCTCGGTTGGTGTCGACGTTCCCCGACTGGGACTGATGACCGTGATCGGCCAGCCGAAAGCGACGGCGGAGTACATCCAGGCCACGAGTCGCGTCGGTCGTGATGTTGGCGGGCCCGGTCTCGTGCTCACGATTTACAACTGGGCTCGGCCTCGGGATCTGTCCCATTACGAGAGTTTCGAACACTACCACGCCACCTTCTATTCGCGCGTAGAGCCCTTGTCGGTGACGCCATTTGCGCCCCGCGCGCTCGATCGCGGCCTTAGCGCACTGCTCGTCACATTGACGCGCCAGGAACTGCTTCGGTGGAACGCGAATCCACAGGCGCAGGATGTCGCCGTTCGAGATGCCGGCATCGCTTCGCTTAGCGCGGAAATAGCTCTTCGCGGTTCGGAGATCACGGGCAAACCAGCCGATGTAGCATTGATCCAGGACATGGTAAAGGCGCGCCTTGATGACTGGGCCTCGCGTCAGTCGAAGGAGGGTGTGCGACTAAGCTACCGGTCCGACCGTGGCACAGCACTGCCCTTGCTACAGGAGCCATCGCTGGGGACGTGGGAGCTCTGGAGCTGCCCGACATCACTCCGCGAGGTAGAAACCAACGTCAATCTCATCATCGAAGAGTCCGACCCCAGCCTTCCCGGAGCGCCCGGCTTCTCACCTCCACGGACGCCGACGCCAATCACGCCGTCTGACGAGGACGACGCCGACCTTGAGGAACTGACCGCGACAGACGAAATCGGGGCGTCCGCGCCTCAGGAGGAGTCCTGATGGCGCAGCAGGTTCGACGGGTCGGGACCGTTCGCCCCAGCCAGCTCATGTACAGCTTCGGAGTTGGGGCAGTGATCGATCTGCCGCGATTCTCCGTGATCACGGCCGGCATCGACCGGTGGAGCGCGCAGGATCAGCGACGCATCACTGAGGAACGTCTGCTTGCTGCCGTGAAGGCTCGTGTCGGAAGCCAGGTTCGCGAGCTTCGAGAGGCGCCCTGGGAGGCCGAGTCACGGAATCCGCTCGATCGCTGGGCGACAATTGGCGTTCCGGTCATCCCGTTTCCTCGTTGGCTGCGCTGCACTCGCTGCAACGTTCTCTCAACCGTAGACAGCGGTCTATTCAAGCTTCGATCTGAGAGGCCTTTCCGTCCGGATCTGGCGCAGTACGAACACTCGAATTGCACAGCGGTGGGGAGGCCTCCACTGGCCGTTCCGGCGCGTTTTGTCACAGCCTGTCCGGCGGGACACCTCGATGAATTCCCTTGGGTGGAGTTCTGTCATGCCGCCGGACCGTGCGGTGGCAAGCCCATGCTGGAAGCTCGCGAGGTTGGCTCCGGCTCGCGCTCAACCGACGTCCAAGTGGTCTGCACGACGTGCAATGCCCGCCAACATCTGTCCCGAGCATTCGGCCAGAGCGCCGCCAAGACCATGCCGGGGTGCCGCGGACGCCACCCACATCTTCAGTGGTTTGATCCCAACGGCTGCTCGGAGCAAGCGCGCGCCATGCTGCTCGGAGCTTCGAACCAGTGGTTCCCCGTAACCGAATCCGTCCTCTCGCTTCCCATTTCCACCGACGCGCTTCCACAGCTCGTGGCGGAGCTTTGGAGTGACCTTGACCGGATCACGAGTCGTGAGATCCTCGAGTACGCGCTCTCGAACACCCCCGCATTGCGGCCGCTGTCCGCACTAGATGTCGGACGTGTCTGGGATGCAATGGAAGAACGAAGGGGGGCCAAAGGCAAGCAACCTGAGGAGGCACTGAACATCAGGGGACCGGAGTGGGGACTGTTTGCCGATCCGGCCCAAGCACCACAATCTCGCGATTTCCGCCTTTTTGAAGCGGGCGCGCCTCCTGGTTTTGAGAATGTGGTTGAGAACGTGGTCTTGGTCCAGCGCTTGCGAGAGGTCGTTGCGCTCTGGGGATTCACGCGAGTAGATGGTCCGGACTCTGGGATCGCCGGCGATGGGACGCTGACCAACATTGCGCCGATCAGTCAGGGTGGAAAACCCACGTGGGTGCCCACGGCTGAAGTGAGAGGCGAAGGCTTGTTCTTCCGCTTGCCGGAAGCAACCGTCGACGCCTGGGCGGGCCGGGTCGCCGGGACACCTCGAATGGACGCGCTGCGCGCCAGCCACGGCCGCTGGCGCAGCCGACACAACATGGATCCAAGCACAGGCTGGCCCGGCGAAAGATACGTGCTCGTGCACTCGCTCGCTCACTGCCTTCTCAATGAGGTCGCACTCGAATGCGGTTATTCCGCCGCTTCGATCCGGGAGCGTGTGTATGCGGCGGACGCTGGTGCGAACAGTTCGGCGATGGCCGGCTTCTTGCTCTACACCGCCGCACCCGACTCAGAGGGGACTCTGGGAGGCCTTGTCAGTCTCGGCGAGCCACAGAGCATCGCACGGATCTTGAAAAGGGCGCTGGAGCGCGCGCGCTTGTGCAGCGGAGATCCATTTTGTGCCGAACATCTGCCAAGTAGTCATGATGACTCCCTGCACAACGCTGCCTGCCACGCATGCCTTTTCATCCCTGAGACGAGCTGCGAGCGTGGCAACCGCTACTTGGATCGCTCAGTGCTGGTGGATTCCCTCGCCGGCGCCGGGATCGAGTACTTCTACGCACAAGGGCGCTGATGTCGAACGAGAACCTGCTCGAGGCGATCGTTAGGGCGTCTTCTGAGATGCCTCCGGGGCACGTTGAGAGCTTTGCGAGGTGTGTAGAAGGGATGCCGGAGTACGTCTCGGAGGGATCGACGATTGCGCTCAATGCCGTCGCCGGACCCGCTTACCGCCAGAATGCTCAAACCTTGCTTCAGGCGTGGTCGAACGAGCGAGGAGTTTCGGGTCACGCCGTCGCTCTTGCGTTGCGCTCGGCCGTGAATGCGAGCCTTCGCGCGGCCCACGACGAAACAATCGAGGTCGTCTGGACTGGCCCGACGAGCCGGCTTATCCCGATGCGTCGTACGCGCGAGGTGCTGCTCGATCTGATTGACCAATCTGAATCGCGACTGACGATCGTTAGTTTCGCCGCGTACAAGGTTCCTGAGGTGCTTTCCTCTATCCAGCAGGCTGCATCGCGCGGAGTCGATGTCAAGCTCATTCTGGAAACCAGCGAGGACTCGAGCGGGAGACTCACCCACGATGCCTTCGACGCTTTCGCATCACTAAGCCGCGTGGCGTCGTTTTACCTTTGGCCTCGCGAGAAGCGACTTGCCGCGACCGGCGTTGAAGGGGTGCTTCACGCGAAGGCGGTGATCGCCGATTCGCGAAGCGCCTTCGTCACGAGCGCGAACCTCACAGGCCATGCCCTGATGGCGAATATCGAGCTGGGCGTCCTCATCCGCGGCGGACCGCTACCCTCTCGACTGATGACACATTTCGACGAGCTAGTCGCTCAGGGAGACCTGCGGAAGGTAAGTCAGGACCTCTGACCACGATGGGTCACTCCGAGATGTCTCGTCCAAGAGCCGCACGGCGCTGAAAGGGGTAATCGCGGGGCCTCTTGACAAGCATCGTATACTGTCTATAACAACCCCATAGGGCAAGCCGACACATCTCAAGAAGGCTGGCCGCGACTGCCCCCGATGTACTTCGGGCGCGCCGTGGCGAGCCTTTTTTTGTCGCCCTTAGAGGTTCGAAGCAGCACTTTCACAACACCCATAGCAAGAACAGGAGGAAATCAAGTGAGTCCAGATGGAAATGCCAGAGCCGACG